>WBZR01001874.1_pt1 | contig 24072 bp, 15 predicted proteins | sample 5204231 | NCBI WGS metagenome assembly WBZR01 (sample SAMN12412403, study PRJNA552823) | activated sludge metagenome | isolation source: activated sludge from anammox sidestream of wastewater treatment plant... | place: USA: Virginia | collected 2017-08
GGCCATGTGGAGGTAGGCGATGACCCAGCCGGTGCCGTCGTAGCCGTCGCCGTCCATGTCCACGAGCACGAGCCCGTCGTCCGACCACACCACGACACCGGGCGCCGCGGCCACCACCCATTCCGGGGCAGACCGGCACCCGACAAGCGAAGGCGGCGCGAAGTCCACCGCCCCCCACGCCGTGGCGATTCCCCACGCGCCGTGCGGTCCGCCGGTGTAGTACCACTGCTCGCCCTCGGGCCACGGCAGGAGCAGCGGCGGCTGGGTCGTGCCCGGGGGAACCGGCGGCGCGAGGACCGGGCGCGGCCCGAACAGCCGCGCGTAGACCGCCGTGAACTCGGCCAGTCGAGCGTCGAGCTGGCCGGCCGCGACCCCCCGGGCGAGGTAGCGCGCCAGCGCGAAGTGCGCGGGGTCCGCGGCGGCCGGCCCGGGCCCGCGCCGACCGTCGGCGAACTGCACGTCGGTCTCGCCGCGGTGCAGCGCCCCGTAGTAGCCGTCGGCGAGCCACGCCGCCATGGCGGCGACACGGTCGACCGAGACCGCGGCGGCGCCGCTCGCCGCGCCATCGACGGCGCCCGACTCGAGCTCGAGGAGCGCGAGGAGCAGGCGCGCGCTGACGGCGTGCTGGACGCTGACCTGGTTCACGACGGCCGCGATCGCCGCCGCCCGGCCGCCGGCACCGCCACGCCCGGCCAGGAAGGCGGCGACGTCGAAGCCGCGATCGCCCGGGCCGCGGACGAGCTCGCCGGCCTGGAGCGCACGGGCCGGCGTCCGCTCGAACGGCGTCGGCGCGGCGCCCGGCATGCCGGGTGCCGGCAGCCCGGAGGCCTCGAAGGGGTCGCGGGCGAGGTCGGCCGATCCGGGCGCCGCGCCGGCCGCCCCGGGGTCGAGGGCGCCGTCGCCCGCGCGGGGCCGGGCCAGGGCGAGGATCGCGACGGCGACCAGCGCGCAGATGGCGATGCCGGCGAAGCCGTGGTGGGCGATCCGTGGCATGAAGTCCTCATGGGTCGAAGTCGAGGTGGGCATGGCGCGACCCGGGCGAGGTTGGGCTGCCGCGGCCATACGGGCGGCGGCAATTATAGAACGCGCGTTCTACATGTCAAGCGCGGCGCATCGGGAAGGCGGTCGACGACGAGGGCGCAAGCACGCGGGACGGGGCGCGCGAGTCGCAGGCGGCGTGAGGTGCGGCGGAGGGGGCGGAGGGGTTCAGGCGGGCGGGAACCGACGCGGGTCGCCGGCGGTGCTCGCGCTCGGCGGCACGTCGCCGCGGCGCACGCGCATCTCGACCTCGGTGTGCAGCCCGCGGTCGAGGGTGAATCGGCGCCGCTCGCCGACGACCCGGAAGCCGGCGGCGGCGAAGGCCCGGCGGGCGCGCACGTTGTCCGGATAGGTGCGCAGCGTCACCGTGTCGCGACCGAGGGTGTCGAACGCGTGGCGGACCAGGAGCGCCGCCACCTCGCGCCCGAGGCCGCGGTTCCAGGCGCGGCGGTCGCCGATCACGACGCCGAGCTCGGCCGAGCCGTCCTGCCGGTCGACGCCGAACAGCCCGGCGCGCCCGATGAGCCCGCCGTCGGCGCGCAGGATGGCGAACAAGGCGTCGCGGCTGGCCGAATGCCGGGCCGCGCTGGCCTCGAACATCGCCTTGAAGGCCTCGAACGACACGTCGAGGGGCATGCCGCTGGTGAGCTGCACGAGGTCGGCGTCGCACGCCCAACGGTAGAGGCGCTCGAGCTCGGCTTCGGTGAACCCGGCCGTGTACGGGCGCAGGACGGTCTGTCGGCCGACCAGGGCGGTCGGGACGGGCCGGGCGTCCGCCGTCGGGAGCCGTTCCTCGACCGGCGGTGTCATCCGGCGTCGGGGCGGCGGTAGAACGGCCGCCGCACGATGGTGGCGGGCACCAGCGTGCCCCGGATGTCGACGGCCAGCGCCCCGCCGATGCCGGCGCGGTCGGCCGGCACGTAGCCCATGCCGATGGCGCGCCCCAGGCTGGGCGATTGGAGGCCGCTGGTCACGCTTCCGGCGGCCGCGCCGCCCGCGTGGATGGCATAGCCCTGGCGGGGGATGCCGCGGCCGGTCATCTCGAAACAGACCATCTTCCGGGCCGGCCCTTCGGCCTTCTCGCGCGCCAGGCGCTCGCGGCCGACCATCTCGGGCTTGTCGAGCTTGACGAAGCGGCCGAGCCCGGCCTCGATGGCGCTGGTGTCGTCGTCGAGCTCGTGGCCGTAGAGCGGCATGGCGGCCTCGATCCGCAGGCTGTCGCGCGCGCCGAGCCCGGCCGGCTGCAGGCCGTGCGCGGCGCCGGCCGCCACGAGGGCGTCCCAGACGGCGCCGATGTCGGCGTTGTCGGCCATGATCTCGAAGCCGTCCTCGCCGGTGTAGCCGGTGCGCGACACCAGCGCGGGCACGCCGGCCACGTCGCCGCGGTCGAAGCGGTAGTAGCCCATCCGCCAGACGTCGAGCCGGGTGGCCGCGGCCAGGACGGCCGGGGCGCGCGGGCCCTGGAGCGCCACCAGCGCCATGTCGCCCGAGCGGTCGTCGAGCACGGCGTCCTCGCCCGGCCGGACCTGGGCGCGGAGCCAATCGCGGTCCTTGTCGATGTTGGAGGCGTTGACGACCAGCAGGTACACCGGGTGCCCGCGCGGGTTGTCGGGCAGGCGGTACGCCAGGAGGTCGTCGACGGTGCCGCCGTGCGCGTTGGGCAGCAGGGTGTACTGGGCCTCGCCGATCTCGAGGGCGGCGACGTCGTTGGTCAGCGCCCGGCGGAGGACCGCCTGCCCGTCGCGCCCGTGGACGATGAACTCGCCCATGTGGCTGACGTCGAACAGGCCCACGGCCTCGCGGACGGCGGCGTGCTCGGCCTGGATGCCGGCGTACCACACCGGCATCTCCCAGCCGGCGAACGCGACCATGCGGGCGCCGAGCTGCTGGTGGCGGTCGAACAGGGGGGTGCGATTCACGGGGCGGGCCTCGGATGGGTGCGGAAGTGCCGGCATTGTAGCGCCCGGGCCCGGCACGGTCAACGGGGCCGGCCGGCGCCGAGGGGCTCCGCCTCGCGTGTCCACCGTGCGCTATGATTGGCGGCGTGGTGCTCTACGTCGTCAGCTGCGCGTTCACCGACCCCGCCGTGGCCGAGGCGTGGGTGGCGTGGCTCCGCGACGGGCACCTGGCGGAGGTGTGCGCGGCGGGCGCGCGCGACGCCCAGGTGTTCCGCATCGACGGCGACGCGCTGCGCTACGACGTGCACTACCGCTTCGGGTCGCGCGCGGCCTTCGAGCGCTACCTGGCCGAGGCCGCGCCGCGCCTGCGGGCCGAGGGCTTGCGGCGCTTCCCGACCGCGCTCGGGCTGACCTACACGCGCTGGGTCGGTGAGCCCGTGGCCCGCGTGCCGTGACGGCGCGGGAGGCTGGATCGCCCACGATTGTCCAGCGCTGCGGCCGTTCGACGTTATGCATGGTGCACCGCGCCGGCGATGCAGGGATCCTCTGGCGGATCTCGTCACGTCTTGCGTGGACACGTCGTGCCGACCTGTCGCCATATAGGGTAGAATAGCGTTCCGGCCGGCCGCGCCGGCGGCCCACAGCACGTCCCCCAGGAGGCTGCGCCCATGTGCCTGAGATGCGTCGTCCATCGACTCCCCCGGCTCGCGCGCGATCTCGCGCCGCGCTGCGCGACCGCCTTCGGCCGACCGGCCCGCGCGGCGGCCGCTGCCGCCGCCGCCGGCCTGGTGCTCGCCGCCACGGGGGTCGGCGCCCCGGCGGTCCGCGCCCATCCCGCGGCCCAGGGCGATCCCTCGATCGCCTACGCCTATCGCCTCGTGGACACGTGGCGGGACGTGCCGTGGTCGCTGCGGGCCGGCCAGTTCGGCCTCGTCGGCGACATCAGCTCGGCCCCGGACGGCACGATCTACGTGCTCGACCTCCAGCACAAGGCGGTCCACGCGCTGGCCGCCGACGGCCGGCCGCTGCGGGTCTGGGGGCTGCCGAACCTGGCGGGCACGGCGCCGGGCGTGCAGTTCCTCGGCGACTGGACCCCCAAGCGGCTCGACGTCGGCTTCGACGGGCTGGTGTACGTGCTGCTCGAGGGGCGCTACATCGCCAACAACCAGGTGAAGACGCTGGCGCGCGTCGACCGGCTCTCGCCGAACGGCGGCGCGCTCTTCAGCTTCGAGATCGACGTCGAGCAGCTCCAGGTGCAGGGCACGTACCTCGACCTGGCGCTCCGGCGCGACGGGCGGGTCTACCTCTCGCGCACGGCCACGAACGCCTTCATCCAGTTCAACGGCTGCGAGCCGGCGCCGGGCGAGGCCGTCATCGTCGACTCCGGGGTGGACGTGTTCACGCCGACCGGCCAGCTCCAGACGACGATCGGCTTCCGCGAGCACGGCAGCGTGCCGTGGAGCCTCGACGTCAGCGCCGCCGACGAGCTGCACGTCATCAACCAGATCCCGGCCGTGCTCTTCAACCCGTTCTGCGACCCGGCGCCGGACCCCGAGCCGTCGTTCGGCGACGGCCCGGCGCAGGCGCCGACGCGCTGGGACGCGGGTGTGGCGATCTTCGAGCCGGACCACCGGCTGCGCGAGATCGTGCGGTTCTACAACGGCGAGGACATCGCGGTCGGCCCGGCCGGCGTGTTCGTGTCGCGCAACGTCGAGATCTTCCAGCTCCGCGACGGGACGCCGATGTACATCGGGCCGACGGGCGGGCGGGTGTACGCGGCCTACTTCGGGCGCATCGTGCACTTCCTCGACGCGCACGTCGACGGCCGGGTGCTGTCGGGCTTCGCGCACTGCTTCTGGCAGGGCGTGATGATGTTCGAGCACCCGGAGCGGCGCCAGGACGTCCCGCTGTTCGCCGGCGGCACCGACGCGCCGCACCTCGAGGGCCCGGCGCTGCCGGCGCGCGTCGACGCGGCCTCGGATGTGGCGGTGCTCCTGGGGCGCTACAACGCGGTGGGCGTGCGCCCGCAACAGACCTACATGGCCACCAGCCAGCTCGTCCTGCCGCAAACGGTGCAGCGCTGGACCCGCCACGGCCGGCTGATCTCGGGGACCCCGGAGGTCAGGTCGCAGGTCGGGATGTGTGCCGGGAGCCGGACATGGTTCACGCGCGACGTGGCCATCGACGGCACGACGATCTATTCGGTCGACTTCGGGCAGCTCAGCCGGCGGCCGGACGACTTCGTGCCGGCGTGGACGACGTTCCCGGGCATCCTGCCGGATCCCGACGCGCCGTCGCGCCTGTCGAACGTGACGGCCGACGGCGGCAAGGTGGCGGTGCTCGACGAGGGCACGGGCAAGGTGCACGTGCTGGACTCGGACGGCAACGCGATCTTCGGCTGGCCGATCCGGGCCGACACGTACGCCGTGCCGGTGGACATCGCGATGCACGGCGACCGGATCTACCTGGCGGACCGGGGGCGCAACCGGATCCTGGTGCGCGGGATCGACGGCACGGACTTCGGCGAGTGGGCCACCCACGACGGCCCGGCCAGCGTGGTCACGGGCCCCACCGGCGACGTGTTCGTCCTGGGCCGGGGCCGTTGGGCGTTCCGCTACAGCCCGGACGGGAAGCTGCTGGCGTCGTGGCCGATGCCGGACCGGACGTTGTGGTCGCTCGACATCGGCGTGGACGACGACGGCAAGGTGTACGTGGGTTACGTCAAGCCCGAGGCCGATCCGGGCATCGACACGCTGCCGTCGTACGTGACCAACCAGTTCAAGATCCTGGACAGCGGCGTGTGGGTGTTCGACGCCGAGCCCTACGAGCCGAAGGACGTGCCGCCGCCGGCGCCGGACGCGTGCGTCGGCACGCCGGACAAGTGGGCGGCGCCGCGGCGCATCCCGCTGGGCGCCACGGTGGGCGTGACGCTGACGGTGCACGGGCACTGCCCGGGCAAGCAGGAGCAGGTGCAGCTCGCGCTGGTGTTCGACACGTCGCGGTCGATGAGCTTCGTCGACGCGCTGGACCGCGCCAAGGACGCGACGGCGGCGCTCCTGGGCGAGCTCGACCCGCGGACGGCCGAGGTGGCGCTGGCGACGTTCGACGACGGCGCGACGCTCGAGCAGCCCTTGACCAGCGACATCGGGCTGGTGCGCTCGCTGGTGGCGGGCCTCGACGCCAACGGCGACACGCGCTCGACGGCGGGCCTGACGACGGCGATCCGCGAGCTGCAGGGGGTGCGCAAGAAGACGACGCATCGTCAGATCGTGCTCCTGGTCAGCGACGGGGTGCTCAAGGACGACCCCGCGGCGGAGGCGGACGCGGCGCGGGCGGCGGGGATCGAGATCTACGCGCTCATCCTGCCGACCAACGAGTACCAGCCGATCAACCGCGACCAGATCCTGGCGTTGACGGGTTCGGCGGACCACATCTTCACCGAGCCGGACCCGACGGAGGTCGTGACGCTGGCGCGCGGCATGACGCGCTACCGGCCGGAGCCGGGGCTGTGGGAGAGCATCACGATCGTCGACGTGATCCCGCGCAACATGCGCTACGTCGCGGGCTCGGCGGTCCCGCCGGCGGCGTTCGACGCGACGGCCAACACGCTCACGTGGACGCTTGGCAACGTGCTGGCGGACGCGTCGATCACGCTGCAGTACCGGCTGGAGCCGCTCGAGATCGGCATCTGGCCGACGAACGTCGAGGCGACGGCGCGCTACCGCGACGCGCTGGGCAACGACGGCCGGCTGATCTTCCCGATCCCGGTGGTCGAGGTGTACGGCTTCAAGCCGGAGCGGCACATCGTCTACCTGCCGTTCGGCGCGGTGCGCACGTGCACGCCGGTCGACAAGCCGCTGGACGTGGTGATGGTGCTCGACACGTCGAGCAGCATGCTCGAGCCGGCGGCGACGGGCGGCGGGACGAAGCTCGACGCGGCGCGCGCGGCGGCCGGCGCGTTCCTGGCGCAGCTCAGCTACGACCGCGACCGCGCGGCGGTGGTGGCGTTCAACATCGGCGCCGAGGAGGCGGTGGCGCTGACCGACGACTTCGGGCGGCTGCAGGCGGGGCTGGCGGGCCTGACGTCGCGGCAGGGGACGCGCATCGACCTCGGGCTGGCGCAAGGGGTGGCGACGCTGGCGGCGGGCGGCCGGGCGACGGCCAAGCCGGTGGTGATCCTGCTGACGGACGGTCTGCAGAACGTCGAGCGGGCGCCCAACAGCGCGGTGCTGGCGCAGGGCGACGCGCTGAAGGCGCGCGGGGCGCTGGTGTACACGATCGGGCTGGGCAACGAGATCGACGCGGACCTCCTGGGCCTGGTGGCGACGTCGCCGGACCGCTTCTACCGCTCGCCGACGACGGACGACCTGGCGGCGATCTACGCGCAGATCTCGGAGCGGATCACGTGCGACCTGGGCGCGGCGGCGCTCTCGGGGCGGCGGGAGGAGTGACGGCAGGCGCGGCGGCGTTGCAGGCCCGCGCGCGCGTTGAGGGGCGCGTGGTGTAGTCCGACGGGCTCGGGCGCGCAGCGTCTCGTGATGGGCATGGCGCGGCCCCCGGTGTCCGGTTCCCGACGTGGTGTGGGGACGGGGCGCCGGGGGCCGTGTGGGTGTTGGGATGGAGGAGCAGGGACGGCGTGCGCGGGTTTGCGCCGCCCAGCTTGCTCTGTCCGGGATCGTTGTTTAAACTTAGGCACGCAAAACTGAATAGCGGCGCCCGCTATTCAGCTCGGCTGAACTGGGGAGGGCCTCCGACATGAAGCGGGGCAGCACCGGCCGATACGATGTGACGATCGTCGGCGACGAGGCGGTGAACGCCTTCGTCCCGGAGCCGCTGCCGCCGCGGCCGGCGCTGGCGCTGCACGAGGGGTTGCAGTCGCCGCTGGAGGCGGCACTGCTGGCGTTGGGCCGGCTGGACGGCGTGGCGACCCTGCTGCCGGACAAGCGACTGTTCCTCTACGCCTATGTCCGCAAGGAGGCCGTGCTGTCGTCGCGGATCGAGGGCACGCAGTCCTCGCTGTCGGACCTCTTGCTGTTCGAGCTGGATGACGTTCCCGGCGTGCCCCTCCACGATGTCATCGAGGTGTCGAACTACGTTGCCGCGCTCGACCACGGCCTGGCGCGCCTGCGCGGCGGCTTCCCGCTCTCCAACCGTCTGATTCGCGAGATCCACAGCGTGCTCCTCTCGCGGGGTCGGGGAAGCCACAAGGAACCCGGCGAGTTCCGACGCTCGCAGAACTGGATCGGCGGCAGCCGCCCTGGCACCGCCGCCTTCGTGCCCCCGCCGCACGCCCGCGTGCCGGACTGCATGGCCGAGCTCGAACGCTTCCTGCACGCCGACGACGACGACCTGCCCGTGCTCGTTCGCGCCGGGCTCGCCCACGTCCAGTTCGAGACCATCCATCCCTTCCTCGACGGCAACGGCCGTGTCGGTCGCCTGCTGATCACGCTCCTCCTCAGCCAAACTGGCGCCCTGCGCGAGCCGCTGCTGTACCTGAGCCTCCACTTCAAACAGCACCGCGGAACCTACTATCACCTGCTGGATCAGGTGCGCCGGGACGGCGATTGGGAAGCCTGGCTGGCCTTCTTTCTCGAGGGCGTGCGCCAGGTGGCCGGGGGCGCGGTGAGCACCGCGGAGCGGCTTGGCGACGTGTTCAGCACCGACCGCCGGCGCATCGAGGCGACGGGTCGCCGCGCCGGCTCTGCGCTGCGGGTGCACGAGGCGCTCAAGGCCCGGCCGATCCAGTCCATCCCGGCGGTGCGCGACGCCACCGGCCTGTCGTTCCCGGCCGTCTCGTCCGCGATGGACCTGCTGCTCGACCTCGGCATCGCCCGCGAGCGGACCGGCAAGCGCCGGAACCGGCTGTTCGTGTACGACAGCTACCTTCAGATCCTCAACGAGGGCACCGAGTGACCGTGACCCTCCGCGTCTCCGAACGCGCCTTCGGGGACACGGTCCGCCGGTACCGGACTTCTGGCGACCTGCGCGACGGGTTCGTCGGAGCGTAGCCGGCTCAACCCCTCAGCCACGCCGCGAGCGGCGGCCCGAGCACGAGCAGGCCGACGGCGGCGGCGGCCATGGCGGTCAGCAGCACGGCCCCGGCAGCGGCGTCCTTGGCGACCCGGGCGAGCGGGTGGACGTCGGGGCTGGCGAGGTCGACGACGGCCTCGACGGCGGTGTTCATGGCCTCGGCGGCCAGGACGAGGCCGATGCACAGCGCGACGAGCGCCCAATCGCGGGCCGGGAGGCCGAGGCGCGCGCCGAGCACGACGACGACGGCGGCGGCGACGAGGTGGATGCGGGCGTTGGTCTGGGTGCGCGCCACGTGGGCCAGGCCGGCAAAGGCGTGGCGGAAGCTCATCACGCGGTGGTACATGGGGGCGGGTTCCTCCTGTTGCCGGGCGCGCTTGTCCGGCGCGCATCTGGCCATCAACCAAGCGAGCCACATGGCGAGCTCGGCCAAACACAGGCCCGAAGACTACCACGAAAGGCGTCCCGATCCCTACAGGCCCTCTACCCGACACCCCATGCCGAATCCGACCCACATCCCATGCCGTCGTGCGCCCGCCGTCCAACACACGGTGCAGCGCGCCTGCGCGATCCGCACGTCACCGTCGCCGAACAGACCTCCCCACGCCCCGGCGCACCCGATCGATGCGCCCATGCCGACCTGACGGCGCCGCCGGACGAACGATCCCGCCCGGACCACCGTTCTTGACCGTCCGCTGACCGCGCCGCGGCGCCCGCTTGTAGACACGCTGCTGAACGCTTGCGGAGGCGGATCCACGACCAGTCGTTCGGTCTCGGTCCGCGCGCGAGCGGAAGCGGACCCGGAATCCGCTCGCATACGTGCGTACGCGCGCGATGTCCGTTCCCCGCCGGTGAGCAAGAACCCCCGCCGAGCCCCCCGCCGGACCCCGCAATGCCGGGGTCGGGGCCCGCCCCCACGGCCCTCCCATCCAGCCCGACGGCCTGCCGCAGACAGCCGAATCCAGACATGCCGCACGTCCGCCTGTGACCGCCGCCGACGGCCCGCTGCTGGCCATCACGGACCGCGTCGCGGCCGACTCCGCGGCTGACTCCGGCGCCGCCTCCCCCGCGCCCCGCCGGCGCCGCGGGGCCGGCGGGAACACCACGTCCACCCGCACCCCGAAGCCGGCCAGCGTCGCGCGCGCCCACTGGGCCACCGCCAGCCGCGTGCGCGCGTCGATACCGTCGACCACCAGCCCCACCCGACCCTGGTCGTCGAGCGCCCGCCGCAGCGGCAGCGCGCGGCCGTGGATCCGGACCGTTGCCGCGCCTTCCCCCTCGCTGCCCGGCGCCGCGGCGACCACCCGCTCCAGCAGCGGCGCGACCTTGCGCATCCGGAGCCCGCGGAGCACCGGCGCCACCACGCCGTGCACCCGGCTCTTGCCGAGCGGCACCCCCAGCACCGCCAGCGCGCGGCTTACGTCGCGCACCGACAGCCCCAGCAGGTGCAGCGCCGCCGCGAACCGCTTCACGCCCACCGCCACGTCGCCGCCGTCGACGCCCGCCGGGTACACCCGGAACGTCCGTCCGCACGCGCGGCAGGCGTAGCGACGGGCCGCCGCCGACCGCGGCGCGACGTCGCGCACCGGCTTGGCCACCGACTGGTGCAGCCGCAGCCGACGGCTGCCACACCCGGCGCGCGGGCAGGCGAACGGCGGCGGGGCCTGGGTATGCGGTTGGCTGGACGGCACGAGCCAGAGCTGCACGGCGCTGCGACCTCCCTTGCGTCGATCGGCGTTGGAAACGGACCCGAGATGGCCTACCAACGCCGCCCGGCGCGTGAAGGTTCCCGATGCCGCCACGCCGGGTCCCACCCCTCCGCTTGACCCCACCCCGCCCCGACGGTACCATGTCGTTGCACGCACCAACACCGCGGCCCAACCGAACCCCAGCCGGCGGGGCCGCTCGTTTCAAGCCATTCGGACCTTGCCGCCGTCTTTGGAGTCAGGTTGGCGCGATGAGCCAGATCGATACCAACTGGGCCCTCCTGACCCAGCTAGACGCCGGCACCCTGCGCGTCGAGCGCGAGCCGTTCGACCTCGGCGCCCTCGTCGAGGCCGTCGTCGAGCAGACCGAGCCGCGGGCGCACGCCAAGTTCCTGTCGTTCATGGCGTTCGTCGCGCCCGAGATCCCCGCCCGCGTGCTCGGCAGCCCCGCCTACCTGCAGCGCGTGCTCCTCATCCTCATCCACAACGCCATCCGGCTGACCGAGAAGGGCGAGGTCGACCTCCGCGTGACCCTCGAGGACCGCACCGCCGACCGCGTCACCGTGCGCTTCGAGGTCCGCGACACCGGCATCGGGCTGCCCGACGACGTCGTCGAGGACACCCGCGCCCCCGCCGCCGACCCCCCGCCCCCGGATGCCCCGCGCGCCCGCATCGCCTTCGCGCTCGCGCGCGGCCTCGCGCGAACGATGGGCGGCACGCTCGACGTCGTCGCGTCGGGCAGCCAGGGCACGGTGGTCTCGTTCACCGCCGCGCTCGCCCCCGCCGCCGCGCCCGTGCCGACCGCCAGCCCGCCCGGGGCCGCCGTCCCGCCCGGCCAGGCCCTCCACCCCCCGCTCAAGGTGCTCGTCGTCGACGACAACCAGACCCATCGCGAGATCCTGCACCGCTACCTCCACTTCTGGGGCATCGACAACACCGGCGCCGCCACCGGCGAGGAGGCCCTCGCCGAGCTGCGCGCGGCCGCCGCGGCCGGCGACCCGTACGCCGTCGCCATCCTCGACCTGGCCATGCCCGGCATGGACGGCTTCGCGCTCGCGCACGCCATCCGCCGCGAAGCGCGGCTGGCCGACACCCGGCTCATCCTTCTCACCGCGTACGACGAGCGCGGCCAGGGCGAGCTCGCGCTCCGCGAGGGGTTCTCGGCCTACCTGACCAAGCCCGTCAAGCACGGGAACCTGTTCACCACCATCCAGGCCGTCGTCCTCGGCGCGCGCGAGCCCGCGCCCGCCGGGGCCTGACGCCAGACCGGCGCGTGCCGCCCGGTCGCCCGCGCGCCTACCGCTCCCCCCGCACCACCGCCGCGACCGTCCGCACGAGGATGTACAGGTCCAGCGCCACCGACTGGTGCTTGATGTAGTACAGGTCGTACTGCAGCTTGAGCAACGCGTCGTCGAGCGAGCGCGCGTAGCCCTGGTGGATCGTCGCCCAGCCCGTCATCCCCGGGCGCACGGCGTGCCGGGCCCGGTAGAACGGGATCCGCTCGGCCAGCGACGCCACGAACGCCGGCCGCTCGGGGCGCGGGCCCACCACGCTCATCTCGCCGCGCACGAGGTTGATCACCTGCGGCAGCTCGTCGAGGCGTGTCCGCCGCAGCCAGCGCCCGACGCCCGTGGCGCGCGGGTCGTCCTCCGCCGCCCACACCGGCCCTTCGGGCTCGGCCTCGTCCACCATCGTGCGCAGCTTGTAGAGCGTGAACGGCCGGCCGTTGCGGCCCACCCGCCGCTGGCGGTAGAACACCGGCCCCGGCGAGGTCAGCCGGATCGCCGGCCCGGCGACGACCAGCACCACCGCCAACAGCGCGAAGCCCGCGACGGCGAACGCCAGGTCCACCGTCCGCTGCGCCAGCGGGTAGAGCCCCGCGGCCCCCGGCGGGCTCAGCGGCAGCGCCACCGCCCAGTGGTCGCCGACGTGCTCGACCGGCACGCGGCCCGTGACGGCCTCGTAGAGCACCGGCATCGGCGTCACCCGCAGGCCCCGCTCCTGGGCATCCATCAGCGCGGCCAGCAGCGCCCCGTGCGCGTCGCGCGTCACCGCCATCACCACCTCCGACACGCCCAGCCGGGCGGCGGCCGCCACCAGCCCGCCGCGGTCGGCGACGACCGGCACGCCGTCGACGTCGCCGCCGCCGAGCGCCGGGTCGTCGTCGACGAAGCCCACGACGTCGAACTCGCGGGGGGCGGCCTCGCGGATCGCGCCCAACAGCGCCCGCCCCGCGCGCCCCGCCCCCACCACGATCACCCGCCGCCGGAACGCGGGCCAGCCCAGCACCTCGGCGCACAGCGCGCGCCACGCCGGCATGACGACCGCCGCCGCCAGCGCGAAGACCACCGCCACGTGGCGCACCAACGTCCAGGGCGGGGGCACGAAGTACGCCACCGCCCACACCACGAGGACCTGGGCGCTGACCTTGGCCGACAGCACCGCCGCCGCCGCACGGTCGGGCAGCCGGCGCAGGTCATACAGCCCGTTGGCCCACGCCAGCGCCAGCCACAGCGGCACCAGCACCGCCGCCCAGCGCGCAAACGTCACCGCCAGCGCACCGCCCGCGCTCGACCATCCCGAGCGCGCCGCGCCGAAGCGCACCGCCACCAGCGTCACGCCGAGCACCACCACGATGTCGCCGAGGACGAGGATCGCCCGCCGGCCGGCGGCGCCCAGGGGCCGGCCCCGCCGCACCCCGTCATCGGGCGGGCCGGACTGTGCCTCCGGCTCCCGGGCCAGGCGGGGCCCCGTCACGGCGCGGCCCCCACACCGCCATGCCCCGGCGCGCCGCCGTCCGCGTCCCGGCCCGCCGATGCCGGACCGCCGGGCCCGGCGCCGACGCCCGGCGTGCCGCGACCAGCGCCCGAAGCCTCGGGCACGCGCGGCATCTCCCCCCTGCCCGGCGCCAGCAGGCCCGCCCAGAAGCCGAGCCCCCACGCCAGGTGCATCGCCCAGACCACCGGCGGCACCCGGCCGGCGTCCCGCCAGCCGATCCGCCGCGCCGCCAGCAGCCCCGCGCCGGCCGTGGCCACGCCGTACGACCCGGCGAGCCCGAACAGCGCCGCGCGCGCCGCCGGAACCGCCGGCGCCGCCGCGCCCGCCAGCGCCAGCACCGCCACCCACAGCGCCGGGACCGCCTGCCGCCAGCGCAGCGAGCGCGGGTGGCGGCGCAGCGTCGCCGCCCGCCCCGCCCCATAGCCCCGATACTGCCGCCACACCCCCCCGAGCGTGCCGCGCGTGACCGTCGTCGAGCGGATGGCGGGGTCGAGCCAGACCACCCCGCCCATCGCCCGCAGCCGCAGGCAGAGCTCGTAGTCCTGGTTGCGCGCCAGCCCCTCGTCGAAGCCGCCGGCCGCGCGCAGCACGGCGCGCGGCCACGCCCCGAGATAGACCGTGTCGACCGGGCCGGCCCCGCCGAGCCGGTAGCGCGCGTCCCCCGCGCCGAGCGGCGTCGCCGTGACCCACGCCGCGGCCCGCCCCACCGGCGTCTCGCCGCGCCCGACCATGCGGCCGCCGACCGCCGACGCGCCGGTGCGCGCCAGCGCGCGCACGCACGCCGCCACGTAGTCCGGTGCGGGCAGGGCGTGGCCGTCCATCCGCACGATCACGTCGCCGCGCGCCGCCGCCACCGCGCGGTTGAGGCCGGCCGCGGCGGTCCCGGCGGGGTTGTCGAGGCACCGCACCCGCGGATCGGCGGCCGCCCACGCCGCGACGCGCGCCGCGGTCCCGTCGGTCGAGCCGCCGTCGGCCACCACGACCTCGAGCCGGTCCGCGGGGTACGTGCCCGCCAAGAGCGCGTCGAGGACGCCGTCGATGTGGCGGGCCTCGTCGCGGACGGCCATGACGACGCTGACGAACGGGACGGCCCCCCCCGCCCCCGTGCCGACGACCGGCCCGGCGTCCCCGGCTCCCGTCCGATCCCGGGCAGCGGCCGGCGTGCCCGCAACCGACGCCGCCCCGGGCGCCGCGCCGCTCACCGCCCGCCTCCGGCCGCCCGGCGCGCGTACACCTCGCGCGTGCGCGCCGCGGCGTCGCGCCACGTCCAGGCCGCGGCGGCCGCGCGCGCGGCCTGCGCCAGCGCGGCCCGGCGGCCGCCGTCGCCCAGCACCGACACGAGCGCCCCGGCCAGGGCGCCCGCGTCGCCCCGTTCCACGACGACGCCCCCACCCCCCGCCAGCGCCTCCGGCAAGCCGCCGACCGCCGTGGCCACCACCGGGCGGCCGTGCGCCAGCGCCGTCGCCAGCACCGCGCTGTCGTCGGTGTCGCGGTACGGCAGCACCACGACGTCGGCCGCCGCGAGGTAGAGCGGGACGGACGCCGTCGGGACGAAGCCCGGCCGGAAGTCCACCCGTGCAGCCGCGGGCACCGCCGCGACGGCGGCCGCGGCCGCGCCGCCGTCGCCGATCGGGCCCGCCACGACCAGCGTCGCCGCCGGAAGCGCGGCGGCCACGCGCGGCCACGCCGCGGCGAGGTCCGGAACGCCCTTGTAAGGCCGGACATGGCCGAGGAACAACGCCACCGGCCCGTCCGGCGGCAGCCCCAGCGACGCACGTGCCGCCGCGCGGTCCACCGGTGTCGACGGCCCGTCGCCGGCCATCGGGATCACGTCGACGGCCTCGGCCGCCAGGCCCGCCAGCGCCAGCAGCCGTTCGCGCGTGGCGTGCGAGTGGACGATCACGCCGTCGACGGCGCGGTAGAGCCGCCGCCACTGCGTGGCCTGCCACGGCCGGCGCTCGTGCGGCAGCACGTTGTGCGCGGTCAGGACGGCCGTGATCCCGGCCCGCCGCAGGCGCCGGATCGCCAGCCCGTCGAGCAGCGGGATCAGGCTCCACTGCCAGTGGACGACCGCCGGCCGCCGCGCGACCGCCAGCCGCACGAGCGCCGCGAGCTCGCCGGGGTAGCCCGCCGCGCGCAGCACCCGGCGCACGGCGGCACGGCGGGCGGCCGGCCGCGCTGCCCCTGCAGCCGGGCGGCCCGCCGCCGGGAGCCAGCGGCCGAACGCGTGGATCACCTCGACCCCCGGCGGCGCCGGCCCCGGGTCGTAGTGCGGCAGCGGCGCCGTCACGAGCGCCACGCCGTCGCCGGCCGCCGCCAGCGCGCGCGCCAGGCCCCGGCAGTAGAACGGGACCTGCTGGCCGGGGTCGACCAGGAAGACGCGCATCGCCTCAGCGCCGGCCGCAGGGCGGGGACCGACGGTCCGCCGAGGCACGGGACGGGCTCACCGCGCGGCCGCCTTCACGCGAGGCGTTCGGCCAGCACCGTCCGGTAGATCGCCGCCAGCCGGCGCGCCGCGTGCTCCGGCGAGAACTGCCGGCGCACGAGGCTGCGCCCGGCCAGGCCCATCGCCTGCGCCCGATCGGGGTGCGCCAGGAGGTCGAGCAGCCCGTCGGCCACCCGGTCCGGCGCGTTCGGCGGCACCAGGAGGCCGGTCTCGTTGTCGCGCACGACGTCCGGGATGCCGCCGACGCGCGACGCCACCACCGGCCGCCCCGCCGCCAGCGCCTCGAGCAGCACGAGCGGCAGCCCCTCGGCACGCGACGGCAACACGACGATGTCGCTCGCCGCCAGGAGCGGGGGGATGTCGGCGCAGTAGCCCAGGAAGCGCACGGCGCCGTTCAGCCCGAGGCCGGCGGCGCGCGCCTCGAGGTCCTCGCGCAGCGGCCCATGGCCGGCGATGAGGAACCGCGCCTCGGGCCGGGCGTCGCACACGAGGCGCGCCGCGTCGAGCAGGTCCTCGACGCCCTTTTGCGGCGTCAGCCGGCCGATCAGCGTGATGACCGCGGCGTCGCCCGGCAGCCCGAGCGCCGAGCGCGAGGCGGCCGCGTCACCCATCCGCGCCGCAAACGCCCCGCTGTCGATGACCGTCGGGATGAGGGCGATGCGGCGCCGGTCGACCCCGCGCCGCAGCAGCATGTGGCACTGGTCGCGCGACACCGTGACCACGCGGTCGGCCAGCCGCAGCAGGAACAGGTCGAGCGTGCGGTAGACCCGCAGGCGGCGCGTGGTGTCGGTGTGAAGGTGCACGGTGGCGACCCACGGCAGCGACCGGTCCGGGCGACGGGCGGCCAGGCCCCCCAGGATGTTGGTCTTGTAGTCGTGGGTGTGCAGCACGTCGGCGCCGCTGGCGCCGATCCGGCGGGCCACCCGCCGCACCACCCCGAGCGAGAACGGGCCGGGGTCGATGACCTGGCCCGCGTCGAGGCCCGCGTCGCGGGCGGCCTGGATCCACGGGTGGATCTCCGGCGCATCCGGCGCGCGCCGGTAGACCGCCAGGAGCTGCGTCTGCACGCCGCGCGCCGCCAGCGGCGGCACGAGGAGCAGGAGCGAGCGCTCAGGCCCGTACATCGTCGCCGAGCTCCGGCCGTGGAGCACCCGGAGCGGCGCCGCCCCTTCGGCGTCCGGCGGCGGGGCGTACGGATCGCTCACGCCGCGCCCACGGTCCCGGGGAGCCCGGATCGGGCGGTCGCGGCGACGGCGCCGGGGACCGCGATGCCGCGCCGCGCCAGCTCGGTGCGATACACCCGCTCGAGCGCGCGGGTGGCGGCCGCGCCGTCGAAGCGGGCCCGCGCCGCGGCGCGGGCGCGGCGCGCCATGGCGTCGCGCGCCGCCGGGTCGGCCAACACGTCGGCCAGCACGCGCGCCAGCGCCGCCGGCGACCGCGGCGGCACCAGCCGGCCCGTGACGCCGTCGGCCACCACCTCCGGCACGCCGCCCACGGCGGTGGCGACCACGCAGCGCCCGGCGGCCTGGCCCTCGGCGAGGGCCGCCGGCACGCCCTCGACGCCCGAGCACAACGCCACCACGTCGGCCGCGGCCATCAGCATGGGCATGTCGGCCCGCGGCCCGACGAACGACACCTGTGCGCCGACCCCCGCCGCCGCTGCCAGCGCCGGCAGCACCCGTGCCAACGGCCCGCCGCCCGCGCACACCACCCAGACGTCCGGCACCCGCGCCGCCAGCGCCGGCAGCGCCGCGATGAGGTCGACGTGCCGCTTCATCGGATGCAGCCGCGCCGGCACGAGCACGATCGGCCGATCCGCGGGCCACCCCAGCGCCGCCCGCGCCGCCGCCCGGTCGCCGGGGGCGAACGCCGCGAGGTCGATGCCGGGGTAGACCACGTGCACGGCGGCCGGCGGCGTGCCCGACGCCACCAGCGCGTCGCGGTCGGCGCGCGACACGGCGACGAAGCCGGTGCCCGGCGCAAGCGCCCGGTCGACCCAGCGGCGCAGGCGCGGCGGCGGGGCCGCCCGACAGTGCTCGTGCGCCACCACCAGCGGGACCCGCGCCAGGCGCGCCGCCAGGCGCACGTACGGGGCGGCCCGGCTGTAGAGCGAGACGTGGACGACCCCGGCGCCGGCGGCGCGCAGCCAGCGCGCGATCGACACGACCGCGCCGGCGTCGAAGGGGCGCTCGAGGCGGCCGAGCACGGTCGTCGCGATCCCCGCGGCCTCGGCCGCGTCGACCAGCCCGCCCCGGCGCCGGACGCACAGGATCCGCGGCCGGAACGCCGACGGGTCGAGGCCGCGCGCCGACCGCAGCGCCAGGCGTTGGGCGCCGCCGTCATCCATGTCGAGGAAGGCAAACACCACCGTCACCGGCGGCGCCGTGCCACGAGCAGGCTGCATGGGGTTCACTTCGACACTGTGCGCGGGCGTAGGCCGGCATGGTAACCGATATTCGCCCGGCGCGCAAAGGGAACGCGCCGCCGCGGCGCGGCGCTGTGCGCGCGTCGCGCCGGGGCACCGACCGGCCCCGCGTCAGCCGAACCGCGCGCCGCGCCCGTAGCGACCCCGCACGTGATCCAGCACGCCGCACAGCACCGCCGCCGCGTCGCGGCGGCGCGACGGCGAGAGCAAGCGGAGCGGCTGCTTGGCGAGCAGCCCCAGCGCCGCCAGCCACACCCACGCGCGCCCCGCGGCGGTCGCGTGCAGCGCCGCGAAGCGCAGGCGGTTGCGAACGTTGTAGTACCGCCGGCGCGCGGGGTCGCGCGCCGTCCCCGCCGAGCCCACGTGGTGCACGGCCGCCCCGGCCGCGTACCGGACGCGCCAGCCGCGCCGGCCCGCCCGGAGGCCCCAGTCGACGTCTTCGAAGTACAGGTACCAGGCCTCGTCGAGCATGCCGACGTCGGCCAGCGCCTCGCGCGCCAGCAGGCTCGCGGCGCCGCTCGGGTAGTCGACCCACGGCCGATCGTCGTACTGGCCCGCGTCGGCCTCGCCCGACCCGCGCAGCCACGCCCACCCGCGTCCGAGGTCGACGGTCCCGCCCGCCCCGAACAGCACGCCCGGGCGGTCGGCATACACCAGCCGCGCCGTCACGGCCCCGGTGCGCGGCGCCGCCCCCAGCGCCGCCGACAGCACGGCGACGGCGCCCGGGGTCACGACGGCATCGTCGTTGAGCACGAGCACCGCCGCCGCGCCCCGCGCCAGCGCCCGCGCGATGCCCTGGTTGACCGCCGCCGCATAGCCGCGGTTGTCGGGGTTGCGGATCACGTCGACGGCGGGCGGCCCGCGCCAGGCGGCCAGCCGGCGGGGCGTGTCGTCGTCCGAGGCGTTGTCGACCACCACGACCTGCCCGACCTGCCCGGCGAGCGCCTCGAGCACCGCCGGCAGGCGCTCGCCGGGGTTCCAGGCAGGGACGACCGCGACGACGGCGCGGGCCGGCGTCGGCGCGGCGCGGACGGTTGGTTTCGGTGGCGGCGGCATGGCGCCCCGGGAGCCTAGCGCATGCCGGATGGGCGGGTCAAGCGGGGCGTCTTAACGCCAAGTTGACGCCGCCTCCGGCATCGCTACAATATACGCCGGGTTATTGTTAGATTAAATAGGGAGTCCTCGATCATGATCCGCCTGACCCAGCTCGCCCTCCGCCATCCCCCGATCGCGATCGTCCTGACGCTGGCGCTCGTCGTCGGCGGCACATGGGCGGCGTTCAACCTCAACCAGCAGCTGATCCCCGACGTGGCCTTCCCCCAGGCGACGGTGGTGATCGTGTGGCCGGGCGCATCGGCCGACGAGGTCACGCGCGGCATCGTCGAGCCGATGGAGACGGCGCTCGAGGGCATCACGGACGTCGACGTGGTCGAGGTGTCGGCACGGGCGTCGGACAGCTTCGCCGCGCTGACGGTGCGCGCGGAGTACGGCACCGATCAGGACGAGCTGAAGGATGCGATCCGGACGCAGGTCGACGGCGTGGCGCTGCCGGACGGCGCCGAGGACCCCGACGTCGTCCTCTTCAGCTTCGGCGACCTACCGGTGGTCCAGGCGAGCATCCGCGCCGAGGACGACGCGGTCGACGCCGCGGCACTGCAGCGCCTGATCGAGGACGAGATCGTCCCGGAGATCGAGGCCGTCGACGGCGTGAGCAAGGTCACGCTCTTGGGGGGGCGCGACGAGAAGGTCTACCTCACGCTGGACCGGGCCAGGATGGCCGACGAAGGCGTGACGGTGGACACCATCCGCAACCTCCTGGCCGCCAACGACATCAGCTTCCCCGCCGGGACGCTGGCCACCGACGGGCGCGCGATCCCGCTGCAGGTGACGCACCGCGTCCGGAGCGAGGACGACCTCCGCGCGCTGGCCCTCGGCGGGGGCGGCGCGGGTGGGGGGCCGCCCGGCGGCCCGGCCGCCGGCGCACCGCCGTCGTCGGCGGGCGGCGCCCGCCCGACGGCCGTCGCCGCCGGCCGCCCTGCCCCGGTCCCGACGGTCACGGGGCCGTTCCCGCTGCCCGCCGCGCTCCAGGCGCTCGGCTATGCCACCACCGACGACCTGACGGCCGATGCCATCCTCGAGCTCGAGTCCCAGAACCCCGAGCTGCTGCGCACGGTGGCCGACGAGGTGATCACGAGCCTGCCGGCGGGCGCGGTGCTTCCACCCGACGTGGTCGCCGCCCTGCCCAACGACGTGCGGGCCCGGCTGGCCGCGCGCGTCGCCGCGCCGGCCGCGGCGCCGGCGGGCCCGCCCGAGGCATCGGCGGTGCCCGCGGAACGCGCCGCAGCGCCGGCGACGACGGTCGCGCCGGCCGCCGCCGCCCGCGTGCAGGTGGTGGTCGTGGCCGAGGGCGACACGCTCGAGGGCCTGGCCGCCCGGTACGGCACCACCGCCGACGCGATCCGTGCCGCCAACGGCCTGACGGACGACCGCCTGTTGGCCGGGAGTGTCCTGCGCATCCCGCAGCCGGCCGGCGGCGATCGGCTGCCGGCCGCATGGCAGGCCTACGGCGCCGCCGCCCCGGCCGACGTGACGCCCGAGATCCTCGACCAGGTGCTGCGCGAGGCACCCGACCTCGTCTCCAACCTCACCGCCGAGCAGCTCCTGGCGCTGCCGCCCGACGCCGTCCGGCAGCTGCCGCTGCCGTTCGTGTCGCGCCAGCCCGAGGCGGTGCGGCAGGCGATCCTCGACCGCATGAGCCAGATGGCCACGCCGGCCCCCACGCCCGGCGGCGCGGCCGCAGCGGGCGGCGCCGCCGGACCACGCCTGCTGGCGCCCGACCGGCAGGCCGCGGCGCGCGGGCTGACGCTCGGCGACGTGGCCACCATCACCCGTGAGCCCGAGCCCGCCCGCACCATCAACCGCTCCGACGGGCAGCCGTCGCTCGGCCTCCTGGTGCTCAAGGAGCAGAGCGCAAACACCGTGACGGTGGTCGAGGACGTCCTCGACGCGATCGACGAGCTGCAGGATCGGCCCGCGCTCGACGGCGTGGCGTTCAACATCGTGTTCGAACAGGCGACGTTCATCGAGGAGTCGCTCTCGGGCGTGCGCAACGAGGGTGCGCTCGGCGGCATCCTGGCGGTCGTCGTCATCCTGATCTTCCTCAACTTCTCGATTCGCGCCACGCTCGTCACGGCCGTCAGCATCCCGCTGTCGATCCTGGTGGCGCTGCTCCTGATGCGCGTCCAGGGCCTGTCGCTCAACCTGTTGTCGCTGGCAGGCCTGACCATCGCCATCGGGCGCGTCATCGACGACTCGATCGTGGTGATCGAGAACATCTACCGCCACATCCACCGCGGCGAGCAGGGCGACCAGGCGGTCATCGAGGGCACGCGCGAGGTCGCCACGGCCATCACGGCCGCCACGCTGGTGACGGTGGCGGTGTTCCTGCCGCTCGGTTTTGTCGGCGGCATCACCAGCGAGATCTTCCTCCCGTTCGCGCTGACGGCGTCGTACGCGCTCCTGGCCAGCCTGGTGGTCGCGCTGACCATCGTGCCGCTCCTCGCGCGGTGGCTCCTGTCGCGCGCCGCCATGCCCGACCACGACGAGAACTGGCTGCAGCGCTGGTACACGCCGGCGCTGGCCTGGGCCCTCGACCACCGCCTGGTGACGCTGCTCCTGGCGTTCGCCTTCTTCGCGGTCAGCCTGGGGCTGGTCCGCCTCGTCGACCGCACCTTCCTCCCGAGCTTCGGCGAGCCGACGATCTCGGTCGAGATGGCGATGGCCCCGGGCACCGGGCTGGCCACCACCGACGCGGTGGCCCGCCACGTCGAAGCCGTGCTCGACGACGAGGGCGACATCGGCGCCATCGAGACCACCGTGGGCCGCGGCGGGCAGTCGTTCGAGCAGTTCTTCGGCGGGGGCGGCGGAGGCGACAGCGCACGGGCATTCTTCCAGGCCAAGGTCGAGGGCGGCGACGACGACGACGAGGACGGCGACGGGGGGCTGGGCGGGATGTTCGACGGCGGGCAGGACCCGGCGGAGATCGCCGAGCGGCTGCGCGACGCGCTCGAGTCGGTGCCCGGGACGGCGGCCGGCGAGGGCCTCATCGCCGCCGGCGAGGCCATCACGTTCACCGTCAGCGCCGGCGCAGGGGGCGGCCCGCGGGGCAACCTGTACGACCTGCAGGTCCGCAGCGACGACGAGGCGGCGCTGCGCGAGGCGAACGCGCGCATCCTCGCCGCGATCGAGGACGCGTCGAACTGGGAGGACCTGGGCTACGACGAGGTGCCGATCATCAACCTCTCGAGCAACCTGACCGAGGCGCGCGACGTGCTGAGCGTCGACGTGGACCCGGCCAAGGCGGTCGAGAAGGGGCTGTCGACCGTGCAGGTGGCCGTGGCGCTGCGGCAGGCGCTCGAGGGCCAGGCCGTCGGCGACGTCGACCTCCTCGGCGCCGGCGGCAGCCAGACCCTGGAGGTGGTGGCGCGGTACCCGGCCGACACGCTCGACTCGATGCGGTCGCTCGAGGACTTCGAGATCACGGGGCCGATGGGCCAGGTCCGCGTCGGCGACGTGGCGGAGATCCGCGTGCAGCCCGGCCCGGTGCAGGTCACGCGGGTGTCCGGGCAGCGCGCCGCGCTGATCAGCGGCGAGATCACCACCAACGACACGTTCGGCGTCATCGAGGACGCGACCGCCATCATCGACGACCTCGACCTCGACGACACGTTCGGCGACGACGTGATCGAGATCGGCGCGGGGGTCGAGAGCCGGCAGCAGCAGGAGGGCTTCCGCGACATGCTGCTGGCGTTGCCGGTGTCGATCCTGGTCGTGTACCTGATCATGGTGGTGACGTTCGGGTCGCTGATCCACCCCTTCACGATCTTGTTCAGCCTCCCCTTCGCCGTCAGCGGCGCGCTGGTGGCGCTGGCGATCACCGATCGGCCGCTCAGCCTGTCGAGCCTCATCGGCGTGATGATGCTGATCGGCATCGTCACGACCAACGCGATCGTGCTGGTGGACCTGGTGCAGCAGTACCGCGAGCGCGGCATCGGGGCGCGCGAAGCGCTCGTCGCCGGCGGTCGCAACCGTGTGCGGCCGATCATGATGACGGCGATCGCGACGGTGATCGCGCTGATCCCGCTCTCGCTGGGGCTCACCGAGGGGGCGCTCATCGCGTCGGAGCTGGCCACCACCGTCATCGGCGGCCTGACGACCTCGACGCTGTTGACGCTGATCGTCGTGCCGGTGATCTACCGCATCATCGACGGGATCGGCGCGGGCAGGGCCGGTCCGGCGCCGGACCCGAGCCCGGGCGGCGGGGGCGGCGGGCAGCCGGCGCCGGCGCGGCCGGCGGCCCCGGCGGCCCCGGCGACACCGACGGCACCGGCCGAGGGCGCCGGCCCAGCGACGGCGAGCGACATGGCCGGCGTGGCGGCCGGCATCGCGGCGACGACGGCGGAGGCGCCCGCGGCGTTCGCCCCCGCACCGGTGCCCGAGACCGGGGCGGCACCCGGGCCCGCCACCGGCCCGCAGGCGGTCGTCCACCTGCCGCCCGCACCGCCGGGCGAGGCGGGCGGCGCACCCGACGGGGACGCCGAGGCCTCGGCGCCCGACGCGGCGCCACCGGCGGGCTAGGGCCGCGTCGGGCGGATCATCGTCTTCCGGCACGGCCGCGCGGGCCACGGGCGGGGGAGCCCGATCGGCGCCGGCGGCCGTGGGAGGGGAACACAGGCGAGCGGGCGGGATCGG
>WBZR01001876.1_pt1 | contig 24050 bp, 18 predicted proteins | sample 5204231 | NCBI WGS metagenome assembly WBZR01 (sample SAMN12412403, study PRJNA552823) | activated sludge metagenome | isolation source: activated sludge from anammox sidestream of wastewater treatment plant... | place: USA: Virginia | collected 2017-08
GTACTGAGGGGCTTTGATACACACAGCAGTCCGACCAGCGTCCAATACCACGCGGGCATGATGGGGCCGCGCATCGTGACGCTGGCTGTTTCGGTGACGCAGATGGCGATGAGCCCTGCGGCGAGGGGGTAGATGAGGAGCTTGTCTTCGGTCGTTCGGGCGCGACGTAGTGCCAGGATGGTGACGCCGAGCGGGAGGGCGAGGTAGAGAATCGCCGCGGGGACGCCGAGCTCGACCGCCGCCTGCACCCATTCATTGTGGGCCGTCGGGTCGTAGCCGCCGTGATAGACGTGCGGGCTGACGGCGCGGAGCGGAGCGATCTTGTTGGTCATGGCGACGATGAACATGTCGGGACCGACGCCGAGGAACGGATGCTCGCGGATCAGCTCCCAGGATTTTTCGAGATAGGTGAGTCGAAGCTGGACGGGGCCGGAGCGGACGCGATCGGGATTGGTCGCCTCGCGCACGACGTAGGCGACGCCGCCGGAGACGGCCACGATGGCAGCGAGGATGCCGGCGGTGATTCTTGCCCTGGTGGGCTTGGCGCGAATGAGCGCGACTGTGCCGACGATCACGAGGGCGGCGATGAGTCCGATGGCGGAGGAGCGCCGACCGGTGTTGATGAGGGCGGCGATGAATGCCAGCAGGACGACACCGGCGAAGATGGCGTCGCTGAGATTCCTTCGGGTCATGAGTCGGGCGGCGGCCCAAACGACGGCGATCGCCGCCCAGCAACCGGCGAGCGCGGCAGTGATGGTGATGGGGCCGATGGGCCAGGAGATGTGGGCGTAACCGACATCGCGGGCCCGGGCGAAGGCGAGCAGGATGGCAGCGGCGGCGACGGCGAGCAGGGAGAGTATGGCGGCGCGCGTCATCTGCGGTGTGAAGAATCGGGCGATGAGCATCGCCCAGACGGCACCGAGGACGAATCGTACAAACCAACCCGCGCTGAATTCAGAATTGTCGCATACGGCCATCGAGATGGCAGACAGGATGCCGACGCCGAAGGTGCAGAAAAGGAGCCAGCGCATGGCGGGTCCGGCCTTGAATGACTCGCCGGCGGATGAGGATGCGGACTTTTCTTCACTCGACCCCTTGGCCCCTGGACCCCTTGGACCCTCGTCACCCATCCATCGCGCCGCGGCGACGAATAGCATCATCATCCCCAGCGCGAAGATCAAAACGACATCGCGGACGTCGGCGATGCCGAGGGTGGGAATGGGAACGGTGAGCAGGTCGGCAATGGCCGCGAGCCACGGCGACCAGTTTCCCCCGGCCGCGGCGGTCTGCGGGTCCATGGGCCCGGCGCCGCTATAGAGGCAGGTCGTGCCGGCGCAGGCGAGGACGACAATCACGACCATCGCGATGGACAGGCGGCGGGGCATGGTTGAATTGAAACGTCGATGCGGGGAAAAGTCGAAGAGAGGGACCAGCGGCTTGGAATCTGGGGCGCTCGACAGCGGCGCGTAAAAAAGGAGAAACGCAGGCTGTTAAGAGCCCGCGCTTCCCACTCTCCCCTCCAAGAAGACCGTACCGCCGAAGAGCGAATTCGTTGGCACGCTTGTCGGTGGATCCCCCGATGGGTTCGCCCTTCCCCCCCGAGTCAGGCGAACCTGAGTCCCGTTCCCCAACAGGACTCAAGGAATCTTGTTTGAAGGATCACCGCACCCCCGTTTGAGGCTTCTTGTCGGGATGATTACTGGTTTCTCGAACCGTATCTCAATCAAACTCGCAGGTATCCGGGCCGGGCGAGTCAGGCTTCGGGCTCTTCGAGCATCTTGCGGAGGTAGTCGTTCTCCCGCCGCGTTGCTTCCAGATCGAAGAGCAGATATTTGATGGACAGTCGCAGATAGTCGATGGAATCGTGAAGACTGGCGACCGTCGCTTTGAGCTTTTCGTGGCGTGCCCTAGTCTGGTCGGCGAGGACTTCGAGCTTCGATCGCTCGGCGTCGGGCAGGGTTCCAATCTCCGAGACAAGTTCGGTGAGTTTCTGTTGGAAGGTGGTCTCGTCCATTGCTTCAACCCGCCTTTCGCAGTTGCCTTCGCAGTTCTGCCGCCGAGCCACCTCGGCGTCCCCTCGTGCCGGGCATCGCCTCGGCGTCGTTCGCTGCGGGGATAAAAGGCAATCGCCGTTCCCGATGTGCCGCGCGTTGAAAACGAGCAAAATTCGCGCGCAAACGCTTGTCGGAACTTCGATTATGATCGCAGCGGAGTTACCGGACGCGCTGTGGCGAATGTCCGTCTGTAGTGGCGGGTTGAGGCCGTGCATCGTTTGCGTTGATAGCGCGGGGTTTTTGATGTTTCGTTTGCGGGACAGCGAGCGATTCGCAGCGCGCAACCGCTCGGTTTGGAGGGTCCGTCGATACGGCGTAAACTCTGCCTTTTTGCGCATAACGACCGCGCCCCATCCTGCTTTGTAGTCCGATGCAGGGTGAGGCAATGACGAAGACTATTACCTATGGATGCTCCTCACACCTATCCGCCGAGGGCCCTTCGAGAGAAGTGGCAGAAGTACTGGGACGAGAACCAGACCTTTCGCACGGCGAACCCCGGCGAAGCGGACTTCGACGCCTCGCGGCCCAAGGCATATATCCTTGATTTCTTCCCTTACCCCAGCGGGTCGGGCCTGCACGTCGGACATCCCGAGGGATACACCGCGACGGACATCCTTGCCCGATATCGGCGGATGCGCGGGTACAACGTCCTGCACACGATGGGCTGGGATGCCTTCGGACTGCCCGCCGAGCAGCACGCCATCGAGACCGGCGAGCATCCGGCGGTCACGACGAATCGCAACATCGATACGTTTCGCCGCCAGCTCAAGATGCTGGGCTTCTCGTACGACTGGCGGCGCGAGCTGTCCACGACCGACACCGGTTACTACAAGTGGACGCAGTGGATCTTCCTGAGAATCTTCAATAGCTGGTACGACGCCGAGAAGAAGAAGGCCCGGCCGATTGCCGAGCTGCCGATTCCGGCGGATGTGAAGTCGCGCGGCGAGAAGGCAGTCCGCGCGTACGTCGATGGGCAGCGGCTGGCGTTCATCGCCGAGGTGCCGGTCAACTGGTGCCCGGCGCTGGGCACGGTGCTGGCCAATGAGGAAGTGACCAACGAAGGCCGCAGCGAGCGCGGCAATCACCCGGTCTTCAAGCGGCCGCTGAAGCAGTGGATGCTGCGGATCACGAAGTACGGCGACCGGCTCATCGAGGACCTTGAGGAACTCGACTGGCCCGAGTCGGTGAAGATCATGCAGCGCAACTGGATCGGCCGCAGCGAGGGCGCGCAGGTCAGGTTCCGCATCGACGGCCGCGATGACGTATTGGAGATCTACACGACGCGGCCGGACACGCTGTTCGGCGCGACGTACATGGTCCTCGCCCCGGAGCATCCGTTCGTCACGAAGATCACGGCTGCGGATCGCCGTGCCGAGGTGGAGGGCTATTGCCGCGAAGCCGCGAACCGCACCGAGCTCGACCGCACGGCCGACGCCAAGAAAAAGACCGGCGTGTTCACCGGCGCGTACGCGATCAATCCGGTCTTTCCGGCGGGCGACGCGCGCGGGCGCATTCCGATCTGGGTCGCGGACTATGTGATGATGAGCTACGGCACCGGGGCGATCATGGCGGTGCCGGGCCAGGATCAGCGCGACTGGGATTTTGCCAAAGCCTTCAACCTGCCGATCATTCGGACCGTTCAGCCGCCCGCGGATTTCGACGGCGAGGCGTATCTCGGCGAAGGCGTTGCGATCAACAGTGAATTTCTCAACGGCCTCGAGGTCGATGCCGCCAAGCAGAAGATCATCGCCTGGCTGGAAGAAAAGGGCGTCGGTGTTCGGGCGATCAACTACAAGCTGCGCGACTGGCTATTCTCCCGCCAGCGATACTGGGGCGAGCCGATTCCGATTCTGCACGGGCCGGACGGCGAACTGATGCCGCTCGATGAATCAGAACTGCCGCTCACGCTGCCGGAAATGGAGGATTTCCGCCCGACGACGCGCGAGGGCAATGACGCGAGCACGCCGGAGCCGCCGCTTGGCCGCGCGAAGGAGTGGGCGAGCGTCACCCGAAACGGAAAGACGTACAAACGTGAATTGAATACGATGCCGCAGTGGGCCGGTTCGTGCTGGTACTACCTGCGCTTCTGCGAGCCGTGGAACGAGGCGCGATTTGTCGGCGCGGAGGCCGAGCGCTACTGGATGTTGTCGAAGCGCAAGGACGGCAAACCCCACGTCGGCGGGATCGATCTGTATCTCGGCGGCGCGGAGCACGCCGTGCTGCATCTGCTCTACGCGCGGTTCTGGCACAAGGTGCTTTACGACCTCGGCGAGGTGTCAACGGTCGAACCGTTCGGCAAGCTCTTCAATCAGGGGATGATCCGCGCGTTTGCCTATCGAGACAGCCGCGGCGTCCCGGTCGGTTACGACGAGATCGACTTCCGCGAGGAGGGGGCGATTCGCAAGACAGACGGCGAGAAGCTGGTCGGCACGGTTGAGAAAATGTCGAAGAGCCTGAAGAACGTCATCAACCCTGAAGAGGTGGTGGATGAATACGGCGCGGATTCGCTGCGGCTGTACGAGATGTTCATGGGCCCGCTGGAGGCGAGCAAGCCGTGGAACCCGCGCGACGTGCCCGGCGTGTTTCGGTTTCTGCAGCGGTCGTGGCGACTGATCGTGGACGAGAACACCGGCGCGCTCGCCGCAACGGTGATCGGCGACAAGCCGCTCGCATCGTTTGACGCCCTGGAGCGCACGCTGCACAAGACCATTCAGAAGACGACGCAGGACCTCGACCGCATGGCCTTCAACACTGCGATCAGCGCGATGATGGAGTTCGTCAACGAGGCCTATCGGGCCAAGGGTCTGCACAAGTCGCAGGCCGAGCGATTTGTCATGCTGCTCTCCGTCTTCGCGCCGCACATCGGTGAGGAGCTTTGGCAGCGCCTGCGCGGCAAAGAGTGGCGCGGCAGCGTGTCAAAGGAACCGTGGCCGACCTGGGACGACAATTACGTCGTGGAGAACGAGGTTGAGATTCCGGTGCAGATCAACGGCAAGGTCGTGGCGAAGATTCTCATTGCCCGCGACGCCGACGAGCCGACGGTGAAGAGCGTTGCGCTTGCCAACGACAAGGTCAAGGATCGCATCGGCGCGGGCCAGATCGCCAAGTGCATCTTCGTTCCCGGGCGGATGCTCAATCTCGTCGTGAAATAAGCCGGAAAATCGATCGCACTCGAAAGAATCCACCGGGATGACGGAGGGGATCTACGACATTTCCACCAGCGCCTGTCGCAAGAGCGGCAGCAGGATTTCGTGATGACCGGTGACGTGAAGCCCGCGCCCCTTCTGCACCGGGCGGCCGATGACGTTTTCGCTGGGGCGATAGTGGCGGATCATGTCGAGATTCGCCGTGGTGATGTCGTCGAGGTTGGCGCCGAGGTTTCTCGCCACGGACACCGCCTTCAAGAACACTTCGGGCAGCAGGACCGCCGAGCCGACGTTCACCCACACGCCCGCCGGCGCGCCGCCCTTCGCGCCTGCCATGTCGGCGACGACGGCGCAGATCAGTCGGAAGTCAATCGTGCTTCGGGCCGCCAGGTCGCTGTCGCAGACGGATTGATGAACGTGAATTGTGTCGGTCCCCAAGGCGACGTGCACGCTTGCAGGCATTCCCAGCCGAGCCGCGGTGGCGAGCAGGCTCAGCTTCGCGTTCGGCGGATTGGTCTGCGTCAGGTGCGCGCCCAGCGCCGCGCCCAGCCCCGCTTCCTTCGGCGCCGCGGCCAGGGCATCAGCGAAGAACTTCGGCGTCTCCTGCACCATGCCGAAGCTGCCGTCCTTGATGGTGTCGGCGACCTCTTCGCTGGTCTGACCGAAGATCGCGACCTCAATATCGTGAATCGCCGTCGCTCCGTTCATCGCCAGCGCCGTGACGAGCCCGCGCTCCATGAGGTCGCAGATGATCGGCGAGCAGCCGACTTTAACGACGTGAGCGCCGAGCGCGAAGACGACGGGCCGATCGGCGCGGCGGGCTTCGACAACGGCCGTGACGAGTTTCTTCAGTGAGTTCGTGGCGAGATACGGCGGGAGACTCTCCCAGAAGTCGCGAAAGCTCGCGCCCTTGTCGGGAAGGCCCGCCGTCGCGTGGGCGTCGAACTTGTGGGCCCGATCGGAGATCGAGTAGGTGCGCAGGGCGGCCAAGTCGACGGGTTGATATTTTTTGCGTGCCATAGGCTTGGCTCCGCGACCGCCGCGTGGCGATCACGGCCCACATCCTAACCGTGGCCCGAGCCTCAGGCCACCGCCAGCCCGCTGCCGAGTCTCGCAAGCTCCTCCTCGTCGGCCGGATGATCCCAGCCCAGCCGGCGCTCCCGCGACATCGTGCGGAGCCGGGCGAACACCGTATCCTTCTCCAGCCGCTGGGCCACCAATTCGCGGAAGCGATCTTCGCAGCGCGTGACGCGGCCGATGGAAGAGCCCGTCCGGCCGGCGACCTGTCGAATCGACGTGCGGGCCGACTCCTCGGGGATCTCCCAACGCTCGCTCATGCAGGCTTCGAGGAGCGATTGATAGTCCGCTCGTCCGAAGGGTGAGGCCTTCATCTCGCGCAGTGCGTCGCGCATCGCCGAGTCGAGTCGATCGCGCGCCAGGTCGCCGATCGAAACGCGAGCGGCGCCGGACGGCTCATCGCCTGCTCGCCACTGCGATCTACTGCCCATCGATCGCCGCAGTCGGGTAGTCGGCTCGTTCAGGCTTTCGACCGATGGCGGGGCATCGGGCCGATGACGGTCTTCATCTGGCACGGCCCTTCGCCGGCGATGCAGCGACTGGCCGGCGGCGCGGCGCTGGGTGATGAACGGCACGCGGACGAGGGAGTCGTTCTCCTGAGCGTAGCGCCGCATGGCGAATCGAATGCGCGCGACGGCGTAGGCCCCGAATGGCCCGTGCTGCCGCGGATCGTGTGTGCGCAGGGCCTCGGCCAGCGCGACCGACCCTTCCTGAAAGAGCTCCTCGTGCGACCGGCCGATCTTCCCGCGGCGCGCCAGGCGATCGAAATGGCGGATGGTCCAATGGACCAGCGGCAGATTCCGACGGACGATCTCCTGCTGGGCGAGGCTTAGGGAGGTGAGCGGAATCTGAGTTTCAGTCGGCAGCTTCATGGCGCCTCCTAACAAGGACGAAGGGATGGACCGGCGACTCGGCACCGGCGGCCCCAAGCCGCCACCGGCAAGATCAGCCTACACTATTATACCTAACAAAAACCGAATTTCTGGCTCGAATGGAGAAATGACAGGCTGTGCGTATCCCATGGTCGCGCAACCCTTTGCTGGCACGATGGCTGTGTTACTATAATGGCGGGCGACAGTTTTGGAGATACACGCCGTTTGGAACGGGCCGGGGGCATGCTTGATATTCAGGGTAATCTGCTTACGATATCCAGGCAGGCACGCCAACTAAGGAGGAAATCAGGATGATATTGATGATTGTTCCCCGCACGAGAATCGGCAGGCCCTTGTCGTTGGCCCTGGCATTGACTTGTTTATTGTCGGCTTCACAGGTCGCACTGTCTTCGCCTCCCTATTGGAGGAACGATACTCGCACTGCTACGTCGAGATATGAACATGCGATGGCATATGACTCCCTGAGACATCGACTTGTGATGTTCGGCGGTAGTCGAAAATATGACAATTACACGAACGATACGTGGGAGCGTGATGGCACCGTCTGGACTTGCCGTGGAGGAGGAGGGCCAGCTGCCCGTGAAGGGCACGCCATGGCGTTTGACGCCGCCCGTGGCCGCGTTGTGCTATTCGGTGGGGAAATCGGATTCCAGAGAAGTCGAGAAACGTGGGAATGGGACGGTTTTGCCTGGGTACTCAAGTCGAACACCGGTCCGAATAGACGCCGAGACTCCGCCATGGCGTTCGATCCATTGCGTGGAAGAGTAGTTCTTTTTGGCGGGCAGGACAGCAGTTACTTCTCAGACACATGGGAGTGGAACGGTACATCGTGGATACAGATTGCCACGAGCGGTCCCAGTGGCCGGAAAAATCATGCGCTGACGTATGACCCTGCTACAGACACAGTGTTACTCTTCGGCGGTTACAACGGAGTCGATCGAGGTGACACCTGGCAATTGGAAGGAACGTCGTGGACGCAGGTTGCTACCACGGGTCCTTCACCTCAGAGCGGACATGTCATGGCAGGGGATATTGCTCACGGGAAAACACTGCTCCTGGGGAGTCAAAGCGGCACTGATAGCCAATCCGAAACCTGGATTTGGAACGGTTCGGTGTGGGAGTTTGCAGCGATCGGCGGTCCACCAGCACGAACAGCTTCCGCGATGGCATACGATCCGGATCGGGCTCGCGTGGTCGTTTTTGGTGGCCTCTCGCTGAACTCCTCAACACAGGATCTGGATGAAACCTGGGAATGGGACGGTTCGCTATGGACTCAGTTTGCCGGCGCTGGTCGGACGGCGAGATACGAACATTCGATGGTATATGACTCTGCGAGGTCTAAACTCGTACTCTTTGGGGGTACCGAAAAATCGCTATCAAGTGCTCGCCGGGATACTTTGGAATCTTCCAAAGATGGCTGGGAACTGCGATCTCTCATCGGGCCATCGGCACGTTGGGGACAATCGGTAGCCGTTTTGGGTTCGCAGGGCAAGACGCTGTTGTTTGGAGGAAAGGACGTAACCGGGACTTGCCTTGGAGATACATGGGAATGGAATGGCACAAACTGGAATCAGAGAATCGTTACCGGGCCATCGTGCCGTGATCACGCTGCCATGACTTACGACCCCCTTCGCGATCGAGTTGTTCTGTTTGGTGGAATACTCATTTCCGGAGGCGCGTCAGGCGAGACGTGGGAGTGGGACGGGAATAATTGGGCGATGGTGTCGTCAACCGGACCCCATTCTCGCTCAGGTCACACACTGATTTTTGATGAGACGCGAGGTACCGTGCTTCTATTCGGTGGAAAGGTTGGGACATCGTACAACGGCGAAACCTGGGAGTGGGACGGCTCAACCTGGAGTTTACTTTCTTCAGGTGGACCTCCTGCGCGCGCGTACCATGCGATGGTCTATGACAATGCCCGAAACAAGGCGGTACTGTTCGGCGGGTTTAGTTTCTCATCAGGAACTGGGACATTCTACGCAGATACCTGGGAATGGGATGGACTGACATGGCTCCAACGCTCCAGTGGTGGGCCGATAGGGCGCTATGGCCACGCGATGGCGTTTGATGAGCAGGCAGGTGAGACTGTCCTGTACGGCGGCGTGTATTCTAACAATATCCAAGGTTCTCCAGTGATCCCATTGGGTGATGAGTGGAGATGGAACGGCACTGAGTGGGTTCAGGAATCGACAAGGTCCAGGGGCCCGAGTCCACGGTCCGCTGCAGCATTTGCTTACGACTCTCTTCGTGACAGAGCGATACTGTTCGGTGGATGGACTGTTCAGTCGAACCTCACAAGCCTCGGAGAGACATGGGAATTGTCGAATCAAGAATGGACATTACTCTCCAACGCGGGACCCGGCCCTCTCGGCGGCAGCGCAATGGCATACGATCCGGCAAGAGATAGGATGGTGATGTTCGGAGGCGCAGAGAGTCTGGGCTCGCCAGTGCGAAAAACATGGGAATGGGATGGGAATTCATGGTCGCTTGTGAGCACGGCTGGACCACCTGCCCTTTATTACTCGACGATGATCTTCGATGACGTCGCCAATCGCTTGATCCTTTTCGGCGGCCTCGGTTCGGGCGGAGCCCGAAACGGGGAAACCTGGGCATGGGATGGAATTTCTTGGACTTTGTTAGCAAGTACGGGACCAAGCCCGAGATACGGACATCGAATGGCATATGATCAGGCGAGATCGCGTATCGTCCTGTTCGGTGGATTTCATTCGGGTAGCAGCTATTTTTCCGACACATGGGAGTGGGATGGAGTGAGCTGGACTCAAGTGGTGGCAAGCGGCCCAAGCGGCCGATCAAGTCATGCAATGTCCTACGACTCGCGGCGTGGTGCGACAATTCTTTTCGGTGGATACGCAGTCATTTCTTCAGTTGAGCAATTCTACAACGATACCTGGGAATGGAACGGAAGCACATGGACACAATTGCCGATTCAAGCCCCAAGTGCTCGTGGGAGTCATTCCATGCTCTATGACTCACACTGCGGGCACGTCAACGTCTTCGGCGGCAGCCGAAAGGGCGGAACCGTTTACGAGGACTTGAACGATTTGTGGACTCTGATTATTCCCATTCTTGACGCGGACCTCGACGGCAGCGGCGTAGCCGACGGCAACGACATCATGTACTTAATGCACGCAATCGCTGGGGGCTCAACAGACAATAACGATCTCGATCACGCTGATTTCGATATGAACGGCATTATTGGCGTCGGCGATATCCAAGGCTTCGTCAACAAGATCATCAGCGAGTAGATTGCAGCCGCAGTAGCAATTCCAGTTGCACACTGGTTGTCCTACTTTTCCTTCAACTCCAGCGCCCCGGCCCAATCATCGTCCGGGGGGAAGGTCTTGAATTCCTGGCAGGCGTCGATGTAGCGGCTGGCACCCGCGTCGTCGAAGCGGCGGGCGAGCATGCGCGTGAAGTGCACGATGCACTCGTCCCACTTGCGACTCTTGTACAGCTCCACGCCGGCCTCGAAGCGCTCGATGTATTCCTTCTGCTCCGGCGTGAGCTGACCGCGGCGGCAGACGACTTCATAGACCGGCACTGTCTTGGCCTTGCCCTTGACCTGAAGCTCGGCGAGGTATCGAAAATCGTAACTGTCGCGGACCAGCTCGCGCGTGGGACCGCTGACCATGATGCTGGTGCCGAAGACCTTGTTCGCCGGCTCCAGCCTCGCGGCAAGATTCACCACGTCGCCGATGACGGTGTAGTCGGCCTTGAGTTCCGAGCCCATGTCGCCGTTCATGGCGAATCCGCTGGCCAGGCCGGTGCGCATACTCAGCGTATCGAAGACTCGCGACGCCGAATCGTTCTTGCGCTCGACCTTTAACTTCTCCAGCTCCTCCATGGCGTTTAGGGCCGTTTCCACCGCCGCATGGGCGTGCTCCTTCATGGGGTCCACCGAGGCATTGAAGAACGCCATGATGCCGTCGCCCATGAACTTGTTCAGCAGGCCGCGCCGCGCCCAGATAACTTCGCTCATGCGGTGAAGGTAGGTATTGAGCACGTGCTGGATCGTCTCCGCAGTCTCCGCCTCGCTTAGCGAAGTAAAGCCGGCAAGGTCGGAGAAGAAGCATGTCACCTCTCGCTTCTGAACGGTCTTGAAGGCCTGGGCCGCCTGCGGGTTCTCGGCGATCTTCGCGGCGATGGCGGGAGCGGTGTATTGACCGAGCTGCTTGGCGAAGAGCCGCTTTTCGCGCTCGGCGGTCAGTTGGCGATAAAGCGTGACGAAGGCCCACGAGACGAAGAGACAGATCTCCGGTCCGGCGAGCGGCGCCCAGATGTCCATGCGGCGGAAAAGGGCTTCGCAGTTGAGACCGGCGTAGGCCACCATCAGGCCGATTGTCGAAATCAGCGCGGCGCGCGGTGCAAGCGTGGCGGTCGCAAGGCTGACGAGCGCTCCGCCGAGCAGGCAGATGGCGACGCCCAGCCAATGCGGCGCGATATGGATCGGGCGATTCTGCACGATGGCGTTGAAGACGTTGGCGTGGCACATGACCCCGTTGGTGCGGCCGTCGATGGGCGTAGTCACGATGTCGCCCTGCGCCGTCGCGGCGAAGCCGAGGAAGACGATCTTGTCGGCGAGACGCTCGGAAAGCTCTGCCTGCACGGCGACGATGGACTGCCGCAGCGATTCGTTCGCGCCCTCCAGCGCGGCGATGTCCTGATCGATCACACGAGCCGCGTCGCGAAAGCGCTTTGCGTCGGCGGCAAGCAGCGGGTCGGCCGCGATCTCCGCCTCGGGAATCTCCGCCAGGTCGGCAACGGACATCTTGATGAATGAGACCGCATTCTTCTGCTCGGACTGAAGCGCCTCGAGCAGCTTCGCCGCCTCGGCCTCCATCGCGGCGATTTCCTCTTCCGGCAGGTCGCGCCGCAGCCGCGCCATCCTCGCCTTGCGCGCCAGTTCGAGCTGCCGGTTCACTTTCAGGCGATAAGGGCTATCAGCCGCTCGTGCCGTACCGCCGTCACCCGTTTCTCCCGACTCGATGACCAGTTCACCCTTCGATGCCGCGACGATCTCGGCAAGTTTGTAGTTGATGGCCGTCTCGTTGTCGGCCAGCTCGCGCTGGGCTTCGATGATGGTCATCAACTTGGCCGCCGTGATGTGCGGCATGTCCTTGCCGGTTCGCCACTGGGTGCCCGTGCCGGTCCAGTGAATGATCAGTCCGCCGTTGCCGTCCAGCGGAAGCGTGATGGCGTTGGGCGCGGCCCCCAGTTGCAGGTTACCATTTTCATTCACTCGCGCCGGGCTTTCCGCCGCGTCGCTCAGGCCCATTACCTGTGCCGCCGCCGAAAGGCCCAGGTGCATGACGCCTTCACCGCCGCCGACGTCCATGAGCACCGGCACGCGGCGCACGGGCCCGTCCTCGTCGGCGTGGAAGTTGACCGCCGCGACGTGCATGGAGGCCTTGGCGAGCGGTGCAATCAGGGGCGTCACCTCGGCACTGACGAAAATCGGTCCGCCTTCCTTCAGGGGGATGGCCGCCTTCTGCATCGTGGCGAGGCGCGACTGGTACCAGTCGAACGCGGCGAGGACGTCTGCCCGATCGGCGGTGCGGCGATTCATCTGAGCGCCCAGCGTGGCGCGAAGCACGTCATCCAGCGCCGGCGGCCGTCCGGTCTCCTGGGCGAACGATTTCCAGCTCTTGGCGACCCAATGCCGCGCGGCCAGTCGCTTCGTCCCGGCGATGACCCGGGATATCTCCGTCGTCGGTCTGCCGATTCGTCCGGCAAGCCCTTCGACGGTCAGCGTAAAATCGCGGTCCAGCTCTTCAAGGATGCGCGTGCGGAGAAATTCCCGTTCGACCGCCATGCGCGTGGCGACGTCGCGCCTCAGGCCCAGGTCGCCGATCGCGTGATCGACATCCCAGGCGTCGTGCTCCTTTCGCCAGTGCTGCAATCTCAGCGCAAGCGGCGGAGCATCGTTCGGTGCGCGCGGGTCGAACTCGGCCGACATGATGACGTTGCCGGCCCGGCGGATTGCGTCGGCCAACTCCAGATCGCCGAAGACCTTGTTCTCCTCGGAGATCGCGCCGACGGCCTGCACATCTTCGCCGGGCAGGCCCTGCAGGGTGGGGTCATCGTAGTAGATGGTTTCGCGCTCGGAGAAGAGGAAGTCCACCATGATGAGCTTCGGCTGGAACTCGGACAGAGTGCGGACGAGGCTGGCCATCTGACGCCGCTTCCACGGCCACCGGCCGAAACGCTCAACGGCGCTGTCGTCGATGTCGACATGCACGATGCGCGGGTCGGCCTTGAGCGAATTGAAGTTTCGCATGCGCCAGTCGAAGGTCAGCAGCTCCGACTTGCGATCGCCCGGCGCGGAGAAAAAGTAGGCCGTCACCGTGGTCGTCACGGTGAGGCCGATGAGCAGGCCCAGAAACTGCTGGAGTCGTCGTCGATTGCTGAACATTTGTACCGGGCAGGTAGCCTATCCGGTGGACGGAGAAATGAGAATCGTCGGGAGTGTGAACAATTCGTGATTCCCTGAATCCGCGGGGCGAAGTCGCAGGCCGCGCAAAACCTGAGCAGGCCGTTGCCATCAGGAGATCGGCAGGCGCTTTCTCGATTTGCCGGCGAGTCTTGCGGGGACGGTCGGCAACCTGATGCGCAGCCTGCGGTATTGCGCCTTCATGAATTGCAGGGCAAGGTAGGTGTGACACCGATCGACGCGCGGGTTCTTCTCGGTCGGGCAGGAGCAGCCAATGAAGACGTCTTCGGCGGCGGCCAAAGCGGCGAGCTCGTCGAAGGGCCGGCGATCCTCGCGGAAGCGCTGCGCGATGAGTTTGCGGTACTCAGCGGCGAACTTCTTCCACGCCGCATCGGTGCCGACGGCGAGGAAGGCCGCGGCCATCTCCTTGGTGGGGCGAAGAACATGCCGCGTGCGAAACCGCGAATCCTGCCGAACGCCGACCGGCAGAGGATCACTCGGCGGACGCCTGCCGCGATAAATTTTGTAGCGAGCGAGCAATTGAGCCACTCCGGCTTCACAGCGGTCGGGCATTTAATCGTCGGACCAGAGCCACGACTTCCAACAACTTGCTCGTCGGGACAAAGCCCATGGTCTCAACGATGTCGCTTTGCTTGATCGTCACCAGCCAGTCACAGACCGCTGCGCTTCGCTTGACCAGGCCGGTAGATGTACGAATCGGCGGTCGCGCCCACGGAAGTTCCACCATGTTCTGCGGCGTCGGAGTTACGAAGGAACTGGTCACCGCCACCGCCACTAACGGGGAATCCAGAATGATCTCGCTTGTCGATGTGAGGATGACCGCCGGGCACACTTTGACGTTGCCACGGGGATCGGTCACGCGAACGCGAACGACATCGCCCTGTTTGCTCAACGAATTGCTCTCGTTCGATTATTCGTTACCAACGGCGAAGGGATCGTCGTCCTCGTCAAACCATGCCTGAGGGGGCTGGTTCCTGGGGTCCGCCGCCCAGACAAGGAGGTCCGACGCGGCAGGCGTCGACTCAGCGAGCCGCTTCGAGAGGTCGGCGATTCCTGTGCGCTGCGTGCGGACAGTCGGATGCCACTCCATGACATTGCTGGAAACTTCGTCGGTTGTCGCAGGCGTACTATTCCCCGTCATTTCCTTGTCCGCCTTTTTCTGTGGTTTCAATGGCCGTTACTAACAGCGGCCGTTGCTGCAAGATTTCCTCGTCAGCCTTAATCATGACCCAATATTTTCCCGGCTGCTCAAGAATAATGTCTCGCAATCGAATGTGCATGTCCTGAACAGCAAGCGGATCGCTAAAGCGCGCCGGCCCTTCCATCGTTAACACCTCGAGGCCGGATTGCTCGTGCTCGATGCAGAGTTTCAAATTGTAACTGCCCTGTCCGTTCGTCAACGTCACGAGGACGGACATTCGGGGGTGCCGACAAGGAAACACCCGCGATCGAATCTGGTTAAACGTCCCGACAAGAATGAGGTTCTTCGTCTCCTCGTCCCTGTAGATCTCGTTGCAGATCACGATCGAGATGCACTGCAATCTCTCAGGATTGGGTTCCGACACGCAGCATCCTTAAACAAATCCCAAAAAACCGCTTCGCCCTAATTCTAGATTATCGACATCCCAATGACAACGAATTCGTAGGTCGCCGTTATTCGGACCCGACCGCCCGATTCCCAGAACCAGCAACACGGGTTGATTGGGCGAACTGCTGTCCGCACTCCGGGCAGATGCCGCTGACGTTGCCGGTGAGGTCGTAGCTACAGTTAAGGCAATGGTCGGCGTCTTCATAGCTGATCTTCCACCTGATCAATGGGTACGCGACCCTTGCCGTAGTGTAGGAAATAAGCATTGCAACGAATAAGACGGTGATGACGCGCATGGTTTCCGGAAAATGCAATGTTTCGCGCATGAAATCATCGAGACTACCCGGCGAGAAAATGGCATCGATCAACTCAAATAAGAATGGCATTGCAAAAAGAGTCGCAACGCAGATGATTGCCGCGACGATCTTGGAAGTCACGTTTCCCAAGCGGTCGCGGACGACCGTTCGAAATGTCCGGCCTTTCCACCGATAGCGGATGAAGGCTCGACGCCACGAAAGCACAGCACATAGACCAAAGACTGCGCTCGGCATCACAATGGGTATAATGCATGTCCGAAGTGTACTTGACTGCGTTGTCACGGATGAATACGAAGGAATCCAGTCTGATCGACCTGTCTTGAAGACCCACCAACTCCACACGGGGCTGTTGCTTATTGAAAAACCTTGAAGCGAGCTGTTCCCGGGAGCGGAGAGGATTGGCAGCCCCAGCACTAACTGTCCGTCTTCGATTGCCCAAACCCGATACAGGGCGAGTCCCTGGTAAGGACTGGGTAAACCTTTAAGATTGGCAGGCGAAGCAGCCATCGTGCAAAAGGAGAAAGAGCGGAGGTAGCTACATGCCCAGGTTCCGATGGTGACGAGAAAAAGGAGCGTGGCAAGCCAGAACCAGATCCCGAAGATTGGCCTGTTTCGCTGCACTGGTTTTCTCCCGCTAAGAAACGCAATGCGGGCAAATCGTTCTGGTCACGGGATGCTGAATCGTCAAGAGCTTGAACCTCGCAGAAACAAATCGACGAGCAGTAGCCTTGATGGGTGCGTAAATCCCTATTGCGGCAGCGTATCGTCCTCCTCATCCTCATCATCCGTGTACTTCCACGCATCCGCCTCGTCCACGTCGTCGATCTCGTGTTCCATCTGCCGGAACATCTTTTCCTGTAGCGGCTGGATGCGCTTGTACATGGCCAGTGTCGCCTCGTAGGCACTGACCATCCGGTCGAGCTTCTGCGACACCTCCGTCAGCCGCAGCATCTGCCATTTCACCAGGCACTCCGGCTCCTTGATGGTGCCGAAGGGGTCGCATGTGAATTTCATCTGCCCGTCGGGCCCGCGGGAGAAGTGCTCGCAGTCGGTGCATTGGATCATATCGGTTCGCCCCTTTCGGAGAAAATGCCGCGAAGCGCCATCCTGTCGGGCCGTTGACGAGCACGGTCAGGAGCAGGCGCCCGCCCCCTTCCGGTCCACCTAAGGATATCCTCAACCGGCGGAATCGGCACGTTTTGCCGGTTTTTTAGCGGGTTAGCGTGGTGTGTCGGGGCTGTGGCGGCGGTCGCATCAGCCGATGAATCGCTGATCCGCCCCCATAATCCGCAATCCGGGCCCGTTCTCGACACATTAAGTCTTTAGAATACGAGGTTATGCACGAGCCGAGCACGAGCCAGGGTCAGGATCGCTCGCAGCCCGAGCGCGGCAGCGCGCGGGACCGGTTTACCTCGTATTATCGCGAATCGTTCCGAGTGCTTTGGTTCACGGCCGTCGGTATCGTGGGGGATCGGTCGCTGGCCGAAGACGTCGTTCAGGAAGCGGCGATCATCGGTCTCGAAAAGTTTTCCCAGTTTCAGGACGGCACCAGCTTCCCGGCCTGGATGGGTCAAATCGTGCGTCACGTCGCATTGAACAGCATGAGGAAGGAAAACCGCCGGCGCACAAGCCCCCTGGATTCCGACGGCGAGGTTCAATCGCCGATCGGCAGTTCCAAGAACCAGCCCAATGCGAGCGACCCGGCCGCCGACCGGCAGCGGCTCGAAAGCGCGCAGCGCGGTGAGCTTGCGCCCGACCAGGGAGATTTTGACGATCGCGTGGTCCAGGCACTGGGCGAATTGACCCCGGCCGCTCGGGCATGTCTGCTGCTGCGGACGGTCGAACAAATGGAATACCGGGAAATCTCAGGAATACTGGGAATCCCCGAGGGCACGGCGATGAGCCACGTTCATCGCAGTCGTCAATTGCTCCGGGCCAGCTTGGGTAAGGTCAGCCGACCAGGAACGACCGCAGCCAATCCCGACGGCATGCCTCGTGCAACGAGTGAGGAAGCATGAGCGAGCAGGACAAAAAGAAACAGATCGCGAAATGGGTCAACGCCCATGCCGACGGCCTGCTGACGCCGGAGCAGCAGGCGCAGTTCGACCGCGCGCTCGCGTCCAACGCCTACCTTCGCAACGAGGTCGCCAAGCAGGCACGCATCGATGAATCGCTCAAACGCCGGTTCGCCGCCCCTTCCGCCGACGAGGTTCTGCGTCGGGCACTGGGCGAGAACCAGACCGCCGCGCCTGCGAAGAAGGCGAAGAAAGCGCCCAAAGCGCCGCGTCGCGACTGGTCGCCGATGGCGAAGTACGCGTCGCTCGCCGCCGCGGTCCTGCTCATGGCCGGAGCCGGTTCGTGGTATTGGCTCTACCAGCCGGACATCGGCGGCCAGACTCCGGTGGCCCGATCGTCGGGTGCGCCGCCGGTCGGCCCCCAATCGCGCGACTTAAAAGGGGTCTATGACGAGACAGTCGCCTCGGGCTTCACGCCCAAGTGGGTCTGCAAGACGGACAAGCAGTTCTTCCTGACGACCTACAACCGCTTCGGCCGGGGGCTCTTGCTCGCCGGCCTGCCGCCGGACATCAAGGCCCTAGGCTGGTCCTACGGCGTGGCCATCTCTCCTAAGACGGCCTATCTCCTTGCCGACGTGCGTGGTCATAAAGTGGTCGTGTTTATTGACGAGGCCACCTACGACGGCAAACAAAGGTCCCCGGCCGATTGCAGTCTCTACATGCATTACCGTCGGATTGACGACCTCATCCTCTACGAAATCTCCGATCTCGATCAGCCCGCCATGCTCGAGTATTTCTACTCCAAAGACATTCCCGAAGAGTGGAAATCCTCGGTCCTTCGCCCGTGAAAAACCCCTTGTTTCAGCGGTCACCCACCCCCAAAACTTGCACTTGACATTTTGGACCGGCTCGTTTTCCATTATTCTCCAGTTAGAGGGCTATGCAGGCGATCCTTCCTCGGAGCATCCTTTCCTAATGACCCGGCCGCTCGGCCGACGGATTCCCTGAGATATTTTCGCGGCAGCCGCTCTTAGCCTGAGGCCAAACCCATGGAATACACTGACAAGACCCTGATCTGTGTCGATTGTGAAGGCGAGTTCATCCACTCGGCCGACGATCAGGCCCGATACGCCGAGCGCGGGTTCACCAATGAGCCCAAGCGCTGCCGGCCTTGTCGGGACAAGCGGAAGAAGATGGGCGGCGGCGCGAACGGCCCTCGTGGCGGCGGCGGCGGTGGCGGAGGTCGAGGCGGTTTCGGCGGCGGAGGCGGCGGCATGCGCTCCGGTCCTCGCGAGCTGTTCAAGGCCACATGCTCGGAATGCGGCGTCGAGACGGAAGTCCCCTTCCAGCCCAAAGAGGGACGGCCGGTCTACTGCCGCGACTGCTATCGCTCGAAGAAGCCCGGCGGCCCGTCAGATGGCCCTCGCCACGCTGAATTCGACTGAGAATCAATCTGATCCTTTAGCTTTGATCTGATATCGCCGGTTGGGCCGAGCGGCGGGCTATCGATGCGCGCCGTCGGCGATCGCATATCTGACGCGAAGACACGCGGCGAGCAGGGCCTCCAACTCATCGAGCGGATAGACCGTCGCCGGGTCGGACTTCGCGTCTTCCGGCCGGTCATGCACTTCAAGAAAAAGCGCATCGGCGCCCGCGGCCATCGAGGTCTTGGCGAGAAGCGGCACGTACTGTCGCAGACCGCCGGATTGATGCCCCTGTCCGCCGGGAATCTGGCAACTGTGCGTCGCGTCAAAGATGACAGGGGCAAAGGCCTGCATGATCGGGATGCAGGTGAAATCATTCACCAATCGGCCATAACCGAAGAACGTGCCCCGGTCGGTGAGCAAAACGCGATCGTTCCCCTCGCCGCGGACCTTGGCCGCAGCCTGCCCCATCTGGTCCGGGGCCATGAATTGGCCCTTCTTGATATTCACGGCCCGGTGCGTTCGCGCGGCGGAGACGATGAGGTCGGTCTGCCGACAAAGGAACGCGGGGATCTGAAGGATGTCCGCCACCTCGGCAGCCGGCGCTGCCTGATCCGCGGTGTGAATGTCTGTGACAATCGGCACGCCGATTCGCTTCTTCACCTCATCCAGCGTGCGCAGGCCCTCTTCGATGCCCGGTCCGCGAAAGCCGCTGGCGCTGGTGCGATTGGCCTTGTCGAAGCTGCACTTGAAGACGTAGTGGATGCCGAGTTTCTTGCAGATGCCGGCCACCTTGTCGGCGACCATCAGGCAGTGTTCGGTCGATTCGATGATGCAGGGCCCGGCCAACAGGGCAAGTGGCTGGCCGCGACCGATCTTGAAGGAACCAATTTCTACTTCCGGGGGCGTCATCGGGGTCTCGATTTTTGTTGACCTGAAAAGTACCGAGACATCATCCTAGTCGGTTCGAATAAGCCGGGAAAGGTTCGCTAGACCATGGGCGGCCGTCGCGGCTTGATCGATCCGTCGGCATTGTAATTGGCGATTTCCGGGGCCGACAGCCCAACCAGATGGGAAGCCTCGTTCAGGCAGGCGAGCGTGCTGACGCCGTTATAAAAGCGCAGCGCGGAGATCGTCGCGTTATCGATGACATAGCGAAAACTCGGGCACGTCCCCTCGGCCAGCCAGCCATGCACCAGTCGGGACGACGGGCTGCCATGACTGATGAGGACAACCGCCGCATCGCTTTCCCCCCACCGGGCCTTGAGATGATCGGCGAGTGAGCGCATCCTTCCGTCCAGCTCGTCCGACGACTCATCGTGTGCCGGCCAGACCCATTGGCCGTCGTAATCCGGGCAGAGTTCCAGCGACGAATGGTTCTTCAGAATATCGTCGAGTTCGCCGAGTTCACTTTCGACGCGCTGTCCGTGTGGCAAGTGGTAACACTCGTGCAATTCGGGACGGAGTCTCACTCGAATATTTCCGGCGGCCGCGATCGGCAGCGCCGTCGCCAGGCACCGCTCGAACGGGCTGCTGTAAACGGCTGCGAGATTTGCGGCGGACAGTCGGCGCACCAGACGTTCGACCTGCTGAAATCCAAGCGGCGTCAACGCCGGGTTAAGGCTCTTGCTCTTTCGGGCGTTGGTCAGCGACTCGGCATGGCGAACGAGATAAACAAGCATGACGACTCCGGTAAATCCATAAGGCTGCGGCGAATCATAACCGGGCAGCCGCACGACCACCGGCCACAATTCGCCCCGGCAGGGGATCAATCCGAACTCCCCGAAACACCCGCGAAATCGCATTCGCCGCAGCCGTGGAAATAGTCGCACTTGCGGCCCCAATTCCCAGATACCGTACTAAGCCCGGGGATCGTGCCTTATTAGTGGCCCCCCCGCAGCAACTTTGACATGACCGGCACCGTGCACCTAAAATCCCCAGTTGCTTAGAGATACCGACATGGCCACTGGCTCCGCGGCCCACTCTGACTGAATACCGCCTACATCGAGCAAAGCATTCATGGGCGATACCTCGCTTCCGTACCAAATCCTGTTGATCATGCACCTGTGCATCTGCCTGACGCTCGCGGTGTACGGCGTTCATCGCTATTGCCTGGTCTATCTTTACTACAAGTACAGCCGGAATACGCCGCGGCAGACCGCCTGCTTCCTTCAAAGGCCGCGCGTCACCATCCAACTGCCCATGTTCAATGAGCAGTTCGTCGCCCAACGGGTCATCGAGGCCGCCTGCCGGATCGAGTACCCCCGGGACCGGCTCGAAATCCAGGTGCTCGACGACTCGACCGACGAGACGGTGGAGATCGCCCGATCGACCTGCGACCGCATGCGCGCCGCCGGCCACAACGTCGTGTTTCTTCACAGAAGCGACCGAACCGGTTTCAAAGCCGGCGCACTGGCCGAGGGTCTCAAGGTCGCAACAGGCGAGTTCGTCCTCATCTTTGATGCCGATTTTCTCCCGCCGCACGACGTGCTCGATCACCTGATCGACTACTTTGTCGATTCCAAAATCGGCATGGTGCAGGCCCGATGGGAACATCTCAATCGGGACCAGTCCCTTCTCACCAAGAGCCAGGCGATCTTTCTCGACGGCCATTTTGTCATCGAACACGCCGCGCGAAACCGCTCCGGGCGCTTCATGAGTTTCAACGGCACCGCCGGTATGTGGCGGAAGATCTGCATCGAAGAGGCCGGCGGCTGGCAGCATGACACGCTGACCGAAGACCTCGACCTCTCCTATCGGGCCCAGATGAAGGGGTGGAAGTTTCTCTATCTGCCCGAGATCACCACGCCAGCGGAATTGCCGCCGGAGATGAACGCCTTCAAGAGCCAGCAGCACCGTTGGGCCAAGGGCGGGGCGCAGACTTGTCGCAAGCTCCTGCCGAGCATCTTGAAATCGCGCCTGCCCTGGCGGATCAAGGTCGAGGCGTTCTTCCATCTGACGAGTTGGGTCAGCTATTTCCTCATTCTCCTGCTGACCCTGTCGCTCCTTCCGGCCCTTTATTTCAAGACCCATGTCTTCGCGGATAACGAGCTCATGCGGCTCGTCTTCGATATCTCGCTGGTGCTCATCGCCACTTGCTCGGCCAGCACCTTCTACGTCGCCAGCCAGCGCGAGGTCTTCCGCACCTGGGGCGAGAGCCTCAAGTACCTGCCGTTCCTGATGAGTCTCGGCGTCGGCGTGGCTTTGAACAATGCCCGGGCGGCGTTTGAGGGCTTCTTCGGCAAGTCGGGCGAGTTCGTCCGCACGCCGAAGTTCGGCGTCGCCGGCCAGAGCGGCAACGCGTGGCTGAAGCAAAGCGGCAAGCAGCGCCTCGACGCCAAGCGCATCCAGGCATGGTGCGAACTGGCCATGGGCCTCTACATGTCCGCCTGCGTGGCCTACACCGTCTATCAGAAGATGTGGGTCGGCCTGTTCTTCATGTGCCTCTTCACCGTCGGATACCTCTACGTCGCAGGCCTCACCTTCTGGGGTCAGTACCACGCCTCGCGACCGGTGCCGCAGACGCCGGAGCAGGAACTGATTCCGAATCCGATTCCGCGAGCATAAGATGATGGGGCGTGCCGGGCGAACGATTGTTCTCGCATTGAATGGTCGCCTCATCTCTCCGAAGATTGTCCGACTGCTGCCATGATCCTTATCACCGGTTCATCTGGTCTTGTCGGGCGTGAACTCACCCGGCAGTTGCTCGATGCGAAAGAGACCGTTCGCGGTCTCGACATCGCCGATGCCCCGCCTGCGGGCTTCGATCATGTCCGTGGCGACCTGCTCAATCCTTCGGCGTGCCGAAATGCCGTTACCGGCGCCGACGTCGTCATTCACACCGCCGCCCTTCAGCATCACAGCGGCCTGCCGCGATGGGGTCGTCGCAAGTTCTTCTCAGCAAATATCAAAACCACGCGCAACATCGTCGAGGCCGCCGCGACCGCAGGCGTCCGTCACCTCGTCTTTCTCTCCAGCGACATGGTCTACGGCGAGCCGCGCGGCGCACCGTTCACCGAGTCCGATCGGCCCAAGCCCATCGGGCCCTATGGCTGGAGCAAGGTCGAGTCCGAACGAATCTGCGAATCCGCTCGCGCCCGCGCCATGTGCGTCACCGTCCTTCGCCCGCGCCTCATCGTCGGCCCGGGCCGGCTCGGCGTTTTGCAGAAGCTCTTCGACCGCATCCGCGCGGGCCAAACCGTGCCGATCCTCGGCTCCGGCGATCATCGCTATCAGATGGTCTCAGTCGCAGACGTGGCGGCAGCCTGTATCGCGGCGGTGCGCCGGCCGATGAACGAAACATTCAACCTCGGATCGGCCCATCCGCCGAGCGTGCGAGAACTCCTGACCCACGTCATCCGCCTTGCGCGTTCGGATTCGCGGCTCGTCTCGCTGCCGAGAGCTGCCGCCCGGGCGGCACTGTGGACCTTGCACGCATTTCGCGTCTCGCCGCTCGCCCCGGAGCAGTTTCGCATCGCCGACATCGACTATGTTCTCAATACGACGAAGGCGCGCGACACGCTGCGCTGGCAGGCAAAGCTGGAAGACGCCGACATGCTCTGGAGCGCCTACGAGACCTACGTCGCCGCAATCAGCCATTCGCACCTCACGAGACAGGAAGCTCGTGCGACCTTAAGCGCCGCGCCCTCGCGCTCGGCCGTCTGACGAAACCGCGCCGCGATGCAAAGTTGCCGGAGCCCCGCCGGTTCACTATATTGCCGCACGCGCCTGATCTCGCCGCTGACAGAAGGCCAAGTCCCCGAAAATGACCACCCAATTGCCGCGTCCCGCACCAAACCCGCCGACCGATGCCGCCGCGCCGGCCGCCGGCGCGTGGTATCTCATTCGCGGCACGCTCACGCTGGCGATCGTCACCGCCATCCTGCACGGCTTCTCACTGTTCGACGGAACGATCCTCGACGACTACTGGCACCAGAAGGGTCTGCGCGAGCACGGCTGGTCGTTCGGCGAACTACTCAAGACCCTGATCATCGCGCCGGGCGATTTCATCCACGCGTGGTGGCAGACGCAGGATGTCCGCTGGGATTACCTGCGCCCGTT
>WBZR01001878.1_pt1 | contig 24033 bp, 22 predicted proteins | sample 5204231 | NCBI WGS metagenome assembly WBZR01 (sample SAMN12412403, study PRJNA552823) | activated sludge metagenome | isolation source: activated sludge from anammox sidestream of wastewater treatment plant... | place: USA: Virginia | collected 2017-08
CGCTATCCTTCTACGCACACGGATTGCTCCTTTGTATACGCATAGGTACAAACTTCTCTACGAGGATTTAGGCTCGCAGAGGTGATATTTTCAACCACTTAGGTATCCCATACTTCAAGGCACGCCTACCTCGATTCCCGCATCCAGTGCCTTCATGCACAGCCGCGGCATGACATCAGGCCGCCATCCGAAGCCGTTGACAATGCCATATTTCCGTCCGAGTGACATGGCCTCGCGCAGGACTTCGAGTCCGCGCTTAGTAATTTCGGAATACGGCATGGATTGGACAGGATGAATATGATGGGCAGGATTGTTATTGTCGTGGGGGTAGGATGGGTCAAGCGAAGCAAACACATCAGTTCCATCCACCCCCTCCACCCCCGCCATCGGAGGACATTTTGAGTAGAGCGAAATGGCACTCCGCTCTACATTCCTTTCCTTTGTGTTCTTGTGGGGAATTTCATCTTCTGGGCGTTCCTGTTGGGTGCGCTCCGCTTCACCCAACCTACCTTTGTCAGTGGTACTGACTACCCCATAATCTATGGCAAAATGGGACTCGGTCAAGAGACACAGGAATTCGATGTGGTTGCTTTTCGCCCGATGTCCAATCTGCCAGGCGAGCTTGAGTTGCACGAACGCTTCTCCATATTTTCCTATTGCGGCAAGAACCTGCGACATGGTAACCCGAGCCGAGGCTATGGGGAAGTACGTGTCCACATTCACTACCGCATCCACGGATATCTTTATATGTTCAGCGGCGGATGACACATTCCCGCAGATCAGTTCCTTCCAGGCGCTCAGTAAATGATAGAAACCAGTGTCGATCTTCCGCGTATGAACCAGCCCCGGTTCAATTCTCTTAAGGAATTCTGCGGCTGTCTTAGTATCTCCGGAACTCAGGGATGCACAGGCGCCATGTGAGAGTAAGTGGTGGTCCCAGATATGCACACCCGTTTCATCGGCAAGTTTTAAAGCATCGGAAACGATCCGGAGGCATGACGAAATGTCGCCAATAAGCCACGTATACGCGGACTTCGTAGTTTCCCATAAGAGCCGTTCCAGAGGGAAAACCGTTCCTGGTTGAATCCCCTCATTGATAGTATTTATCACAACGCCTGCATTCGTAAAATCACCTATCCATATATAATGGGCAACCAGGTAGTACCCGGCTGTCAAACGAAGGTTCATATTCTTGCATTCTCTCAAGAGGGATAATGTACGTCCTGCCCATTTCCCAATCTCAGGATGATACTGTTCCCTCATCATCATACTGATGAATCGGCAGGAGATAACACGGAACCCGACATCGGGTGTAGAAAAGACGTGTCCTTCCTGATAGATCTCTTCAAACACTGAAATGTATCTGTCCATGGGTGAAAAATTCGAAAACTCATGAGTGAAGGTATCCACCACATACGACCAGGAGAGCCACATGCCCGTCTGTTCTCCCTGGGAACGGAACCGCTCAAACGCCCTGTCAAAACAATTCCGGCTTTCGGTGGGATTGTACGGCATCCGGCATATCCCGTACCAGTAAAGGAGCCATGGGGTATGCTCTGTGGTTTCCCCTGGAATGCAGGTAAGCCATTCCTCAAGGATCTTAAGCCTTCCCTGCTTTATGAAAGACTCCGCGTGTTTGAGGATTAACCTGACGAGACCATCCCAGTCCCTGGCATCGCGGAAAACGATAGCGGCGTCTTCTATATGCCCTGCTTCTTCCAGAATCACAGAGGCATTCTTTTGTATCGCCAAAAATTCTTCGCGGGTGAATGTATCCGTTGCCATGGAAAAGAGAAATTCCCGAAAGAGCGGGTGGTATTGGTACACGTACTCAGGCTGGTGGTGCACTGCCGTAAAATAATTGTTCTGATTCATGCGGGACAGAATACGTCCTGATGCGCTCATACCAGTAAGTGTTTCGGCCATGTGTACGGTCATTCTCGGTAAAATAGACGTTTTGAGCAGGAATATCTGCGTCTCTCTATCGGTTTTCTTAAAAGTTTCATTTGTAAAATAACCGAAGACCATTTCGGGCGTTAATTTGCCCAGGAGTGCATAATCAACGTTCTTTGTCTTGAAACTCTCCATCATGAGTACAAGCCCTGCCGCCCAGCCTTCTGTCTTTGCATATAACTGGCTGACTGTTTCATCAGGTAACCCTTCCGGTATCTTCATCCGGATAATCTCTTTAAATTCTTCGGGATCTAACTTTATCTCACTCCATCCGATGTGATGGCACATGTTGTTCGCGCATAAACGGGCAAGCTGGGATGGCGGTTCCGCCCTGCTTATCGCCGCCACATGGACACCCTCAGGTATTATATCAAGCCCATGAACAAACATCTCGTGAAAGACCGAATCGGCAGGCACATCCTGATAGTTATCAAAGACGATGATGAAGGGTGTTCTCAGGGCGCTATAGAGAGTCTCGAAGTACCTCCTGGTAAAGATGGAGATATTATGAAGGTATTCGGGGGTAAAGAGGGGTAGGGAAAGATTCCGTTTGATAGGGAGGGTCTTTTTTGCCGCCATGTTCATGTAGTAAAAGAAGGTAGCAATGTCTGCATCACCTTCGTCCACCTGATACCAGAGGAAGGGGAATTTCCTTGCGGCAAGATAACTTGCAACCAGCGTGGTCTTGCCTGAACCAGCATGGGCTGATATCCAGGTTACGGGATAATCAAGCCCCGTGTCCATGAGATGGAATAATCTTTTCCTGGGAAAGACACTGGTTATCCCCGGACAGGTTATCTTGGCTATGGAGTCGTTTCTCTTTATCATATCAAGAAACTAAAGGACACACCTTGCTCGCCCTGGAAAGTTTGTCTATCTTTGACAGGACATTACTGAGTAAATTGATTGCGCCTTCGGCACCGTCCCGGAGAAGGTTAGTGGTCAGGGTCAAACCTTCATTATTCAATAACGAATTGCTCCTTCAACACTTCAATCTCTTTTTACTCTCAAATTACAGGGACATCTTACATAATTTTGGAGATTCCCATTTTTCTTTTGAGTCTCTTTTGTCCACCTTATTCTGCTTCCGTTGCACTCCTTCTGATAGCCGTTTCAAGACAAGCTATAAAACTGTCAGTTGAGTATGATTCCCATTGAAAATCAATCAAATCGATACTGCCATGCCAATTCTCAGGAAGATAATTTTAAACTCAGGATTGTCTACTTTCAGACAGTGCTTGACGGCCTCCACATAGACCTCTTTCTGATACCGGTATTTTTCTGCCCTTGCAGTCAGATCAGTCATGGTGACGTGATCTGTCTTATAATCAGCAATGATGACACGGTCGCCCATCTTATAAAGGATATCAATAGCACCCCTCATAACCTGCCCATCCCAATGAAGCAGGATGGGTATCTCACGTCCAAGGATTTGTGCGGCCTGCAACTCCCGGTATGTCTCTGAGGCAAGAAAGGCTGACAAGATTTTTATTACCTCTGCTTTTATCAATTCCGCATCCTGAAATACCGTCGCTCCAGAGGACGTTTTATGAAACCCTGGAATCTTCCCTCTTTCCTCGCCTTCAGAAGACATAGCCCCTTCCTTTTGATAGTGAAGGTCTTGCCCGAAAGGTTGATCAGGCGACCTTAGCTCATTTTTCTGAACGGCAATGGCCCATGCTACGGCTGATTCGACGGAGCTTTGCAGTTTCTGGGAATCTCCGCGAAAATCCCATCCCTCCAGTACCCGGTGGCAAAGGGAACCGATTACCGCTGATTGCCCTGGATACGGTTGCCCAGTATCAGGTTGAATTTTCTTTGCCATAACCGTTCCGCTATCCCCTCCGCCGTTGGGAGGAGATAGCGGATAATTTTCCGGTCGAGGTTGTTCGGACGTACCAGGCTGAAGATGAGAAATTTTCCTGGTGCTCCTCTGTGCTATGGGTCCGTCTTTTTCCATTGCTTCTTCGTCAGCTATTGTCGTTGGAGAGACAAAGAGCGGCCTCTTCAGCGCCTCAGCCATTCCTGCTTCTCTCTTCTTCCATGTTTCAACAAAGGCCGTCCAGTCGGCATTCAAAAACTTTTCCTTAACTGCCTTTTGTGGATGACGTATTCCATCAAATCTGAAATGCTCAACAAAGACCTCTGCGTTTCCTAAAGGGAATTTTCCTTGAGAAACGCCCATTACCCCAGCCTTTTCCTGCAAGGGGAGGGGGGATTTTTCCTTATCTGCTGTTTTATCTTCATTGCCAGGCTCCATGCCTGTGGCATCCTTCACCGATTGGGTGATCATTCCCATATACGATTTATCATCTCCCTTTTCTGATCCCGTAAGGATCAACCGTTCCCTGGCCCTGGTCATGGCCACATACAGGACGCGTTTCTCTTCTTCCCACGACCGGTCATTCAGTTTCTTTTCGATCACCATGCTTTGCAGATTCCTTACCTGTTGATTCCCCCGTCCAACCACAATGCCGGTTGTAGACGTAGACCAATCAAATACCGCTCCGTCCAAAACCTCGTGGTCATTTCGTACTTCACCGTGCAGATTGCCGAGGATAATAACGGGAAATTCCAGCCCCTTCGACTTATGGATGGTAAGGATTTTCACGACATCCAGCGTCTCATCCGAAAGCGGGCTCTCACCTTCTTCCCGCCCCTCCCTGATGTGCGTCTTGATACGGCCAACGAAGGTTTGCAGTGAAATACCTGCCGACTCTTCCATATCGCAAGCCATCCGATGGAGCTTCCAGAGGTTGGCCAGCTTCTGTTCGCCATGCCAGGCGCTTGCGGTAATCTCGGCAATATGGGCGCTGTCCAGGATCTCTGCGATTAGCTGAGAGACGGGAATGATGCCGGCACGGGCATGGATTTCTCGTAAAAAAGCATAGAAAGATTCTGCGATTTCCTTTGCTTCAGCAGATAGATTTGGCTTTTCCTTTTCTTGCTTGTGAGTTTGAAGAGGATGACAATCCGTATCTTTTATTCCGTAATCTTCAGGGATTTTTTCCAAGACGCCTTTGCGGTAATCCAGTGAATGATGTACCCGAAGTTCATAGATTTCACGATCGGTTAAGCCTGCGAGAGGTGAGCGTAGTACGCCCACCAGCGCAACCAGATCGTGAGGATTTCCGATGACGCGCAGAAGATTGATAAAATCGAGGATTTCCTGGGTGGTATAGAAGTATTTTTCCCCTTCCACGATGTACGGGATGCCGTATCGTTTGAACGCCTCAACATACGGCCTCACCTGAGTAAATGCGCGCAACAGCAGGGCAACGTCCCGGAAAACAAGCGTACGAACCCCGTTTGCAGCCAGGGGATCTTCCATGGTTTCCCGGTTCACGTGGTTTGCAATCCAGCGTGCAATCCACTCTGCCTCTGCCTCTCTGGCCTCATTTGCACTCAGTTCGTTTCCTTCTATATCAGAAACCAGCACAAGCTCAACTTTCTGAGAGGAGTGTCTCTTTTGTCTCTGTGCATGGATCGAGATATAGCGTGGTTGTAAGCCCGGCTGCTCCACCATGATTCTTCCGTCAAAGAGCTGATTTACCACCTCGATGATACCGGAATGACTTCTGAAATTTTCCTGCAATTTCAATGGCTCATCCTGTCCGCACACCTGCTTCACCACATATTCATACGCCTCAATATCCGCCCTGCGAAAGGCATAAATAGACTGCTTGGGATCGCCCACGATGAAAAGTTTGCCTTCCTCAAGGATAACCTTCCGTGCATCCGTGCTGTAGTATTCCAGCGACTCAGAAAGAAAGAGGACGATTTCATACTGGACGGGGTCGGTATCCTGGAACTCATCGACAAGGATTACCCGAAAATCGTCCTTTAGCTTTTCACGAACATGGCGACACTCTTTCTTTTGCAATAAATCCCTGGTAAGGGTAAGAAGCCCGTCAAACGAGATATAGCCCTGCGACAGATACGTTTGCCGAAAGGTCTTCACAAACGGCAGGATGAGGTCTGTCGCTGCGGTAAGAAAGGCATGATCAACGGCCCTGAGTTTCTTTAACATCCCATGACTTTCCTTTACGAGTCTTTGTGCTGCCGCAAACCCTTCCTCCGTCCAATCTTTTTTTGCCTTAGAGGGGTCTTTGTCAAGGTCGTATGTCAGGGTATTCACGTAGTCAATACCGTGCTTCCTGATACCATCGAAAATGTTTGATAACTCATTCAATTGCAGGACAAGATTGTTTTTCTGCTTCCCGCAGGAAGCCACGATCTTCGTAATTCTATGGGCAAGAAAATCGATCAGGGGTTGGACGATGGATGCATCGTTTGCCGGTGACGTAAGGGAATCCAGGGGAATGGTAAACGCAGACAGCCTCTTTGCCAGATCCTTCATGCATTCAAGGTCTAATCGCCGCAATACGTCCTTCCAGAGGTGCGCGCGGGAAGAATCCAGCGTAAGTTCGCCTGCAATCCATCTGCTCCATTCTTTGTCAAACATTTCCTCAAATACATCGCTTTCATCCACGATAAATCCTGGCACTACGCCCGATTCGAGGGGATAGAGACGCAACAGATGGGCGGCAAAACTGTGAATCGTCCCGATCAGTGCCTTGTCCATATCCTCCAGAGACTTTTTTGCGCGGCGTTCAATCTCTGCAAGGGTCGTATGGTATGTATCGCGGATATGCGCGAGAAATTTCTCTCTCTTTATCTGTTCTTCTGGCGAGGCATTTCCCTTGATAACGGCAACAATCTTTTCCAACTCGCCCATCAGCCTTACCTTCATATCACTGGCGGCTTTTTCCGTAAAGGTCATGGCTACGATTCTGAGGATGGGGCTTTCTTCTTTCTGCAGCCGTTTGTGACCCAGAAGCACATGCAGCACCCGATTTACCAGGAGGGTCGTCTTCCCCGTTCCGGCCCCGGCAATAACAACGATATTTCTCTCCCGTTCGGATACTGCAATTTCTCTCGATTCATTATCAATAGGTTTTATCATAGTGATATACCAGCGGCTGACCAGCGAAACAGCATCCGTTGGTTCGAAACCTCACTTCTCAGGCAGAAATCTCAAAGACCTGAGCACCATTGGGCGTTGCGTTTTGAAGGTCGGTATTAACAAGGATTGCATTCCTAAGATGGGCGCATTGCAGGTAGGCGTCATGCAGGCCGTAGCCGCAGAGATCGCGGTCTTCCAATCGGACACTACGGAGGATGGAAACAGTGTCTGGATTCGCTTTTCACCAGGCATTCCATGTATCCCTTGCCTTGCATGAGCAAGGCAAGATGCTCCTGGTTGGGCATGATCGGAACTGTTTGCTCCTAACATCAACTCTTATAGGCGGAGAGCATCAATTCAAGTTCCTGTGCAGACTTTCCCAGGGATTCCCTTACCTGGTCAAGGAAGCGGTAGCCTTCTTCGATCTTGTCTTTGAGTATCAGTTGAATAATGAGGATTTGGCCAATCTTTTCAATGAGCTTATCGGCGTTGGGTAGAGATGCACGATACAGCAGTTCTTTAATTTCAAGCTTTTGATAGATCAGATCGACTGAAGGGGTGAGCGTGCCGGTAAAATCGTCAAAGAGGGCATCTTCTTTTTTCAGATTCAACTGGTTCGCTGCTGAATCGATGACGGTGACGGTCATGGGTGACGGCCCGCAGAGGTAAAATACAATATTCTGATCCGCCGAGAGATACTTTCTCAGGAGGGGTCCAATAAAACCGACTTCGCCCTTCCAGTGATTTTCCTGCTCATCCACAAACCCCTGTTCTTTCACGAGGCGTTTGGCCTCCACGGAAAGCGAAGAAAGACAGTTCTTGTCAAGATCATTCAATTCAGCGGGGTTGTCGCCGCGAAATGCGCCGGAAAGTACCGGCACAAGTTTAAACTGAGGATTTTTTTGCTGCCAGGTCAGCCACTTGGGCAAATAGACCATGGGAATATCCTGGAATCGCCTTTCCCCCAGGAAAAAGATGGCTGTATCCTGCCGGCCTTCCTGGAACCATTGTTCCAGAAGGGCTAAAATAGGCGCTAAGCCTGCGCCACCGGCAACAAAGACCGCGGTATGCGGTTCTTCTTTCAGCGTAAAATGGCCATACGGTCCCGTAAAACGTATCTTTTCACCGCGGAAAAAATTCCACAGACTCCTTTCTAAAAGGTAGGTATGCACACAAGCAGGCCCTATGCAGGGAGGTCCACCTTTTTCTATTGACATGCTCGGATGAGCAGGGGCCATGCGAACGATGAGCTTCAGGATGTCTGGTTCCGTGGATGCAAGTGAGTAGCCCCGGTACAACGTTGTCCCTGGCACATAGGGAATAAATTCTTTTCCCAGAGTCTTACATGCCTCTTTAATGAAATTCCCGTATTTTTTATAATGCTCTTCCACAAAATCTTCCGGGATTGCCAGCTGGATGTATTGGCCTGGTTTGTACTGAATCGGCCTTGATGGCTGTAGCCACATCTCCATTTTATCGCTGGTAATCGCCCGTTTCTTAATTACCCGGGCGGTGTATTTTCTGACGTGTAATGTGTCCTTTGGCAGATACAGGCTTACATCCTTGTCAACCCGGACCTGGCATGCCAGCCGTATATATCCATCGCCCGCCCCCTCCTCTAAGAATTTTCTCGATGCCTCTCTTGTACGCAGGTCAAAATGCGGGATTTCTACCGCGTTATACGTACCGACATCGGTGCGGAGTTTTACCTTGCATTGGCCGCAGGTCGCCATACCGCCGCAGGCGGCAGGAATGTTAAAGCCCCGGTTCTGAAGGAGTGAAAGCAGTTTTTCACCGCCTTCGATATCGAGTTCCTTTTTGTATTCATCATCGCTTACGATGGTGAGCTTACGTTTTTCACCGCGTCCGAAAAATTGATAAATAACCTCGCTGAAGATACTCAGCAGCAATACCAATAAGGCCAGAATGCCCGCACCAAGGAAGAGGGGTATGGTCATTGTTTTACTCCGAGCTTCGTTTCAATGCTTTTTAATACTTTTTCCAGCGTAATCTCGTATGATTCAACCACGGTTCCATCTGAAAGATGCTTATGATGGGGAAACGTTTTTACCTTTTGGTGTGGCGCGTTATCCCATCTGGTAATTAATTTTCCTTCCTTTTCCTGCCAGTGATAGGAATATTTTTCATCTCCAATACGCATATACTCTCTTAAATATAGCTCTGTGTTATTTTTAATATCAGCCCTTATTTTCAAATAATAAAAATCTTTTCCTAATTTAACATCCAGCGTCTCGTACTTCTTGATTATAGCGCTACCTTATAATAACCTTAATGTTTTTCTCATCTTTTAAGTTTTTCAGATCCTTCATTCGATCTTTATAGGTATCACGGTATGCCCTCCACTCCAGATAATCATCCCATTTTACAAATTCCTCCTCCCCTTCTAATACTTCCTTTTCAAACTCTTTAAATGATTTGTTATATTTTTTCTCAAAAAGTTCTAAGGATTTTTTTATGGCCTGAATTTCAGATATCAGGTCTAACCTCAGGAAATTAATAATTTCACTTTTATCTATGCCGACGGTCTTCATTTCTGTAATCCATGTTAAAAAAGCTGAATCATCCCGATCCCCGTAAAGATGGCCGCCATGATACCGAGGAGCAGGATGGCGATGGTATCTTCATCCCATGCAGTCGTGGGGACAAAGAGCCGCTGACGTCTGAGTATAGCAAGCCACACGACAACCATCATCCAATGAAGTCCGTATCCAAACGCTGTAACGGTTGTAACCAGGAATTTCGCCCCTGTGGGTATCGTAAACGTGGCACTGGCCAGGACAATGCAATTGACCGTGATAAGTTCCAGGAACTGCCCCATCTGTTCATATACAGTTTTTGCAAATTTTCTTAGGAGGACACTCAGGATTTGCACAAACACGGCAATGGTAACAATAAAAACGGTTAAATAGAAGATATTTTCCAACCGGAGGGGGATAGGTGAGTACTGTGACAAAAAGTCGCTGCACCGTACCAGGATATGCTGATATACGACCCAATTTAATGCGGTGGATAACGTCGTTACAATAATTACCGCAACCCCCATCTTCCACGCCGCATCTATTTGGCGCGATTTATTGATCAGGGGGCATAACCCCAAAAGCTTGCTTAGCACAATCCCGTCAAAGAAGAGGGCATTGAGCAGTACCGGGAAAAGAATGAGAAAATGCTGATGCAAGGTGGGTATTGTCTGTATATGGACGATGAGACTGACAAACAGAGCAGCACCCAATCCTATCGCGATCAATGTTGTTCTGGAAATTCCCCGTTTTGGGTGGGAAACGACAAGCGGAACTCCACCATGGGCAGCGGATGCGCACCCGCAGGCGGACGATTCCTGGCATACGATCCCCGTCTTAAGGAGAAAAGGGCGCAATAAGAGCCTGAATGCGGCAAGGGCAAAGAAGCCACCCACCGGGGTAACCATAAGAACCACCTTTGGGAAGGTATCCGGCAGCACGGAAAAGCCCATAACCGTTCCAAAACCCAAAGGCTCACGGAGAAATGCAAGCAAGATCAGGGCGGCCGAATAACCGAAACATGCCTTTAAGATCTTTTTTTGGGCATCCCAAAAACCAACGGTCAGTCCCTCGGAGATTACCGCAAGTACAATGCAATTTGTGGTAATCAGATCGATATATGCCTTGATATTTGCCGTAACTGCAGGGACAAAGGCCTGCGCAAAAAATCCAAAGATCGCCACAAAGACGGACACAATAATCATTAAAAGGGAAATTTTATGATGTGTGCCGGCGGTCGATATCAACCGCTTGAAAGGATAGACCACGCAAAAACTGCCTGCCGTTACCAGGGTTACGCCGATTCCCATGGTCAGGGAATTTTCCAGTTTATTGGTAACCGCAAGGGAGGAACAAAATCCGAGACCGGCGCCGGCAGTCAGGATGAGATTATCTCTCATAAAATATTTGGAAACCTTTCGTACGCTTCTCCTCAACCCTACCATTTGATGTCCCCTTGCTCTTCCCAAAATTCTTTCATGGCGTCATTAATAAATTGCTCTATCCCCTTGCTGGTATTCGTAGCGCCCGTAATCGCATCCACTTCATTGGCGCCTTCAGCCTTCTTTCCCTTTACGACGAATATCCTGGGACGCACCTTTTTGCCGACGAATTGTTTTTTAAACGATTCCTCAACGATCCTTCCGCCCAGACCGGGAGTTTCACTGTGATCCAGCACTTCGAGTCCTTTTAGCGTTTCCAGATCAGGCTCAACGCAGATGAAAAGTGACATGGTGCTCGACTTGTTATAACCATATCCCATCCTGGATTCGACAAAACCAATACCCTGAAGTTTTCCGTCTTTCACATATTTGTAGAGTTTTTTTCTCTGCTCGCCTTTCGGTTTTCCCCCAGCCGTCTGTGTTCCTGTCGCCTGGATTTCCCATGCTACCTTTGGCTCTTCAACGGTTATGTTGTTACGAAAAACGTCCTTGAGGTCTTTTTTATCAATACTCATGAAGGCAAAACCAGCGATACGGCGCTCCGTGGTACGATACGGTATGTGAAAGATATCCAACACGGCCCTTTTTTCCTTTATGTCATAGTATTCGGCAATTCTTGGGGCAGTAAAAACATATACCATTAGCAGCCCAATGCAGGGCAAAAAAGTGATGAAGAGGATTGCCGCAATTCGTGAAAGAATTAGTTTTAATTCTGTCAGGTATTTTGATGATAGAGGAATTTTCATTTTATCTATGCGGTTTGCAGAACGACGAGCCTCGTCGCTCTTCATTGAACTCTATTCTTATAAACGATATCGTATTTTTACCATAAGCGCTTGAATCGGAATGGCCAGAAGGTTCATAAGCAAAATGGAATACATTACCCCTTCAGGCAAGGTGGTAAAATCGCGTATCAGCACGGTAATAAATCCACATCCCGCCCCAAAGATCCATTTCGCAGTTTGACTATACGTTGTGGTTATCGGGTCAGTAGCCATAAAAAATGCCCCTAAAATCAACCCACCGCTCAGGAGTTGGAAGAAGGGTGGCGCAACAGCCTTGCCCAAAATCAGGGAAAAAAAGACGGAAAAGACAAACACGCTGCCCAGATAGGACGCTGGTATTCTCCAGTTAGCAACCTTTATCTTAATCAGCCACAGTCCGGATACGATCAATGCCACGCGGCACGTCTCACCGAGAGAGCCAGTCGCCGTGCCTAATAACAGGGAAAGATACGATGCAACCTCTCCACTCGTCTTAAATGCCGTAAACGGGGTGGCATGGGTAACAGCATCCAATCCCTGATGCACAGCATGAATATCCTGGATGCCAACAAGGGGCGTTTGATAACCGGTCACCAGAAATGCAGGGAAACAGATCGTCAAAAACAAACGGCTGAAGAGGGCTGGATTTACGAGATTATTCCCAACCCCGCCCAGGATATTTCTAAAAATAATGGCTAACGCTGCCCCCAAACCAACCAGCCAAAGTGGCGCCTGAGGCGGCAGGATAGCCGGAATAAACAGGCAGGTAACAAAACCACCTTCGTTGATATGTTCCTCCCGTGCAAGGATTGCCCATAGGACATCGACAATAAAAACGCCTATAACAAAAGAAATGAGCAATTTGAAGACGACGCATTGCCAGCCAAACAAGTACATCGCCGGCAATACCCATCCGGTTGTCAATGCCACCAGGATGGCGCCCATAAACCGTTTTACGTCATAATTGCTCCTGATAAAGGGAGGCGCCTGTGCCGTTTCCTTTGGGCTGCGGAGCAGTCCGTCAATTGCCCCAAAGAGGGATCCAAAGAGAAAATGAACGTTCCGGTGAGAATGAATAAAAGACTCAGTCGTGTTGAGGCCCTTATCCAGGAGTGGTTCCAGAGGTTTCAGAAATTTTTTCATTCGTTTTTACCCGGCGCTTTGCATTCCAGAATTATTTTCAGGAGTTCTAACTTTGATGGACAGATGAAACTGCACAGTCCGCATTCGATGCATTTTCCCAAATGATACAACCTTGCCTTGTGCTTTTCCCCGCGCACATAATGGTGATAATAGAGTGCAGGCTCTAAGCCAACCGGGCAAATATCATCACAGAAATTACAATAGACGCACCGCCGCGATTCACCGAGCATGTTTGTCGTGAATGCCAGTTCGTCAGCCTTGAACATGGGAAACAGTACCTTCCGGTTCTTTTCCTCTAAAACCACGATATTGTTGACAGACCAGTCAATCGTGTATGAAAAATCGGTTATTTCTTTGCCCCGTAAGGGGCCGTTTATAAACACACGGAACGCGTCTGCGTCTCGCACCTTATTTTTCAGAATCTTTTTCACAGACGTCCCCAGTTCAACGTGAATAATTTCGTTCTCCCGTAAACCCGTGCCCGAGAGGACAAGGTAGCGTGAATTTACGTTCTTTCCCCTGATACCCTGCTCATAGATGGCTGAAACAGTTTGGGCATCCAGGGTCACTATTCCCAGCGGCATCGTATCCTGACCAAAAGTTACATCCATGCCCAAAAGTACCTTTATCAGGACGATGGGGTCGTCCTGAGGATACTTTGCAGCAAGCGGGACGGCCCTTATCCAGTCTTCGCTGCCGGCAAAAAGCTTCGCATCTTCAACAACCCTCTCTTCTTTTTCGTTGATCGCCAGAGAAAACCGGGCATCGGGAAAATACCTTGTTTGCATCTCTTTTACCATAGCAAGGAATGCAGCCGTCTTGTGTTTCAGGATTACCCAGTTGGGCAATGCCCAGGGTTCGGTGGGGCACAGGTTCACAATGACCTGTTCTACCTTTTTGGCGGGGACCGGTAATTGAAACGTTTCCAGGGCACCGTCAGAGGAGATCTCATCGATAATATTGCAAAATGACACGGGGTAAGCATCCAGCAGATGAAACCCGCCTTTAAACCCTATGGTTTCTTTCCTCATTGGTATGTCTTAATCCTGGTAAGAGAATTACAAGGCACATTCGTTGTGAGTTAATTAGGCCTTCGGCGACTTTCTCGCTGTAGAGCGACGAGCCTCGTCGCTCTACAATCGCAACTTTGAAGTTCCTGTACATTAAAATAAGAAGATTTGCGATAACATATCAATAAGGGTTCAAGAAGTCAAGCAAACTTATTTACAATTCTCTTCCTGGTCAAGAGAAGATCTTGTCCGCTGGAATTTTGCGGAGAGATAAAGAGTCGTTTGATTTTACTTCCGCAGTCAATACCAAGCTTTAAACTTGACATAAATTTCTCATAATATTAATATTGTGGCTAGGAATACCATGTGAGATATCCGCTATTTCCGATGAAAGAGAGTGGACGAACCGTGTCCATGCAAGCGAGTCACAAGATACTTATCGTCGACGATGATACCATGATGTGTGTATCACTCAAGGGTCTGCTTGAGGAAAACGGGTATCATGTTTATGCCGCATCTCATCATGATGAAGCTGTTCAGGTGCTCATGAAACAGGGTGTCGATTTAATCCTCCTCGACCTGAGATTTCATGATATTGCTGAGCTTTCCCTCGTGAACAGAATCAAAGAGGTTTCTCCGGACACAATCATTCTCGTGATGGTTGATCAGGACAAAATAAAGAGCGCCATGAGCTCCCTGTGTCTGGACACAGTTGATTATGTCCTGAAACCATTCGATCCGGATTATTTAAAGAAGGCCATAGAAAAAGCCCTTTACAAGCAACAGCTCGAAGCCAGCCTGAAGAGGACGCTCACGGAAAAAGAAATCATCAGCAACACCAATAAAATCATTGCCGCCAGTCTGGATATCCGGGAGGGTTTTTCCCAGGTATGCAGTGAGTTAAAGAAGGTCATACCCTTTGATCGCGCATGCCTCATTACCTCGAATGAACAGGGACAATGGTTTCAGGTGTTTGCGCTTGCAAAAACGTATACTTTCAGCGAGATCAATGAAGGCGAATCTTTTCCCCTGGCCGGCAGTCTCCTCGAGGAAATTATCAAAACCGGTGAGCCCGTGATTGTCAACAACACCCAAAATGGCAGATTCTGGACTGACAGGGTGTTGTTGAAAGAGCGGATACACTCACGGCTTGGGTTCCCCCTTACGTATAAAGGGAAGGTGCTCGGCGCTTTTACTTTTGGAAGCGAAAAACCGAATAGTTTTCACGAGCAGTGCTATTATTACCTCTGGCAGATAGCGCCACAACTCGCCATTGCCATGGAAAACACCAAGCTGTTCAACCGCATCAAGGCGTCGGAAGAGCGGTATAAAATGTTATTTAACCACGCCGCGGATTCCATGATGATGATTGACCTGAACGGCAAGATTCTTACGGTAAATCAGCGGGAGGAAAAGATTATTGGTTACACGATGGAGGAGCTTTTAGGCAGGTATATTTATGATTTTTTACCGGAATCATCAAAACGATTTGTTTCAGAGCTTCTTGTCATGGCGGTTCAGAAAAATGTCCAAACAACGGAGATTGAGGTTGTCAGCAAGAACCAACAGATCCTGGTTATGGAACTGGATGTTACCGTGGTAAAAGAAGGAGGGAATATTTTATACCTGCTGATACATTTCCGGGACATAACGAGAAGAAAGAACCTGGAATCGGAGCTCATTGAGGAAAAGAAAAAACTGGATAACATTGTAAGAGAAATTGGCGCTGACCTGCTGGTTATCGACCGGCATAATAAAATATGCTGGGCGAATAAGCGATTGATCGAGCATCATCCGTCAGGCAATCAGATTCTGAATCAAACCTGCTTTGAGACGTATTGTTACCTTCCGTCGGTTCCCGCGGATTGTCCGTCTGTCCGGGTATTTGAGACGGGAAGAATAAGCCAGACGGAACGGGTGATTTATCATAACCACAAAAAGAAATACTGCAATGTAATGAGTTCTCCCATCTTCGACAAGGAGGGCAAGGTGGTGCAGGTGCTGGAGTTAATTCAGGATATTACCGAGCGAAAGCAGGAGGAGGAAAAACAGCAACGACTCCAGCAGCAACTGGTGCATTCCGACCGCTTGATTTCAATTGGGCGGCTTGCGGCCGGAGTCGCTCATGAGATCAATACCCCCCTGGCGATTCTTTCCGGCATGATACAGGGCTTTCTGGAGCGGAACGGTTCCTTTGCCAGCGAGACGCTGAAAGAATTCAAGACGATGCAAAAGGTAACAAAACGTATTGAAAAAACCGTTGATTCTTTGCTGGAACTATCTCATTTTGAGGGAAATGAACAACCAAAACCAGTGAACATTAACGAGCTGATCAAAGATACGGTTTCCCTCATTGTGGAGCAATTTGCTGCAAAAAATAAAAATATCAGGGTAAAACTATCTCCCCGTCTGCCAAAAATCAATGGCTTTGCTGAGCAGTTGCAGCAGGTATTTATGAATCTCTTGATTAATGCGGATGATGCTACCGTTAACGGGGATACGATTGCAATAACAACAACTCAAAAAGATAAGCGTACCGTGCATATCAGTTTCAAAGACACCGGTACGGGAATAGCTGAGGATATGATGCCCAAAATTTTTGATCCTTTTTTTACGACAAAAGAAGTGGGAAGAGGAACTGGCCTGGGATTATCTATCAGCTATGGGATCGTGAAAAGACATCGTGGCACAATTCAGGTGAAAAGCAAAATAGGGAGGGGCACTACCTTTCATATCAGCTTACCCGCAGACTGTGGAAAGGTAACGGTACATGGATAGAGGGATAAAGATATTAGTTGTTGACGACGATAAGGATTACAATCAGTATTTGACAAAATTTTTGACGGACGAGGGATACGTTGTCAGGGGGATTACCGAGCCGATGGATACCCTGCCCGTCCTCGAAGGGGAAAAATATCCCATTGTTATTCTGGACCTCAAAATGCCGCAAACCAGCGGCACGGAATTACTGAAGGAAATAAAAGCGCGATACCAGAATATCTGCGTTATTATATTGACGGGGTACCCTTCCTTTAAGACGGCCGTCGAAGCGATGAAGCTTGATGCCTTTGATTATTTGAAAAAGCCGTTTGATTTAAACGATTTGCGCAAGGCGCTGAATAATGCGCAAAAGACCTACTGCCTCGTGGGAAGCTCAAAGGACAGGCTGAAAAGTTCGGTGGGGAAAAACCTGAAATCACTGCGAAAGAGTAAAAAAATCACTCAGAAACAATTGGCCAGCCGTACCGGCTTGTCGCCGAGTTTGTTATCACAGATTGAAAATGGACAAATCGCCGCTTCCCTTGCGACCCTGGACAAGTTATCATCTGCACTGAATGTGAAAATAGCCTACTTTCTGGATGAGGAAACGGGTAAACCCGCCGAAACGATTCCCTGAAACAGGAAAGGGAACATACGCATTTTTAAAGGAGTTTTTCGCTCATGGATACCCTGCTCAATATTATCGCAAACCTCGGTTCTCCGAGGATTATGGTTGTCGGGGACTTTATGCTTGATAAGTACGTGCGGGGTGAAGTAAAACGCATCTCGCAAGAGGCGCCGATACCCGTGATTAGTGTCTCTTCTGAAGACGTTCGTCCCGGAGGCGCCGGGAGCGTTGTGAACAATCTGCAGGCCCTGGGTGCGCAGGTGCTTGCATGCGGGATTATTGGTGATGACGCTCATGGACATACCCTTGTGGACATGCTCCGTGACCTGGGAGTTGACCGGGAGGGAATCTGTGTAGACAGAAGCCGTCCCACCATTCTGAAGATGCGCTTCCTGGGTCATTTACAAACCGCAGGGAAGGGGATTCAGCAATTGTTGCGTGTCGATTATGAAAAGACCCATGGCATTGCTGAGGAAATCGAAGCGCAGCTTACCAGCTATTTGAAAAAGAATATACCGGGGTGCGATATCGTTCTTGTTTCCGATATGAATAAGGGCCTCCTTTCTCATTCACTGTTGAAGACGATCGTGTCTCTCAGCGGAAGACATAATAAAATGGTGCTCGTTGATCCGAAGCTGATGAGCGATTATACCTGTTACGAGGGGGTTACCGCCATGACTCCTAACAGAAACGAAACGGAGATTGCCACCGGAATAAAAATCAGCGATATTGACAGCCTGAATCGTGCGGGAAAAAAGCTGACCTCCAGCCTTTCACTGGAATATTGCATTATCACCATAGATAAAGACGGCATATTTCTCTACCACAAGGATGACGGTGGAAAGATTTTCCCAACGGTTCCGCGGATGGTATTTGACGTTACGGGAGCCGGTGACATGGTGCTCAGCATCTTTGGTATGGTGGTCGGCAGTGGGTATAGTTTTCAAGATGCCGCACTCCTTGCCAATATTGCCGCAGGCATAGAGGTGGGGAAAATTGGCGCAACACCGGTCAGCAAGGATGAAATTCTCCATGAACTCATGACCGGCCGAAGCCAGATATCAGGCAAGATTAAAGATGCCGAAGGAATACCGCACATCGTAAACGAGCATAGGAAGAAAAGCGACAAGATTGTATTCACCAATGGTTGCTTTGACATCTTGCATGTGGGCCATATTGAGTATCTGAAATTTGCCCGCAAGCAGGGAGATTTGCTCGTTGTGGGGTTAAATACCGACCGCTCTGTCAGAAGCCAGAAAGGGCCAACCCGCCCTTTTGTTTCCGAGGCGGATCGGGCAAAAATGCTTGCTGCACTGGAGGATGTGACGTACGTGGTGCCCTTTGATGAACTAACCCCGCTGAATTTAATCAAGGCCGTAAGACCAGATGTGCTGGTGAAGGGTGAAGACTGGAAGAACGCGGGGGCGGTAGGAGGGGAATTCGTGGAATCCTATGGGGGAAAAGTTATGTATGCGCCTTTTGTGGAAGGCGTTTCAACCACCAACATCGTTTCACGGATAATCAAGCGGCACAGCGAAATGGAATCCTTGAAAAATGCGGCGGATCAAATTCAATAACACAGGGACAACGGACGCTCATGAATGACATTGAAGTTCAACTACAGGAAAGCATCGACACGAAAAAGGCCTTATTGGTTACGCATCCTGATGTGATCCGGGCGATAGCCGGCACACTCATTACTGCATTCAAGAACGGCCACCGGCTGTATCTCATTGGCAACGGAGGAAGCGCGGCGGATGCCCAGCATATTGCGGGGGAATTGATCGGAAGGTTCAAGATGAACCGGCGCCCCCTTCCGGCAGTTGCTTTGACGACGGATACCTCGGTCATGACCGCCCTGGCAAATGATTTTGGATATGATACCTGTTTTGCCAGGCAGGTGGAGGCTCTGGCGGGTCCGGGTGACGTTGTCCTGGCGCTGAGTACCAGCGGAAATTCAAAGGGTATACTCAGCGCCGTCCAAATTGCGAAGGCTCGCGGGGCGATGACCATTGGATTCACCGGAAAGGACGGCGGCCTCTTAAAAGAATCGGTGGATATCTGCCTGCAAATACCCTCCGCTAATACACCGCGGATACAGGAATGTCATATTACCGTTGGGCATATCTTGTGCTCTCTGATCGAGAAGGAACTTTTTGGAACGGGACCTGAATGAAAAAGAGAAAGGCCGTATTTCTCGATCGGGACGGTACGATGGTTGTCCACGAGCATTATCTCAGTTCCCCGGATCAGTTAAAGATACTTCCCCATGTCGCACAGGGGATTCATCGCTTTAAAGAGCATGACTATCTGGTTATTGTTATTACGAATCAATCGGGCATTGCCAGGGGGTTCTTCGACGAGGAACGGTTGATGCTTATCCACGAGAAATTGGATGCCATGCTGAAAGGCGAGGGGGCGCTCATTGACGATTGGTACTATTGTCCGCATCACCCCGAAGGCATTATCGAGCGCTACACGATGGATTGTGATTGCAGAAAACCCAAGCCCGGAATGATACTTGCGGCTGCCCGAAAATATCACCTTGATTTGACACAATCTCTCATGATCGGTGATTCAGAAACAGATATGCTGGCGGGGAAAAATGCCGGATGTAAAAGCATGTTGATAAGAAACTGTGGGAACGATGATGTTTGCGCCACATCCGGAAAAGCTATTGATTACGTAGTAAAGGATTTAATGGAAGCGGCAGGGATTTCTATTTCGTAGTCTCTGTTCCCTCCGTTTCCGTGATGGTCTTGGTTTCTTGTGCGACCCAATCCAGATAGTCCTTCGAGCCCTGGATAATGGGCAGGGCAATAATTTCCGGCACGTCGTAACTATGCAATTGCCTGACCCGTTTTTCCACGGCGCCGAACAGGTCTTCCCGCGTCTTGCATATCATGAGCGTCTCTTTTTCATGGAGCGTTCTGCCTTGCCACGTGAAAATAGACTCAATGGACGGAACGATATTGCAACAGGCAATAAGGTTTTCTTCTCTTAAGATCTGTCCGATCTTTTTCGCCTCATCCTGTGAGCTGGTCGTTATAAAAATGACAATAGTCTTTTGCATAGTATCCCCGTGAGGAGCTTTTGTCTATTGTGGCAAAAATCTTGTTCGGCGCGGTATTCGCTGATTCAATTCCGTTCGATGGTTTGCCGGTCGCACATGCCGCCATGTTTCTTGAGCAACGATTCTACCTCACTGCTGCCGTCTTCATCACGTGTTACATATACCAGCGTACATCGGCATCCTTTGGGACTTTTGCATCCGGCGTGCGGGGGTCTTACGCGTTGTAATATTTTATGATTGGGAAGCATGTGTCTTCCATCAAATTCCCTGCACACATCGCAGGTATCGTCGTCGTTGGCTGCAGAATAACAGACGTAGGCAATTTCTTTCAGGTGGGTAACTACGGGTTGTGATTTCTTATCTGTGCGCTGTTGAGCGTCGTTCCCGGACGGCGTTCGTTTTAGGCTTTTTTTCACGATGGTGTAAACGACATAGGCCGCTATGAAAAGTACAATAAAGCGCGTCATTAATTGGTTGTACCCTTTGGCTTCCTTAGCATAAATAAAAACAAGCCGCCTATTACCAATACGGTTTGTGTCAGGATAATGCATTTGATCCATATTGCGAAACAATGCCATGCCAATTCAGGCCCGCGAACCATCTCGATTACGTGCGAAACGCGTCTAAAGGCATAGATTGCAATTAATGCGATAAGCACTGCCATAGACATGATAATAAATGCCTTTAGTTTTTGTTTCATCGCTCCTGTCTTTCTTCTTATGTAAGAGGTCAGTCAAAACGTAAACGTTATTTCGTAACTATCACTTTTTCGGTGTCATCCTGAGTATTTACGGTTTCTGTGATTTTCCCCTGTTCACCGGAATTCACACTGATGGCCTTCTTATACTCTGCAACGGCCTCATCGATCATTCCCTTTTCCTCATAGGCGTATGCGAGATTATAACGGGCATCGGTGTTTGTAGGGCTGGCGCCAACCGTCTTCTTAAACTGAGTAATAGCGTCTTCGGTCATGTGTTTATTCGCATAGGTCTGCCCTAAATGAAAATGTGCCCGTGATGAACCGGGATTTATTTCCAGCAATTTTTTCCACGCAGAAATAGCTTCATCATAGAACCCCTGTTGCAGGTAAACCATGCCCAGCTTATCGTAAGCCTCCGTGAAATTCGGATGCATTACAATCGCCTTGTTAAAGATAGCGCTAGCCTTGTCGGGCATCCCCTTGTCTGCATAAGCCTCGCCTAATTTATAAAGGGCGCGGGTGTTGTCAGGATGTGTTCTTAGTATCTGTTCGTATTCCAGAATGGCTTCATCGCAAAGTCCTTTGCTAAGGTAAGCGTCGCCGAGATAGAGTTGAGCAACGACGTTTGATGGGTCTTTAGAAACGGTTTCTTTGTATGCGCGGATGGCATCATCCAGCATCCCCTTCATGCTATAAGCGTTTCCCAGGCAGCTTAACGCCATAATATCGTTAGGGTCCTCAGCAAGCACCTTTTTGAAAGAAAGTATCGCTTCGTCAAAAAATCCCCTTGCATAGTGATTATATCCCGTGATATTTCCGGGAGCTAATCCCTTGTTTGCAGTGGCGTATGCCTTGGTTTTTTCATATATCTTTTTTTCTTCGGTCGCTGTGTCTAAATTCTTTTTTGCTTCCATGTCTTTGGGATTTATCTTCAGCGCCAAGGTATGTTCTGCGATAGCTTCGTCGAACATGTTCTTCTGCCGGTATGCGAATCCCAGATTATCATGCGCTTTGGAATAATCGGGATTAATTTTAATCGCTTCTTTAAACTCTCCGATCGCTTCATCAAACATCTTTTGTCTGTTGTAGGCCACACCCAGGTTGTTATGGACTTCTGCAAAATCTGGTTTTATGAAAAGCGCCCTTTTGAAATGGAGAATTGCTTCGTCAATCAGATTTTTGTTTACACATTTTGCGCCCAGGTTATTAAAATACATCGCCCGTTGGTATTGATCGGCGGTGCTCGTGTCATGCTTTTTGTTTGGAGAAGTACAACCGAGAAAACTCACGATAAGACCGATTCCCACCAGCGTTTTTTTCATGCGCGCGGCTCCTTATTAACGTGAACGGATAGTATTGATTGCCGACTCTTAAATCCTTGTATAAATGTATATTGAATCAATATCAAAGTCAATAATAAAAATCATTTACCCCTTGCCCCTTGCCGGTTGGAGGGAAGCCATGATCGTAGTGAGTTTTTGTACAAATTACACAACCAGATCAAAGAGGAGGCTCTTGCGCGGAAGAAATTTACAACCCAATTCAGACATTTCCAGTAATTCCTTCACCCGAGTTACCTCCGCAAAGATCTTGTTTCCATCGTGATCGTACTCAGGAGAAATGGCCAAAATGCTTGCTTCTGCTTTTTTCCCAGGGAAGATGACCAAAAGATTGCCCACGGTTATATGATTATTTTTCGTTTTTAAACGCAGCCCGCTTTTTGAAATATCAACGACCGTGCCGATAGAGGCAGGTTTTTTGAGTTCATTTACCTTTTTAAACTTACAGGTAAAGATATGATAAAATCGCTCTTGCCTCATCATATCAGAAAAAGCATCTGCAGTTTTTTGCTTTCCTTTGTGTGGCTTTATGGCCGGTTCTCCCTGGTTGCTGATCAGGGTATCAATACAATTTCTGGCCTCATAAAGCTCATCCTGAGAAAGATTTCCCAGGAATTTTACTACCTTTTTTTTCACCGACATCACCTGAAATGAATAATTTTATCGTGGGTTTTGAGCACGGACTCTTCCCGGTTCTGCACATTATTATCAATCGCTTGAAAAAAAACAACTGTTTTTTGTTCTTTATGCATCGTTGTGCTCTGTAAAAACTTCTTTTTTAAAAGTTTTTTTGCCTCTCCCGAGTCTCTTCATCCCGGGGGAGGGGATAGGGATGCGGTCTTTGGCTGTGGTAGCGCTGCGTTCTGCAACAACTTCGATACTTCTGCCTGCAAGGTGTTTGTTACGTGAATTGTGTATTCACGATCTGCCCGTGAATTGTCAAATGACAAGGGCTTGCCAAACGATATTTTGACGTATCTTTTTCCCGGATGGGACAGCCATCCGCGTTTTGGCATAAATTGATTACTGCCATAGATTGCCATGGGCACGACCCTCCGTCCGGATTTTAAGATGATCAGTGAAATCCCCCGTTTAAAAGGCCCCAGATTACCATCCTCACTTCTCGTTCCCTCGGGAAATACCACAAGCGATTTCCTTGATGACAGCTTCCTGATTGCGGTCAAAAGGGTCTCGTAAGCCTTTCTGTCGTCAGTCCGCTGAATGGGAATATGTCCCGATGCCACCATGTATGCACCCAGGATGGGGACATGGAAGACCGTATCCTTTGAAATAAAGCTGAAGTTTGTTGGGATAAACGCCAGGGAGAGTTTGATATCCATCATGCTTTGGTGGTTTGAGATAAAGATCACGGGTTCATCTTTGGGAATGTTCTCGATGCCTTGAATCTTCACCTGCATACCAAGGAGTTTAAACGCAATGCGGCTAAAGACACGTTCAATCGTGTTGAACACGTTTTCCTTCTTTTTTGTATCTATACTTAAGATTACCGCCATTAATGTGGAAAACATCCACAGTGAGACGAATAACGTCCACGAATATACGGTAAAGATTATTTGATACGTTTTGTGCATGTAACTATTCAGCGTAATATCGCCCCCTATCGTTACGAGCTGGCAAAATCAGGCAATTTGCCGCGAAATACCATCCGTAATGCCTGACTTAAATTTACCCCTTGTTTTCGACAAGTCGAGAGATA
>WBZR01001879.1_pt1 | contig 24020 bp, 13 predicted proteins | sample 5204231 | NCBI WGS metagenome assembly WBZR01 (sample SAMN12412403, study PRJNA552823) | activated sludge metagenome | isolation source: activated sludge from anammox sidestream of wastewater treatment plant... | place: USA: Virginia | collected 2017-08
TTGGAAAGAAAATAGCCTTCAAGATTATGGGTAGTGCGGCTCTTGTATAATCCGTAAATGATAGTACAGAGCAAGGTCAATATGAGTACTATCCAATCTACCGGATTCATGAAAATTGTTTAGTGAAGAAATAAAATAAACCAATAAGCAGGATCAAAACTGCAATGACCAAAGCATACCATTGATTCCAGTTTTTAAACAGAGGCGCCTTATCGTCATTATGATCGTTCATAATTATTTTCTTGATGAACGCAATACCCCGAGAAAAAAGATCACAAGGCCCAGCACTAAACCAACCAATAAACCAATTTTGATCCTCCGGATAAAGATCCCCAGCAACAAGCCCAATACAATCGCAAAAATAAAAGCCACTTCTCCTCTTCTTACATCGGGTTTTCGTTCATTTGGCATTCTAAAATTCTTTTTTTGTGTTAAGTGCAATAATATTTGCCATTAGTCTGTATGCTCCGGGAACGCCTGCAGGCAATTCACGGAAGAAGACCAGGCCTGTATAAACGAACACTCCTTTTCCATACCGTGCTATGATCAGGCTTCCGTCATCATTCTGTTCGCCGGGATCATGCATGGAAAAAACAGTTTCAAATTTCGATCTGTCAAAATTCGCTGCATGATAAATGCTGCGCTCCTGTATCCATCCTTCAAAATCCTTTTGTGTGATCCTGTTGGGGAAATTGAGCACCTGCTGATCAGGATGAAGGAAATTCATCACCGCATTTTCATCTGTGACACGGTTCCTCGAAATATCAAAATTGTAAGGACCGATCTTCGCTCTCACCGGGCCGATATTGTTGTTGGTGTTGTATTGCACGATCAGGTTGCCACCATCACTGATGTATTTCATCAGTTGGTCATAATGATTATTCATCCAGTCATTCGTATTATAAGCCCTGACTCCGGTAATGATAGCATCGTATTGCTGCAGGTCATTCCTTGAAAGTTCTTTATCGCCCAGCAGCACCACTTCATATCCCATCTGCTGCAATGCTTCAGGTACCTTATCGCCTGCACCAACGATATAGCCGATCTTTTTTCCTGCAATTTTCAGATCCAGTTTCCTGTTGATGACCGTGGCATCGGTGAAATAAGTGATGTACGGAATATGATCATACCGGATCTCTTTCATTCCAAGATGATAGGCATCTTTGGTCCCGTTTTCCGCATCAACGCTAAAAGAATATTCATTGTCCCTGTTTGCTTTTATGGAAAAATTCACAGGAACTATCTTGTTTGGATCGGTAACAGTAATGCGGCCCGGATCATAATGAACACCCACTTCATCCGGCACTGCTACTCCTACACCTTTCAAATCACCCATGAAACCTTTCTTTTCTCCCCTTACATCCAGGATGCCTGCAAAATCATTGGAGTCAATGGAAAGTTTGATCCTTTCTTCGGGTGATATCAACACGGGAGGCACCACTACCAAAGGTTCATACAATTCACCTTTCACAGGATCCGTAAACCGGTATTTCACCGGTTTTGTGAAAACAAAATCTTTCCCGTAAAAATTCAAAGTGAATTCAACCGAATATGCAGGATCAGCATTTGCCTGGCCGATCTTGCTTTGATCGCTTACGTTATAATGCCCCGGGGCCATCTTGTTTACCAGCCAGTAAGGTTGTGTTACGGGCTTATCTTTCGAAACAGCATACGACCTTGTGATGGAAACATTATGGTCTTTCTGAAGTGACAGGTTCAAAGCAGAATCACGATCATCCAGCCTGATATTTTTCAAAACAACATCATCACCAAGCCGGTCATTCAATGAAAAGCTGATACGGACAGAATCGGTCTGAACGGCATACTGCCTGCTGGTGGTGGCATCCATAAAAAGCCCGCTGCATTGCTGAATGAGTTGTAAAACATCTTTTAACTTTTGTGTTTTCCAATAACCGTCCGGTATTTTTTTCAATGCTTCGGACAGATCAACCAATCCCCTGACTGTTTTTTCAGGATGTAAAAAATCAAATGATACGATCAGCTTGTTCACTATTTTTTCAATGGCTTCTCCGCCATTCACTCTGTGCCAGGTGAGGTCCACTCCATCCATAATATCTTTTTCAGGTCTGGTGCCGCCGGTAGTCCGGAAATATTCCATTGCTTCTCCTCTGGAACCTGCAGAACCAAAACCCTGTGTTTTATGATTGCTGCGGCTGATCGCTGCGATCTCTCCATAACTTTTACCAAGAAGAGGATTATATCCGCCCACATCAAAATGAAACTGGTCGCTGTTGGTAGTATTGGTGCTCCCGAAGTTGAAAGTATTCCATAAAATTCTTTTTGCCTGCCAGGGTTTTACTCCGTATTTGAATTGCTCCGGAAAACGGTTGGGATCTGCTGCAGCGGTAAACGCTTCATTCGCTAAAATTGCAGATGCCGTATGATGGCCATGACCACCTTCACCGGTAGTGGGAAATCTGGTTATGATCACATCCGGTTGAAACTTTCTGATCATCCATACTACATCACTTAATATCTTTTCCTTATCCCATATTCTGAAAGTTTCTTCAGGATTCTTTGAATAGCCAAAATCGAATGCACGGGTAAAAAACTGTTCTCCTCCATCCACTCTTCTTGCTGCCAGGAGTTCCTGTGTGCGGATCAATCCCAGTTCAATTCCCTGTTCATCCCCGATCAGGTTCTGGCCTCCGTCACCTCTGGTCATGGATAAATACCCGGTACGGTATAAGCGGTCTTTCGATAAATAAGCGATGAGCCTTGTGTTTTCATCATCGGGGTGTGCTGCCACATATAAAACCGATCCGAGTACGTTCAGTTTTCTGATGGCCTGGAACATTTCGGCGGAATTCCATTCCACAGGCGCCTGCCCTTTTACTACTGAAAGACTACAACAGGCAGCCAGCAATAAAAATAATTTTTTCATCCGTTCAATTATTTCACGAATATACCTCTTGTTACCGAAGGGAGCAGCCGCTATTACATAAATGGCGAATGTAATCCATTGCCTGACATTTTTTTAATTTCCTACCAGGAAGACAGCATTACAAAACATGAGTTTACCATTTTCCCAAAAATTTCTGAAGAGTATATCATCGGCGATATAGGTCACCGTTCCTCTTCCCATGTTTTCTACTCCAAAAAGCAAAGCATCTTTAAGCTTCTGTTTAAGCCTGGATCCAACAAAACCTGAAACCTGGCTGTTCTTTTTGATCACACCCACATTCCATCCGTTCTTCATGAACTCATACATGCTTGCATCCAGTTTCAGCGTGTAATAATAATCAGGGTATCCGAAAGCAAGTGGATGTGTGTTGTCAAGGTCTACTTTCAAAATAGACCCCGGCGTGGATTCAGAAATATAATCACGTTCACTATTTTCAAATTTTTTCAGATCACTGTACCCGCTTGTATCCTTACTTCCATCTTCGTCTTTCTTTTGCTTTATTCCAAAACCGGCATCGGCAAATTGTGCCACCGCACTTTCCAAAGCCACCACCCTGCCGCCATTCCTGATCCAATCCTTAAAAGGCTCAAGTGTTGATTTATCATTCAGGAACCGATAGGATCCACCCGGAAGAATCACCACGTTATAATCATTCCAATTGACCCTGCCTGCATCATTGGCGTTGATCAGGGTTATGGGATAATCAATCTGCTCTTCAAAGAAACTCCATACCTGTCCTGCTCCATCAGAGCCAACACCTTCCCCGGTCAGCAAAGCAACTTTAGGCGCTTTGATAGAACGTACTTTGCCGCTTCCAAAATCATAACCTTTGTCCACAAAACCGCTGTTCACTGAATATAATTGAAGATTGAAATCATCAGCTACATTTTTCACCACATCCCACAATCCATTGCCAAAAGCCTGGTTGGATGTCTTCAAAATAATAATGGCGCCCCTGTCAAATTTATTCCCGCTTTCTTCAAAAGGTTCCAGTGTATAACGCAAAACGATCCCTTTCTGCAATAACTGAGATACCGCTTTCGCTGTGGTCATGCCACTCCAGGGCAGAACATATCCATAACCCGTTGATGGATTTACAACTTTTACCGGCTGCATGATGCCGGCAGCAGAAATTTTAGCCGGTGAAGCAAATGCATTCATCCCATATACATAAGGTAATGACCATGCCGTAATATCGTAAGTAGCGGAATCCACCATTCTTGCCTGAGGTTCAAACAAAGCTTTCACCATAGCAGCCCGTGGCTGATACGAAGTGACCACCATATCACCTGCCTGTACAGAAAACGTTCCGTTTTTTCCCACATTGTAATCATACCCGGTAAAAGATCCCTTAACATCGCCTGCAGAGATCTCATATTGAATACCGTTTTTCACAAGCAGGTCTGCCAATGCATTCATCCGCTGCGATGATCCCGGAGAATTTTTGATCACATAAGTTTTATAATCGCCCATCCCATTGCTCACATTGCTGTTAAAATATTTCCTGTATTCACTGAGCAGTTTGGCTGCATTTTGAGAAGAGATCTCGATAGTGCTTAAGGAAGTGGTGAAATGATGTAGCGCCCTGTCCACCAGGGTCAGTGTATCACCTTCTTTTTTCAAAACGCCTAATCCGCTGGCGCCACCACCTGCTTGTTCATAAGTCATACCGATACCGCCGTTGTAAAGCGGATAGGTATCTCCATAGGAAGGATAGAAAAGATCAAATTCTTCTTTTGTAAAAAATAACCAGCCATTCTGATCAAAATATTTTGCATTATTTTTCCCGATGGTCACCTGAAAATCCCTCTGCCATTGAGTGATCACATCATTGTAGGGCTGTGCTGCAGGAGCAAAATAATAAGGGGAGTTGATCCCCATTTCATGATAATCCACATGCACCTGAGGCATCCATTCCAGGTATTTCTTTATTCTTTGCTGGCTTTCTTTCTGCGTCTGCCACACCCAGTCACGGTTGAGATCATAATTGTAATGATTGGTCCTTCCTCCCGGCCAGGGTTCTCTGTGTTCCCGAGCAGAAAGTTGAGGATTGTAATTTTTCCCGACAACGGAATTGTACCAGTTCACATAGCGGTCTCTTCCGTCCGGGTTGATACAGGGATCAATGATCACAACCGTATTCTTCAGCCATTCCTTTGTACGGCTGTTGGAAGGATCAGTCAAAGCATAAATAGTCAGCATGGATGCCTCGGTGGAGGAAGCTTCATTTCCATGAACATTATAACTAAGCCATACAATGACAGGAGCGCCTGCTTCGGTAGGAGCCATTTTATCTCTTGAAAGATTGGCGAGCCTTATGTTATTCATACGGATGCTTTCAAGCTGCTGTATATTTTCAGGGCTGCTGACATAAGCCAGGAGCAATGGCCTGCCTTCATTGGTGGTTCCGTATTGTTCCAGTCTGACCGTTGCAGGTGAATTGGCTGCAACATGATTGAAATAACTGACCACTTTCCAGTGAGGAGTGAAATGTGTTCCGACCTTATAACCTAAAAATTCTTCAGGTGATTTTAGTTGTGCATTTACAAATGAAAAAGTCAAAAGTAAAAAAGCAAAAAGAAGAGTTCGCCTGTTCATAAGCATTAGTTTTGCCGGCAATTTAAGAAAGATTGGAAGATCGGGAATATGTTTTTCAATGCAACCTGTCCGGCTTTAACTCTGCTGCACTTGTTTATATCCACGGGATTGCATTCCCGGCTATTGAGATTAAAAAACGTTGGCTTTGCAGAATATTAAAATTCGGAATACACAGAAAATATTTTCAGTACACAATCATTAATTTTGGCTATGAAAATTAAATACTTTCTTCCTTTTTTCCTGCTGGGAGCCATTCCTGTTCATGAAAACAAAAACTTTTATGACAGCAAATCTGTTACTGATCCTGAAGTGTACAATATTCAGAAGAGAGTTATTTGCAGTAATGGAGCAGTTGTTTCAGCACATGCTTTGGCAAGCAAAACCGGAGTTGACATTCTAAAGCAAGGTGGTAATGCCATTGATGCAGCCATAGCCACCCAACTGGCGCTGGCAGTAGTGTTTCCGGTTGCAGGAAATATCGGAGGCGGTGGTTTTACCGTGGCAAGGTTAAGTAATGGTGAGTTAATTGCACTTGACTACCGTGAGATGGCTCCGGGCAATGCCACCCGTGACATGTATATTGACAAAGACGGTAAAGCAAGAACGGATAAAAGCCAGGACGGTCATCTTTCCAGCGGAGTACCGGGATCGGTTGCCGGTATGATTGCCCTGAGTAAATACGGCAAGTTGCCTTTCAAAAAACTGATCCAGCCTGCCATTGATCTTGCTGAAAAAGGATTTACCCTCACTGAGAGAGAAGCAAATTCGTACAATGGACTTCAGAGTTCATTGAAGAAATACAACACCAGGCGTTCCGCTTTTGAAAAAGACACGCCATGGAAAGAAGGCGATCTGCTGGTTCAGAAAGACCTGGCCAACACTTTAAAACGCATCCGTGATAAAGGAGCTGACGGTTTTTATAAAGGAAAAACAGCGCAGCTGATCGTTGATGAAATGAAAAGAGGCGGTGGTATCATCACAAAAGATGATCTGAAAAATTATAAAGCCATATACCGCAAACCTCACGTCTTTGATTACAAAGGCTACACCATCGTAGGAATGCCTATGCCCAGCAGCGGCGGACTGTTATTGCACCAGATGATGAAAATGATCGAAGACAGGAATATTGCTTCCATGGGATTTGAATCCACTCAGGCAGTGCAACTGATGACCGAAGTGGAACGAAGAGCTTTTGCTGACCGTGCCGAATATATGGGCGATGCCGATTTTTACAAAGTGCCGGTGGATAAGCTCACCAACAGTGCTTATCTCCGGGAAAGAATGAAAGATTATGATCCGGATAAAGCCACTCCCAGCACTATGGTGAAACCCGGGAAACTGCTGAAAGCAGAAAGTGAAGAGACCACTCATTTCAATGTAATAGATAAAGAAGGTAATGCCGTTTCCATTACAACCACTCTCAACGATTCTTATGGAAGCAAGGTTGTGGTTGGCGGGGCGGGATTTCTGCTCAATGATGAAATGGATGATTTCAGTATCAAACCCGGAGTACCGAATATGTTTGGCGCCGTGGGAGGCGAAGCAAACGCCATTGCTGCAGGAAAAAGAATGCTGAGCTCCATGACGCCTACCATTGTTTTAAAAAACAATGAACCTTACCTGATCGTGGGCACTCCCGGCGGTACTACCATTCCGACATCGGTCTTTCAAACCCTTGTGGACATCCTTGAGTTCGGAATGAGCACAGAAGATGCAGTAAACAAACCGAAATTTCATCATCAGTGGCTACCCGATGTGATCAATGTGGAAAAGGGATTCCCGAAAGATGTGGAAGAAAATTTAAAGAAGATGGGATATACGGTACAGCAGCGATATGCCATTGGAAGAACGGAAGTGATCAGGGTTTTGCCCGGTAAAAAATTTGAAGCAGTGGCCGACAACAGAGGGGAAGATGATGCGGAAGGATGGTGAGAAAAAATTTAATAGTCAAAATTCAAAACCCGCCTGCCGGCAGGCGGTTTAAAAATCAAAAGTAAAAAGTCAAAATAAGAGATTTAAAAATTAAAATTTAACCCAATGGCCGAAGAAATATTTTTAGAAAGTGTATTAAAAGAACTTCGTGAATACAAAGATCTTGCAGATAAAACTTTCGCACAACTGGAAGACAAAGACCTGCATTTTCAGCCCAATGAAGAATGCAACAGCATCGCCACGCTGATCCAGCATTTCCATGGAAATATGCTCAGCCGGTGGACTAATTTCCTGACAGAAGACGGAGAAAAAGAATGGCGGAGAAGAGATTCCGAATTTGAAGTTCATTCTTTTGGCAGGGAACAACTGATGAAACTATGGGAGGAAGGATGGCAACTCACTTTGAACACTATTGAATCACTGAAACCTGAAGACCTTTCCAAAACAGTTTATACCCGCGGCATGCCTTACACTGTTATGGGTGCCATCAACAGGCAGGTGACACATTATTCCAGCCATATCGGCCAGATCATCCTGATCGGAAAAATCATAAAAGGTAAAGAATGGCAAACACTTTCAGTACCCCGGGGCCAGTCCAAAATTTACAAGCCACATGCGACAAAGAATTAGATCCCTTATTGAATTTTGAATATTAATCTCTATTTTTATCGATTATATTATTACCAACCACTGATGAAGTTATCTACCCTGCTCTTATCTGCTCTCTTTTACAGCGTATCCGTACAAAGCCAGGTGCAAATAGGTTTATTTGCCGGACCGCAGTTATCCACTGCCCTGTATTCTGTTCAGGATATGAATCAATCTGTTAAAAATAAATATGGATTTCAACTGGGAGTAAGCAGCAAAATTCCTTTTGACAATAATCTTTTTTTTGTTCCGCAAATTTTTTACAGCCTTAAAGGTTATAAAGCCACGCTCACCCGGTATGCATATCCGCCGGACGCTACCGCTGTAGATAACAATACCACTATTCATACGCTGGAACTGGCAGCATTGCTGCAGGTTGATTTCAGCAAAAAGCCCGGGCACTTTTTTTTCAGAGGTGGCCCGTCACTTGATTTCCAGATATTGGGCAGGGAAAAATTCCACCTGCTTACCGGCGATTTTATAAGCCGCCGGATGAAATACGGCTTTACAGAATATGGCCACTACGCCGCAAATGCAATAGCGCAACTCGGGTACGAAAATGCCGGAGGTTTTATTTTTTATCTTAACTATGAATTCGGCCTGACCAACATCAGCAATGTGGATGATGGCCCCAATATTCGATACCGGGTAGCCGGTATTTCAGTCGGGAAATATATTAACCGGAAAAAATAGAACACATCTTGAATTCCCGGCGCCGGTTGCATAGCTGTTTACTTTGTTAAACCATATTCTCCGGCTTTTCTGTTACCCAGGCTGGTATTGTATTTGCCTTAAGGGAACGAATATCTATTTTTGCAAATTAAACTGCTGTTCCTGAAGACATTCAAAAAAATATTGCTATGGTTCTTCTTATTGTTGCTGTTCCTGTTCATAGCGCTATGGATATTCATTGAGACACCCTATGGCCAGAATTGGATGGCTAAGCGTATAACCAATCATTTTTCAAAGGAATTAAAGACCCGGATCAGTATCCGTCACATAGACTTCTCTTTGTTCAATCGTTTGCACCTGGAAGGATTCATGGCAGAAGACCGCAATGGTGATACTCTCCTGTATGCCGGAGACCTGCAGGTGCGTATTACCGACTGGTTCTTTTTCAAGGAAAAAGCAGACCTGAAATATATTGGCCTGGAAAACGCTTTAATTAAATTTCAGCGTACTGACTCTATATGGAACAATCAGTTCCTCTTTGATTATTTTTCATCTCCGGGTTCCGGCAGCACAACATCTAATAAAGGAATCAGGTTGAACCTTAAAAAAGTTTCGCTCAGGAATGTTGCCTTTGTAAAAAAAGATGCCTGGGTCGGCAACAATATGCAGGTATATATCGGAGAGATGCAATTAGATGCAGACCAACTGGATCTTAACAGGAAGATTGCAGAAATATCTTCCCTGAGCATCTCAGATCCGATTGTTGCCTTGCAGAATTACGAAGGCAACAGGCCAAAAAGATCAGAGTTTACTGCTAAAAAAGAAATTTCTACGCCCGGTTCTTTGCCTGAATGGAACCCTGACAATTGGGTTATGCATATCGCCAAACTCAACATAACGAATGGCACCTTCAAAGACGATAAACTTGACAGCCTGCCAGTGCTCAGTTATTTTGATGGCAGGCATATTGACTTCAATCACATCAACGGAGAATTTACGGATATTCATTGGGACCAGGATACTATAAGGACTAACCTTAAATTAAAGGCAAAAGAAAGAAGTGGGTTTGAGGTTAAGAATATGCTGGCCGAAGTAAAGGTCACTCCAAGAGAAATGGTCTTTGACCACCTCAATATTCAAACAAATAATAGTACTATCAGGAATTTCTTTTCAATGAGTTATTCTGATTTCAGCGACATGGATGATTATGTTGAGAAAGTAATTATGAGCGGCAATTTTGAAGGTACCGAGCTCAGCAGCGATGATATTGCTTTCTTCGCACCTGCGCTCCGCTCCTGGAAAAAGAAAATCAGTTTAAGAGGAAATGTAAGAGGCCCTGTAAGTGAACTTGCCGGAAAAAATCTTATGATAGAAGCCGGAAGCAACACTTCGATGAACGGCGATATCTCTTTAACAGGCCTTCCTGATATTAATCAAACATTTATTGATTTTAAAGCAAATGATCTCAGAACAACTTATAGTGATGGTGCAGCTCTTTTGCCGCAACTCAGGAATGTGAGTGATATTAATCTGAAAAAGATCCAATACATGCATTTCACGGGAAGTTTTACCGGCTTCATCCATGACTTTGTAACGTTTGGTAGCGTAAAAACAAATCTTGGGCTGGTAAATTGCGATCTGAATATGAAATTGCCAAAAAGAGGTGAGCCAATGTATTCGGGGAATATATCTACCGACAGCTTTCAGCTTAGTGAATTTATTGACGAACCACAACTTGGTGTTATTTCCCTTAATGGCGTGGTAAAAGGGAGTGGATTCACCGCATTGAAACGCAATACTTCTTTCAACGGGAAGGTTCATTTTATTGATTATAACAATTACAGGTACAGCAATATCACTCTGAACGGCAACCTGAATAAAAAACATTTTGACGGAGTTGCGTCTATCGATGATCCTAACCTGGCATTATACATGAATGGTTCCATTGACCTGAACGATTCAGTTCCTGCATTCAACTTTATTGCTAACGTGGCCGATGCCGATCTTCAAAAACTGAATATCACAAAGGACAGCATCCGGTTCAATGGGAAATTCAATTTAGATTTTTCGGGAAATGATCTTGATAATTTCATAGGTACTGCACGTATCAATGACGCCACTTTGATGCGAAACGGGAACAAGCTCCCGTTCGACTCACTTACTATTACTTCAGCAATCACAAACAGGGTTAAAGCCATTACTGTAAGCTCCAATGAGTTTGACGGAACTATCAGCGGCAATTTTAATATCAAAGATTTGCCTGACGCTTTTGCCTTATTCCTTAATAAATATTATCCCACATACATCAAAGCGCCTCATGTTGCACCGGTCAGCGAAGAATTTGACTTTGATATCAACACCCGCAATGTAAGTGATCTCATGAGCCTTTTTTCCGCTGACATGAGCGGTTTTGATTACAGTCATCTTGCCGGTAAAGTGGACCTCTCCGATCACCATTTTAACCTGACGGCGGATGTGCCTAATTTTTCTTATAAACAACATGTATTCTACAATGCACAACTGAAGGCTTTGGGAACGCTTGACAAATTATCAGTAACCGGCAATACAGGTTACAGTCAATTGAATGATACACTCAATTTACCCCTGACCACTTTTAATATTGATGCAGCCGGTGACTCTTCCATTGTGCACATCACTACTGCTTCCAACACTGCGCTGAATAAAGCCGACATTAAAGGCATGTTACATTTTTATAAAGACGGGATCAAGATCCGGTTTGACACTACTTCGTTCGTATTAAACAGTAAAACATGGAACATCCAGAAGAACGGGGAACTTCAGTTTGGTAATAAGTCTGAAGCTCTGGGGCAACTGCTGCTGGGCGACGGCGAGCAGGAAATCAGCATCAGCACAATGCCCTCTGCCAAAGGAAAATGGAATGATCTTATACTCCTTTTAAAAAATGTAAATATTGGTGATTTTTCCCCATTATTCTTACAGAAGAACCGTTTAGAGGGGCTTGCATCGGGAACGATAACCATTGAAGACCCTTACAACAAATTCAACGCAACTACGGATATAATTACAAACCAATTGAGGGTTGACAACGATTCACTCGGAAGCATGAAGGCACATGCAGAATACAATAATACTACGGGTGAACTGACTGCCAGCGGGAAAAATATGGATCCCGATCATAAGATCGACTTAAACCTGCATTTATACCTGAAGGATAGCTTAAAGGAAAAAGACAACCTGATCAGCGCCAATACGCAAAATTACCCGATCAAGTTCCTGGAACGTTTTCTGCAACCATTATTTTCCAATGTGGAAGGATACATCAGCGGCCCCGTGGCAATGAGCGGTCCTTTAAAGGAATTGAATTTCACAGGTAAGGCAAAATTGCATGATGCAGGCTTGAAAGTAAACTTCACCCAGTGTTTTTATAAAATTAAAGATACCATCATTCAACTAAAGCCTTCTGAAATTGACCTCGATGGTATTGTTCTTACCGATCCGGTTACCAATAACCCAATTTACCTCAACGGATCCATTCAGCATCATTCATTCAAAAACATGTTCTTTGATCTGAACGTATCTACCCGTAAACCAAAAACTTCCGGTGATGAGAACAACAGACCGGTACTGTTACTCAATACCAATGCAAAAGACAATGATCAATTTTATGGCAGAGTGCTGGGCACCGGCTCTTTCACGCTAACAGGCCCCCAATCTGACATGTTCATGCAGATAAGTGCAAATGCCTCTACAAAAGACAGCAGCTATATTACCCTTCCGCCTTCACGGAACAGGGAAACAGGAATTGCCGATTTTCTCACAGAAAAAAAATATGGCCGTGAAATGAGCGACAGCAGCCGTTTTGCCAACGAGACAAATATTACATACGATGTGGATCTCACCGCCAACCCGGCATTGAATTTCAAAATGATATTAGACGAACTTACCGGTGATGAGATCAAAGGGCGTGGCAAAGGTGACCTGAATATCAGGGCAAGCTCTTCCGAACCGATCGCCCTGAATGGCGGTTTTGAAATTGAAGACGGCAGTTACCTGTTTACCTTCCAGTCTTTTTTCAAAAAGCCATTTGTAATTAAAAAGAGCAGTAATAATTTTATCAGGTGGAGCGGCGACCCTTATAAAGCCAAAATCAATTTTGACGCTCAATACACGGCCAAAAAAGTAAGCTTTTCGCCATTGGTCAATTCACTGCCGGTTGATCCTAACCTTGCAAAAGCAAGAGGCGATGTTTATGTAGTTGCTTCGCTTACCGGTGATCTTTTTAAACCGGATATAAAATTCAGCCTGGATTTTCCTGCTTCAAGCCCGGCAGTTACTGATCCGGCTTTTTCTTTCAACATCAGCCAGATGGAAAGAAATCCAAATGAAATGAATAAGCAGGTGTTTTACCTGATCGTACTGAGCAGTTTTGCGCCAAGTGAATTAGGATCTTCATCCACGGCAAACTCATCATTCAACTTCAACGACATTGCTACCAATACTATCTCCGGGATTTTTATGGGAGTAGTGAATTCCGAGCTCAACAAAATCCTCGGTAAACTTTTAAAAAATGATAAATACCGTGTCAATTTCTCGAGTTCTGTCTATAACCAGAATATAATTGACCCGAATAATAAAACTGCCCTCAACCTGAGCAGTAATATTAATGTTTCTGTCGGAAGATCTTTTTTTAATAACAGGTTTAACATCACATTTGGGGGCGGTTTCGAAGCTCCATTGCAGCAATCCAGCATCCAGCAGACAATACAATTACTCCCTGATGTCACTATGGAATGGCAGATCAATCAAAGCGGTACGATAAGAGCCTCCTTCTTTTACAGGGAAAATACAGATTATCTCAGCATTAACACATCTGGCGGGCCGGCCCGCTCCCGCAGAACGGGTGCAAGTATTGCTTATCGCAATGAGTTTGATAACCTGCAGGATTTATTCGGAAGGAAAAAAGGTAAAAAACAAAATATTCCCGTAATCAAACCGGAAGAAGAGAAAAAAAAGAATGCCCCGGTAAAAGATGACCAGAGCAAAGATTAAAATTTCCCGCTATACCATTTTACCGGCTTTATTTTTTTAAGGGAGAATAAATTTAAAAAGAATAAAATAGGTTTAAAAAAAGTCCTGTAACTACCCGCAATGATAGTTAAGTATAAATATCAGATAGTTAAAATATTTTACAGGTAAAAATATCAATTTCAACAGCAGGTGCAATCATTTTTCCGGCCGGCTTATCCGCTAATATTTGTTTAGGGTTGATTATAGAAAATCATTACTTTGCACCCGTAAATCAAAATTTATGCTTAAGAGAATATTTACCTTGATGCTTGCGATTTGTGCAAGTTCTTTCCTGATTGCCCAGGTTACAACCAGTACAATTACAGGTTCAGTCAGAGATAACAACAATCAGCCTTTAGCAGGCGCTACCATTACTGCAACACATTTACCGTCCGGAACAATTTATTCTACGATTTCCACCAAAGACGGCTTTTTCGTTTTAAATGGTTTACGTATCGGCGGACCCTACCAGGTGAAAATTGAATTCATTGGTTTCAAACCAACTATTTTTGAAAATATCACTCTCAGACTTGGAGAACCTTATGATGTAAGGGCTGCAATGAATGTAAATGAGCAGGTGCTTGAAAACGTACTGATCTCAACAACCGCTAAAAAAGCTGCTGCCGAAAAATCCGGAATGAGCAGTGTAATGAATAACAGGATGCTCAATACCATGCCCACTCTCAGCCGTAGTATAACAGATTTTACCCGTAACGTACCCCAGGCAAACGGTTTCAGTTTTGGCGGCCGGGATGCCCGTTATAATAATATAATGGTTGATGGTGCAAATCTGAACAATAGCTTTGGATTAAGTACTGACCCATTCCCGGGAGGCGGAAATAACCCAATCTCACTGGATGCTGTTGATGAGGTTTCAGTTAGCCTTGCCCCCTATGATGTTCGCCAGGGAAATTTCACCGGTGCGAACCTTGCTGCTATTACCAAAAGCGGAACCAATACATTTCATGGTGATGCATTTACGTATTGGAGAAATCAGAATCTACAGGGAAATAAAATTGCCGGTCAAATAGCGGCAAATCCTGCATTCCAAAGCAGATCTTCCGGAGCAAGCCTCGGCGGCCCTATAATAAAAAACAAACTATTCTTTTTCATAAATGGAGAATACGAGAAAAAACCACCTTCTGCAGCAATAACCTTTACCCCAACTGGCGGCTCAGGAACCGGAAATATTTCGAGCGTTACTGCAACAGATCTGAAAGCAGTAAGTGATTATTTACAAAGTAAGTTCAACTTTAATCCGGGTGTATATGACAACTTCCCTGCTTTAAAAAATTCGAACCACAAGTATCTCGTAAAAATAGACTGGAACATCAGTACCAAACATAAACTGACCTTGAAGTATAATGATTTCTTTGGTGAACAGGATTTTCTTCCGTCACAAAGTGGTGGTATCGGCGGAGCTGACATAGCAACTTATGGCCCTAAATTCTCAAATTCAGCTATGTCCTATTCAAATGTTCCTTATACCCAACAGGATATTGTAAAAGCAGGTACTGTAGAATTAAACAGCCGTTTTACAAGCAGGATTTCCAATCAGTTCCTGGCAACTTTCACTAAAATTAGGAGTGATAAAACACATTCCGGCCCTACATTTCCTTTCATAGACATCATGGCAAACTACCCGAGCGATAAAAGAAATTATATCAGCGCAGGAAATGAACCTTTTAACGGGAACAACAACAAAGTGCATACTGATGTAATGAGCTTCACAGATAATTTCTCTTATTATGCAGGTAAGCATACCGTAACGGGCGGTTTGGTTTTTGAAGCTCAGAAAGTCGGAAATATGTTTATGCCCGGATCTCAGGGTTATTACCTGTATGCCAATGTGCAGGATTTTCTTAACAATGCTGCTCCTCTGAAATTTGCCCAAACCTATTCTTTATTACAAGGGCAGGATGCAGTCTTTTCAGCACAATTGAAAATATCTCAACTGTCTGCTTATGTACAGGATGAAATAAATGTGAACCCCAATTTCAAGTTGTCTTACGGAGTAAGAATGGATAAACCCATTTACCCGGAGCAACCACTTGAAAACCCGGCTACTTCACTGTTAAGCTTCCGGGGCGGTCTTCATTACAGCACAGGCAAGTGGCCTAAAGCAACACCATTATTTTCACCCCGGATCAATTTCCGCTGGGATCTGTATGGAGATAAATCTCTTATCATACGCGGTGGTACCGGCCTGTTTACAGGAAGAATTCCTTTTGTATATCTGACCAATATTCCTACAAACAGCGGCATGTACCAGTACTCAGCAAAAGTTTTGAATACCAGCTCAGGGGTGAATATGAGCAATTTCCTGTTCAATCCTGATCCAAAAGCATATAATCCTTTTTATAATACATCACTGGCATCGGCTTTACCCCAATATTTTCCAACAAGCGCAGGAACAGTGCCTTCAACAAATATTGTATTTGCTGATCCTAATTACAAATTCCCTCAGGTGTGGAGAACTGATTTAGGCCTTGAGCAAAAGATCGGCAATTCCTGGAAACTGACAGTCGAAGCAATGTTTACCAAAGATGTCAATGCCACTTACATGATTGATGTGAACCAAAAGGATCCGGATGCTACTGTAATGACAGGTTCCTATTCAAGAGGATATTTTTCTAATGCTACTGCAAGGAAAATAAACCAGAATGTGACTAATGCCATCTTTCTGACGAATTCAAGCAAGGGAAGTTCTTTCGTATTTACAACTCAACTTGAAAAATCCTATTCCAATGGTTGGTACGCATCTCTGGCATATAACTATACTTATGCTGCTAACCTGACAGAAAACCCGGGTTCACAGGCAGCATCAACTTACAATGGAAATGCTACAGCTGGAACATTGAATGACCTTCAATTGGCCAATACAAGCTTTGCCCTTCCGCATCGTATTGTAGGGCTGCTGTCTAAGCGTTTTGAATATGCCAAGCACTTTGCTACAACTATTTCTTTGACTTACCAGGGAGCTAAAAACGGAGCTTACAGTTTTGTATATAGTGGTAGCGTCAACAACCAGGGCCAGAACTCTGCTAATCTTATGTACATTCCTAAGGATGCTACCAATCCTTTAGAAATTCAATTTGTTGACCGTGTCTATAACGGGGTTCTGTTTACTGCAGCACAACAAGCAGCTTTATTTGATAATTATATAAGTCAGGATCCTTATTTAAACAAACACAGAGGCCAGGTAGCTGCAAGAAATGGTGCATACCGCCCATGGTATAATGAAGTTAACTTTAAATTCATACAGGATATATTTACCAATGTCGGCAAACAAAGGCACACCATACAATTCAGCGCTGATATTTATAATATACCAAACCTGATCAATCATCAATGGGGTGCAAGAAAGAGTTACACTTTAAACAATCCCCTTACTGTATCCAGTGTATCCGGTGGTATTCCATCTTTCTACATTACACCATACCTGAACATGCCGGTTACTACTTCATTCTACAACAACATTTCGGTTTCGAATACATGGGCAATGCAATTCGGGCTGAAATATATATTCTGATTTTAGAAAAAGATATATTGTAAAAGAAGAACCCTCTTAATATTGAGAGGGTTCTTTTATTAAAAGTCATATAAGCTCTTTTCACTTCCCCCATCCCCATTCCAGGAACATCGGCATCGCACTGCCCCAGGTGGGAATATCATGCCGCCCGTCTTTCAGTTCCAGGTAAGCAATATCCTTTTTTGCATCATATCCTTTTGCAACTAATTCCCTGATCAGATCCAGCGTATCATCAATAGAATCTATGATGCCATTCCCATTTCGGTCCAGGGTTTCATCCTTATTGCCGCATTGAAAGAAAAATTTCAACCCGGGTTCATATTTTCCGTTCCGTATCTGCAGGTGCATGATCCGGTGCTCTTCATCTTTATATTCCGGGTCGTCCTGGTCCACTGAACGCCACCAAAGTGATCCTGAAAACACCCCTGCCTTCTGAAATTCACCGGGATGATTCCATACGATATCCAATGCACTGAGGGCGCCCAGGGAAAACCCTGCAAAGGCTTTACCGGTAAAAGATATATCCGGATCCTTCTTGTACAGGTAAGGAAGCAACTCCTCAATGATAAAAGAAGTGTACAGATCCGCTTTGGCACCCCTGCCTATATAATCGGGTTCGGCGGCTACGCCATATTCCATTTTCCTTTCGGCTCCCGCATGAATACCCACACAGAGCAGCGGATCTATCTTTTCTTCGAAGTATAAATCCTGCAGCAGGTGAACCAAACCAAGTTCTTCAAGATTCTGGCCGTCATTGAGCAGCAGCAGTTGCAATTTTCCTTCCTTTACAGGAATAACCGGCCAGTACATGTCTATCCTCACAATTCTCTTTAAGAAGCGGGACGGAAATAATACAGTTTCCGGTACGATAACAGGTTTTTCTGCAAAAAGCATAAGCCCAAAAATAGGATTTTCATTTAATCCCCGAAGTTTTAGATTCCGGAATGAACAATACAGGCTGTGTGAGAGTTAATTTGTTTATATGGCAGCTAAAAAATAAATTTGATAGAATCCTTCAGCCTCTGAAACTTTATATAACACTATTTCTAACAATTAATCACTCATTATGAAAAAAATCGGAATCCTGTTTGGTAAAGAACGTTCTTTCCCTATGGCATTTATTGACCGGGTCAACAGTAAATCAGTTCAGGGTATCAGTGCAGAACCCGTACGTATTGACAAGGCTTTGCAGGGCGAATCCAGCGGCTATGCAGTCATCATAGACCGAATTTCCCAGGACGTGCCATTTTACCGCACCTGGCTTAAGAATGCCGCTCTTACCGGAACCTCTGTTATCAATAATCCTTTTTGGTGGAGTGCTGACGATAAATATTTCAATAACTGCCTGATGACGAAAGTGGGGGTTCCGGTGCCTAAGACCGCCATCCTGCCTTCCAGGGATTTGCCTCACGATACCACTGATGATTCATTCAGCAACCTTGCTTACCCGCTGGACTGGGATACCATCTTTCAATATGTCGGGTTTCCCGCTTATATGAAACCATTTGCAGGAGGGGGCTGGAAACATGTGTACAAGCTGCGCAGCGCTGATGAATTCTTCCAAAAACACAATGAAACAGGTCAACTGGTAATGTTGCTCCAGGAAGAAATAGTCTTCACTGAGTATTACCGCTGTTATTGCATCGGCGGAAAATATGTCCGCATCATGTCCTACGAGCCACGCAATCCGCATCATCTGAGATATGTTGCCGATTTCAAACCATCAGCCGAGAGTTTGCAGCAAATGACCGATATTGTTCTTCGCATCAACAAATTCCTGGGATATGATTTTAATACGGTAGAACTGGCGATTAGGGACGGAGTTCCTTATGCAATTGATTTTTGTAATCCTGCACCCGATGCGGACCGCCCAAGCGTAGGCGATGAAAATTTTGAATGGGTAGTAGAAACTGCAGCCAACTATGCCATTGAAAAAGCTCTGGAAAACAAAGAAGGTGCGGACAACCTTACCTGGGGAGAATATCTGAAACGCAGCAGTAATAATATGAACCTTGTTTAAACCCAAATAAAAAATCATTAATTACCAAAAGTTAATTATTGATTTAAAACATTATGGAACTTAATTACAAAACATTCACACTCGGTGTAGAAGAAGAATACATGGTGCTGGACCCTGTGACAAGGGAATTGAAAAGTCATGAGCAAAAGATTGTACAGGAAGGCCAGAAAGTGATCAAGGATAAAGTAAAGGCGGAAATGCACCAGGCAGTAGTGGAAGTGGGCACGGATATTTGCGCCGATGCGGATGAGGCATATAAAGATGTTGCATTACTTCGCAGAACAATTTATGAGATTGCCAAAAGCCTTGGTTTGGGAATGGGCGCTGCCGGAACCCACCCGTTCAGCCACTGGGAAAGCCAACTGATCACCGACCACGCAAGGTATAATGAGATCGTCAATGAATTGCAGGAAGCCGCAAGAAGTAATTTAATTTTCGGGCTGCATGTGCATGTGGGAATGGAAAGTCGTGAAATGGCGAATCATATTGCCAACTCCACACGGTATTTTTTGCCTCACATATATGCACTTAGCACCAATTCTCCTTTTTGGGAAGGAAGGCTCACCGGGTATAAATCTTTTCGCACCAAAGTATTTGACAAATTTCCACGCACAGGCATACCGGAAAGCTTTGAAAGTATAGAAGCCTACGACAATTTTGTAAAACTGCTCATTAAAACAAATTGTATTGATAACGCAAAAAAAATTTGGTGGGATCTCCGGGTTCACCCCTTCTTCAATACTGTTGAATTCCGCATTTGCGATGTGCCTATGACAATAGACGAAACGATCGCACTGGCCTCTTTATTCCAGGCAGTATGTGCCCGCATCTATATGCTGCGATCCAAAAACTTAAATTTCATTCAATATTCCCGTGCATTGATCAATGAGAATAAATGGAGAGCCAGCCGCTATGGCATAGACGGCAGGCTAATTGATTTTGGCAAAGAAGAAGAAGTAAATACCAGGTCTTTGATTTACGAACTGCTCGAATTCGTTGACCCTGTTCTGAACCACCTGGGCAGCCGTCACCGGATTGCCTATGTTCACAAGATACTTGAAGGAGGAACAGGAGCCGACCGCCAGTTAGCCGTTTTTGAACAAACAAAAAACCTTGTCAGCGTTGCAGATTATATTCAAGGCCAGTTTTTGAATGGAATAAAATAAAATTTCCATTCCGATACAATGGATCAGACTGGTCTCAAAACTGTGAAAGTTCGGCAGATAAATTTCGGTATCTGAATATTGAATAAACGGGAGTTGATTCCCTTTCACCTAAAACCATCAAATCATGTTTCGCCATTTAAAAATGTACCTGATACTGGCAGTGATCATAGCTGCTGCCGTATTGCTGATCCTGAATAAATTTCTCGTTTATGGCTTAATTGTAGGAGGTGTCGGCTTTGCCGCTGTCCTGCTGTACCAGGCTTTCATGAAACAAAAAGACGATGAGATCAATCAACTCAGAAATCAATTAAAGGAAGTGGATAAAACTACCACTTCGCTGAAAGAAGAAAACACGGAATTGCGAAACCGCAAACTGAATATTTCCGAAATAAAAAGTGTGGTGGATCTTGGGTTGATGGAAGTAAATGCCAATTTTACAAGAGTGTGGAATGATAAAAGCGATTACCAGGGAAAACAGATCCGCTTCCTCGGAGCCTTACAGGTAAGCATCACTGCCAAATACGGGTTGGATATGAAAGATCTCCGGGTGAAATTTGATCCGGACAAAAATGAGTTGACCGTTGCCAACATCCAACCCAAGTTCCTTTCATTTTCCAACCTGAACTATGACTGGAAAATAGCCGAGGTACTGATGTACAGTGTGCCGCTGGTGGGAGAAAAGCACTGGCAGACCACAAGCAGCCTCGAAGCCCTGAACAGCGAAATGAAAGAAAATTACCGCAAGCATATCAATGAAGAAGTGAAGAACGGGCCTGCTGAAATGGAATGGGTGCTCACCCCATTGAAAAAACAAGTGGCATCAGCACTGGAACTGATGCTGGGGGCAAATGGAAGAAAGATAATTGTGGTAGAAAAATCCGACGAATCATTTAAAGCATTAAGTGAATTTTCCAATCATGAAGAAGATCAGCCTTCTTCCTGATTTCTTGAATCTCTTTTCTGCTTTTTTCTTGCTGTTCAATCAAATCGTTGCCGGATATTTCTTTTAAAAAGAAATTATTCTGACAGAAAGATCACGCCCGTTCAGGCAACTTGTACATTGGATTAAAAAAAATGGAAACCGGCAACTCCTGAATTTGATACAGTAGCAAAGCTTATCGGTTCTTCTTCGTTTCCCTGCAAGCCGGCTGCATCATTCCCAGCTTAGCTTCTTTCAAAACCGGTTAAGTTTTGCAACTAAAAATTTATTACGAGAAAAAATTAAATGCCGGTTTCCCCAATAATATCCTTTCCATACAGGCTTTAAAAATAAGCCCCTGCTAAAATTTCCCTTCATCCACATCGTGGATGAAACGGATCACGCCATCCATAAAAACTTTCTGGTCATCCCACATGCACATGTGGCTGCCGTTGGGGCAAAATAAATAACGGCCATGCTGCACCATTTTACTTTGCGCTTCCATTGCTTTGGGATCCATCGTGTCAAACTTTGCTCCCACCATCAATGCTGGTATCCTGATCTCTTTTAAACGGTTTTTGATATCCCAGTTAGCCAGCCTGCCGGCAACGCCAAATTCGGAAGGCCCCTGCATGATGGTATAGATTTGTGCAGGCATTTTCATACTTCCCAAATGAGCAAAAGTACGGTTCACCGCATCGGGCCATTCTGCCAGACGGCAAATATGTTGCTTGTAATAATTCGGTATCAGCAATTCCATATATCTCGGATTACTGAAATCACCTTTGGCTTCAAGCTCTTTTATTTCTTTCAGTACATTCGGATCCATCGTTTTTGACAAGACATCTTCAGCATATTTTCCATAATCAGGACAACTGGCCATCATATCGGCAACAATCAAACCCTTCATATGGTTCTGGTATTTCAAAGCATATTCCATCCCGAGAATGCCGCCCCATGAATTCCCTAATACATAAAAATTGGTTGAATCCGCACCGATAGCTTTTCTCACCTGTTCCACTTCATCCACATACCTGCCAATCGTCCACAGGCTGGTATCTTCAGGCTGATCACTATAAGGAGCACCTAACTGATCATATTCATAAAATTCAAATCCTTCCTTCGGAAAAAAACTTTCAAAACATTCCATATATTCATGCCCTGCAGCCGGCCCGCCATGCAGTAATAAAATTTTAATACCGGGATTATTCCCAAATCGTTTTGTCCAGACTTTAAATACTCCCGCAGGCGTTTTGACTGGTATCATCCGAACACCTCCTGCCTGCACTCCGGTGTCGCCATAATTAAAATATTCCGAAACCGGCATATTGGGGCCGGCAGTGTTCTTATCTTCCAGTTTACAGGATGTAATAACCAGGAATGCCGAAACAAAAAGAAGGAACCTTTTCATACCAATAGATTTTGGCAAAAGGTAAAATATTTTTTTAACTTCATTTCACCTAAACAATCTTTTATGAGATTTTATCTTAGCTGCATTCTATTGTTATCATTATCCGTCTCACAGGCACAAACAAAATCCGATACCATAGGACTGATCCGCAATACCGCAAAACTTAATGACCTTAATTTCACCGGTGACGAAGCCGATTCCATGATTGACAATCTGAATTATGATTTTTCATTGTACAAAGGGCTGCATAAAACTTTACCTCCAAACAGCCTCCCCTATCCATTTGCGTTTGAACCATTACCACATGGCTATTCCATTCCTGTACGGCAAAAGAAAATAAATTGGGATATCCCTAAAAATATACAGTTACCTCCCGATAAAAATGAACTGGCTTTTTATTCTGTTATGCAACTGGCATCTCTCATTAAAAATAAAAAGATCAGCTCGGTGGAGCTTACCGGGTTTTTTCTCGAACGGTTAAAAAAATGGAGCGATACGCTGGAGTGTACGATTACACTCACGGAAGAGCTGGCCATGAAGGAAGCAAAGCAGGCAGATGAAGATCTGAAAAAAGGAATATACCACGGCCCCTTGCATGGTATTCCATACGGATTGAAAGATCTTTTTGCAGTGAAAGGATACAAGACCACCTGGGGAACTACACCTTACAAAAACCAGGTGATTGATGAAAACTCTTTTGTTTATGTTCAGTTGAAAAAAGCAGGAGCCGTACTTTGTGCCAAATTATCTTTAGGCGCTCTGGCATACAACAACAAATGGTTTGGCGGCGAGACCAAAGATCCCTGGAACCTCAAATTAGGGTCTAGCGGCTCTTCTGCAGACCCTGCTGCGGCAACGGTTGCCGGTTTAGTTCCTTTCAGCATAGGTACAGAAACATTGGGATCCATTGTATCACCTTCTGCAAGATGCGGCGCCACAGGTCTTCGCCCGAGTTTCGGTACAGTAAGCCGTTCCGGCGCCATGGTACTCAGCTGGAGCCTGGATAAGATCGGGCCTATCTGCCGCAGCGCCGAAGATGATGCCATTGTTTATTATTACATCAACGGAACAGATGGCGCCGATGCCGGTTCGGTTGATCATGCATTCAACTATAATCAAAAAATAAACCTGAAGAATTTAAAAATTG
>WBZR01001880.1_pt1 | contig 24007 bp, 18 predicted proteins | sample 5204231 | NCBI WGS metagenome assembly WBZR01 (sample SAMN12412403, study PRJNA552823) | activated sludge metagenome | isolation source: activated sludge from anammox sidestream of wastewater treatment plant... | place: USA: Virginia | collected 2017-08
ATATTCATGACGATGCTCCTGCACCAGCCGGACTGCCCGTTCTTTTACTTCCGGGGAAAATTGATTTTGTTTCTTCATGGCCTATTCTCTCAAAGGTTAGAGCCTCCTCAAAACCCAGGGCAATTCATACCCAATACTTCCTGGGCCAGACTATCCAGCCAGCGGATAAAGCGGAGTTGCGCGACCTGGCGCGGCTGATGGTGGATGCGAAGCTGTCGGACGCCAAGAAGAAGATGCTGGTGCTTCAGCTTTCCGGGCTCAATCAGTCGGAGATTGCAAAGAGGCTGCCGGGCTGCGAACAGCCGCCGCTGACACGTCAAGCCGTATCTAAAGCACTGGCCTCGATCCCCCCAATCTTCCTACTAAAAAAGCGCAAGAAGCGCACCGCTCGCTGACCGTCAGGAGCTACATTTTTTAGCGGCGAAAATTCAATGCCCCTCAAGGATCAACATCACGCCGGGTCTATTAACCTCAACCGGCCAAGTCCTTCGGCCGCCTCAGCGTCCATTCATCGATCATGTCGGCCCAGTCTTGCAACATGGCGGCGCGCTGCTCGCGGTACTCGGCCTTGTTGTAGACGGCCCTGACGCCCTTTTGTTCGTGCGCCAGACATTTCTCGATCCAATCGGTGTTGTAGCTCGCTTCGTGCAGCAACGTGCTGGCCGTGCGCCGCAAGTCATGAGGCCCGAACTTGGCGAGTGGCATCCCTTCCTTCTGTGCCAGCCGATATGTCAACGTCAGCACTTGGTTCAGAGTGGCGCTGCTCATCGGTGTGTCTGAGTCATACCGCGACGGCAGCACATAGTGCGATCCACCCGCGAAGGTTTTGAGGGCAATGAAAATGTCCAGCGCCTGGCGGGACAAAAACACCAAGTATGGATTGCGCCGCTTCATCCGCTCTTTCGGGATCGTCCAAAGCGCATCACTGAAATTGATCTCGTTCCAGGTCGCATTGGTCAGCTCACTCTTGCGCACCATCGTCAGCAACAAGAGCTTGGCCGCCGCCCGGATAGATGGCGTCGTGCCGATGTGCTCCATGTACTGGTACATCAGGCCGATCTCGTCGGGCGTCAACGCACGGTCACGCGGCTCAAACTTGGCGATGGTCGTCGGCCGCACCAGCTCTGCCGGGTTCTCGACCTTCTGGCCGCGCTCGATAGCCCAGCGATAGACCTGCATTACCACTTCACGGGCATGCACTGCGGTTGCAGGTGCTCCGCGCTCCACGATGGCATCGGTCAGCGCCCGCAAGTCCTCATGGGTGATCTCCACCAGCTTCTGATTGCTGAATTTTGGCTTCAGCTCGTGCTCATAGACTGAACGGCGCATATCGCGGGTGGAGTCGGCCATCTGGTAGCCGCGCAGCCATTTCTCGGCCCAGGCACCGAACGTCTCTGCATCCTTGACCCGCGCCTTGTCTCGGGCCTTCTCCTTGGCCGGTGACTTGCCCGCCGCAACCATCTTCTTGGCGTCACCCAACTGCTCTCGGGCTTCTGCCAGGGTGATGCCACCGACGCCGTAGCGACCAAAGGTGATGGTTTCCTGCCGCCTATTGAGCGAGTAGTTGTAGCGGAACGAGATCGCCCCGGCGGCTGTGACGGCCACATACAGACCATCCCGGTCATTCACCTTGTAGAGCTTGTCCCTCTTCGTTTTCGATACCATGCTGAAAAAACGTCAAATTTATGGTGTTTTTTCTAAAAATAACAATAGTTTAGTAAAATCCAATACCATGAAAACATAAAAAAGAGCTGCATGGTATCGGCTTCCATCATGGCATCGTCAGTCGATAGTACCAGCTTTAATGCCATGCTCAAACGATGCTTGGCGCTTCCTCCTGTTGCCAGATCGCGCCAGGCACAAATACAAAAAAGCCCGCAATTACGCGGGCTTAGCGGCTTTTTATGCCTTCAGATGCCTGGCCGTGCCAGACGCGGGATCATTCCCACTCGATCGTGGCTGGAGGTTTTCCGGAAATATCGTAAACCACCCGGTTGATGCCACGGATTTCGTTGATGATGCGGTTGGAGATTCTGGCAAGCAGGGAGTAGGGTAGCTCTGCCCAGTGGGCGGTCATGAAGTCCTCGGTCTGGACGGCGCGCAGCGCAACGACATATTCATAACTGCGGTTATCTCCCATGACGCCGACCGATTTCACCGGCAGGAAAACGGCAAATGCCTGGGAGGTTTTTTCGTACCATCCGGCATTTCTCAATTCCTCGATGAAGATGGCGTCCGCCTGGCGCAGCAATTCGGTGTATTCGTACTTGACCTCACCCAGAATACGGACACCCAGCCCCGGGCCTGGGAACGGGTGGCGGAACACCAGTTCATGCGGTAATCCCAGTGCCAGGCCAAGTTCGCGCACTTCGTCCTTGAACAGCTCGCGCAGCGGTTCCAGCAGTTTGAGATGGAGCGTTTCCGGCAGGCCGCCTACATTGTGGTGGGATTTGATGACTCCAGCTTTTTTGGTGTGGCTGCCGGCAGATTCGATCACATCCGGGTAGATGGTGCCTTGTGCCAGCCATTGGGCGTTTTCGATTTTGGCTGCTTCCTGCTGGAAAATTTCCACAAATTCGCGGCCAATGACACGCCGTTTCTGTTCGGGATCGGTAATGCCTTTCAACTGTTCCAGAAATTGTCTGCCGGCATCGATATAAATGACATTGACTGCAAGATTCCGGCTGAAGGTTTCCATGATCTGCCTGGCCTCGTTCAGACGCAGCAATCCGTTGTCCACAAAAACACAGATCAGCTGATCGCCAATGGCACGATGAATGAGTGCAGCGGCCACCGATGAATCCACGCCGCCGGACAATCCTAGGATGACTTTATCGCTGCCAACACGGGCGCGAATCCGACCGATGGCTTCTTCCACGTAGTCAGGCATGTTCCAGTCATATCCTGCGCCACAGATATCGTGAACGAAGTGGTTGAGAATGGTCTTGCCCTGCCGGGTGTGGGTGACTTCGGGATGGAACTGCACGCCATAAAAATTGCGTGTTTCATCGGCCATGGCAGCGAGAGGCGTGGCTGCATTGGAGGCAATGGCAGAGAAACCGGGTGGCAGTTTGTTGACATGGTCACCATGGCTCATCCAGACATCAAGCGCGGGTTTGCCGTCAGAGCCAAGGCGATCATGTATGCCATGAAACAGTTTGCATGGCTCGGCCAGCAACTCCGCGTAACCGAATTCGCGCGTCCGGGCATTTTCCACTTCTCCACCGAGCTGGGCGGCCATGGCCTGCATGCCATAACAGATACCGAGAACCGGAACACCCAGCTCAAAAACGATCTGCGGCACGCGTGGAGCATCATCGGTAAAGGTGGATGCAGGTCCGCCGGAGAGGATAATACCAACGGGAGCAAATTCACGAATGAATTGCGGGCTGACATCAAAGGGATGTAGCTCGCAGTAAACATTGGTTTCCCGCACACGCCGGGCAATCAGCCGGGTATATTGCGAGCCAAAATCCAGGATAAGAATAGCTGAATGCATATAAAAGGCTTATTCGGCGTGATAGTTTGGTGCTTCTTTGGTGATCTGCACGTCATGCACATGAGATTCACGGATCCCGGCAGAAGTGATTTCGATAAATTCGGCTTTTTCGTGCATGTCGCTGATGGTGCGACACCCCAGATAGCCCATGCTGGAGCGGACGCCACCGGTCAGCTGATGAATGACGCTGGCAAGGTAGCCTTTGTAGGGAACCCGTCCTTCCACTCCTTCCGGTACCAGCTTGTCCGCTTCATGGCGCTCGGTCTCCTGGAAGTAACGGTCGCTTGATCCCTGCTGCATGGCAGATAAAGAGCCCATGCCACGGTAGCTTTTATAGGATCTCCCCTTGAGCAGCTCGACTTCGCCCGGAGATTCCTCGGTACCTGCCAGCAAGCCACCCAGCATGACCGAGCTGGCTCCAGCGGCAAGTGCCTTGGCAATATCGCCGGAATAACGGATACCTCCATCGGCGATCAGGGGTACACCCGTACCCAGCAGCGCGGTGGCGACATTATCAATGGCTGAAATTTGCGGTACACCCACGCCCGCCACAACCCGGGTGGTGCAGATCGAACCCGGACCAATCCCCACCTTGACTGCATCCGCGCCGTGATCTACCAGCGCTCTGGCACCAGCGGCGGTAGCCACGTTACCGGCAATCACCTGGATTTCGGGGAAATTTTTCTTGACCCAGCGCACACGATCCAGCACGCCCTGCGAATGGCCGTGTGCCGTATCCACGACAATCACGTCTGCCCCGGCCTCGACCAGAGCGGCAGCGCGCTCATCGCTACCTTCTCCCACGCCGATGGCAGCGCCAACATACAAACGCTCCTGACTATCCTTGCTGGCATAGGGGTGCTCGGTTGTCCGGGTAATGTCCTTGACAGTGATCATGCCGCGCAACTCAAAGTTTTCATCGACAATCAGCACTTTTTCGAGTCTGTGTTTGTGCAGCAACGCCAGTGCATCTTCTTGTGAAACACCCTCCCGGACAGTAACCAGGTGTTTCTTCGGGGTCATGATATTTTTGATCGACTGATCGAGGTTGGTTTCAAAACGCAGGTCGCGGTTGGTAACAATACCAACCACTTTTTTACCTTTTACCACGGGCAGGCCGGAGATATTGTGCTGCCTGATCAACTCCAGTACCTTGCGCACGGTCATTTCCGGGGAAACGATGATCGGATCGGTAACCACTCCGCTTTCAAAGCGTTTGACCTGGGCAATCTGTGCTGCCTGAGCAGCAATCGACATATTTTTATGAACGATACCGATACCGCCTTCCTGGGCAATGGCAATGGCAAGCCGTGCTTCAGTCACGGTATCCATGGCGGCGGAAACGATCGGAATTTTTATGCGGAGTGTGCGGGTGAGCTGGGTAGCCAGATTAACTTCTCTGGGCAAAACTTCGGAGTGCGCAGGAAGCAGGAGAACATCATCGAAGGTGAGTGCTTTTTGTATTAGTCGCATGCGGTCAATCCCTCACAAAACCCTATTATACCGGAACCCTTTTGCACTTTTCGGCCAGGCTTCATTCGCATTTTCCGGTTGAAACGAGGCCGAATGAGGGCAGATCATCAAACCCGTAATCAGCGCATACGCCAGGTGGTATAGGTGGTTTCCCGGTTAAAATCATCCCAGATAAAGGTGGGCTTGACGATGGATGTGGTCGGTATCACAAAAGTAGCAATATCGACGGCGCCACTTACTGTTCGGCCGACCGTATGGACGATACCGACGAAGAAACCTGCTGTCATGCCATAGATCGCACCTTTTTTGCCACCGGTAATCATCATATTCTTGGGGATTTCGACAAAACCGGTAACAACATTGGCCACGCCCGTAGCCAGCTTTTCTCCTGCTTTCTCGGGGTAGGTATCGGCCTGCGCATTGAAAGAGAGAGAAAGGCACAGGATTGCCGGTGCCAGCAGTGATAGAGATGCACGTTTCATTTTGTTTTCTCCTCGTTAAAAATAAATGTAATCCTGCCCGGAGTATTACTGGCGCAGGCTGATAACAGGCCAGCCACTTTTTTTCGCATGTTCGTGGAGTGTGGCGTCAGGATCAACGGCAACAGGGTGAGTCACCCTTTTAAGCAGCGGCAGATCATTGAGCGAATCACTGTAAAACCAGCTTTGCAGGAAAGAAAGCCAAGTGAGATTGTGCGCATCCAGCCATTGCTCCAGCCGGGTTATTTTGCCTTCCTGAAAGGAGGGTATGCCGGTGACGCGGCCGGTAAATTCGCCATTTTCCTGTTCCGGTTCGGTGGCAATCAGGTGATCAATACCCAGCATGCGGGCAATGGGCGCTGTCACAAAACTGTTGGTGGCCGTAATGATAATGCACACATCCTTTTCAGCCTGATGTCTTGCGATCAGCTCACGCGCGCCGGGTGCAACCAGAGGAGCGATTCTCTGTTTGACGAAATCGCTGCGCCATTGGTTGAGCTGTTCACGGGAGTGGCGGGACAAGGGTTTGAGCTGAAAATCCAGAAATTCGTGGATGTCGAGCGTGCCCGCTTTGTATTGTTCATAAAACTCAATGTTACGGGCTTCATACAACTCCTGATCCAGAACGTTTTGTTCGATAAGGAATTGTGCCCATTGAAAATCGCTATCGCCAGCCAGAAGCGTGTTATCCAGATCAAATAATGCCAGTTTCATGATGCATGAATGTCGGAATTAGAAAATAATGACAGGAGAAGGCCGGTTAAATTCAGGAGAAGCACACACTTCAGTGTTGTTTCGTACTGTTGTGATCTGCAGAAACCGGTAATCATCAATCACCCGTAAACGGCGTTGATTATAACAGTTCACGCAACAAGGGCAGCGTGACGGGACGCTGCCTGGCCAGAGAGTACTTGTCCAGGGCATGAACAAACCCGATAAGAGAGGACAAATCCCGTCGTTCCCGCTTCAGCAGGTAATGACAAATCTCCACAGGTAGTTCGAATCCACAACGGATTGCGTAGTCCTGCATCACCTCGATTTTTTTCTCATCAGTCAGTTCATGTACCTGGTAGACCAACCCCCAACCCAGGCGAGTGGCGAGATCAGGACGCAAACCGAGCTGCGCGGGAGGCAAAGAGCCGCTGGCCAGAAATACCCCGTGCCCGCTTTCACGAAAATGGTTGTAAAGATTGAACAGCCTGATTTGGGCTGCATCATCCAGTTTTTCGACATTATCCACCAACATACAATCCACATCGGTATCGAAATCCGGCATTTCTACTTGGTTGCAATCAAGGTAGCGCACCTTGAATTCTGATGGCAAAAGCGCGCTGTTTACCGAATGAAGCAAATGGCTTTTGCCGCTGCCCGTTGTTCCCCACACATAAAAAAACCGGTCCTGCCTGCTGCCAGCCACCAGATTACGCAGCATAAAAATCAGTTCTTCATTGCCTTCGGAAACAAAGTTGTCCAGGGATGGTGGACCGATTTCAGTGATATCGAGCAGCAGTTGTCTCATTGGATAGCGTAATGACTGGATTTGATTTTGCCCGGAAAGCAAATCTTCTGGCCTGTACAGCAACGGGGAAAATAGTTCTGTCTTTTTTAACAATCCTGCATTACCGCCTTGCTTTTTTCGGAGTGAAAGAAAACGTTCCGCCACATCCAGTTTTCAGGATGTTTACGGAACCTCTGAAAAACGTCAATGCGGCCCAGTCAGTTCAAGGCAGAAACCGGCAAAAAAGCGAAATTCATACGTAATAAATGAGCATTTTTAGCCGATGTTTAACGCAAAAATGACAATGCAGGTAGATTTCAGAGATTCCTTACAAATCAATACCGGAGAGGAATATATCACCCATTCACAAAGAGGGCGTAAACCTCCTCAAGTTGGCTGGCAACTGTAAACATATTGTCGGTTTATTTTACATATCAGCCAACACAGAGAATATGAAAAAATTTTATTGATTAAAAATCATATAGATATTGTTTTGGCACAAGAATTGCATGATTAAGAATCTGGCTGCAATGCGATCAGGCGGGAATCCAGGTTTTGTACCAACACAGGCATGCTTTGCCAGTATTTGTTTTAGTTCGTTATATTTTTACGGAAGTTTGAAAATGCGAAAAACAACAACCAGAATAGTTTACATAGCGATATTCCTGATAGCGACCCTGGCTTTCGGACACAAGGTATTTATGGAGAGCGGCGATCATCAGGCTCATCCTCGCACCGATACCGTCAGTAACAATGCCGCAGGCAAATACAGCGGGAATCAATACGGAAAGGAAAGAGGCAAGGGGATTCCCGACAGGAATGACAGCATTGGTGGTGTTTCTACCGGGAATGAGGACGCCATCTTTGCTGCCGTAGATTCCATCGGCCAAAACAAAGATGCATTTGTTTATGATTGCGACGACAGCATAGCCCGCTATACCGGGAACAATGAAGAAATCACCTGGAGCTATAGCGAGTGTAACGACAGCGGCTTATCTCACGCAGGTTCGGGTAGCAGTGCCTCTACTCGCCCGGCAGGATCAATTCCAGGAAATGCGGGGCACTTTTATGCAGGTGGTGGCGATGCCGGAGGCAGCAGTGGAAGCGGTGGTAATGCCGGCAGGAAAGGCACGCGGGGCAACAACCCGCACGGCAATGGCGGGTGGGGAAATGGAGCAGGAAGCAGTGGTGGTGGCGGTGGCGGCAATGGGACAGGCGAAACAGGTGCTGGTGATTCTCCCATTACAAATACGGGTTCAAATCCTGTTCAAGGACATCCCCCGACCAATCAGGAAGACAAGAACAATCAGGGCCAAACGGGCAAACCCGCCGGGGATGATCATGGTAATAATCAGGGCGAGCCGATTGCCGCGCCAAACAAAGGAGATACAGAGCCGGAATTTTTTGATGGCACGCCCGGTAATGCGCAAAATAATCCACCTCAGCCACATATTCCTGCCGGAACGGGAAATCCGGGAAATGAAACCATTGGCACAGCAGAAAATCCCGGCACCCAAAACATACCCGAGCCAACCGGCATTCTCCTGATCATCGTGGGCGGCGTGATGCTGCTGTGGTCACGGCGCCGGAGTCATCCGGCCCGAGTGTATCTGCAACAGCACTAAAGCCTGCATACGGCAAAAGTGCAGGGCGTAATCATCAGTGATCTGGTTACGCCCTTAAGGAGCCTCTGAAAAACTACCTGTGTTGTCATTTTTGCGTTAAACATCGGCTAAAAATACTCATTTATTACGTATAAGCTCCGCTTTTTACCCGATGTGAGCGCTTCGCTCTGCGGGCCAGCCTTACGGCTGTTCGCTGCGTTTTGCTTGCGCCGCCGATGTTTGCCTTGAACTGACTGCCTCGCTGACGTTTCTCAGAGGCTCCTTAACGGATTCTGGATTCAGGTCAGAAAATAATTTTCGGATAACCCTGTTACAGGAGCCGGTCGAGGTAAGTACTGACCCAGCCGAATCCAAGGTGTTCCTGTTCCAGCCGCAATCCGGCGCGAAAACGGTTGTTGCGCAGATCGTTGTAAAGATGTTGTTCTTCTGCTGTCAGCCTGTGCAGATCAGCCGTAAATGGCTTGTCTTCCTGTCCCCAGAACAGAGTGTGCGCTTCCAGGGTAGCGCTATCCATCAGAAGTGATTGGGTGTGGCTGAAATAACCTCGTAACTGATCAAGGATGGCAAAGCCATGGGTGTCAATATCTCCCCAGTAGTAAATGTTGCACTGCTCCAGCCAGCGTGCACGCGCCAGCGCCTCCCAGCCGTAGCCTGAACCAAAGATAGCCATGGTTTCCGGAAGATGGGGCAGGGCCAGGAAATTGATTTCATTCTCGGTAACCAACACACGCTTCGCCTCAAGCTGCAACCGGCTGAAACTGGCAGCATCCAGAGTCACATCCGGGCTGAATATACCCGTGATGATTTCCATACCGGGATCAAGAACACGCAAGCGGATCCGCGCGGGTTTATCCAGAAAACCATAACGCAAGGCAAACCGGGCAACACCTGTCTGGGCACCATCCACGCTGCTGGCAGGCAAGGCCAGATCCAGCAACTCAATCAGCACGGCGCGATGCGCTTCGATAAATTTACTGTGTATGCCGGGAATATCCACCTGCCGCACATAAATGGCTGGCCGTGGGTGATTTTTCAGCCAGGCGATCACGGCCAGCAGCCGAGGCCAGGCATCCGCCAGTGCCAGTGCCTGCAGTGGGCGTTTTTCCAGCCAGGGCAGGATGGGTGGACATTCCTGCCGCGTCAATTCAACCAGCGTGGAGAAACGTTGCCATTCACTGCGTTTGCCGATCCAGAGCAGAGCTTCCTCCAGAGAATCAACCCGGATACAGGCAGGCAAATTTTGCTCTCCTTGCACCCGATGACGAATGGTCTGCCATTCCAGATGCAAAGAGCGGGTTTGCATCAGCCTGGCGACCCAGTTGCGCACCGCTTCCAGCTGGTTGGTAATTTCAGTGGAAGATGGCCCCTTGAACGTCAGGCGCAAGGGAAAACGCACGTTACCGGTAATAACATCCCGCAGAATTTCTCCACGCTCCCACAGCCGCACTAACTGCGTTCTCAGTTCTTCAGGATGCGTCCATGTCACGAGAATTCTCCTGTGCAGCGACTTTTGTGCTCACGGTATCTTTTTGTACCCGATATTCCTCGATAGGCAGATTACGCAACCGGGAAGCGCGGCCGCCGTCATTGTGGACAAAGCCAACACTCGACACAAACGGTTCGATGATGTGAATTTTCTGTAGCGGCGTGACGATCAACAGTTGCAGATTAAGCTGCTGGAACAACTTCAGGCCGTATTGTGCCGATTCATCTGATCCCCGACCAAAAGCCTCATCAATGACCACAAAACGGAATGAGCGCGAGCGTACAGCCCCCCATTCCAGACCAAATTGATACGCCAGACTGGCGGCCAGAATGGTGTAGGCCAGCTTCTCTTTTTGCCCACCAGACTTGCCGCCGGAGTCTGAATAATGCTCGTGCTCGCTATGATCCTCGCGCCAGCGCTCGCTGGCCGCAAACAGAAACCAGTTGCGCACATCGGTGACCTTGGCCGTCCAGCGCCGATCCTGTTCCGACAAACCTTCCCGCCCCCGGAAGCGATCAATAATGGCCTTGACCTGCAAAAACCTGGCCTCGGAGTATTGCGCATCTTCTGATCCGGTAACAGCTCCTGCAGTGCAGGCACGCAATCCTTGCTGAAAATCGCGGATTTCGGCATCCGGGCTGGGTTGCGATTCCAGCACGATATAGCGCCCCGGGTTGTAATCGATTTCACCCAGTGATTTATTGATGTGAGCAATGCGATCCCGGATAGTTTCGCGTTCCCTGGCCAATTGGGCGTTGAAACTGGCAATCTCGTTAATAGTGTTAACGTTCAACAGCTCCTTGAAACGTGCCACAAAACGCGGAAGATCATCGCGGTTCAACTGCGCCAGCAGATTTTCAAACTCGAAGGCTGCTTCGAGGCTGGCATCCATTTCTGCAGTTTCCAGCTTGAAGGTTTCCTTGAAAGAAACCATGGCCTTGATGATTTTTTCCGACAGATTTTTGATCCGCCGATCCTCGGCATCAATTCTGTCTTGCACCGATTTGCGCACCTCCTGCTCGCGGTGATCGCAGGATTCCACGGTCAATTGATGCTCACCCAGCACACTGTTGCACAGCGTTCTCAGCATGGAATCCAGCGTAGCATCCACAACGGTTGCGCTTGTCAGGGCAACGATCTGGGTGCGTAACGCCAGAGCATCCTCACGCCGCTGCTCCACTTTGGCGCGGCGATCACGCGCAGTCTGCAGCTCATGGTCGGTTTTACCGAGTGCCTGCTGCAATTCCCGCAAACGTTCATTCAGTTGTTTGAGCACATCGGAAGCCTGTTCCAGCTTTCTGTGTTCGTCTTCCAGCGTTGCAATGTCCGCTGCCACACTCGCCCAATCCAGTTCCACGAAACCTGAAAATTCTTCCAGGCGCGTAAGTGCATCAACCTGGATCTGCAATTCCCTGCGCGCAGCCTCAATCCGGCTGATTTCACCTGCAACTTCACCCAAACGGGTCGCCAACAGGCGGGATTTGGCTTCCAACGCGGCAATCTTGGCATTGTTGCTCCAGCCCAGCACATAACGGCTACGGTCATCAATGCGGTGGCGATCATCCTTTTCGTGGCGTCCGCCCGGATCCTTGATCTGGCCAGCCCGTGTCACGGCCCGTGTTTCACGGCGAAACTGCTCCTGGGTTTCGCAGCAGGCCACATCAAAACGATGAGCAAGTTCGCGTTCCAGCCAGTCGTAAAACGGGGAATCCGGCTTGACAGAAAGTTTTCTCGCCAGGGAATCGCGGTGCAATTCCGGCAAACCCGGTGATTTGTTCCGGCGTACATGAAAATAAACCAGACGTCCGCGCAGATGGCTGCTGTCCACCCACTCTGCCACCGCCTTGTAATGCACCTCCGGCACCAGCAGGGATAAGCCAAAACCGCGCAACAACCGTTCGGCTGCGCCTTCCCAATCCTGCTCATCCTCGCGCACCTGAATCAGTTCGCCTGCAAAGGGCATTTCATCCTCATTCAAATCCAGTGCTGCGCACAGTGCAGTACGAATCCGGATTTGCTGGTCGTCGATATTGCTGCGGCGACGTTTAAGGCTGTCGATTTCTGCGGTCAGCAAATCGTGCTCCTGTTTACCCTGCCGCAAGGTTACCGCCTGCTCGGTAAGTGTGTTTTGCAGTTCGGCATCGCGGACACGCACGCTTTCCAGCCGTTCCCTGAATTGTCCGCGCTGGTGGGCAAATGACACATCATCGTCAGGAATGGCCGCACCCAATACATTCACCAGCTCACGGTAGCGATCGGCTCTGATTTTACGTGCATCGCGCAGTTGCTCCTTGTTGCAGATCTCGCTGGACAGTCGTTCCAGACGATCGCCACCGTTCTGGCTGATCGCCTGCTTCAGCTCATCAAGCTGAGCCATTTGTTCGTTGAGCGTGGCATTTTTCCGGGCCACCTGCGCATCCGCCCGGTTCCATTCCTCTTCCAGCTGATTCAGGCGTTTATCCAGTAAATCAAGCTTCAGACCGGCAAAATAGGTACGAAGACTGTCGCGACCATGGCGCAAACGGGTCACTTCTTCCGACAACCCGGCATGATTGCGGCAATCGGCCACCAGCGGCGCAAGCAGCGCCACCTGCTGTTGTGCCTTGAGCACGGCCTGATGTGCACGGTTAAGATCATCAAAATGACCGATCAATGCCTGAATGCGAGGGGCAACATCGAATGGCTCCAGCATGTGGCTGCGCACGAAATCGGTCAGATTGCCAACCGATTTCATCGACACCGTCTGGTGGAACAATTCCAGCGCCTGATCGCCAGCCCTGCCCTCGCCAATACCAAAACGGCGCTTGAACCATGCGGCATAGGGCGGGAAGCTGTCATGCACCTCTACACCCAGTTCACGCAATTTTTTGCGCAGGGTGGTGATGTCGCTGCCAAAACCGGAGAAATCCCTCGCGATCGACAAATCGCGTTCTGCTCCCAGAAAAAACCTTGCAGGTTGTCCCTGGCTGTCTTTCATCCAGAACACCTGTGCCAAACTGATAGTTTGGTCATAACCCGCGTTGTGAAACACGCCCAGGATGACCGAATAACTGTTGATATCACGCAGGGAAACCGGTTTTGCTGTTCCAGTCATTTCATTGCGCTCGGATTTGTAGTGACCCAGCACATAGGAGCGCAGTGTGCGTTCCTTGCTGTCCGCACCCGCTGCCTTGTTGTAGGCGATGCGTTGTGCAGGCACCAGCAGCGTGGTAATGGCATCTACCAAAGTGGATTTGCCAGAACCAATGTCGCCAGTGAGCAGGGCGTTCTTGCCATCAAGCTGCAAGGTCCAGACATGGCCATCAAAGGTTCCCCAGTTGAACACCTCCAGCCGCGCCAGACGGAAACCGGACAAAGTATCGTCTCCGAGAAAATCCAGAGTCTGTGTTTGTGGTTTATTCATCACGCCCCTTCTGGTCGGCTGCTGTAGTGGACAGCGCTGTTTGATAGATTGCCAGCCGGGCATCAAATTCAGCCAGCCATTGCGCATCGACAAAAGCTTTCAGAATGCGCCGCACTTCATAGCTGGCTATTCCGGCTGAACTACCGCCTACAGACTTGAGTTTGTGCAGAAAACCCAGCTCCACCACCTTGTTGATATGCGTTTCGATCTGGTCAATCAATCGCGCCTCATTGGAACCATCAGGCAAAAATACGCGCACCAGATCGGCAATTTCATCGCGCGAGAGTATCAGCCGGGTATCACTGCCGCCTGCATCGAATTCGGCCAGTTTCTTGCGCAACAGCGCCAGCAACAGGCTCACTGCAAACGACAGGGGACGACGGGCGATCAATCGTGGCAAACGTGGTGCCGGATCATCATCCGCCGGTTCTGGCCGGCTTTTCAGAAAGGCATACCCCTCGGCTTCATCCAGCACAAGATCGAGATTGAGCACAGCCACATAGTCGCGCACCCTGGCTTGCAGATTCAGCAAATCCCCCCACTGCCGCTCATCCTGTTCACGGTACTGCACCCCCTTGAGCAGCCCGATTACCAGCAATGACAAATCCGGTGCGGGCGCTGCCGTTACTGCGCTGGTTAAATTTCCCGGTTCCATTTTCTGTCAATCCCTTGTTCTGTTGGTTACTCCGGTCAGCGCATAAAAATGACGCGCGGCAACCGCGCCTTCCGGGTAATGATTTCACCATCAAGCGCACATGATCGCCATTCAACCGGCTCCGGCACAGTTTCATCCACAACGGTACTGAAGGTATCGCTACCCAGTTGCAAATAGGCGACCAGTTCGGCCAGACCTTGCTGCAAAGGCTGATTCAGCACCAACGCTTGCAAGGTAACCTGGGATTTATCCTGCAAGGCATGACGGATATGGTGCATAAGCCGGGCTTTATCCACCACAACCTGATCGAACAAGGCCGAAGGATCAATATCATCATCACCCGCCTGCAAAACAAGAGAATCAATCACCGGTTTGACGGCCGGGGTAAATAGCGGACGCTCCATCGCCAGCTCGATATGGGCCTGTGCCCCGGCTATTTCCATGAGTGTGCCTGCCGGAGGGGATTCACGCAGCGCCAGTGTCCTGGCCTCGATGTTGTGCAGAATATCCATGATGCGGCGATTTTCCAGCCAGGCCTGATCATCCAGAAAGCGGCGCAACTGCTGGGATAACACCGCGACTGTGCGCTGTGTGTGTTCGCCCGCTTCCAGCCAGTCATAATGAATACGCCGGGTACGGATGTCGGGCTGCAGCATGGTTACGGCAGGCAGTTGCAGCACTTTTTCCAGCAGCATGGTCAACTCCTCCTGCCGATGGCTGGAAAGCAGGAATTCCCAAAACGCACGGAAGCTTTTGCCCTGATCCGAATCGGCAATGACATCGCGCTCCCCCATGATTTTTTCCAGCAATTCACCCTTGCTGCCTTCCCATAAGGCGATTCGCTCGCGAACCCGCCGGTCCAGCTGGCGAAAGTTGTATTCCACCTCGCGGAAATCAGCCAGCAACTCGCGTGCGCCCTGCATGAACAGCTGAAAACGATCCTTCACTGCCGTATCGTCAAGCAGGGACACTTCGCCTGCCTGAACACGCGCAATTTCGGCATCAATTTCCTCGCGCTTTTTCTGCAAATCGGCAATCCGCCTGGCGGGATCAGCCTCACTGCCTTCGCTCATCTGCTTGAGTAGATCGAATAATGTAAGCAGACGCGATTCTGTTCCGACAAACTGCCGTTCTGAAAGCTGTGCCAGCCAGGCAATCGCTTTTTCCGTGGCGGGCGTAATATCGAATTGCGCCTCATCGGTGCCGGGCTTGTAAAACTTTCTCAGCCAGCCTTTGTCGGGGGCGGCCCAGTCGTTCAGGTATTCCAGCGCGGGTTTGGGGAAAGCGGTTTCGCCCAGGTGCAGACGCAGGGCGTAGAGTTCATCCTCCAGCGCCTCGCTCAGATCGGCTGCCGCCATGACGCGCACATTGGGCGCCACAAACACCCGGTGCAAAAAACCGGCTACCAGTGGCGCATAGTCGGAGCGCAACAACCGCCACGCAGGGTGGTGAGCACGCAAATTTTCCAATGCAGCAAAATCAAGAGACATTGAAGGATTTTATACTTTCGCAGGTATTTTCTGGTTATCGCAATTTGCCGTGTCCTGCGGCATGGCCAACGAAGCTACGGAGCCTCTGAAAAACGTCAGCGAGGTAGTCAGTTCAAGGAAAAAACCGGCAAAAAAGAGGTTCCCTACGGGATTTATCATGGATACGGATGACCTGCCCGATAGTACCTTTTTCCATCGTGTTTTGCGGATGGAATGCAAGACGAGCGAGACGGTGGATGGTTATGGAAAAATCATACTCTCGCTATGTCACACTCCTTCTGCATCGTAGAATAGCGACAACCTTCGTCGCGCTTCTTGCGATCATTATGACGTTTCTTGCAATGTGGCTCATGAAGGACTTGATCAGAGGTTCCCTTGATACTGCGAGACTGATTCAACATGACAAAAGAAAAAAATCAGCGGACAAAAATCCCTGCCGGTATTTGGGTGCTTGGTTTCGTAAGTATGCTGATGGATATTTCATCCGAAATGATCCACAGCCTGCTGCCACTGTTCATGGTGGGCACACTGGGTGCGAGTGCCCTCGCCGTTGGTCTGATCGAAGGTCTGGCCGAATCAACCGCGCTGATCGTCAAGGTTTTTTCAGGGATGTTGAGTGACTGGCTCGGTAAACGCAAAGGTCTAGCCGTATTCGGTTATGCCCTGGGTGCGTTGACCAAACCGCTGTTTGCCATTGCACCGGGTATCGGCGTGGTTATGACAGCACGTCTGCTGGACCGGATCGGCAAGGGGGTGCGCGGCGCTCCGCGCGATGCGCTGGTGGCTGATATTGCACCGCCTGAAATACGGGGTGCAGCGTTTGGCCTGCGGCAATCACTGGATACGGTAGGCGCTTTCCTTGGACCGCTGCTGGCTGTTGGCCTGATGCTGTTATGGGCTGATGACTTCCGGGCGGTATTCTGGGTGGCCGTTGTTCCGGGGCTGCTTGCGGTCGTGCTGCTACTGTTGGGCGTGCATGAGCCCGAGCGTCATGGTGGCGAGAAACGGACCAACCCGATTCGCCCGGAAAACCTCAAGCGATTGGGTGGCGCGTACTGGTGGGTAGTTGGCGTGGGGGCTGTTTTTACACTGGCCCGGTTCAGTGAGGCATTTCTGGTATTGCGGGCCCAGCAGAGTGGAATTGCCGTTGCACTGGTGCCATTGGTAATGGTGGCGATGAACCTGATCTATGCCGCTTCGGCCTACCCTTTTGGCATATTGTCCGACCGGATGAATCACAAGACATTGCTGGCGCTGGGTCTGGTGGTACTGATTGGCGCGGATCTGGTTCTGGCGCTGGATGGCCACTGGATAACGGTAGTTGCCGGCGTTGCATTATGGGGGGTTCACATGGGCATGACGCAAGGCTTGCTGGCGACAATGGTTGCCGGCACAGCTCCGGCTGATCTGCGGGGTACTGCCTTCGGATTTTTCAATCTTGTCAGTGGTATCGCCATGCTGATCGCCAGTGTGGTAGCCGGTCTGCTGTGGGACCAGCTTGGCGCATCGTTCACGTTCTACGCGGGCGCAGCATTCTCGGGTATCGCATTACTGGGCTTGCTCAAAAGGTTTTGATTCGGGCCATTACTATTTCTCCCGCAAACGGGTACGCAGCCGGGAAATGGCCTGGGTGTGCAACTGGCAGATGCGCGATTCACTGACACCCATGACTTCGCCAATTTCACGCAGATTCATTTCCTGTTCGTAATACATGCCCATGACCATTTTTTCCTTGGCAGGCAGTCTCTCGATGGCGGCTACCAGGCGTTCCCGCAGATTTTTTTCCAGCAGGTTATCCAGTGGCTCGTTACTTTGATCGCCACACAGGCGATCGAGGAAATGATCTTCCTCATCCACCTGAAAATCCTCGTAATAGATCAATTGCCCGCCCCCTGCTTCCTGCAGCATTTCCTGATATTCCACCAGCGGAAGATTCATTTCAGTGGCAATTTCCAGCTCGCTCGGCGGATAACCCAATCGCTGTTCCAGCGTACGCATGGCTGTTTCTATCTGGCGCATTTTTCTGCGCAGGCTGCGTGGCAGCCAGTCTGCCTCTCTCAGTTCATCCAGAATGGCACCGCGAATCCGCTGGGCAGCGTAGCTTTCAAACTGGCGGCCATAAGAGCCCTCATAGCGATTAATGGCATCCAGCAGGCCGATCATCCCTGCCTGGATCAGATCATCCACCTGAACACTGGCGGGCAATCTCGCCATCATGTGGTGGGCAATCCGCTTGACCAGTGGTGTAAATTCGGTAAAAAACTGATCTTTGTCCACAACTCCTGTTTCGGTATACATAGGCCCTCTCACACCGTAAATTCAGCCGTATCAAGATGGCTGGTTCGAATCAGTCTGCGCATGAAATTTTCCACACCATCGTTATCCATCCACCGGCCATCACTTTGCATCAGCTTTTCTGCAAGTTGCCGGTAGCCTGTGGCCGATCCGGACGCTGGAAAAGTTTCCACCACTGGCTGGCACAGCTGGCTTGAGCGCTGCAATTTCTCGTCAAACAGTATGCATCCCAGCCATTCCAGCCGCACTGACAGATTTTTTTGAGCCACACCAGCTACATTTTCAAAAATATCGCGTGCTTCGCTTTCCGATTTCACCTTGTTGACCAGCACCAGAAAATCCCGACGGGCATATTCCTGACTGATGAGCTTGATCAGGGCATAAGCATCCGTGATGGCCTTGCCAGAGCCGGAAAGCACGATCAATACCTGCTGGGAAGCCAGAATCAACGGTACGACGCGGCTGGTTTTTCCCATGGCGGTATCAATCAGCACCACATCAATTGACCGGGAGAGCTCGCTGAAGGATTCGACCAACCGCTCCTGTTCGGCCAGGGTGAGCTTTGTCAGAGAGTGGATGCCGCGCATCACTGTCAATACCTTCACACCTTCCAATCCTTGCGTGATCACCTGTTCCAGTGTTTTATCCCGGTTGATGACATGCAGCAGATCGTAACGGGCACTGAGACCAAGATTGGTATTGACATCCTTGTGCCGTGGGTTTTCGTCCAAAATCAGCACGTGTTTGCCCGTTTTTGCCAACGCAGCAGCCAGATTGATGACAGAACAGGTTTTACCTACGCCCGTTCGTCCTCCCACCACCGCGAATACACGCAGCCCGGCGTTCGATTCCAGTCCGGCCAGTGCGCGCAAACCGTCTGCCTGATCCCGTTTAACGCCGATCATGACCGGCCTCGGCATAGGCGGAAAGCTTTCCAGTAGACGGATCGCTGGTGTTACCTGCCATAACCAGGGCAAATTCCGGATCCTGCAACGAGAATGGGGAGTTATCTGCCGAAGGTTTAAAAATACGGTGCAACAGGTAGCGGGAGTTGGCTTCATGCAGATCTTCCGGAACCTTCTGGCCGTTGGTGGCGTAATGCAGCACCAGTTTGCGCCGGATCACCGCATCCAGCGCCACACCCAGGCTGGCTGCTTCATCCACCTTGGTAATAATGCAGCCATAAATGCCGTGCTTCTGATAAGCTGAAATCACTTCATCCAGAGTATCTCCGCTGCTGGTGGCGTTGAGTAATAACAAATGTTTCACTTCCGTACCGCACTGGTTCAGCATGGTGATCTGTTCGTCCAGCATCTGATCGCGCTGGCTCATCCCGACGGTATCGATCAGCACCATGTGCTTGCCGCGCAACTCGTGCAGCATCAGTTGCAGATCATCGGCATCCTTGATGCTACGTACCGATACCCCCAGCAATTTGCCGTAAATGCGCAGTTGCTCATGCCCGCCGATCCGGTAACTATCGGTGGTCAGCAACGCTACTTTATCGGCACCATGCCGGATAACGGCTCGTGCAGCCAATTTTGCCGTGGTCGTGGTTTTGCCCACACCTGTCGGCCCGATCAGCGCATAAACCCCGCCTTGCTCGATAATTTCGTCGCCGTTGGCCGTGCGTAAATTCATCGTGAGCAATGCAATGGTTTTTTTCAGGCTTTGTTCAAAATCACGATCGGCCGGCAGTTTTTCCAGCAAATGACGCGATAGCAGCGGACTGAAACCGGCACTCAACAACGTGCGCAGCACTTTCATCCCGCCGGGATCCCGCTGGGAAAAATTGTTCCACCCCATGGTGGTCAGTTGTTCTTCCATCATCTGCCGCATGGCCTGGATTTCATGGATGATGTTCTTGCCCTGCATGTCGGCTACAGGCGGCTGCAGTGGTGGCTGTAGCTGCTGGCGCGGTTCCACCTGCTTTTGCATAGATGAGGCTTGTTCTTTCCCGGAAGCCGCTTTTGGTTTCGGCGCAGTGGCCGCCGGTTTGGTTGCTGGCGCCGTTGCAGATGCCGGGAAAGGAGCGGTATTGGCCGCTGTTTTGGGTGATGCTTCACCAGTCAGGCTAGAGATGTCGCTGCCTGCCAGCGCGATAATTTCAATGCCGCCCGGCACTTGTTTATTGGACAGAATGACCGCATCCGCCCCCAATTCTTCTTTAACCTTGCGCAACACCTCATGGGAGGTGGCAGCCAAAAATTTCCTCACTTTCATTTTTTGTTACCCCCAATGATCGAAATGAATTTTATTTTTCTGCTATCCGGGATTTCGGCATGTGCCAGCACCCGTAACTGAGGCAATGATCGGCGCAGAAAACGGGACAGCAGCAGGCGCATGACATCCGGCACCACCAGAACGGCTGGCAGACCGAGTTGTTCCACGCGCTGCACAGCGCTGGTTGTCTCGCGCGTCAGCGTATCGGCCAACCCCGGTTCGATACCGCCAGCCATCGGATCAGACTGCACCACTTGCATCAAAATGGATTCCAGTTCGGGGTGCAGGCTCATCACCTGCATTTCTGTACCGGACGGGAAACACTGCTCTGCAATGGCACGCCCAAGTGCTACCCTCACCAGGGCAAGCAGCTCGATGACATCCTGAGTGCGCCCGGCGTATTCAGTCAGTGTGTCAATAATGGTGCGCATATCACGGATATTCACGCCTTCCTCCAGCAAATGCTGCAGGATCTTCTGCACCGTTGCCAAAGGCAGCAGCTTAGGTATCAGATCATCCGCCAGCTTGGGCGAGCGCTTGCCCAGATGGTCAAGCAGCTTTTGCAACTCCTCCCGCCCGAGCAGCTCGGAAGCATGCATGCGTATCAGGTGATTCAGGTGCGTGGTGACGACCGTGCTGGCATCGACCACGGTATAGCCACTGGTTTGCGCCACTTCACGCTGTTCGGTTTCAATCCAGACTGCAGGCAGTCCGAATGCCGGATCTTGCGTGCTGTTGCCCGGCAATGCCATGGTGACCTGACCAGGATTGATGGCCAGATGCATGCCGCTATAGGCTTCTCCCTGGCCAATGACCGAGCCTTTCATGGTGATGCTGTAGCTGTTGGGACGCAGCTCCAGGTTATCCCGGATATGTACAACCGGCGGCAGAAAACCAATTTCCTGAGCAAATTTTTTGCGTATCCCATTGATACGCTTGAGCAAATCTCCCTGACGCTGTTTATCTACCAGCGGTATCAGCCGGTAACCGACTTCAAGCCCAATCGTGTCAACCTGAACCACATCTTCCCAGCTGGCGTCCAGCCCCTCGGTGGTTACCATTTCTGCTTCGTCCGGATTTTCTGCTGGCGAAGCCGCCTGGCTGGATTGGTGATAGGCCAGCGCGCCGATCAAACCTGCCAATAACAGAAAAACGAAATGTGGCATGCCCGGAACCAGCCCCAATGCACCAAGAATACCGGCTGCCAGCCACAGTACCTGCGGACGGTAGGTCAACTGCTGCACGAACTGCTGGCCAAGATCTTCCTCGGTGCTGACACGGCTGACCACCAAACCTGCAGCTGTGGAAATGATCAATGCCGGAATTTGTGCCACCAGTCCGTCACCAATCGTCAGCAATGTGTAGTTTTTGGCAGCATCTCCAATATTGAGGTCATGTTGCATCACACCCACAATCAAACCGCCAATGACGGTAATCAGCATGATTAGAATGCCGGCAATGGCATCACCACGCACAAATTTGCTGGCACCATCCATCGAACCGTAAAAATCAGCTTCCTGTGAAACCTGCTTGCGCCGCTGGCGTGCTTCATCCTCCCGGATCAAACCGGCGTTGAGGTCGGCATCAATCGCCATTTGTTTTCCCGGGATGGCGTCCAGTGTGAAACGGGCGCTTACTTCGGCGATACGCCCGGCACCCTTGGTGATAACCACAAAATTGATCACCACCAGAATGATGAATACCACGATACCCACCGTGTAATTACCACCCACCAGAAAATGACCGAAGGCCTCGATCACTTTACCAGCGGCATCCGGCCCGGTATGACCGTGCATCAGCACCACCCGGGTGGAGGCCACGTTCAGCGAAAGCCGCAGTAGGGTTGTAATCAGCAACACCGTGGGAAAAACTGAAAATTCCAGCGCGTCGCGCGAATAGAGGCTCACCAGCAGCACAATCACCGCCAGCGCGATATTGAAGGTAAACAGCACATCCAGCACGAAAGGCGGCAGAGGCAGCACCATCATCGACAAAATCATGATGATCAGTACCGGCCCTGCAAAACTCTGCAGCTGGCCGCCGCGTAGCTGATTGGCTAAAGACAGGATGTTATTCATTCATCTCTCATTTCGATAACAATTGCATTCCAGCCTGGCAATCTGCTCAGACCTGATCCATTTCTGCCGGCACTACAATCCCGGACGACAATTGCGGATAGGCTCCGCCAGCGGTTTCGTATTTTTTCAACTGGAAAACATACGCCAGCACCTGCGCTACTGCGGTGTAAAGCGTTTCCGGTATTTCAGCCTCCAGTTCCACGTGGTGATACAGCGCCCGCGCCAGTGGCGGCACTTCCAGCACCGGGATATGGTGCTCTTCTGCCAGCTCGCGGATACGGGCTGCAACCAATTCCGTTCCCTTGGCCACCACGCGCGGCGCGCCGATAGAGCCTTCCTGATATTTCAACGCCACCGCGAAATGGGTCGGGTTGGTGACGACTACATCCGCCTTGGGTACTTCCGCCATCATGCGGCGACGCGCCATTTCACGCTGCAAACCGCGAATGCGCGCCTTGACATGCGGATCACCTTCGTCTTCCTTAGCTTCCTTGCGCAAATCTTCCTTGGACATGCGCAACTGGCGTGCATGATTCCAGAGCTGGAAAGGCACATCGATTACGACGATCAGCAGCATGGCGGAAACAATCAGAATAAAAGTCATGCCGATCAGGTTTCCCATGCTAATCAATCCGGTATCTAGCGGCATACCCACCAGATCAAGCACATCCTGCTTGTGACTCCAAACCACCGCAGCAGCCACACCTCCAATAACACACACCTTGGCAATAGCCTTGATCAGCTCGATCAGACCGCGTGAAGAAAAAATTCTTTTGATTCCGTTTGCCGGGTTGATTCGCTTGAAATCCGGAAACAGCGCCTTGGAACTGAACAGCCACCCACTCAGCAGCATGGGTGCCGCCAGCGCGATAATGGCCAGCCAGCCAAACAGAGGCGCAACCACCAGCAATCCATCTACGGCCAGCTGAAACAGCCGGGGCAGCAACAAAGCCGGATTGATCGCCACTTCTCGTTCAATTCGCAGGCCGTTTTCCAGAATGGCGGACAATTTATGTACGAAGGTAGAGCCGATCACCCACAAGCTGCCGGAAGCCGCAATCAACATGGTAAACGTGGTCAATTCCTGCGAACGCGGCACCTGCCCTTCTTCTCTGGCTTTCTCCAGACGTCTGGGCGAGGCCGCTTCGGTACGTTCAAGATCGCTTTCGTCAGACATGGCGGACTCCTCTCAATGAGACGGAATTATCCGCACCGCACCGAAAATTGATGCAGCAAACAAACGAAGATTTGGGCTGTTAATCAGCTGATACCCACCGCCAACCGCAGCATTGCTGGATAGATTGCTTCACCATGTAAAGGAAAAAAACAGTTGATGTTTTACTGGCCGCTGAAGCAACGGCTCATCAATAAAAAACAAGGGTGGGGCAAATTCGGGGGACTGGCGAAGTCCGTTGGCTTCCGGCAAGAACCCCAAACAACGCGCGGGAACCGGCGCGATCGGGCAAGAAAAAGCCCCAACTGTTATCAGTTGGGGATTCAGTATTGGTGGCGGATGGTTGACCATGTGCCGACTGGCCTCCCGAGCTTATGAGCTCTGGTGTGGGTAGCTGCGGGGATTTCAAAGAACGCCGATTTTCTGGCAGGCCTCAAGAAACGGTTTTCGAAGGAAATTGCACTCAGCATACGGCCACTTCTGCGCCTGGCGCGCCAATGTGTTAGAGCCTGTTCAAAATCTTATTTTGATAGATACTTTCTGAATGAGAAAATACTATTCTAGTGATATTAGTCGAGAACAGTTTGAGCAGGTGCGCCTGTTGTTGGAGGGTGCGCGGAAGAAGACAC
>WBZR01001882.1_pt1 | contig 23973 bp, 24 predicted proteins | sample 5204231 | NCBI WGS metagenome assembly WBZR01 (sample SAMN12412403, study PRJNA552823) | activated sludge metagenome | isolation source: activated sludge from anammox sidestream of wastewater treatment plant... | place: USA: Virginia | collected 2017-08
GTCAGGGTGCGCGCGTCCCTGGCCTCGGCGCTGAAGAGGAATGCGCGGTCGGGTTGGAGAAACTCCCTCTTGCCGCCGACCAGGCCCTTCAGGGCCGCGAACGGGTCGCCGTCACCGCCGGCCGCCAGTGCCCCGGGAGCGAAGGCGCAGACCAGCAGCAACAGGGGTGCGACCAGGGACTTCAGGGACGCTCGCATACGGTTTGGTGTATCCAGGAAAGGTATTCGTTCAAACCGGCCACGATAGGGACTGCCACGACCTCCGGGAGTTCATACGGATGGTTGGCCTCGATCACGTCCTGCAGTTCCTGGTAGCGGGCGGCGGCAGTCTTGATGAACAGCAGGTGCTCGGCGGACTCCTCGACCCTGCCCTGCCAGCGGTAGATCGAGCGGACCTGCGGCTGGATATTCACGCACGCGGCCAGGTTACGGCCCACCAGCACCTGCGCCAGGCGATCGGCGCTCTCGGCGTCCGGGCAGGTCGTCAGCACCAGCCAGCACACCGCGTTCTTGCCCGGGTCCTCGGCCATTTACCTTGACTCTGCATCATCCGCGCCTATACTGGCACTCACCAAGGGGGAGTGCTAGTAGCAGGCTCCCGCAGCATACATCAACCCGAGAATAATCCATCCAGGAGAACAGCATCATGAAACTGCGTCCGTTGCACGACCGGGTCATTGTCAAGCGTATGGAGGAGGAGAAGAAGAGCACCGGCGGCATCATCATCCCCGACAGCGCCACCGAAAAGCCCATCCGGGGCAAGGTCCTGGCGGTCGGTCCGGGCAAGATCAACGACAAGGGTGAACTGTCGAAGATGAGCGTCAAGAAAGGCGACGCCGTCCTCTTCGGCAAGTACTCGGGCACCGAGGTCAAGGTGGAGGGTGACGACCTGGTCGTGATGCGCGAAGACGACATCATGGCGGTCATCGAGTAACCCCAGATCCTCGCACAGACAAGAACACACTCTTAAGGAATCGCATACATGGCAGCCAAAGATATCCGTTTCGGTGAAGAATCCCGTCAGCGCATGCTGCGCGGCGTGAACGTCCTGGCCAACGCGGTCAGGGTCACCCTCGGCCCGAAGGGCCGTAACGTCGTGCTCGAGAAGAGCTTCGGTGCCCCGACCGTCACCAAGGACGGCGTTTCGGTGGCCAAGGAGGTCGAGCTCGCCGACAAGTTCGAGAACATGGGCGCGCAGATGGTGAAGGAGGTCGCCTCCAAGACCTCCGACGTGGCCGGCGACGGCACCACCACCGCCACCGTGCTGGCGCAGTCGTTGCTCACCGAGGGCGTGAAGGCGGTCGCCGCCGGCATGAATCCGATGGATCTGAAGCGCGGTATCGACAAGGCCGTGCACGCGGTCGTCGAGGAGCTGAAAGAGCTGTCCAAGCCGTGCAAGGACGACAAGGCCATCGCCCAGGTCGGGACCATCTCGGCGAACTCCGATGAGGAGATCGGCAGGATCATTGCCGAGGCAATGGGCAAGGTTGGCAAGGAAGGCGTCATCACGGTCGAGGAGGGCTCCGGGCTGAGCAACGAGCTCGATGTGGTCGAGGGCATGCAGTTCGACCGCGGCTATCTGTCCCCGTATTTCATCAACAACCAGCAGTCGATGAGCGTGGAGCTCGAAAACCCGGTCATACTGCTGCACGACAAGAAGATCTCCAACATCCGTGAGCTGCTGCCGGTGCTGGAGGGTGTCGCCAAGTCCGGACGGCCGCTGCTCATCATCGCCGAGGAGGTCGAAGGTGAGGCGCTGGCGACACTGGTGGTGAACAACATCCGCGGCATCGTCAAGTGCTGCGGGGTGAAGGCGCCGGGCTTCGGTGATCGCCGCAAAGCGATGCTCGAGGACATCGCCATCCTCACCAATGGCACGGTGATCTCCGAGGAGGTCGGCCTGACGCTCGAGAAGGCCGGTGTGGACGACCTCGGCACCGCCAAGCGCGTGTCGGTCAGCAAGGAGAACTGCACGATTGTCGATGGCGCAGGCTCGCGCAAGTCGATCGAGGGCCGCATCAACCAGATCCGCGCCCAGATCGAGGAGACGACATCGGATTACGACCGCGAGAAGCTGCAGGAGCGCGTGGCCAAGCTCGCCGGCGGCGTGGCGGTGATCAAGGTCGGTGCCGCCACCGAGGTCGAGATGAAGGAGAAGAAGGCGCGCGTGGAAGACGCACTGCACGCCACCCGCGCCGCGGTGGAGGAAGGGGTCGTACCCGGCGGCGGCGTGGCGCTGGTGCGCGCGCTGGACGCGATCGAGAAGCTCAAGGGCGACAACCACGACCAGAGCATCGGCATCGACATCGCCCGCCGCGCGCTGACCGAGCCGCTGCGCCAGATCGTCGCCAACAGCGGTGACGAGCCCTCCGTGGTCCTCGCCAAGGTGCAGGACGGCAAGGGCAACTTCGGCTTCAACGCCGCCACCGGCGAGTACGGCGACATGGTCAAGTTCGGCATCCTGGACCCGACCAAGGTTACCCGCTCGGCGCTGCAGAATGCGGCGTCGATCGCCGGGCTGATGATCACCACCGAGTGCATGGTGGCCGAACTCCCGAAGAAGGAGGCCCCGGCCGGCGGTGGTCATGGCCACGGCGGCATGGGCGGCATGGAGGACATGATGTAGCGCTCCGCGCGCCCGGCTCGCCCGCGAGCCGGGCACGTGACGGCAGGAAGCCCCGCCTGGTGCGGGGCTTCTTGCTTTTTCGTTCCGCTGCAATGGGCATCCACCCCGGCTTCCTGCCGCGCCCCCGGCGGGCTGCGAACGCCGCGTGCCGCCGGCACGCGCGCACGGGTGGGGCCGCCGCGGCAGCTTGCGCCACGGTCGCGCGCGACGGCCGTTTGCGCTAGGCTCTCTCGGCGCGGACATTCTCACCATTGTCATGAACCCCCCGCTCATCACACGTTACGAGTTGGCCACCTGGATCCTGTTCGCCTCGGGTCTGCTGTTGCTGCTGCACCTCAAGCTGTTGCCGGCGCTCATCGCCGGCCTGCTGGTTTACAGCCTGGTGAACATGCTGGTGCCGACGCTGAAGGTCGCGGCCCTGGGCCGTGAGGGGCCGCGGCTGCTGGCCGTCACGCTGATCGCGGCGGTCGTGATCGCGCTCATCACCCTCGCCGCGCTCAGTCTCACATCGTGGCTGCGAAACAGCGGCGAGAACCTGCCGGCGCTCATCCAGCGGATGGCGGAGATCATCGAGAATTCGCGCGACCGTCTCCCCGACTGGCTGCTGGTGTACGTACCGGAGGATACCGAGCAATTGCGCCTCGCCCTGGTGGATTGGCTGCGCAAGCACGCCGCCACGTTCCAGGTGGCCGGCACCGGCCTCGGCCGCGCGCTGGCGCACATCTTGATCGGGATGGTGATCGGCGCCCTGCTCTCGCTCGAGACCGCGGTGCCCGGACAGCGGCGCGGGCCGCTGTCGGCCGCGCTCGGGCGCCGCGCGCGCCGGCTGAACATCGCCTTCCGCCGGGTGGTGTTCGCGCAGATCTGGATCTCGGCGATCAACACGATGTTCACCGCGCTCTACCTCGCGGTGGTGCTGCCCCTGTTCGGTGTCAATCTGCCTTTCACGAAGATGCTGATCTTCATCACCTTCGTCGCCGGACTGATCCCGATCCTCGGCAATCTCATCTCCAACACGGTCATCTTCGTGGTGAGTCTGAGCCAGTCGCTGGTGGTGGCGGTGGGATCGCTCGCGTACCTGGTGCTGATCCACAAGCTCGAATACTTCCTCAATGCGCGCATCATCGGCAGTCATATCCGGGCCCGCGCGTGGGAGATGCTGACCGCGATGCTGGTGATGGAGGCGGGCTTCGGGATCCCGGGGCTCATCGCCGCGCCGATCTACTACGCCTATCTGAAGGACGAATTGCGGGAAAAGGGGCTGATCGCGCAGGCTGGTGCCGCGGCGCTGGAACGCGACGAGCCCGCGGCGGCGGCCTGACGGCCTGTCGGCAGCGGGCCGGCTCGGCCGCCCCTTTCATCCTCAGTTCGGGCGCGGTGCGGCTGCGCCGGGCGCCGGCCCCTCGGGTGGCGGCGCGTTCACCCTTCCGGCCTGATGATGCACGATGCGCCAGCTGCGACCGTCGCGCCGGAAGACATTGGTGGCGATCAGCACGGCGGAGGGCAGCTTCTCGTAGCAGATGACCAGCGCGATATCGCCGAGCAAATGCGGTTGCGCGCCGTAAAAACCGATCGAGGAGGTATCGCCGCCGCTGAAAATGTCCCGCCAGGAGGCGATCACGGACTGCCTCGTCGTCAGCGCGTCCCAGCCCGGATGTATGCACGTGACGGGACCCGCGCGTGCCCAGAGCGCGTCCATGGCCTGAAGGTCGGCGCGCGCGAAGGCCGAGTAGAACGCCTCGTTGGCGAACAGCACGGCCTCGCGGTCATTCATACAGGTCAGTTTACAGCGACTGTCATGGGGGGAAAGCTGCGGGCGGCGCGGTCGGATTTCGGGAGGACAACGTGAACAGGTCGCGGTTGGCGTCGATTTCAATGATGCCCGCGGGGTTGATCGCCGGGATTCCCGGCGCGCAGGGCGAGACGGCGGCTTTCGCCGCGGACTTCGAGCGCTTTCGCGCGGCGATCCGCGCCAACGACGCCGAGGCTGTCGCCGGCCTCACGGTGCTGCCGTTCCCGTACGACGGCCAGTCGCGCGACCGCGCCGGCTTTATCGCGCAGGTCTATCCTGCCTTGTTCGATACCGAGGTCCGCGAGTGCATCGCGGAGGCGGAGCCGGCGCAGGAGGAGTCGCACTTCGTGGTCTACTGCGGCACCTACATCTTCTATTTCGGAAAGACGGCCGGCGGCTATCGCCTGCTGGATTTCGTCGCCGATCCCGAGGCCGCGGAATAGCCGGCGCGCCTGCCTGGGCGGGTCGCGGGCTGCGAAGACAGCGAGTTCGCGGCTTGCGGTGAGGGATTCCGATCACGGATGATCCCCGGCGAGGCTCATTGCGCGGCTGCTGCCGGCCCGCGGGTTGCGCTCGCCGATGGAGGGTGATGGATGCAGGAACTCGTCAGGCTCGTCCGCAAATACCGGGTCACCAACGGCAGGAAGTTCGACCTCGCGGAATTCGACCCCGCGGACACCAACGGACTGGCCGCGGATTTCAAGGACGACGCGCAGGCCCTGCTGCGCGAGGGCATAGAGCGGCTGGGGGAGCTGCAGGAAAAACTGTACGCGCAGGACCGATGGTCGGTCCTGCTCATCTTCCAGGCGATGGATGCCGCCGGCAAGGACAGCACCATCAAGCACGTGATGTCGGGTGTGAATCCCCAGGGATGCCAGGTGTTCTCGTTCAAGGCGCCTTCCGTCGAGGAGCTCGACCACGACTACCTCTGGCGCACCACCCGAAGCCTGCCCGAGCGCGGACGCATCGGCATCTTCAATCGATCCTATTACGAGGAAGTGCTGGTGGTGCGCGTGCACCGGGAGATACTCGCCGCACAGCGCATTCCGCCCGCGCTGGTGACCGCGGACGTCTGGAAGGAGCGCTACGAGGACATCAGCGCCTTCGAGCGCTATCTCAGTCGCAACGGCACGGTTGTGCGGAAGTTCTTTCTGCACCTGTCCAAGGAGGAGCAGAAGAAGCGTTTTCTCGCACGCATCGAGGAGCCCGCCAAGCGCTGGAAGTTCGCCGCCGGCGACGTCGCCGAACGCGCCCACTGGGATCGATACATGAAGGCCTACGGGAAGATGATAAGCCACACTGCGAGCGTTCATGCGCCCTGGTATGTCGTGCCGGCCGACAACAAATGGTACACGCGGCTGATCGTCGCCGGCGCCGTCGTCGACACGCTCCTGGATCTCGATCTGCACTTCCCGAAGTTCGACGCCAGGAAGAGAAAAGAACTTGAAGCCGCGCGGGCGGCGCTGATGTCCGAGAAGGGCAAGTAGGCATGCGCATGAGAAAGGCCGTGCGAACCGCGCTCTGCGGTTGTTTCACCCTGTTGTCGCTGCTGCTGCCAGCGGCGGCTCCCGCGCTGGAACTGCAGTCCCGGCCACGCGTGGCGGCGATCGCGACCGCCGAGGCACAGGCCACGGAGGCGGCCGCCGACGTGCTCCGCAACGGCGGCAACGCCTTCGACGCCGCGGTGGCAGCCACGGCGGTGCTGGCCGTGGTGGAGCCGTTCAGCTCGGGACTGGGCGGCGGCGGGTTCTACCTCCTGCACCGGGCCGTTGACGGGCGGCAGATCGTCATCGATGCCCGCGAGCGCGCGCCGGCCGCCGCCACCGCCGACATGTACCTCGACGCCCGCGGGCGGGTGATCGCGGAGAAGTCCACCGACGGCCCGCTCGCCGCGGCCATCCCCGGTATCCCGGCGGCGCTCGAACACCTGGCGCGGAACTACGGCCGGCTGCCGCTCGCGGTCACGCTGGCGCCCGCGGTCAACCTGGCGCGCAACGGCTTCCAGGTCGGCGAGGCCTATCGTCGGATGGCGCAGGTGCGGCTCGAGGCCCTGCGCCGCTCGCCGGCGGCGTCAGCGGCGTATCTCGTCAGCGGCGAAGTCCCCGCTCCTGGTTACGTCGTTCGGCAGGTGGAGCTCGCGGACACGCTGGAGAGGCTCTCGCAGGCCGGCGCCGACGTCTTCTACAGCGGCGATCTCGCGCGCCGCCTGGTCGACGGGGTGCGGGCGGCGGGCGGGGTATGGACCGATCAAGACCTCGCCTCGTACCGCATCGTCGAGCGGGCACCGCTCATCGGTCAGTATCACGGCATACGCGTGATCTCGGTCCCGCCGCCCTCGTCTGGCGGCACGGCGCTCATCGAAACGCTGAACATCCTCGCCGGCATGACTTTCGACCCGAGGCAGCCAGCGGCCCGCAAGCACCTGATCGTGGAGGCGATGCGTCGGGCTTATCGTGATCGTGCCGAGTTTCTCGGCGATCCGGATCTCGTGCAGGTGCCGGTGGAAAGACTGACGAGCACCGCCCACGCCGATGCACTGCGCGCGGGGATCGCGGCCGGCCGCGCCACGCCCAGCTCCACGCTGGCGCCGGCGGCGCCGTCGGCCACGGCGCGTGCGGCCGGTGAGAACACGACCCATTTTTCCATCCTCGACGCGGAGGGGAATCGGGTCGCGGCCACGCTTAGCATCAACACGCCGTTCGGGTCGGCCTACATGCCGCCCGGCACCGGCGTCGTGCTGAACAACGAGATGGACGATTTCGTCGCCGCACCCGGGCAACCGAACTCCTACGGGCTCGTCGGTGGTCAGGCCAACGCGATCGCACCGGGGAAGCGGCCCCTTTCGAGCATGACGCCGACATTCGTGGAATCCTCCGATCGCGTCGGCATACTCGGGACCCCGGGCGGCAGCCGGATCATCAGCATGGTGCTGCTGGGCGTGCTGGAGTTCGAGGCCGGTCGGCCGCCGAAGGCGTGGGTGTCCCTGCCGCGATTCCATCACCAGTACCTGCCTGATCGGATCGAGGCCGAGGCCGGGGCATTGGACGACATCGAGCGGGCGGCGCTCGAGCACTGGGGGCACGAGGTCGTCGTGCTGGAGCGGCAGTACGGGAACATGCAGGCCATCCTCTGGGATCGCGCCAGCGGCGAGGTCAAGGCCGCCTCGGACCCGCGCGGAGAGGGTACCGCCGCGGTACTGCAGTGAGTCAGGCGGGCGGCAGCGCGTGCGGGCAGCCGCGCAGTCCGCACGCGCAGACCACCCTGCGCGGCACGCCCACTCGGGATGGTCATGAGCGCAGCTCCATACCGATGGTGGTCAGCGCCGCGCGCCCGCGCGCTAGCGCTGGCAATGCGGGCAGTAGTAGCTGGCGCGGCCCACCATGACCAGCCGCTTGATGGTGGCGCCGCAGGTACGACAGGGCTGGCCCCGGCGTTCGTACACGCCCAGGGTCTGGCGAAAGTATCCCGGTTCGCCGGTCGCCGAGACGAAATCGCGCAGTGTGGTGCCGCCCAGGCGTATCGAGCGCTCGAGGACCGTGACGATGGCGGCCGCGAGCCGGGCGTATTCCGCGAGCGAGACGCGACCGGCCGCGCGCCGCGGACGGATGCCGGCCTCGAACAGCGATTCCGAGGCGTAGATATTGCCGACGCCGACGATCGTGCGGCTGTCCATGATGAAGCTCTTGACGGCCTGACGCCGGCCTCGCGAACGTTTGTGCAGATATTCCCCGGATGCATCCCAGGGCTCCGGTCCCAGGCCGCGCAGGAGCCGGTGCGCCTCGGGGCGCTCGCTCCAGAGCACGGCGCCGAAGCGGCGCGGGTCGTGCAGACGCAGGGCGTTGCCGTCGTCGAAGACTATGTCGAGGTGATCGTGGTGGCGCGGTGCGTGGGACGCGCGCACGATGCGCAGACTCCCGGACATGCCGAGATGCATGATGACGCTGCCGCCGTCCGCATCCAGCAGCAGGTACTTGCCGCGGCGGCGAACGGCGCGCACGGTCCTCCCGATCAGCCGCGCCGCGAGATCCCCCGGAACGGGCCAGCGCAACGCCGGGTTGCGAATGATCACCGCGCGTACCCGCCGCCCGGTCACGTGCGCGGCGATGCCGCGCCGCGTCGTCTCCACCTCGGGCAGCTCGGGCATCGCGAATCAACGTTGCGCTGCACCCGTGGCGGGCGCGAGCGACAACAGTCGCGTGGCGGTCTCCGCCGGGAACTCATAGACGATGCCGAGATCCGGGCGAGCGAGCCGCAGCGTGGGTTCGCGCGCAAGGATCCCGAATTCGATGACGCTGCCGTCGCCGGAAACGATGCGGGCGGTCTGCGTTGCCTCGGGGTTTCGATCGTCTTCGCCCCGGGCGCGTACCTCGGTCGCGCGCGCGTGACGCCATTCCTCGATGAAGTCCGCAACCGTGTCCGCGGACTCGCTGCCGGTCGATGCCGTCAAGCGGCCGTCGCGCTGCTCGACCGTCAGCCCCGGCACGGTGATGCTGGCGATCGCGAAGTCTTCATCCAGCAGGTGCGGGTCGACGTAACTTTCCTCGCCGGAGTTCAGGTGCTGGTTGATGATGTCCGTCACCAGGTGAACGGTATCGCCGCTGCGCACGTAGCGGTTGGGCGCCAAGGGGTGCTGGATGCCGAATTCGAAGCGCTGATCGTTCAGGATCAGTATCGAATTTGGTTCCGCGAGGCCATACTTGGCGAGCTCTCCCTCGATCACCGGGAAGCGCGCGAGGCTGCGTGCGCCGAGGAAGTCCAGCAGCATATTGACGCGATCGGCATCGGCGCGCATCGCATACGGCTGCGTCATCCGCCAGCGCGCGTTTGACCTCTCCAGCACCATCGTTGCCGATCGCGGATGGCGCAGCTCTATGCGCGATACCGCATCTTTTGTGAGAGTGGTGAGAAGCGGCTGCTCATCGGCGCTGCCCGGCCCTCCCGGCTGCTTCAGCGCCAGCCACAACAGGGTTGCGGCCGCCAGCGCCAGCAGCGCGTTGAGTGCGGTGCGGTGCTTCATCGGCGGCGGCGCCCGTACCAGATCCGAGCTCCCGCGGCCAGCAGCAACAGGGGCAATACGAACAGGAACCCGAAGCCGATGGCGAGGGTCGCGGCGCGCGAGAGTTCGAGCCTGGCATCGGGCGCGGTGCGCGCCGGGATCGCGATGAGGTCGTCGTCGCCGGTCAGCCAGGTGAACAGCCGCAGACCGAGATCGAGGTTGCCGCTGTTGCCGAGGTAGGTGTTGGAGAGGAAGTCGCCGTCGCCGATCACCGCCGCGCGCTGGCTGGCCGGGCCGGAAGCGCCCGGTTTCTCCCGGGTCATGGCGATGCCGACCGCGAGCGGGCCCTGCGTGTCGGTCGCCGCGTCGAACGCCACGTTGCCGCTCATTTCGCCGGTCTCCGCCCAGGCTCCGGCGGCGGTCTCGAGCAGTGCCGTGTGCTGCCAGCCGCCGGCCGGCAGCGCGCTCAGTCCAGCCGCGTAGGGGAACAGGGTCACGACGTTGAAGCCCCGCGTGGCCGGGTGATCCGGGTAGTTCGCGATCAGCGTGAGCGCCGCGTTGTCGAGCCCGAGCTTCTGGCTCGTCGGATCCACGATGGTGCCGGGCTGTACACCGATTCCCAGATCCCTGAGCAGGGGATCCAGCCCGCGCTGCGACCCGGGTTCGGTGAGCAGGAGCAGGTTGCCGCCGCGCTCGAGGTAGCCCTGCACGACGCCGGTCTCGGCGGCGAGCCAGTCCGACTGCGGGCTGGCGATCACCAGCAGTGCGGTGTTGTCGGGAACGGCGGCGGTCTCTGCGAGCAGCAGTGGCTGCACCCTGAATCCCCGATTGGAAAGCTGCGCCCCGAACTGCCCCAGATCGTGATTCGCCCGCCCCTTGGGGTCGCGCTCCCCGTGGCCCTGCGCGAAGGCAACCCACCGTTCGCCCCCGCGCGCGAGCGACTGCAGAGCGTTGGTCAACGCCTCCTCGGTGACGCCGTCGACGTGCTGTTCACGCTCGCCGTAGCGCACGATCATCTCGCCGTCGAACCGGATCCCGGCCTGGCGCGTGCGCTCCGGGTCGCGGTCCGGGTCCACGAACTGAAGCGATACATCCGGCTTTACGCGCTGGTAGCGCTCGACGAGGAACTGGGCCTGCTCGCGCAGCGGACTGGATTTCGCCATGTACGCGCTCACCAGCACCGGCTTGTCGAGATTGGCGAGCACCGCCCGGCTGGACTCGGCGATCGTGTGTCGGCGCGCGGCCGTCCAGTCGAAGACGCGTTCGTAGCGCAGGCTGAGGTAGGCGGCCAGCCCGCCGATGGCGATGATGAGCACCGCGCTCAGGTAGCCCTGCCACTTCAACCACAGGCGCCGGGAGATGGGTTCGGCCATGCGCTCAGCCGCGCAGACGATCCGCGTCCAGGCGCCAGATCGCCAGCGCGAGGCACACGAGCGTGAGGATCACGAAGTAAAGGATATCGCTCGAGGCGAAGCGGCCCGCGAGCAGCGGCTCGTAGTGCCTGCTCATCGACAGGTAGCGCATCAGGACGCCGGTGCGGGTTTCCGTGGCGACCTCCGTAGACCAGTCGATGATCTTCAGCAGCAGCAGGGCCCCGAAGGTGATCATCGCCGCGGCGATCGGATCCTCCACCGCGCTGGAGATGAGCACGCCGATGGCCACGAAGGCGCTCAGCACCAGGATCAATGTCAGCACGCAGGCCCCGAGGTGGCGCCAGTCGGGTGCCGTGCCGAGCGCCAGCGAGGCGGGCATGGCTGCGATCAGCAGGGCGAGAATGGCAAAAAAGGCGAGCAGGCCGAGGTATTTCCCCAGCACGATCTGCGTGGACGAGACCGGCGCGGATTGCAGCAGCACGAGCGTGCCGCCCCGGCGCTCCGCAGCGATCACGCGGTGCGTGAGTAGCGGGGCGACCAGCAGGAGTATCATCGCCGCGAACTCGAACAGCGGCGCGGCGACGATCTCGGTGACCCCGGGCGCGGACGGCAGCCCGGCAAGGCGCGGCTGGATCTCCGTGAACACCTGCACCTGCACCAGGAACGCATAGGCGAGTATGAAGACGACCACCGCAAGGATCACCCATGCCAGCGGGGAGAGAAACAGCGAGCGCAGCTCGCGCGCGGCGATGACGGCAATCATCTACGCCGCCGCCATGGCGAGATCACCGGAGGTCACGCGCAGGAAGACCTCTTCCAGTGATCGATCCTGCGGCGTGAGCTCGATGAGGCCCCAGTCCGCGCCGACGCAGCGGCGCGCGAAATCCTCGTTGTCGAGCTGCGGGCCGGCGATCAGGAAACACTGCGCGTCCAGCATTTCCACCTGTTGCACGCCGTCGAGCGACCTCAGCGTCTCGATGGGCGGCGGCCGGCGCAGACGCACGCGCCAGCCACGGGACGCCTGCGACAGTGCGGCAAGGGTCGCGTCCAGCATGATCCGCCCGGCGTTGATCAGCACCACGCGATCGCAGACGGCCTGGACCTCGGGCAGGATGTGCGTGGACAGCAGGACACCGTGGTCGGTGCGCAGCTCGCGTATCAGGTGCCGGATCTCCCGGATCTGGATCGGATCGAGGCCGACGGTCGGCTCGTCGAGGATCACGACCTCCGGGGAATGAACGATCGCCTGTGCGATGCCGAGGCGCTGCTGATACCCCTTGGAAAGGCTGCCGATAAGCCTTGCGCCGACGTCTTGCAGGCCGCATCGGTCCTTGACCCCGGCCAGCGCCGCCCCTGCCTCGGAAGTGGCCACGCGGTGCAGGCGCGCACAATACCGCAGGTATTCATCGACGGTCAGTTCGCGATAGACCGGCGGCTGCTCGGGCAGGTAGCCGATGCGACGCTTCGCCGCGATCGGATGCTCCAACAGATCGATGCCGGCGATGCGCACGGTGCCGCCGCTGGGGGCAAGCACCCCGCTCAGGATGCGCATCGTCGTGGATTTCCCGGCACCGTTGGGGCCGAGGAAGCCGACCACTTCGCCCCTGCGGACGGCGACATCGATGTCATGCAGCACGCGCCGTTCGCCGTACACGCGCGACAACCTGGTTGCGGCGATCAGGAGTTCATCGGGGCTGGCCATGTTCGCCGGCTATTATTTCGTTTCACCCGCGCATTGCCAAGCCGCGCTCCCGTGTGCAATGCATGGCGCCGCCGCGCGGGGGCTATCATTGCTCCGAGAGCTCGGCTTCCAGGCGCAGCACGGCGCCGCCGTCCGGATGATCCGGGAAGCGCGCCGCGAATCCCTTGAGCACGTGCGACGCCAGCTTCCCCTTGCCCAGGGTGTGGGCAAGGCGCGCGAGCAGCAGGACCTGGCCGGCCTCTTCGACACGGAACTCCGGGGACAGCGACATGCATCGCTGATAGATCTCGAGCGCTTCGGCAGGCCGCCGTGCCCGCACCAGCCGTGTGATCAGGATCTGACCGTGCCGTAAGGCTGGCCCCGGCATCGGCCAGTTCAGCAGCTGCCCGTGCGCGTACGTGTGGTCCTCGAGGCGATCGCCTTGACGCTTCAGCCCCGCCTCCAGGGTCGCCATGGCGTCGCGGCTGCGATTGGAGCTGGCGGCGCGATAGGCCTCGTCCAGCACGCCATTGAGTTCCGTGCGCTGTCGGTCCCGGCGATCCGATTCGCCACGCTCCGGCGTGAGGTCCGGCTCGAACCCCAGCGCATCGCGATGCCGGTAGAGCAGCCGCCCGGTCAGGTGGAAGGTCGCGATCACCGCGTACAGCATCAGGGCGAAGGTGAGCGCGGGCGCCAGGTGGCTGGCGGCGAGATAGATCACCACGCCCAGGAACAGCGGCACCGCGGTGACGATGGCGTAATCGTGTCCGCATGCGCGCACCAGCCCGAGCAGGGCGGTGGGCTCCAGCGCCATCAGCAGATCGTCGTCGAGCGCGATCTGGGCCGCCACGGCGGGCTGCAGCAGCAGTACGAGCGTGAACAGTATGGCCGACGCCCAGCGTCCGAGGATCGCCTCGCTCCAATAGCACAGGGCGAAGGCGGCCAGCAGTAGCAGCAGGTGCTTGAGGGGTTGCTGGCTGAGGGGATTCACCAGCTCGACGGTCATCGGCGGGGGCTCGAAATGGCCATGCGCGGTGCGCTCGAGCACGTGATAGGCATATTTCATCGGCCAGGAGACGGCGATGATCGCCGTGACCAGGCCCAGCGGCGACAGGCTGCCGATCCAGAACAGGACGGCGAACACGGCGATTATCACCACGGCATGACCCCTGCATGGATAACTCAGGGCCGCGGGCAGCTGGCTCAGCATGGAACCGTCCCTGGAAGGGGCATCGCGCCGATCTGGCGGCATGGCTGCACCGGTGCAACGCAGCGAGCGGCCTGCGCACGGGACGGGGCTGCCGGTTCTAGGTGTTCTGCGCGCATCGTCATTAGACCGCAGGATCGTCTTCAGTTACAGTTTAGCCGGAAGCGAAGGGGGGGTCGTATGCTCAATGGCCTGATCGAACTGCCGTGGTGGGGATACGTGCTGGCGACCCTGGCGTTGACCCATGTCACCATCGTATCGGTTACCGTTTTCCTGCACCGCCATCAAGCGCACCGCGCGATCGATCTGCACCCGGCGGTCTCGCACTTCTTCCGGCTCTGGCTGTGGCTGACGACGTCGATGAACACCAGGGAATGGGCGGCGGTTCATCGCAAGCATCACGCGCGGGTCGAGACCGCGGATGACCCGCACAGCCCGCGCGTCCACGGCATTGCCACCGTGCTGTGGCAGGGCGCGGAACTTTACCGGCGCGCGGCCAACGACAAGGCACTGGTGGAGAAGTACGGCTACGGCACCCCGGATGACTGGGTGGAGCGCAATGTTTACGGTCGTCACAAGGATCTGGGCATCGCGCTGATGTTGCTGACGGACATCGCGCTGTTCGGGGCGATCGGGCTCACCGTCTGGGCGGTGCAGATGGCGTGGATACCGTTCTTCGCCGCCGGCGTAATCAACGGCGTCGGGCACTATCTCGGCTACCGGAATTTCGAGGTCCGCGACGCCTCGACGAACATCGTGCCCTGGGGGCTGCTGATCGGCGGCGAGGAGTTGCACAACAATCATCACGCCTTCGCCAGCTCCGCCAGGTTCTCGCAGAAGCCGTGGGAGTTCGATCTCGGATGGATCTACATCCGCGCCCTGGTGCTGTTCGGCCTGGCGGGCGTTCGAAGGGTGGCGGCGAAACCCGCGAAAATTCGCGACAAGATGGGCATCGACATCGATACCGTGCGCGCCATCGTGACGCATCGCATGCACGTGATGGCGGCCTATGCACATGAGGTTGTCGGACGCGTCTACCGGGAGGAGATCCGGCGCGCCGGCCTGGAGTCCCGTTCGCGGCTCAAACCCGTGAAGCGCTGGCTGAGCCGCGAATCCCTGCTCGACGAGGCCACCCGAGCCCGGCTGAGTCAGGCGCTGGAACACAGCCACGCGCTCGCCCGCGTGCATCAGTTCAAGCATTCGCTGCAGTCGCTCTGGTCGGCACGCTCCGCGGCGCCGGAGACCCTGGTGGCGGCGCTGCAGGAGTGGTGCCGGCAGGCAGAGGAAACCGGCATCGGGGCCCTGGCGGAATTCGCCGGCAGCCTGCGCAGGTACTCGCTGCGGCCGGCCTGACAGGATGCAGGTTCGGGATCGCGTCGCCGGGGCGCCGGCCGCGATCCGCGGATGCCGGGCGCGCTCACTCGTGACGCAGTGCGTCGATCGGATTCAGCCTTGCCGCCCGCCGCGCCGGGAAGTAACCGAAGATCACGCCGATCGCGGCGGAGAACAGGAACGACAGCAGATTGATGCCGGCGTCGAACATGTAGGGCACGTTCATCGCGCCTGCCAGGACGATGGACGCCGCGGTGGCGATGGCAATGCCGATCAGGCCGCCCAGGCTCGACAGCACCACCGCCTCGATCAGGAACTGCAGCAGCACCTCCCGCTCCAGCGCGCCGATGGCGAGCCGGATGCCGATCTCGCGGGTGCGCTCGGTCACCGACACCAGCATTATGTTCATGATGCCTATGCCGCCCACCAGCAGGCTGACCGCCGCCACCGCGCCGAGCAGCATGGTGAGGATCCTGGTCGTGCTGGTGAGGGTCTCGGCAATCTGGCGGGTGTCCATCACCCGGAAATCGTCGTCCTCGTTCTCCCCGATGTTGCGGCGCTCGCGCAACAGCAGGATGAGCTGCTGCTTGACCGCGTCGATCGAGGCGCCGTTCTTCACCGAGACGATCAGTCGGGTGATGTCCTGGCTGCCGGTGAGTCGTCGCTGCACCGTTCGTAGCGGCATCACCACGATGTCATCCTGATCCTGCCCCATCGCCGACTGGCCCTTGGGCTTCAGCAGGCCGATTACCTCGCACGCGAACTGCTTGATCCGGATCTCGCTGCCGACCGGGTTCTGCCTGCCGAACAGCTTCTCGCGCACCGTATCGCCGATCACGCACACCGCCTTGCCGGCACGCTCCTCGGTCTCGCTGAAACCGCGACCCGCCGCCAGCACCCAGTTGCCCGCAGGGAAGTAATCGTTGCTGCTGCCCGTGATCACGGTGGACCAGTTGCTGGCCTGGAACACGGCGGTCGCCGTCTTGTTGGCTACCGGCGCAATCCTCTCGATCCCGGAAATCTGAGTGCGCACGGCATCGAGGTCGGCGCTCTTGAATGCGGGCGCCGCCTCGGCGCCCGGACCGAAGCGTTGACCAGGCAACACCATCAGCAGATTGCTGCCCATGCCGGAGATCTGGTCTGAGACCGAGCGGGTGGCGCCGTTGCCGAGGGCGACCATGGTGATGACGGCTGCAACGCCGATGACGATGCCCAGTACGGTCAGAAAAGAACGCATCAGATTGCGCCGTATGGCGCGCAGCGCGAGCAGCAGGGTGTTCCACAGCATCAGGCGGCTTCCACGCTGCGCCGGTCGCTGTCGACGCGGCCGTCGAGAAAGCGCACGATGCGCCTGGCGTATGCCGCCATGTCCGGTTCGTGGGTGACCATCAGCACGGTGATGCCCTGCTCGCGGTTGAACGCGCCGATAAGACCCATGATCTCCTCGCTGGTACGGGTGTCGAGGTTGCCGGTGGGCTCGTCCGCCAGCAGCACCGCCGGGCGGGTGACGATGGCGCGGGCGATGGCCACGCGCTGCTGCTGTCCGCCCGAGAGCTCGGCCGGGGTGTGGTGCTCCCAGCCCTTCAGCCCGACCTGTTCGAGCGCCGCGCGGGCCGCGGCGTGACGCGTGCCGGCGCGTTCGCCGCGATAGATGAGCGGCAGCTCGACGTTTTCCAGCGCGGTGGTGCGCGCCAGCAGATTGAAGCCCTGGAACACGAACCCGAGATAGCGGCGCCGCAGCAGCGCGCGCTGGTTTCGCGACAACGCCTCGACGCGCACGCCCTTGAATTCGTAGCGGCCGCTGGTCGGGGTGTCGAGGCAGCCGAGGACGTTCATCGCGGTGGATTTGCCGGAGCCGCTCGGGCCCATGATGGCGACGAAATCGCCCGTCTCGATGGTGAGATCGATGCCCTTCAGGGCCTGGAAGGTGGCCTGGCCACGGCCGTAGTTCTTGGTGATGCCGGTCAGCCTGATGAGTGGCGTCGTCCCGGTCATGGCGGTGTGCTCACGCTCTCCGTGATCACCTGCATGCCGGCCTCGAGCGGGCCGCCGACGATCTCGGTCACCCTGCCGTTGGAAGGCCCGGTCTGGATCGCGACGGCTACGGGCTGGCCGTCGCGCAGCAGCCACACGCGCGGCGTGCCGCTGGGGATCACCGGCCGGGCCTTCCGCGCCGGCGGTGGGGGTCGCGGGATCAGGAGACCCACCAGGCCGCGGCCAGTGGTCTTCGTCGCGCCATCCGCTGCCGCGGGTGGCGTGTAGCGCAGCGCCGCGTTCGGCACCAGCAGCACGTTCTCGCGCGTGATCGTGATGATCTCGGCGGTGCCCGTCATGCCGGGGCGCAGGCTCAGGTCGTCGTTCTGCACCTCGAGCACGGTCAGATACGAGATCACGCCGTCTTTCTCCTGCGAGCCGTATCCGACGCGGGTGATGACCGCCTGGTACTGCCGCCCGGGCCATGCATCCACGGTAAAGGTGGCCTTCTGTCCGGGCTCGACCTTGCCGACATCGGCCTCGTCGACATCCACCTGCAGCTCCATCTTCGAGAGGTCCTCGGCCAGCTTGAACAGCACCGGTGCCTGGAAGGAGGCGGCCACGGTCTGGCCCGGCTCCACCTGGCGCGACAGGACCACGCCATCGATCGGCGAGCGGATGCTGGCCTTCTCGACGTCGGTCTCGTTTGACTGCAGCTCGGCACGCGCCTGGGAGACGCTTGCGTGAGCGCTGGCCTCGTTGGCCCGGGCACGTTTCAGGTTCGCCTCGGCCGTGTCCATCTCGGTCTTCGACGGCACCTTGCCGCCGGACAACTCCGCGACCTGCCGGAAGCGCGTCAGCGTGGCGCGGGCTTCGGCGACCGTGGCCTGCGCCTGCAGCACCGAGGCCTCCGCGGCCGCGAGACCCGCGTGCGATCGGGCCACGGCATCCTCGAGCTTGGCGAGATCGAGGCGGGCCAGCAACTGGCCCTTCCGAACGCGATCGTTGTCGTCGACGTAGACCTCGGCGACGATGCCGGAGAGCTCGCTGCCCACGTCCACCTGGTTGGTTGGCTGCAGGTTGCCGGTGGCCGAGACCTTGACCACCAGCGTGCCGACGGTGACCGCATCGGTCAGGTATTGCGGCGCCACGGTCTGCTCTTCCTTGCGGACGTACATCAGGGCTGCCCCCGCAACGACGACAAGCGCGGCAACCGTCCAGAGCGCCCGCCGCAGAAACCGGCCGCCGGATCGGCTGGCCACGATGTCGTCGAGGGCCTCGTCCTGACCGGAACCCGCCGGGACGGTGGTGTTCGAGGTGTTCATGGAGTGTCCTCGGTTGCCGGAGGGGGCCCGGCCGTCGACCAGCCGCCGCCCAGGGCCTTGTACAAGCTTATGAGAGCCAGTACCTCGTCGGCGCGGTTGCGGGCGAGGCTCTCCTCCAGGAGGAGCACATTGCGCTCGCTGTCGAGTACGGACTGGAAATCGATCAGACCTGTGCCGTAGCGCAGCCGCGCGAGCTCCGCGGCGCTGCGGGCAGCGCCGACTGCATTGGTTAGTGCCTGCTGGCGGTCGCGATTGCGGGAGAAATCGACCAGCGCATCTTCCACCTCCTGCAATGCGGTCAGCACCGCCCCTTGGTAGGCGTACAGCGCCTGTTCGCGCACCGCGTCCTGGATCTCCACCTGGGAGCGCAGCCGACCGGCGTTGAACACCGGTGCGGTGAAGCCCGCGAATAACGAGTTGGTCACGGCCTCGGTATTGCCGAGCGCCCCGAGCGTCACCGCTTCCAGGCCGATCGAGCCGGAGAGGCTGAAGGAGGGGTAGCGCGCCGCCTCGGCGACGCCGACGCGGGCGGTTTCCGCTGCGAGTGTGCGCTCTGCCGCCCTCACGTCCGGGCGCTGACGCAGGGTGTCCGCAGGGATACCGACGGCGATCTGCGCGGGGACCGCTGGCAGATCCCCGGCCCCGGCCAGGCGCGCGTGCAGCGTCCCGGGCGCGCGCGCGAGCAGGATCTCCAGGCCGTGCTCGGCGGCGGCAAGGTTGGTCTGGAGGACCGGGATCTGCGCGCGGGTCTGCTCGCGGTTGCTGCGCGCCTGCGCGACGTCCTGGCTGCTGACCAGGCCGGCCTGGTCGCGCCACTCCGTCAGCTGCAGGGTCTCGGATTGCGTGGCGAGATTGCTGCGCGCGATGCCGAGCAGCGCCTGCTGTGCGCGCACCTCCACGTAGTTCGAGGCCACCTCCGCGGCGAGCGAGACCTGGGTCGCCTGCAGATCGGCCCGCGTAGCCTCGAGGTCCGCGTCGGCCGCCTGGACGCCGCGCCGCACGCCGCCGAACACGTCGAGCTCCCAGCTCGCGTCGAAGCCGGCGTTGAACAGCTCGCGACTCTCACCGCCGCCGCTCCCCTCGCTGGAGTCGGTGCGGCTGGCATTGCCGGTCGCGTCCACGGTCGGAAAGCGCTCGGAGGCGGCGACCGCGCGTCGGGCGCGGGACTCTCGCACCCTTGCCCGCGCGCCGCGCAGGTCGGGGTTGGCGCGCAACGCCTCGGCCACCAGCTCGGCGAGCAGAGGGTCGTTCAGGCCACGCCACCACCGGCTGAGATCGCCGGGGGCCAGGGGCTGCGCAATCCGCGGTGTCGAGGAGTCGAGTCGGCTCCAGCCGGAGGGGACATCCGCGTCCGGTGGGTGGTACTCGGGGCCTACGGCCGCACATCCCCAGAGGCTGAATGTCGTGAGCAGTAGCGGCCGCCACGGGTATCTGGGCGTGTACATGTAACGATGCGTGAGGAACAGGGGCGCCATGATCGTACAGGACGCATGCGGCCGTCTTGATCTCACTGAGAAGGAACGGTCGTTCTGGCGGCCGTCGCCACGCATGGACCCCGGCCGCGGGGGTCGTGTCCGCGTGCAGTAGCCATCGCCCCGGGCCAATGCGCAGTCACGCGCGTTTCGCGGGGAGCGCCAATAAAAAAGCCCGCTGGCGCGGGCTTTATATGTGGGCACGTCGGTAGGCGACGCTATTTGATCTTACCTTCCTTGTAGGCCACCCGTTTGCGAATGACCGGATCAAACTTCTTTATCTCCATCTTATCGGGAGTGTTCCGCTTGTTTTTTGTTGTCGTGTAATAGTGACCGGTGTCGGCCGTCGATACAAGCTTGATCTTCTCACGCATGGCCGTACGCCGTTAAACCTTCTCACCACGGGCACGAATGTCGGACAGCACCTGTTCGATACCGACCTTGTCGATGATGCGCATGCCGTGGCTGCTGACCCGCAGCCTGACCCATCGGTTCTCGCTGTCCACCCAGAAGCGGTGGGTGTGAAGATTCGGCAGGAAACGACGCCGCGTCTTGTTGTTGGCGTGGGAGACGTTGTTCCCTGTCTGGGGACGCTTACCTGTGACCTGACAAACCCGCGACATGACGGACTCTCGTGCTCGGAAGTTCCTGAAAAAGGGAGGGTGATTGTACCCACGATGCCCACCCTAGCCAAGCACTTTTTCCGGCGTCCGCCCGCGCCCTAGACCAGGCCTCGCTCGGCGAGCGACACCGGGTCCCCGTCGCCGATGACAAAGTGGTCCAAAACCCTAATGTCTACAAGGGCCAAGGCGTCCTTCAGGCGGCGCGTCAGGAGCTCGTCCGCGCGGCTCGGCTCGGCCACCCCCGAGGGGTGATTGTGGGCCAGGATGACGGCCGCCGCGCGGTGCCGGAGTGCGGCCTTGACCACCTCGCGCGGATGCACGGAGGCAGTGTCTATGGTGCCGAAGAACAGCTCCTCGAAGGCGGTCACGCGGTGGCGATTGTCCAGGAACAGGCAGGCGAAAACCTCGCGTTCGTAATGCCGCATGCGGGCCTTGAGATAGCGCCGGGTGGCCGCCGGGCTGGTCAGGGCGTCATCGCGCTGCAGATCGGCCGCGAGATAGCGGCGCCCGAGTTCCAGGGCGGCGTGCAGTTGAACGTATTTCGCAATGCCCGCGCCGCGATGGCCGAGGAAGGTCTGCGCGTCCGCATCGAGCAGGGCTCGCAGTCCGCCGAAGGCGGCCAGCAGGCCGCGCGCAAGGTCGACCGCGGATGCGCCACGCAGGCCCGAACGCAGAAAGATGGCGAGGAGTTCGGCGTCGGAAAGGGCCTGGGCACCCTGGCCGAGCAGTTTTTCGCGCGGCCGCTCCGCAGCCGGCCAGTCCTTGATGGGCATTTAAGCCTTACATCCGTGTCGGGCTCGATGGCCACAGAGTATAAGCGGGCACTTGCTTCCGGTAAAATCGCCCGCCCAAGGTCACGCCCGAAACGTGAATACACTCGCGCAAAAGAAGCTTCTGGTCGGCGTCGCCGGCGGTATCGCCGCCTACAAGAGTCCGGATCTCGTGCGCCGGCTGCGCGAGCGCGGCGCCATGGTGCGCGTCGTCATGACCGCCGCTGCCCGCGAGTTCATCACTCCGCTCACGCTGCAGGCCGTCAGCGGCCAGCCGGTGAGGACCGATCTGTTCGACCCGGCCGCGGAAGCGGCGATGGGTCACATCGAGCTCGCGCGCTGGGCCGACGCGATCGTGGTGGCACCCGCCACCGCCGATTTCATCGCCCGGCTGGCGCACGGCCGGGCTGACGACCTCCTCAGCACCATCTGCCTCGCGACCCGTTCCCGCCTGCTGGTGGCGCCGGCCATGAACCAGCAGATGTGGGCAGCCGCCGCGACGCAGGCCAACGTCGAGATCCTGCGCCAGCGCGGCGTGCGGATCCTCGGCCCGGCTACGGGCTCGCAGGCCTGCGGGGAGGTGGGCCCGGGCCGTCTGCCTGCGCCCGATGAACTGGCCGCCGCCATCGCCGCGCAGTTCACCGCGCCGCGGTTCGCCGGCGTGCGCGTGGTGGTCACGGCCGGGCCAACGCGTGAGCCCGTCGATCCGGTGCGCTACATCACCAACCGCAGCTCTGGGAAGATGGGCTACGCCGTGGCCGAGGCGTTCGCGGAGGCCGGCGCCGAGGTGACGCTGGTGAGCGGGCCGGCACAGTTGCCCGCCCCGGCCGGCGTGGCGCTGGTGAAGGTCGAGACGGCCGAGGAGATGGCGGCGGCGGTGCGCGCGGCCATGGACGGCGCACAGGTCTTCGTCGGCGCGGCGGCAGTGGCCGATTACCGCGCCGCCGAGGTGGCCAGTCAGAAGATCAAGAAGACGGCCGAGACGATGACGCTTGCGCTGACCAGAACGCCGGACATCCTGGCATCGGTCGCAATGCGCGCTCCACGCCCCTTCGTGGTCGGATTCGCGGCCGAGACCGGGCAGGTCGTCGAGAACGCCCGCACGAAGCTCGAGCGCAAGAACCTCGACATGATCGCCGCCAACGACGTCAGCCTGCCGGGGCTGGGCTTCGACAGCGAGGAGAACGCGCTGCGGGTCATCTGGAAAACGGGTGAGGCGAGCCTGCCCGCGGCGCGCAAGCGCGAGCTCGCCCGTGGTCTGGTCGACCTGATCGGGGATCGATACTTTGAGAAAAATCGCGTTGAGAATTCTTGATCCGCGCCTGCGCGGGGAGTTTCCGCTGCCCGCGTATGCGACCGATGGCGCTGCCGGCCTGGACCTGCGTGCCTGCGTCGAAGCGCCGCTCACCCTGGCGCCCGGCGACACGCAGCTCATACGCACGGGCCTGGCCATCCACATCGGCGACCCTGCGCTGGCGGCGGTCATCCTGCCGCGCTCGGGCCTGGGCCACAAGCACGGCATAGTGCTCGGCAACCTGGTCGGCCTCATCGATTCGGATTATCAGGGCGAGTTGCTGGTTTCCTGCTGGAATCGGGGTAAGGAGTCTTTTAACATCCAGCCCGGTGAGCGCATCGCGCAACTGGTTTTTGTGCCGGTCGTGCGCGCGCACTTCGATATTGTCGATGAGTTCGAGGTCAGCAACCGCGGCGCCGGCGGCTTCGGGCACACTGGACGACATTAGGCCGTTCGTTGAACAGGAACCACGGGACCAGCGACAGCACGCTCTTGCGGACAGGGGAGAGATCCGACATGCGCAACTGCAGCAGGTGTTCTCATCACGCGCTGCTCCCAATCACGGCTCGCGGCCATTCGGGCGCACTCCTCGCGACCGTGCTGCTGCTGGTGCTGTTCCCCGCAGCGCCGCGGGCTGCCGAGAATGCGGAGAAGGCGGCGGTGCAGGCCGCTGCGAGCGCCGTGCAGGAGCGCGTGGCGGCCGCCGCGCGGCAGCTGGCGGGACTGGCCGCCCAGCCGGAGGTCGCAAGCCTGCTGCGCGCCGGCAGCGCCGGGCAGATCGAGGCGAAGGCTGCCGAGCTGGCCGCCGGCATCCCGGGCGCGCTCAAGCTGCGGCTGATCCCGCGCGGCGGCGCGAACACGGACGCGGACCCGGCAGCGCCGCTCACCTTCGGGTCGCTGGCGATGATCACCCGGGCGGAGACCGATGCGCAGCCCGTCCCCGCCGAGGTGCAGGCGTTTGGCACGCCGGGGCAACACCTGGCCATGGTCCAGCGTGTGGAGGATGCGCAGGGGTTGGCGGGGGTCCTGCACCTGAGCCTGAGTCTCGAGCCCATCGCGGAGGCATTCAGCGCCGGCGGCGTGCAGGCGCGCTTCGAGCTGCGCCAGGACACGGGCGGACCGAAGCCATGGGTGGTAGCAGTCACGAGCGAGGAGTCAGCCCCGAAGGGTCGCGCGATCGCCTTCCTGCCTGTCGCGGGCACGTCTTTGCGCGTGGCCTATTGGCCGAAGCTCGGCGCAGCCGCCGCGCCGGAGTCTGGTGCCGCGCCGGCCGCGGGCGGCGGCCGCTGGGGCACGCCGTTGCTGGCCGTATTCCTGGGCCTGGCGGCCGCCGCCGCGGTGGTCCGGTTTCTCCTGCGCCGGCGGGCCCCCGCCCGGGCACCGGTCGCCGAGGCCGGTACGCAGTTCAGGGGCGCGATCGCCGCGATCCTGCAGGGTGCCTACCCCGGTGTGGAGCAATTCATCCCGGCATTGCCGCCGCGCACCGGGAAGCTCGGACCCGCCAGCGCC
>WBZR01000395.1_pt2 | contig 23942 bp, 26 predicted proteins | sample 5204231 | NCBI WGS metagenome assembly WBZR01 (sample SAMN12412403, study PRJNA552823) | activated sludge metagenome | isolation source: activated sludge from anammox sidestream of wastewater treatment plant... | place: USA: Virginia | collected 2017-08
ACGGCTGATGATGCCCACGCTCTTGCCGCTGGCGGCTTTGTCCGTCGGCAGATGGATATAACCGGGCATGATGCCGATCTTGCACTGGCCTGGCGTGATAATGCCGGGGCAGTTTGGCCCGATCAGCACCGGCGGGGTTGAGCAGCAGCAACTGGTTGGCTGACGGCCAGCCATAAAGGCTTTGACCTTGATCATGTCCTGCACGGGAATGCCTTCGGTGATTGCGACAACCACTCGAATGCCAGCATCGACAGCCTCCATAATAGCGTCAGCAGCAAAAGGCGGAGGGACGAAAATCATGGTGGCATCGGCAGCGGTCGCCTGAACCGCCTGATGGACGGTATTGAAGATCGGCAGACCGTTGGCATCCTTCTGGCCGCCTTTGCCCGGCGTTACTCCGCCGACCATCTGCGTGCCGTAATCGAGGCAGCCTTTGGTGTGGAACGCCCCGGCTGCACCGGTAATACCCTGACAAATAACCTTGGTGTTGCTGTTGACCAGAATGCTCATAATTGCCAAGCCTAAATTGCGTCGCCCCGGTGGGCAAGTAAATGGACACTCGTCCTTAAAATTATACGGTAAATTTCAGAACCATTTGATATTGCGCTCCTGGCAGGCAGCGAAATGCCAGTTGTACATCAAAAGCAGACGTCTGCCGATCAGCACGCGCAGGCAAGCCATGGTCCACATGAACGCGATGAAACGCCGCCGCGTGCAGGTGGGGGGTTTGTCGTAACACCCCTTGAGATCAAAATGTTTGTAGAGAAAGCGATAAATCCGGGCTAATCCGCCCCACAGCGGGCCGTGTTTGTGAACCAGTCGGAATGCTTCCTTGGCAAAGAGCTTTCCAGCCGTGCCAGTTTTATTGGTGTCGGAAAAATAATAACGCGACAACACTTGGTCGGTTACATGCAGTTTGGCACCGGCTTTTTTCATCCGTGCCCACAAATCCCAGTCAAAACCGAGATGGTAGGTGGTGTCGAGCTGCCCCAGTTGCTGATGAAGCTGGGTGCGCCAGAAGGTGCTGGGTTGTTCGACGATGTTCTGAATGCCAATTTTTTTCCAGGTGTCGGGATCGCCTCCTGCCAGAAATCGTGTTGTCCCATCAGGCATGATGCGCTGACATTTGCCGGTTACAACATCCAACGCTGGATCAGCAGCAAAAAGTGCTGCCACATGATGCAGCGCACCAGGCAATAGTTCATCATCGGCGCACAGCCAGCCACGAATTTCCCCGTCTGCCCGGGCAAACCCTTTGTTCAGACCGTCCGCCTGGCCTTTGTCTTTTTCCACGATCAATACGGAAAATCGATCACGGTATTTTTCGATGATTGCGCGCGATTCATCCGTGCTGCATGAATCAGCCATGATCAACTGCAACTGTGGATACTCCTGAGCCAGCAGGGAATCAATGCATCGCTGCAACACTGGCCCGGAATTATAATTGGGGATGACGATGGAAAAGGTGGGTAACATATTGGGGGCAGACCGCATTATTCTCCAGAGGTGGTTTTAATCTCCTCGGGAAAAAAAGGTTCAACCTTGGCCAGATCCGTGGGGATGGTGCGTGCCTCTTTCATGTAACCGATATCCCAGAACCACATCATGACTCCGATCGTGCGCGATGTCTTCAGACGATACCCCAATCGGGCCAGGCACATCCACCAGCCAAACCGCTGTATCGGCACGCCCATGACACGTTGCAAGACAACGTAAGAGCGCCCATGCCCCTTGATCAGGCGGGCGAAGTAACCAAGTTTCAAACGCTGCTTCTTGATGAAATGCTGCAATTTGAGGCTTGGCTGATACGAACAGGCGTAACCCAGACGATTGGCGACGCGCGCGAAAAGCGAATCTTCGCCGCTGAGCAGCGCCGTGCCACTGCGGCCAAGGTTTCCCGCGTGCGGGACATCGTTCAGTATCTGACAAAATTGCTCGGCCACATCGCGCCGGGTGACCATGCCCGCCCCGATCGGTTCCCACGGCCCCCAGTGCTGCTTGGTGCTGGTGATCACTTCCTGGCCATGGTCGCGCACGCCCAGATAAGGCAGCAGCCGTGTTTTCCATTTACCCACAGGTCGTTCCAGAACGGCCTGACTGATACCGCCATAGGCGCCCAGTGCAGGGTTGGCTTCATGGATGGACAGGGCGGTTTGCAGGTAGTTTTTATCAAGGAAATTGTCATCATCGACAAAGACGAACAAATCGCCGCGTGCTTCGATAATACCGGCGATTCGGGCGTAACTCAGCCCCGGTCGCGGCTGGCGAACCAGACGCAGCGTCATTTCCCGGTCTTTACGCAAGTCGTCAATCGCCAGCGGCGGGTTGGAGTTGTTATCAACGACGATGACCTCATAGCTTGTCGTAGCCAATGTCTGCTGATCGATACTATCCAGCACACGCTGAAAAATATCCATTCGCGGGTTGACGGTGCAGATGATGACGGAGACACAGGTCATGGAAAATAATTAATCGTATTGGTTGTCGCGATGCCGGTTTCAATTGCCGTAGTTGTCGCCAATTGCGCTAACGGCCTTGTGCTGCAGATGTTACATCCAGCGGTCAGAGTTCAGCAGCAGTCCACCCTCCCGGGCAAAAACAATGTCAATCTGGGCCAGATCGTTCTGATGCGGGCGACGCAGACTGCCCGCCAGATCGAACATGCGATAACCGTTTTGTGTCATATGAGCAATAATTTCATGTGCCAGCGGGCACTCAGGCATGAAACGATAAAAATTGGTTTCAATGATAAAAGCATTCGCGGTATCGAACATTTTTGCTCCGCCGCGCAAAACGTGCATCTCAAAACCCTGCACATCGATCTTGACCAGATCAGGTGGGGCGATTTTTCCTTCCGTCAGCAGGTTGTCGATGCTCTCCACCGGAATACGACGCTGGCGGCTCGGATCCGCCCCGGGATAATCCAGAGCGCTTGAACCATCGCAGTCGGGCGTCATGTTCATCGTGATTTCGCCCCGTGTTTCGCCGACTGCGGTTAACAGGTAATGAAACCGAGGATCGCGCTGAACGATTTGTTGAAGCGACGATTCACTCTCGCTGAGCGGGTCGATCATGTAAAAATGAGCCTGTTTCCAGCGGCTGCCAGCCCGCAAACTCCAGTAACCCTTGGCTGAACCAATATCCAGAACGACTTTGGGCGCATAGCCCCGTTCCACCAGGTGATCCAGCGCTTGATCCATTTCATCTTTTTGCATGACAGAACCTTTGAACCAACCGGCCAGTAACTGGATCATCCTACCCACAAAACCTCCGTATCAGGCGCGGGCCTGACATTTACGGCGGCGCGCAAGCCGTGAAGCATAACAAAACCCACGCCTGGCTTCCAATGACAGACAGCATATCGACCGCAGCGTCAGATACAGCACAGCAGCGATGAAACGAACAAGGTCCGATATTTTCCCGCCGCACGTGCAGATCAGGGCAATTTTCCTATACTGCCTTGAACCCTATGGCCCAGTTGCCCCGGATCAGCATCGTCACCCCTTCGTACAACCAAGGGCCTTATATCGAGGCAACCATCCGCAGCGTGCTGGAGCAGGGTTATCCGAATCTGAGCTACATCGTGATGGATGGTGGATCGACTGATCAGACGGTGCAGATTCTTCGACGTTATGAAAACCAGCTGCAGTGGGTCAGCCAGAAGGATGATGGGCAGGCCGATGCGATCAATCGCGGGTTTGCCGGGGTTGAAGGAGAGGTGCTGGGTTGGTTGAACTCGGATGATACGCTGGCACCGGGGGCACTGCACTTGGCGGGGGAGTATCTGCGCGATCATCCAAACGTGGCGCTCGTCTACGGCCAGGCCAATTTCATTGATCCACGCGGAAAATATCTGGGACGATGCGCACATATCGAACCATTTAACCACCACCGATTGCGCTATTTTTCGGATTTTATTGTTCAACCGGCTGCTTTTTTTCGGCGCAGTGCGTTTGAAGCCGTTGGTGGATTGGATAAATCCCTGCACTGGTCGATGGATTATGATTTGTGGTTGAAGCTGGCATCAGCCGGATATGCGATGCAGCACATTGCGCCCGTGCTGGCCAATTATCGCTGGTTTGGCGGGAATAAGTCAGCCATCGGCGGAATGAAGCGCTTGGAGGAGCTACAGCGGGTTGTCGAGCGCCATGGAATTAAAAAACTGCCAGCCTATTTCTGCCTTGAAGCAGCGTATGCCCATGGTGGGGTGGGGCTGGCGGCGCTCAAAGCAGGGCGACTTACCGAAGCGGCGGGGCGATTTTGTCGCGCCGCTGCGGCCGTGCTTGGTTCGCCCGATGCGATGATAAGTCTGGCAAATCCGCAGACCTGGCAGACGATCTGGACGGGCCAGGTTCTGCGCCGACGAACGCGCGGCAGTGATGGTTGAGCAGGGTGGCTGCATTTTCCGCTTACCCATTCACGCCATTAACGATTCAGATATTCGACCATTCATGCGCGCGGGCCGTGCGTTTGCGACGGATCCGCCAGCCCTGCGTGATAAACCGGCAGGCGGACGGTAAACGTCGTACCGTCCCTGGGGTTGCTTTTAACGCTGATGCTGCCTTCGTGCTCATCGACAATTTTACGCGCCACCGCCAGACCAAGCCCCGTGCCGCGATTGCCCTTGGTGCTGTGAAACAGTTCAAAAACATGGGGCATCATCGTTTCGGCGATGCCGCCACCGTTGTCGATCACTTCAAGAACGGCTTGGCGCGCCGATTCATCCCAGCGTCCGATGATGTGCACCAGACCGTCGCCGGGTTTGACTGCATCCAGGGCATTGCTGAGCAGATTCATGACCACCTGATGAATACCGTCAGGATCCATCGGCAGGGCAGGCATATCGGGGTCGATATCCGCAACCACCATGACCTCACGCTGGTTGGCGCTGTTGGCGACCAGCTCCAGACAATCCTCGACAATCGAACGCAGTTGCACCAGCTCCAGCCGCGGCTGGCGCTCTTTGGAATAGGCCAGCAGATTGGTTGTCAAACTGAAAATCTTTTCCAGATTGCGATCAACAATGTCCCACCCTTTTTTAGCCTGCTCAACGTTGCCATTACGCAGTCCGATTTCCACCACATCCGCTCCGCCCCGCAGCGCCTGCAGAATGTTCTTGATCGAGTGCGACAGGGCGGCGGTGGTCTCGCCGACAGCAGCCAGACGCTCCGCCTGAACGTGGGCGCGATAGAGTTTGGCGTTTTGCATCGCCAGGCCGGCTTGCAATCCGATTGTGGTCAGCAGACGCAGTTGATCCGGCGAATAGGTGTAATTTTTAACGGACGAATCGATATAGATGACGCCCAGGATGTCTTCGCCGGGCGATTTGGCATCCATTTTACGCGCCTTGATCGGTACGCAGATGGCTGAACGAATTCCCAGATTGTGTACGCTTTTGCCTTTGGAAAAGCGTTGGTCAGTCATGGCGTTGCTGGAAAGCACACCTTCGCCGCTGCGCATCACATGGTTGATGATGGTGCGTGAAGCGTGAATACGCGGAGTTGCATCGGTGGTGGCCGGTGCGTTATCGGCGGATTTGCCGCCATTGCCTTCTTCACGGCTGCGGACAACTTTGGGAATCAGCTCATTGCGCTTTTCATCAACCAGCAGAATAATACCGCGATCCGCCTTGATGTGTTCAAAGACCAGATCCATGACCACATCGAGCACTTGATCCACATCAAAACTGGAACCCAGCGTAGCGCCAAGCTGGTAGAGCAGGCGCAGATTGGTCATGGCGGCAGCGGCGGGTTCGGGTACAGCCAGCACCATCGAATCTTCGTTGCTGGGCATGGTGTGCATGATGGCGCTGTCCATGCCTGCCTCTTCGCCGGCGAGTTTGACGCTGCCGCTGCTGGTGCGCGATATGCCGGGCTGGGCACCAAAGACCATCAGCGTGCGCCCGATGCGGATCTGGTCACCCAGTTTTAACTCATACTTGCGCTCGACGCGCGTTCCGTTGATAAATGTGCCATTGGCGCTGCCCATGTCCAACAGAACCCATTTGCCTTCCATCGGATGCAGCTCGCAGTGCTTGCGCGAGACCGTGTTGTCGGTCAATGGTATCTGACGACTATCGCGGCCAAGCATGGCTGGGGCATCAGGCAATTCATAACGCCTGCCCTTGTCCGGACCTTGTATGACCAGAAGTGTCAGCACAAGTGAATTGTCGCTTGGCGGAGTGATTTTGTCATCGGCTCAGACGCTGCAATGAAAAAAATACCGGTTCAGTTCACCTGCAGCTTGATCGTCCGGCCGCTGGCGGTGCGCGTGCGCGATGGTTTGGGTTGTGGTTTTAACGGCGGTATGGGTGGTCGGCGTGAGATACTGGTCACCGTCTGAGCAAGGAAAAGCAGGATGGCAATTGCGCCAAAAAGGCCAGCCCACTGGCGGACAGGATAGGGCCAGAGGCTGTGGGTATACCCCACGGCCGCATCGGCAATCAGCCGCAGCGCGACGGATATTTCCAACAGCAGCAGATGGGCGTAAAACCGCGGATGATAAGCCATTTGCACATTTAAAACAGCGGGAAAAATAATCGGAGCGTGCCCGAAGATCATCGCAAAAACAAAACCCAGCAGAACCGAGTGCAACATGCCATCATACGCCAGCCCAGCCATGGGGGCATGATCGATCCAGCCCCAACCCGATCCATGAGAGACCGGAAGCATCAACACATTCAATAGCGCCAGCACACCGCCCAGCGCCAGCCAGAAGTAACCCGACAGCAGGCACGATGCGACAAAACGGGTCAACCCTTTGCCCCGAATGGTCTGACGCGCCAAGTCGTGAATAACCAGCCAGATTGACATCCCGATCATGCCGACGCCGGAAATAGCCCAGCCCAGTCCCGGCCAGACCAACCCGACCAGTAGTCCGAGCAGGTAAGGCCCGACCGCTGCGGCAAATCCAGCATGACGCCCACGCAATGGCGCCAGGAAACGACTCAGCTCCAGACGTTCACCGACAATGGTCAGCACTAGAAACGCGATCCACCACTCAACAATCTGCGGAATTGCCCAGCCTCCCAGCCATAGTGCGTTGCCCACAGCCCATGCCACAGCGCCCAAACCCATCGTGATTGTAAAGAGCGTGAACTGACGGGAGACGACGTTGATAAAAACGCCCACCAGCACCAGACTGCCAGCCAGCAGAAGTGCCTGCCCTAGAGCGACGGGCAGGCCGGTGATTAAACTCAGTGCGCCCAGTGCCGCAAAGATCGGCGCGCCATACGTCCAGAGGCGTCCCAGCGCGACGGACCGCTCCAGACTGATGAGCGTGCCCAGAAAACCGCCGACCATCAATGCCCCGTGATAGGAAACCGAACCACTGTTAAAAGTCGGCCACGGCCAGCCCATACGCAGCAAACCACCCCATAAACCAGCGACAAGAACAAAAATGCCCAGAGCCAGAATGGGAATTCTCCGGGATGGTTTGGATAGGATCATAGAGTGTAGTATCTGGGGTAAAACCGGTTGTGATTATAAGTCGGGGTTGCTGTTTTTGAAAAAGCGTACGTCGGAACAACCGGATGAGGATAGTGTCGATAAAACACAGCGGCACGAATTAAGCGCCGCTGCATTGTTGTAGTCAAAATTGACAAGGCTGATTCAACGCCAAGTGCCGCGCTTGAAATGTTCAGCCAGTTCGCGGTGGTCTTCCTCGGTTGGGGGAGGACTGACCACGACTGCCAGAACGGTCTTGCTGTGGGCACGCACGCCGCGGGCTTTACCCGCTTCGGCCATGAGCACCGCGCCCGGGCCGGCGTGTTCAAGTTCTTCACCTTCACCTACGAACCAGGCATCGCCGGAAATAACGACCATCGTCAGGTCGGACTTGGGGTGATGCACGGGAATGGCCTGACCTGCTTCCAGGCCGACCACCATCGTTTTGCTGCGCGGGCTTTGCACCAGCGTGGAACCCTGAAAGCGTTCGGGGGCAAATTTCGCAGCTTTGTTTAGATCAGGAACAATCATCCGATTTCTCCAAAAGAACCAGCCGCTGCGGCCGGTCGGATTGACAATCAAATCAATAAAACGGGCTTAGGCGGTCTTGCCGATGCGCACACGCCAGGTGGTCGGACCCTGCTCGAGGTATTCCCAGGAAAACTGTCCTTGATGCTCCGCCGCGAACTGATAATAAAGTGGCTTGGGGTCATGGTCGTTGACCAGCTCAAAGGCCTGACCAGCCGTCAGCGCGTTGTAGGTCTGAAAAATGGTGCTATGACGGTGCATGGGGGGCATGGTGCGAACGTCAATCGTCGAAGTAACTTCCAGTGCCATGATGATGGCTCCTTTCAAAATTGCGGCTTGAAATAGATTCTGGCCAGCCGCAGTGACCTTGATGCAAAGAGCTGATCACCTTGACCAGCCTAATTGTTCTTTCCCCGCATCGCTCATCATCTCGGAGGTCCATTTGGGTTCCCAGACGATGGTAATATCAATGGCGTCAACGCCAGGGCACATTTCGCGCACACGCTGGTTGATCTCCCCGCGAATATGCTCGCTCAGCGGACAAGCCGGTGTGGTCATGGTGATACGCAGTTTGACGTTGCGTTCTTCAACCTCCAGACCATAGACCAGACCCAGATCAACAATATTGACACCCACTTCGGGGTCATCAACGTGATATAAAGCGCCATAGACCTGATGCTTGGTGGGCAGTTCCGCGTCCTTGTCGTACTCGCCGTGCGTGACGTGCTTTTCATCGGGCACTTTGAAGGTGAATCCCGCTCCGTATGCGGCGTTACGCTGAAAATCGATCACAGCTTCGCCCAGAACGGGCACATCTTCAGGGGCGCAAACGATGGTGATACCTTCAGAGCTGAAGGTCACATCGTCATCATTGGCGTCTTCGGTCAGATCCAACGAAAATTGCCGTTGCGAACCATGACCCTTGACTCCGACGCGCAACCGCGAGGTCTGCAGATCCAATCCCTGATCTTTGGTGATCGAGCGGATTTCCTCGGCTGCTTCTGGTTTCAGTGTGATTGGCATAAGATTAATCTCTCTGGCAAATCAGTACGACGGCAATTGAGTCTATATCTCAGCAGTGCGATTAGAGGCAGACAAGCACGACTGCCATTGTGCAGCTCGTATCAATAAATCCAAGGCTGTACGAGCAAATAGAACAAAGACTTAGGGTTGCAGTTCCGATTCGATTAATTCGCTTTGGCTATCGCGGAGCCGTCAGAATCAGGCTCCGCCCGAACCAGCAGCAGGTTTATTTAACCTTCATCGTACCGTGCATGGTAATAAAGTGGCCGGGGAAGGTGCAGACAAAGCTGTGATTGCCTGTCTCGCTGGGCGCGGTGAACTCCACGCTGACTTCCTCACCCGGGCCAGCCATTTTGGTGTGTGCCAGCACATCGCCACGCATGGATTCGGGCACGTAATCATCTTCAAAATTGCCCCCCTGGACAGCTTCGTTGGCAAATTTCTTGTAGTCGATCCCCTGGTTCAGAACCACGACATTGTGCGACATGGCTTCTTTAGGCATTTTGCCGATATTTTTCAGATCGATGCGGACTTTTTCGCCCGGATGTACCGTGAACGACTTGAGGTCATATTGCATTTGATCGTCGCCGGTGATGTGTACCGTGGCAACTCCGTTTTCACGGACAACCGGATCGTTGGCACTGGCTTTTTCTGCCGCTGCCGAAGTTGCCGATGTGCTCGGGCTGGAGGAGTTATCGCAACCGCTGACCAAAGCCAAACCGCCTGCCAAAGCTGCTACACAGACCGAAGTCATGATTAAATGCCGCATCATCGAGATTCTCCTGACTATAATAAGTGATTCAACAATTACGCCTAGCACGTTTATATTCTGGATAGACGCATCCAAAATAGGCGTTATTTGCTATCCTAGGCACGGTAAGGCTGAATTTCTTCTGCGTTCCAATTTTTTTCGCTACCGATTTGGGCTGCCGTGTCACTAACGCGCCTGTCCGTGTAAAACAGCAGATATCCGATGAAAACGATCGAGAAAATCCACGAATTGTCAGAACACTTGGAAATGCTTCGTGATTTACGATAGATGCGACGTTTTGCCGCAGGCGATCGGTGGCAGATGGCCAGGCCACGTGATGCGCAGAGGAATAAAGTGAGAACTTATGGAGCTGTTTTCCCGCATTGATGCTCATGTTCATTTCCCCGCTGATACATCACAGGCACAGCAGATCGTGCGCGATGCGCGGTTGAAGGTGGTCAATGTCTGTGTGGATGATCAGGAACTGGGTGGCGTTGCCGCTCAGCGTCAGTGGTATCGCGCCCTGGCGATTACTCAACCGGAGTTGTTCGCCTGGATCACCAGTTTTGATCTGTGCGGTTTTCCCAGCCCCCAATGGAAACAGCGCGTACTGGAGCAGTTGCGGGAGGATTTCACCGGCGAAGGAGCAGCCGTCGGGTGCAAAGTGTGGAAAAACATCGGCATGGAGTTGCGCGATCCTGCCACGAACCAATGGGTTTTTATCGATGATGCTCGCTTCGATCCTGTTTTTTCTTTCCTGCAGCAGCAGCGCAAAGCGGTCCTGATGCACATCGGCGAACCGCTGGCTTGCTGGCAGGAGCTTGATCCAGCCAGTCCGCATTACGGATACTACAGCACCCAACCCCAGTGGCATTGGTACGGGCGCAATGATGTGCCCAGCCACGCCCGCCTGATCGCCTCACGCGATGCCATTGCTCAGCGTTACCCTCACCTGGCGGTCGTCGGGGCGCACTATGGCAGCCTTGAATCTGATCTGGCTGAGATTGCTGCGCGCTTTGAGCGTTACCCTAATTTTTTTGTCGATACCTCCGGACGGCTGGTTGATATGGCATTGCAGGCGGGGCGCGATCGACAAAAGGTGCGTGATTTTTTTCTACGTTACAGCGATCGGCTGATCTGGGGAACCGATCCGGTTTGCCTTTGCCCGCTGAGTCAGATGGACGAACAAACGCGCCAGGCGCGCCAGAGCCAGGCGCAAAGATTATGGGCCAAGGAATGGCGGTTTTTCGCAACGAATGATGAGTTGAATTTCAACGGTGCGAAGATTTGCGGGTTGGCACTGCCTGAAACAGTGTTGAAGAAATTGTTCGTGGATAACGCCCGTCGTATTTACGTCGGTGTGTAGATTGCGCTGATTGACGACAGGGATGTTAGCATTACGGGTGACGCTGACTTTTATGCGGGCCGGGCTGCCTGTTTTTTATGCAGTGGCCTATACTAAACTGATGCACGGTTGTTACAGACCGTCGTGTTTTGGTCAGTTGGCACTTGCGCTGATGACTGCTTTTTACAGTTGAATTACAGGGAAATTTGTATGCTCGAAACAAGCACCAGAATTAAGATCGATATCAGTTCCAGCCTCCCGCGCAACCTCGATGCTGTTGCGGTGCTGATTCACAAACAAACGCCTGCCAACGCTTTTACCTCCAGTCCGTTAAGCCAGCCGATTCAATCGACAATCAACCGGATCATCACGACCAAAATCAACACCGGCAAAAGTGACATGCTGACGATGCAGGCGCTGGATCAGGTCAAAGGTGAGCCGGCGCGACTGATTGTGATCGGGCATGGCAATCCTGCGAAATTCTCTGCCGCGTGCCTGCGCGAATCAGCAGCCACGCTGGCGCGTGAGGTGAATAAGCAGAAGTTCAAACAAGTGGCGCTGGTCATCCCCGATCTGCCGGACCTGTTGCCCGGTTCACCCGATACCGATTCACTTGAACCGGCGCTGCCATCAGCGCTTGGGGCGCTGGCCGAGGGACTGGAGCTGGGTTCGTTTGATTTTGCCCTGTATCGCGGCAGTGCCAGCTCCAACGGCAACAGCGGTCGCGCGCCAGCCAGCAAATCAGTAACACAGTTCACCTTGGTTTATGAAAAACCGGGTAGCGCCGCCAAACTGGCCGTGCAGCGCGGACAGATCATCGGTAAGGGGCAGAACATTGCCCGCACGATTGCGTTTCGCCCCGGTAATGACATCAATCCACCCGCTTTGGCGCAGGTGGCGCAGGAGCTGGGGCGCGAAGTTGGGTTGAAAGTGCGCGTGCTGGATGAAAAACAGATGCAGAAACTGGGGATGGGTGGAATTGTGGCCGTTGGTTCGGGCAGCCGTAACACGCCACCGCGGATGATCGTGTTGGAATGGCCGGGCAAAACAGGTTCAAGCAGCAAAGGGAAAAAAGCCGGCCGGCAACCAGCACCGCTGCTGGTGGTTGGCAAGGCGATTACGTTTGATACCGGCGGAATTTCCATCAAACCAGCCGCCAATATGCAGCGGATGATTTTCGATAAGTGCGGCGGAATGGCCGTGCTGGGGCTGATGTATGTTGCAGCCCAATTAAAACTGCCGCAGCGGATCGTGGGTATTCTCGCCTCGGCGGAAAATCATATTTCTCAAACAGCCTATCGGCCGGGGGATATTCTGCGCTTTGTAAATGGAGTGACAGCGGAAATTACCAATACCGACGCCGAGGGGCGACTGGTTCTGGCTGATGCGCTGGCGTGGGGTTGTCAGACTTATCAGCCATCGGCGGTGGTTGATCTGGCGACGCTGACAGGCGGCGTGGTCGTTGCCCTGGGCAAGAGTATTGCTGGTGTCATGACGATGGATGATGGTTTGATGAAGCAGATGCAACAGGCTGCGGATCGGGCGGATGAAAAAATCTGGCGCCTGCCGCTGAACGAGGATATGAAGGGAATGATGAAAAGCGACATGGGGGCAGATATCGTCAATTCCGCAGGTCGTGAAGCCCATCCGTTGCAGGGGGCGGTGTTTCTGAGCTACTTTGTGCCCCAGGGGGTTCCGTGGCTGCACATGGATATCGCCGGTGTCGCCGACACGGAAAAACAGACCTCGCTGTATGTCAAAGGGGCTACTGGCTGGGGCGTGCGGACGCTGGTCCAGTGGGTCAGCAATCGGGGCAGATAAAAAATTACGCGCCGAAAGTTTTGATCTTTGGGTGAATCAACCATAACTTCATCACGAAGATGGTTCCCTACCTGCTGCAAGTTTCGGCCAGCAATGACACCACGCAGTGGATTGTGATGGGGGCGGCCGTTTTTGGACTGGCGTATATTCTGCTGCGCCCGCGTTTTGGTCGGCGCAAGGATCCGCTGGAAAACTCGGCCCCGCGCTTTTCCCTGGCGCAGCAACGTTCGCTGGAACGCGACATGAATAACGTGGTGGTGGAGCTGGCGGAGATGGCCCGACAGATTACCGGCCAGCTCGATACGCGCGCTGCCCGACTGGAGGCGTTGCTTACCGAGGCGGATGAAAAAATTCGTCGTCTGGAGCAGGTGTCCGGGGGTAAAACGGATGAATCTTCGCTGAGTCGATCAACCGGGTTATCCGATGCCGATGCACCCGCTTCTCTTGGGGAAAAAAAATCGAATTCGGCAGCGGTTTCACCCGACCGTACTGCCGACACGATCGCGCAGCGTCATGCGCAAATCTATGCCCTGGCTGACCAGGGGTTGGATGCGCGCAGCATTGCCCACAAACTGGAGCGACCCGACGGGGAAATCGAGCTGATCCTTGCCCTGCGCAAGCCTTCTCAAAACGGCCAGACCGGTTGATGCAGCGGCACCCATAACCCGCGGCGGCAGGATGGGATCACTGTTTTGCAGGTTATCAGACGATTGTTTTTCCACCCGCCAACATAACTCCATCAATCAGTTGACCGATGAAACAACTGAATGGATTTAGCGACACCGAGTTCAAATACGCGCCTGTTGGACGAAGCCGTGGCCAGGAATTTCGGGCTGGTGCTGTCGTATCCCTCAGCCGGAATGTGGCGACATCATAAATCGCGATTTCTGGGTGACTGCAAAGAGGGCGTCTGGGTGGAATCACCCCCACAGGAAGCAAGCCTGGCTGACGCTTTGATTACGTCGAAGGAGAAAGCGGGCTGCTCGTTTCGTAACGGGCAAAACAAGGTCGTTTTTACCGCCCCAATATTGAAGCGCAGTTCCGAGTATTACGTCAATCCATCCACGCCGGTGGAAGCAGTGTTGATTCGCTGGCCCGAGACGATTAAGGCCGTTCAGCGACGATTGACCTACCGTGTGGTGATACCGAAAGATTTTGATTTGAATCTGCGCATCTGGCGCATTGGCCGCGATGCTCATATCAAGGATCGGCCGCTGTCCAGTTGTGAATTGCCGTGCCGTCTGCTGGATTTGAGCACTGGCGGACTGGGTGTATTCCTGGAAAATCGGGATGGGCAATCGCCAGCGGTTCTGCCAGCGGATCGATTGCGCGTGGAGATGAAGCACGGCGAGCAGTTGTTGATCATGGAAGCGCGTCTGCGTTATCCACCGGAAAAAAGCAAAGATAACAGTTGTCGTGCGGGGATTCAGCTTGTGCTGATGCAGGAAACCCTGGAAGGTCGGCGGCTGATGGTGGCGTTGACGCGCATTGTCGGTCAGCTTCAGCGCCAGGAATTACGGCGGTTTCGCATGGGGTTGTCGTAATTCACGATCACAATCGTGGGGTGGATTACGGTTGCGTGGTGGGGCTTTGCAACTGCTGACGCATTTCGTCCGCCCGCTCAAGCAACGTATCGGCGCTGGTGTCCTGTGCGGTGATGGGCTGAAGCTCAAAGTGCAGCTTGCGCTCATCGGTGGGGCGGAAGGGCATCAATTCTGCCACAAAGTCAAACGGCGGCCACTGCCACCATGGTGCGACCAGCTTGGCGTGGGTGACGAGTGTTTGATAACCATCCTTGCGCACCTGCACGTCGTAGTCGCCATACCACAAAAAATCATGCGTCAGCGGCGTGCGACCGACTTCCTGATCATTGAGATAGACCAATGCCCCAGCAGGCTGGGACGTGATCTGCATGCGACGCTGAACACATCCGCCAAGCGTCATCATCAGCATCATCAGCACGATCGGGAGTAGGTGTCGCATGAGTGGCATTCGGCAGAAAAGGTCTACCCGCGCTATTGCACGCCCTGAATCAGAGACTTCCCGTCCAGTCGGGGGGAAGCAGCAGTACGGGTATCCGCGTATTTTTAATCAACTCGACCGGTACATTACCCGCCAGCAGACGGGCGAAGACATTTTTGTTGGTCAGTCCCAGAACGATGACGGTACACTCGCGTTCAATGGCGGTATTCAGAACCGCCCGGGCGATATCATCGCTGAACATGAGCAGGGTCTGCACGGCAACGTCGCGTTGCTGCAGCGCCTCGCGCAACAGGTACATGGCCGATTCGCCATCGGCCTGCTCGTGTTCGCGCATTTGCCCGGCACTGGGGCGGGAAACATGAACAATAAGAACTTCAGCATTCAGTTGTGTGGCCAGCAGCGCAACGGGATCGATCACTTTCTGTGCGGCCCATGGGCTACTTACGGCGACCAGTAATCGGCTCATAGCCGGTAATTGTAATGAATTGTCGGTCTGCTACAAATGCCTGCATCGAGACAATGCCGCAACCGGATAAAATCGCTGCTGGCTGGCTTTAACCCACCAGCCCCAAACCGCCTGCCCCTCATAGGTGTCAGATAATTGTAAAACCAGGAAAACACCAGATGGCGCTTTCTTGATCAGGGAGCTTTCAACTATCGCTCCGCCCTTTATAATCCACCTGCTACCTAAAACCTCATTCAGGAGATACGCATGGCTGACATCGGCAATCAGGAATATTCCACCATTCTTGGCCCGGATACCACGATCAAGGGCGAAGTGGCTTTTGAAAAAAGCTTGCGTCTGCATGGCCGGATCGAAGGCAAGGTCATCACGCAGGGCCGCCTGCATGTCGCCAAGGAGGCCAAATTGCTGGCCGATGTGGATGCCGGTTCGATCATTGTTGAGGGTGAGGTCAAAGGAAAACTGGTTGCCAGCGACCGTATCGACCTGAAACAGTCTGCCCGTTACGAAGGTGATTTGGCAGCCTCGCGGCTGGCGGTGGAGGAAGGGGCCGTTTTTTCCGGCCATGTTTCCGTTGGCCCTGATGCAGTTAAACCCGACACCCGGGGCGGGGCTGGCCAGGCTCGACCGGTTTCAGCGCCGGCGGCCCAGACATCGGGTAATCGCTAGTCCGGTTCGGGTCTCCACCCGTCATTGACCTTTCGACCTGACCTGAATCAACAGGATGGCCGACACGGGTAATGAGCAGTTGCGCGCCGGTGCAGATTGTGAAAAGGTAAGTTTGCTGGCTGGGCATCATGATGGCCACCAATCCTCGGTTTAATCCGCAGACCTCTGAAGACCGCATCACGGTCATCTGTCTGCATTGCCAGAAACCGATCGAAGTGCCGCGACGGGTGATAACATTTACCTGCAAATACTGCCACAAACCATTGCGTCTGGAGGATATCCAGTTCAAAAAATATGAGGCGCGCCGCGTGATCGAGACGTGTGGCACGATCACGATTGAAAAAAATGGGAATGTCGTTGCTGAGCAGGTTCGATGTGGCGCGATGATTGTCCGCGGAAAATTGCGCGGCAATGTATCATCGCGCAGCAATGTGCTGGTGGGGCCTGAGGCGCAGATCAGGGGCAATGTGACCGCCCCGCAGATTGCCATTGGGGCTGGCGCCATTCTGGAAGGTGATTATCGAATCGGCCCGGATGAATCGACAGTTCAGTCCTGACCGTGGATTGGTTCGACCGTAAAACCTGCGAAATTTCACGCATTGGCCTGCAATTGGCCGACGATAGCAAACAGGTAACACTGTCTACCACCGGCAACATGACCCAGCCCACAACTGAATCGCTCGATTTGTCGGTGATTATCCCCACGCTCAATGAAGCAGATAATCTTGCGCTGCTGGTGCCGCGCCTCCATGCGGCCTTGTCACCACGCCGCTATGAACTGATTATTGTTGACGACAACAGCCAGGATAATACCCCAGCAGTCTGCGCTGAACTGGCGCAGAGTTATCAACTACGTCTGATCGTCCGCCGACAACCCAAGGATGGCCTCAGTGGCGCAGTGATGGAAGGTATTGCAGCCGCCCGTGGGGAAGTGTTGCTGGTGATGGATGCGGATTTACAGCATCCGCCGGAAAAAGCCCCGGAGCTGGTCGAGGTGATTGAAAATAACCGTGGTGATTTTGCCTTGGGCTCGCGTCATGTTGCCGGCGCGACCAGCGATGAACACTGGGGTCTGTTCAGACGGTTGAATTCGTGGGTCGCCACCTTGCTGGCCCGACCATTTGCCGGTCATATTACCGACCCCATGAGCGGCTTTTTTGCCTTACGTCGCTCGACTTATCAGGGCGCCAAACGGCTGCTGCCACTTGGTTATAAAATTGGTCTGGAATTGATCTGCAAGACCGAATGCCAGCGCCTGGTCGAAGTGCCGATTCATTTTGGTCTGCGTCACGCCGGCCATTCCAAGCTGACCGTCAAGCAGCAGTTCAAATATCTCGAGCACCTCAGCCGGTTGTACGATTTCTGCTTCCCCCGACTTTCACCGATCATCAAATTCATCATTGCCACTGGCATGGCCTGGTTTGTCGGCTTGGGCGCGTTTTTTTTCTCCCTGCTCTGGACTGATGATCTGGCGGTTGCTGCTGCGATTGCTTACGCCTGCGGTCTGGGCATAACGCTCATCTTTTTCATGCGGTACGTGCGCACCCAGCGCGCATTTATTGTTCGCAAACATCCCTGGATCGATTTCGTCTTTACCAGCCTGGGTGAGTGGGCGGGTGCGGCTTTGACCGCTACCTATCTCGATCAGCGCCTGGATCATGCCCGTCCGTTGGAGGTGTTCGTGCTGGCCTTTCTAGCTGGAACGATGATCCGCTACGTGATGCGCAAAGAGTTCAGCCAGGATATTCGCGGACTTCGCCGCCAGAAACGCCGTGAAGAAACACCGGAAAACTGACAAATCTGCGCAATTGAATTGATCGATGGGTTCAACGCAGCTTCAACGTCGCCCCTTCCTGTTCCCACTGTTCGATCAACCGGTGTAAGTCCTGGATGGTGGCATTGAGTTGCTCGCTGGTCAGAACCAGACTTTCATACAGGCGTTTGTCATTGATAAATGCTCCCGCCGTGCCGTTGCCGGTGTCGATTTTGCCGGCGATGGACTGAAAGGTCGAAAGCAGCTTCCCAGCATCAACAATGCGGCCATTGATCTGGTCGATCAGATTGCCGGCGTGCGTCTCGATTTTAGCGATTGCGCCCTGGGTCTGCTTGATGGTTGCACTGGTGGCTTGACCAATATCGTGCAATTGAGTCGAGAATGTTTCCAGATTGTCAGCAATGCGGTTGGCGGTGGCTGTTGCTGAAGCGACATTGGCCAGCGAATCCTTCAAATTGGCCTTGATCTGCGGATCCGCCACAATTTCATTGACCGAATTGATCGTAATCGTCGCTTGACGCACGGCGGTTTGCAAATCTCCGACGATGTTCGATTCACGAAACTGCTGGGTGGCCAGCCGCAACTCGGTCGCCAGTTGGGTGAACTCCGGCGGCAGAAGGTTCAGGCCGACAAAATGCGTTTCAATCGTCTGTCCCTGGGCAAGCTGCCCCTGCGGCTGGTCGCCGGGGCGCACCTGCAGCGAGATGCGCGAAGCGGCCCCAATCAACCCGGTCGAGCGGATTTCCGCAATCACATTGCCCGGCAGAGGCGGTTCAAGATCAACCCTGGCTTCGATGCGCACGTTCTCCTGATCCGCCAGACGCTGGATCGACATGATCTTGCCCACGGTTACGCCCCGGAAACTGACGGTCGATCCTTCGCTTAATCCTTCGGCCCGGTCGCTGATGAACACGACATCGAGCTGATCGCGCGTAAACAGGCGCACCGGCGCATCGCCAAACTTCATGATCATCCAGCCCAGGACGGCCAGTCCGCCCAGCATCACGATTCCGACAAGGAGATTCTTACGATACGATGACATCGGTTTTATTGAGTAGGAACGATATTATAATACAGCAGACCAGACAGTCTTGTAGCCGTCACAAGCCCGGCTGGCAAGTCTTGCGGTTCGTCTTGGTCTGGCTTGTGGCGCATAAATAAGCGTTGCACTGCTTCGTCGAACCAGCGCACATGACCGCTATCATTTTGCCGGAGGGAAAACAGCATGGCAAGAACACTTCTTCTGCTGGTATTGGCGATTGTCCTTGGCCCCATGTTTTTGCTGGCCAAGCCTCCGCTGGCGCAGACCCCATCGCCACCTGGCATGAAACGCTATGACGGTCGATATTACATAATTTACACGGATTGGGGTGAAGAATTTGCTCGTGAGGCGATTCTTCGCACCGATGCCATGGCTGAAGAATATTATCAGCGCACACGTGAATTTTCAGGGCAGCTCAATGCACGGCTTCCGGTGTATCTATTTAGTTCTGGCGATGACTATTTTCGTGCTGGCGCTCCTCCAAGCTCGGGGGGAGTGTTTATGGGTGATCGTATAATGGCACAGATATCTCGCCCTACTAATAATGGAAATTGGCGATTGCTTCAGCATGAAGGATTCCATCATTTTATGCGTGCTACGATTGATGGTGACATACCTGCGTGGTTGAGTGAAGGGTTTGCGGAGTATTTCGTCGAGGCACTTTTTACCGGAGATGGCTTTGTCAGTGGCCTTATCCCACCAGAACGGCTAAAGCGTGTTCGCGATCAAATTCAGCAAGAAACATTTCTACCGTTATCTGAAATGCTGATTGACGATGGTGAACAATATAAAGCGCTGGGCATGAGGCAATACGATCAGGGTTGGGCTATGGTTCATTTTCTGGCTCACGGTGAAAATGGCCGATACCAAAAAGCCTTTACTAATTTTCTAAAGGGCATTAATAATCGGTTGCCTTGGCGGCAAGCGTGGATCATTAATTTTGGCGGCATCGATGGGATTCAAGAAAAATTCAACGCATATTGGTTAAATCTGCCAGATAATCCGACTCAGGACCTTTATGTCAAGGCGACCGCACTGACGTTGGCCAGCTTTCTGGCTCGTGCCTATCAGCAAGGCCAGACGTTTGATTCGCTGGATACTTTTCTTAATACCGCGCGTTCGGGCAAACTGAAAGTGGCTGATGAGTTGTGGTTGCCACCTGGTTTATTGTACGAGGCGTTAAAGTCGCAAAAGAGTACTGGACAATGGTCATGGCAGATGACGGCTGCCAAGTTACCACGTCTTGTGGCGGTGCTTCCGGATAAAACTCGGATTATTGCCAGCTTTGATCTGAAGCATAAAAAAATACAATCGGTGCAGGCTCAGATTGATATTTTGCCGCGCTTAATGGCACAGGCACGCGAGTTGCAACGCGACGGCAGGACATCTGACGCCCGACGCTTGCTTAGTGCAGCCATCAAGGCCAATCCTCAATCTGAATTTGTCGCTGAGGCGCGCAAGCTTGTTCAGGAGCTAAAATAATCGTTGCATCGATTGTGTTGTGCCTTTGCATTGCGCTATTAGGGAAGAGATTGCTGGCTGGCCGCAACGCACCTGTTTATACTCTCAAATATGCGATCAATCCGGCTTTCGGTTATTTCTATTTTGCTGATAGTGAGCGCAGTATGGCTGGCGGTTGGATGTGCCTCGCCGATTCCCGTTGGCCGGTATGTGAAGCAGCTTCACTGGTCTTCCACTCAGGCGCTTTCCGCCGAGCAGGTGCAGGACAATAATCTCATCCGCCTGCAGTTATATGGAGCTTTTCAAAATGGGCACGGTCGTTTGGCAGCCAATTTGCCCGCAACCACGTATGACCTTCAGTCTCTGCCGCAGTATCTGATTGTCGAAAACGGAATTGCGCATCTCATGACGGACTATCGCCGCAATCGCGTGGCGGGCAAACCCGCCATTGATAATCAACTGGTCAGTGCGCTGCGTCTGGGATATTACGAGCGCGGCCATTTTGTCGAAGCCGATATTCTCCCACCGGCTGGCCGGGAGCTATTCTTGTTGGTGCAACTGAACAATCAGCAAGAAGTGCGTTTTTAGCCTGCCGGCAGGTTGCCTGCTGGTTTGATTCCGACATGGCTCCGGCGGCTTCAGGCATTCTGCCCGCGCGCCAGTTTCAGATAAGCAGCACGCAGCGGGCTGTAAAACTGTATATCCGAACGATAAGTCCGGCACTGCTGGGCAATCGGCGATTCTGTATGGGGAACGAAACGATTCAGCCGCATCAGATCGCCATTGTCGGCTGTCAGCGGCAGGACATTCTTACGCGGCCGAATTGTGAAACCCAGTTTTAATCCCGCAGCCCGGCAAGTCGCGATGACATCCTTGTTGAAATTGCCATTACAGTAAGCGATGGCGGTGGGGGTTTGCGAGGTGATTTCGGTCAAAACCCGCTGGCAGTTTTCCACCTCGCGGCGGACTTCGCGTTGCGCGTAATTGGTTAAAATCGCGTGATCGGCCGTGTGGTTGCCAAGGTAAACATAGGGCTGGTTGGCAAAGTCACGCAATTCATCGGCATTCATTGGGCGGTCGATATCGCCGTGCGGTTTCAGCACGTCCGCGCCGAAACGCTCGATAAGGCTTTGCTCGATTTCACTGTTCCTGCGATCCTTGTAGGACAAGGTATCCCGGTTAATAAGCTTGTCGCTGGCTCCCTGCGCTTTGCGCACGCGCCACAGCGCATCCCACCAATAGCTCTTTTGCTGCAGAATATAGTTGGTGGCGATGAAGAAAATCGCAGGAACTTTATACTGCTCAAGCAGGGGCAGCGCCAGCGTGTTGTTGTAATAACCATCGTCAAAGGTCAGCATCGCAAACTTGCCTTTGCGCGGCAGTCCATGCAGCAGATGATCCGGACCAACAAACGTATAACCATGTTCCAGGTAGTATTCGATCAGTTTGCGCAGGTGATCGACGGTAATACGATCGAGCGGGTCGAGCAGATTACGGTTGATTTCCGCTTCATCACGAAAAATGCAGTGAAATAAAAAGATCAGCAGACCGTCACGCTCCTGCCGCAGCGATAGGTAGAATTGCGCCATTCGCGCATCTGTTGAGCGGACGAGATTCTGTAATGTGTGAATCATCCCGATAATTACTTACACATCTCAAACCGATAATATTCCATCGCGCGGTTGCCAAACGCATTTTGCGCCCGGTGCCTCATTGCATCATCCCTGTTTCAGGTTGTGGCCAAGGGCTACGCGATAAGCAGCAAGCGTCTGCTGCACCATGCCCGTAATCGTAAAACGCTGGCTGCGCTGGCGGGCTGCATCAGCCGCTGTTTGACGATATCGGCAATTAGTTATCAGCCCTGAAAGCGCCTGGGCAAAATTTTCAACATGATCCGTCTGAACCACTTCGCCATTGACGCCCGATTCCACCAGGATTTCCACGCCCGACGACTGGGTTGCAACCACCGGCAGCCCGGCCGCCATCGCTTCCAGCACGACGTAGGGCAGACCTTCCTTGCGGCTGCTCAGGGCGAAAATATCGAATCCGGCAAAAAATTGACGGGCATCACGCTGGCCCAGCCAGATGATGCGGTTATTGACGCGCAGCGTATTGGCCAGATTTTGCATCGGTTCCGATAACGGACCGTTCCCGACGATCGCCAGCCGGGTCTGCGGGGCCGCATCCAGCACCTGGGCAAACGCCTGAATCAACACATGCGGAGCTTTTTGTTCAACCAGTCGGCCGACAAACCCAATCACCGGTTCATCGCCCAGAACGCCCAGATTGCGGCGGGCCTGCTGACGTGATACGAGGCCGGTCGGATCAACACCGTTGGGAATCATGATCAGTCGTTTGTCGCCCAGGCCCAGTGATGCGGCGGCCCGCTTTTCTTCGGGTGAAACGGCGATAATACGACTGGTGCACTGCGCCAACCCCAACTCAATGCCAAGGTACATCAACCATTTCCATCGCGGCAGATCCGGGTCCATCATGATCAAACCGTGCAGCGTGTAAAATGCGCGGGCGCCTGTTCCCAGTGCTGCCAGGCGGGCCATCGCACCCCCCTTGGAGCTGTGACCGTGGATAATGTCAAACGGACCATGTTTGCGCCCATAGCGGCGCAGCAGTGCAATCGCCTTGATATCGCGCGGATGTGGCGCGGCATTCATGGCCAGAACAATGGTTCCGGCAACTGGCAAACCCGCAAGGCGATCCAGAAAATACTGGTCAACACGGTTATTGGAATAGGCGATGTGAACTTCATGCCCGTGCTGGATCAGCCCCTGGGCCAGATCCAGCACATGCCGTCCGGTACCGCCACCGGCACATTCAACAATCATCAGCACCTTGAGCTGGCGTGTGACCAGTGCCTGGTCGGCGCTGGTGACAGCAGAGAGGGAGGATGGAGCGAGGTGATGCTTCACAGACTTATTTTCGGTCAGTGCCCGATCGCTGATTACGCCTTTGGGCAGGATCAGCGCCACCCGTTGATAAAACCGCTGCGTTGCCGTTGATGTTGCTTGTGTACAGGGACTGATAGCGGTCAATAACGCTGTCAAGATCGAACAACTGACAGACACGTTGACGTGCCCGTTGTCCCATCTCCAAATGCTGCTGATGGTTGAGTGCCAGTATTTTGCGCCAGGCGCCGGCCAGTGCAGCCGGTTGACGTGGCGGGACGATCAGGCCAGTGTCGCCGATAATCAGGGCTGAATCGCCGACATCAGTGGCAACGGCCGGCGTGCCGCACGCCATGGCTTCGCCGAGGGTCAGCGGAAAGGCCTCGCTGATTGACGAGGAAGTCAAAATATCCACCGCCGCATGGATGCGGGGAACATCATGACGCGGCCCCAGCAGATGACAGCGATCAACCAGACCGAGCCGGCGAACCATTGTCATGAGCCGGTCGTTATTGGGAGTGATGTCGGTTCCGCACAGGACAAAATGAACCTGATGGGGCAAAGAGGCTGCCGCCTTGAGGAACGTTTCATGATCCTTGAATGGATCCCAACGCGCCGCCAGACCGATCAGGGGCGTATCCTCAGGCAGACCCAGCTCAGAGCGCAAATCTTTTCGCGCCGAGTGATCAGGATGAAATCGGCTGAGATCGAAACCGTTGCAGATGACTTCGATG
>WBZR01000408.1_pt1 | contig 23942 bp, 28 predicted proteins | sample 5204231 | NCBI WGS metagenome assembly WBZR01 (sample SAMN12412403, study PRJNA552823) | activated sludge metagenome | isolation source: activated sludge from anammox sidestream of wastewater treatment plant... | place: USA: Virginia | collected 2017-08
CGCGCCGTCGTCCTGTTCAACGAATCTCACGAGGAATACGACGCTCTCCTCCTCGAATACCGCACCCTCTATAAGCCCATGGACCAGTACGAGGCCGACCGCGTCACCGACATCGTCAACGCCCGCTGGCGCATTCGCCGCATCCAGCGCTTTGAAACCGCCGTCATCGACCTCCAACTCGACGAAACCTCCCCCGTCCTCTACGAGAAGTTCGCCACCATCGACATCACCGCCGTCGAAGCCGCCTCCTTCCAGGACCTCGTCCAAAACTCCCGTGTGCTCGACGTCATCCACAACTACGAATCCCGCTACTACCGCATCCTGGAAAAAGCGGAACGCGACCTCCAGCGCTATCGCCAGACCCGCTCCCAACGGGTTTCCCGGCAGGTAAAGGAACCCGACAGGCCGTCTCCCAGCCTCTCCTTCTGGCACCGCCTCCTCCCCACCCTCCTCCTCTCTATCTTGTTGACCTCATGCTTCTCAGCGCCGAAAAACACTCCTGCCGCCCCGTCCAACTTCCGCCGTATTGTCTCGCTCTCTCCCCCCAATTTGCGCCTCCCCGTTCCCTATCGGAAGCTCTCTTCTCCGTTAACCTCGCATCCCCGAGCAAAGAAACTACAGGGACGTGCTGCCGCTCACCAGGAATACCCACCGCAAGGCGGGTCGACGGCTGTGGAGACGTCGAAGGGGGAGGCGGGATGATACGGGATCAGTGTGTATCCGCGCGGAGCGTCCGCTCGAAGAAATCCGTCATAGCCTGGCGCATATGGCGGGCAAGCGGCCCGGTAACGGCGTGGGTTTTCTGGGGGTAGATGAGGAGGTCGAAAAATTTGCCGGCTTTCTCGAGTTCCACCTGCATTTGCATATTTCCCTGATAGAGGACGTTATCGTCGCTGAAGTTGTGAACCAGCATGAGCTTGCCGGTGAGGTTCGTGGCAAAGTGGACGGGAGATGAGTTCTTGTAGCCCTCCGGATTATCGGAGGGGAGGCCCATGTAGCGTTCGGTGTAAATCGTGTCGTAATTTCTCCAATCCGTGACGGGGGCTCCGGAGATGCCGGCGCGGAAGGTGCCGGGTGAGTGGAGCAGGGCGTAGAGCGTCATGTACCCCCCGTAGCTCCAGCCGCTGATCCCCACGCGCTGGGGGTCCACAAAGCCAAGCGAGATGAGGTGGCGCACGCCCTCGAGTTGATCGGCGAGTTCCTGTTCCCCGAATTGGTGGTAGATTTTCGATTCCCAGAGATGGCCGCGCCCGGCTGAGCCGCGGTTGTCCATTTGCCAGATGACGAAGCCGCGGGCGGCCAGGACCTGGTCCCACGACACGCCGGCGTAGCTGTTGCGCACGGTCTGCGCGTGCGGACCGCCGTAGATCATGACGATGGCGGGGTATTTCTTTGCGGGGTCGAAGCCGCGGGGTTTGATGAGCCGGGCGTAGAAGAGGGCGCCGCCGGAGCCGCGGAAATTGAGAATCTCGGTGGGCTGGATGTCGTATTCCTCCTCGATGCGGGTATCGGATTTGCGAAGAGTCGCGATGATGTTGCCATTCGCATCGTTGAGCGTGAGGCGTGCAGGCATGGTGAGATTGGAAAAAGAATCGGTCCAGTATTCGCCGTTGGGGCTGACGGAGACCGTGTGCGTGCCCTTTTCGCGAGTGAGTTTGTGGCGTTCGCCGCCGTTGAGACTGACGGTGTAAAGGCGCCGCTCGAGGGGGCTCTCCTCGGTGGATTCAAAGTAGACACGGCCGCCTGCCTCATCCACCTGGGCGAGCGAGGTGACCTCCCATTCGCCTTTTGTGAGTTGGGCCTCCGGATACCCGTCCCGGCGGTAGAGGTAGAGATGGCGGTAGCCGTCGCGTTCGCTCCCAATAAGGAATTGATTGCGTTTCGGGAGCCAGCGGAAGTCGTCTTTGATGTTGATCCAGAAGGGGTCTTTTTCCTCGATGATGATTTTCGATTCGCCGGTGCGGGCGTTGGCCGACAGGAGATGCATCTCGTTCTGGACGCGGTTGAGGCGCATGGCGAAGACCGCGGCCGAGTCGGGGGTCCAGTAGATGCGGGCGAGCAGGCGGTCACGAAGTTCACCAAGGTCCATCCAGCGCGTGCGGCCGCCGGAGGCGGGGACGACGCCGAGGCGGATATCGGCGTTCGGCGTTCCAGCCTTCGGATACCGCTGCGGCTCTTCGACGGCAAACAGCGGAAGCAGATCCACGTGAGGCTGGATCATTTCGCGGCTGGTATCGAGTTGGAGGTAAGCGATGGACTGCGAATCGGGCGACCACCAGTAGGCGGTTTCCAGATCGAGTTCTTCCGGGTAGACCCAGTCGAGTTCGCCGTTGAGAAGAGTGTCCGAGCCATCCTCCGTGATCTGCCTGGGCTGCTTGCCGCCGATATCGAGCACGTAGAGGTTGTGATTGTACCGGTAGGCGAGTTTGCTGCCGTCGGGCGAGAGCTTCGGATCGCGCTCGGCGATGGGGGTGGCTGTCAGTTGCACCCAGCCGCCCACTTCGAGTTTGACGAGGAAGACGTCGCCGCCGGCCACTACGACGAGGTTCTTGCCATCGGGCGTCCATTGGATGGATTGTTCGCTGACGCGGCGGTTTTCCCAGCCGTAGGCGGAGGCGGGCGGAACCTTGGTGGCCGCACTGGTGAGCGCCGCCAGAGAGATGATTTCGCGCTCCGCGCGGGAAGCGGCGTCATAGAGTTGAATGCGGCCGTTTTGGGTGAAAACGAAGCGCCGGCCATCGGGCGACCATTGGATCTCCGGGGCGAGAGGCAACCGAGCCCGGGCGAGGGCATCGAGGGTGACCGGCTTCTTTTGCGCGAATGCCGCCACGGGGCAGAGCGCCAGCAGGAGCATCGCGCGGGTCGAGAAAATCATTTGCCCTCAGTATAACGGGGCGATGCACGGCTATACTGCAATCTGATATGAAACTTACTTTTTGGGGAGCCGCGAAGACAGTCACCGGCTCCATGCACATCGTCGAAACGGGCGGGAAGCGCTATCTGCTCGATTGCGGCCTCTACCAGGGCAGGCGCAGGGAGGCCGAGGAGCGGAACCGGAATTTTCCGTTTGCTCCACGGGACGTGGAGGCGGTGGTGCTTTCGCATGCGCATATCGACCACAGCGGGAATCTGCCGACGCTGGTGAAACAAGGATTCACAGGCCCGATCTATAGCACCGCGGCGACAATGGACCTCTGCGACGCCATGCTCAAGGATTCCGCCTTCATCCAGATGAAAGACTGCGAGTTCGTGAACAAGCGGCGCCGGCGGCGGAAGATGCTGGAAGATGGCGGCGAGAACGGCTGCGACGTCACGGCGCTGTACAACCCGGAAGACGCCGAGTCCGCGATGGAGCATTTCCGGCCCACCGATCTCCACAAGGATACTTCGTTGGGCAACAATGTCGGCTTTCGATTGCACGAGGCGGGGCACATGCTCGGTTCGTCATGCATGTCGCTGACGGTGAGAGAGAACGGGCGGACGCTGCGGCTGGGCTTCTCCGGCGATGTGGGGCGCAACGGTTTGCCGATCATCCATGATCCGGAATCCATGGCGCAGGTGGACTACCTGATCATGGAGAGCACCTACGGAGACCGCCTGCACAAGGCGCTGGGCCATGTGTCCGAGAGGCTGGCCGGTGTGGTGACGCGGACTGCGGCGCGCGGGGGCAAGATCATTGCGCCGGCGTTTGCCGTCGGACGCACACAGCAACTTGTTCTGCTCCTGCATGAACTGGTGCTGCAACAGAAGATACCGACGATCCCCATTTACGTGGACAGCCCGCTGGCGGTGAACGTCACCGACGTGTTCCGCAAGCACCCGGAACTGTACGACGAGGATACGCGCCGGTTCCTCGACAACAACGCCGATCCCTTCGGCTTTCGCATGCTGCGGTATGTGCGGGATGTCGAGCAATCGAAGGCTTTGAACGACCTGCGCACGCCGTGCCTGATTATTTCCGCGAGCGGAATGTGTGAAGCGGGGCGCGTTCTGCACCACCTGAGAAACAACATCGAGGACGGGCGCAATACGGTGTTGATCACGGGGTTCCAGGCCGAGCACACGCTGGGACGGAAGATCGTGGAGCGGAATTTGCAGGTGCCGATTTTCGGCGAACTGATGAACCTGAGGGCCGAGGTGGTGACCATTGACGAGCTTTCCGGGCACGCCGATCAGCATGAGTTGCTCGACTGGATTGCGCCGGTTGTCAAAGGGTTGAAGGGGATCTTCCTCGTGCACGGCGAGCCGCTCCAGCAGCAGGCTCTGGCGGCGGCAATCGCGCGCACATACGGAACTCCGGTGACCATTCCCTCACGTGGGGACAGTTTTGTTTTGCAGTAGAGGGCGGGGAAGAATCCTGTAAACTAGGCAATTTCGATGCTACTTGAACTCAAGGGGATTCAGAAGCGATTCGGAGGTGTGGTCGCGCTCAAGAACGGGAACCTCGCGGTGGAGGCGGGCGAGGTGCACTTGCTGTTGGGGGAGAACGGAGCAGGGAAGTCGACGATGATGAAGATCGTCGCCGGGATGCAGCCTGTCGACGGCGGGGAGATTCTGTGGAAGGGCGAGAGGGTGAGTTTCGAGAAGCCGGCGGATGCCTCGAGGATGGGGATCGCCATGGTCCACCAGGAATCGCTGCTGGCGCCTCACCTGACGGTGGCGGAGAACATCTATCTCGGGCGGGAGCCTCGATTGCCGCTGGGGTGGGTGAACCGGCACAGGATGTTGACGGACGCGCGGCGGCTGATTGAGGAGCAGCATTTTCCATTGGACGCCGGGTGGCGGGTGGAAAAGCTCAGTCCGGCGGGCAAGCAACTGGTGGAGATTTGCCGCGCCATTGCGCACGGCTCGAGCCTGCTGATTTTCGACGAGCCGACGAGTTCTCTTTCCGAGCACGAAACGAAGGAAGTCTTCCGCATCGTGAAGTCGTTGCGCGAGCGGAAAATGGGGGTGATCTACATCACGCACCGCCTGGAGGAGTTGCGGGCGGTGGGCGACCGCGTCACGATTCTGCGCGACGGGGAGACCGTGCACAGTTGCGGGCTGCACGAGATTTCGAACGAGCGGATTATTCAGCACATGGTGGGCAGGGAGTTGGGCGCGATGTACCGCCGCGAGCCCGTGACTCCCGGTGAGGAATTGCTGCGAGTCGAGGGACTGACCCGGAAGCCGCTGCTCGAAAAAGTCACGTTCTCGGTGCGCGCGGGAGAAATTGTCGGGATGGCGGGGTTGGTTGGCGCGGGACGGACCGAGTTGTGCCGCGCCCTCTTCGGCTTGGATGAAATCGATTCCGGCACGGTGAAGGTGGCGGGCAAACCAACTGTCGTTCACTCGCCCCGCGGAGCCGTGGAAAGCGGGATTGCGCTGATACCGGAAGACCGGCAGCAGACCGGGCTCGCGACCGCGCTGCCCATTGGCTACAACCTGACGGTGGCGGATATCGGGAAGGTGTGCCGCATGGGCTGGTTTCTCGATGCGGCCAAGGAGAAGGCGATTGCCGATGAGTACATCCGGAAACTGCGCATCAAGTGCGAATCACCCCGGCAGCTTGCGGGGCGGTTGAGCGGCGGAAATCAGCAGAAGGTTGTGATCGCGAAGTGGCTGGTGCGGGGGGCGAAGGTATTCCTGTTTGACGAGCCGACGCGCGGGATCGATGTGGGCGCGAAAGTGGAAGTCTACGAAGTGATGGATGAACTGGCGCGCAGCGGCGCGGCGATTCTCATGGTGAGTTCCGAATTGCCCGAACTCCTGCAAGTGGCGGACCGCATTCTGGTGATGAGACAGGGAAGGCTGACTGGTGAGTTGCCGGGACGCACCACGCAGGAGGAGATCATGACATTGGCCACGTTGCACGACGGCGGGGCGCTCATAGGAGAGAAGGAATGATCCAGCGGCTGCTGCCGTTCGTTACGCTGATTGCATTGTTCGTAGGTTTGTCGATCGCATCGCCCGATCACTTCTTGACGAAGACGAACCTCTCGAGCGTGGTGCGCCAGACGGCGGTGATCAATCTGATGGCGCTTGGCATGACGCTGGTGATTGTCGCCGGAGGAATTGACTTGTCGGTAGGCTCGATTCTGGCAATGGGCGGACTGCTGGGAACGATGGCGATGTCAAAGGGCAATCCCATCTGGCTGGGTGTGGTGATCGGCATCCTGACTGGAGGCGCCTGCGGCTTGGTGAACGGCGCGCTCACCACACGGCTGAAGATCAATCCGTTCATTGTGACGCTGGGAACGCTGGGGATCATCCGCGGCGTGACGCTGATCATCTCCAATGGTCTGCCCGTCCATGAGATTCCGCAGGCGTTTTCGTATCTGGGAGAGGGAAACCTGCTGGGTGTGCCGTTCGTCCTGTGGGTGCTGGTGGCGTGCGCGGTGGCGGTTCACATCGTCCTCGAACACACGCGGCTCGGGAGATACACCTTTTCCATCGGCAGCAATGAAGCGGCTGCGTTCTACGCGGGGATTCCGGTGAGCTTTCACACCACCGCGGTGTATGCGATCTGCGGGGCGTTGACGGGTCTGGGCGGGATGATCGAAGCCTCGCGCCTGATGACGGGTCAGCCGACCGCGGGGCAAGGCTACGAATTGCAGGCGATTGCGGCCGTGGTGATCGGCGGGGGGAGCCTGCGCGGCGGTGAGGGCAGCGTGGTGGGCACCTTGATCGGCGCGCTCATCATGGGACTGCTGGCAAACGGCAGCGATCTGCTCGGAATCAGCCCCTATGTGCAGCAGGCAATCATCGGCGCGGTCATTATCCTGGCGGTGTCCTTCGATGAGTTGGGCAAGCGGAAGATGAAGCGCTGAGCGCTAATTGAAATCGAGAACGGCGTAGAGCGGCAGCTCTTCCAGGGTGAACTCGGTGTAGTTGCCTTCGTGAACGAACTCGGAAAGATGAGGCTCGGCTACTTTGAAGACGCGGGCGTGGATATTCTTTTCCGTGTAGTGGCCCTGAATGCGGATGCGGAGGGTTTCCACCGGCCGGTTGCTGTAGTTGACCAGTTGCAGACGGATATGCTTGCCGTCGCGGGTTGGGGTAGCGATGGTCAGTTCGCTGCCGAAGATCCTGAGGATGCGCTTGTCGTCGCCGATTTTTTCGCGGACATCCTGCATGTACTCGTAGGCGTTGGTGATCTTTGAATCGAGGCGAAGCGCGGGGCCATGGGAGCCGGCTTGGGTAGTGTAGAAGATATTGCGGCGCGCGAGCAGGTTGAGCGCTTCCCCGGCCTGCGGTGAACCGTCATCGGATGCGATACGCGCATCGGCCCATGGTTTATCCGGCCCTTCCGGGACCGTCTTCAGAAACTCGAGGACGGCGTCGTAATCCTCCTTCTGTTCGGGAGTGGTTTGGAGGGATAAGTCGACTCCCTGGGAGTAGGCCTCGACGGCGGCCAGTTGCACGGACTTTCCGCGCACGTCGCAAAAGTACTTCCCCTTAGGGTCGCGGCGATAGCGCCAGATGTTGGAATCGACCCAAGGCGCGGAGGTGGCCATGGCCATGTTCATTCGATAGCGCACGCCCGGCGCGGGAACCTTGACGAGACCGGCGGGCTCGCTTCCGGAGAACAGCGTGGGATAGACGGCGGCCAGCAGTACCGCCCACATCACAGCGTGATCTCCTTCAGTTGGATCTTTTCGATGTCGGCGACGCCGAGGCCGAGGGAGCCTGCGTATTCGATGTGGAGCGGTTCGCGGATGTAATGGTTCTTGTTGGGATCGAGAGGACGCACGTTCTTCGTGATCTCGACATCGCGGTTGAATACGGAGACGGCTCCTTCGGCTTTCCGCTTGGCTTCAATCACGTCGCGCATGATGCGATCGACTGCGACGGCGTCCGTGCCGAACATCATCTGCTTCGGGAAGAAGGCAAAGCGCGGATCGCGCTGGAAGGGGCCGCCGTGCCAGATGCTCTTGAGGCCATCCATCACGTGCAGGACAACGCGCGAGCGAAGGGGTTCGACGGAGGCGAGAGTGCCGATGAAGGTTTTCGTATGGGTCTTGTTGTAGGCGTGCGAGCGGGCCACGTTGCTGAAATCGCCGTAGGCCATGTTCTTGAGGCACCCGGTGACGCCGGAGGCGCCGTGGTCCTTCATATTGGGGACGTTGATGATTTTCGTGAATTTCTCGGTCACCATGCGGATCATGTAGGAGCGCGTTTCCTCTTCGCCGAAGAAGTCGGTTTCGACGTATGTCTTGAGGTCGTATTCGGTGAGACGGTTGCGGTAGGGTTCGACGGCGTGGATGTTCACTCTGGCCGGAAGGTAGCGGTCGTAGTGGATGGACGTCAGTTGATCGGGGAAGCGTTCATACAGAGTGATGTTGGTGGGCTTGACCCCGACGTCGAGGAGGTTGCGCACGATTTCAGCGACCACTACCGGGTGGGACATGATCTTCGGCGCGCCCGAGGCGTTGACTTTGATGCCGACCACGTCGGAAGGCTGAATGAAGCGGCGCCAGGCGTCGCGCGGGTCCTTGTCGCCGGTGAGGCTGGTGAGGCCGCGGCTCATCATTTCGCGGACCACGCCCGGGTCGGCTTCTCCCGTGGCTTCATTGATGGAATTCGCCGCGTGCACGCGGACCACGTGTCCAGGGAGTTCGTAGTGCGGTTCGTGTTTGTAGGCGGTGACGATGTTGTACTTGGGGATGCCGTCGCCTGCGCGGTTGAAAGCCGCTGCCGGAGCGGCTGCGGAACTGAGGAGGAATGCGCGTCGATCCATTTGTTCTAATTGTAGCGAATGGTCGCGGATCGGGTATAATGAAGGTCGGCTCGTGGCGCTATCGTCTAAGGGTTAGGACAAGGCCCTCTCAAGGCTTAAATACGGGTTCGAATCCCGTTAGCGCTACCAATTCTTCTTTTATTTCCAAAGAGTTACGTAAACTTGGCTGCCGCAGGCAACCACCGGCAACCACGCGCGACGCGTCAGCGCAGAAGCGTGGTTACAGGTGCGAGTCGAGTAGCGGTAGGTTCCACCGAGGATCACTGAGCCGGTGCTAACATCTGCGGAGATTGCCAAAAACACGAAGAGGCCCCAGGGCGAACTCGCGCGGGTGCCTCTTCAGTTTGCTGAGGTTGGAGCGGCGGCGGGCCGCCCCTATATCGGCGTGGGCCAGAAGTGGTCGCTGTCGGTAACCGTCATCTCAGAACTCCATCCCGAACCACAATTCCGCGGCGCGTTGGTATGCCGCGTCGGTAGCCTCTCCTGCCTGGACCATGGCCAAGTCCATCGGGAGCCCCGCGGAGAGCCGCTCTTTCAGCAGCCGCACCGCCGATTCGAGTTCGCCGGCGGTGTGACCCGCCACGGGTCTCTGTTCCAGCGTTGCAGTTGCTTGCAGCATTTCCGGATTTCCTCGATGCCCAATACTGCCACGATGGTGGCTGCAGAGGTAACCGTCCCAGTTCTTCCTGCCGTTACGGTTTCTAACTCCGTGCGCCTGCTCGGAAAATATTTCTCGGGTCGGCCCAAAACACGAAGAGGCCCCGGCGGCGAATTCGCCCCGGAGCCTCTTGTTAGACGCTAGAGCGCCTTGTGGTGTTTATCCCTTCGGCGTCCAGTTGTCGAAAATGAAGCCGGTGTTTTCTTCGACGACACCGGTATCGGGATTGATGCGTTCATCGTTACCGTTTTCGTTCTGGACCGATGTCCAGTTGTCGAAGATGAAACCGTTGTTCTCCTCGTACACACCGGTTTCAGGATTGATCCTTCGTTCCGACATGTTGTTGCCACCTCCTTTCTTTGAAAATCCCCAAGGCACCGACTTGGGACGGCAACAGAATACCGGCCTCGTTAGGATTGAAGCGAACCTTCCCTGCCCTTCCTGCCGATCCGAGCGCTAAGCCAAGATGTTTTCTTGGGAAAGTTTTTTCTGGAGGTAGTCGTATACATCGCTCTCGCGGTATCCGATGCTTCTTTTTCCGATCTTCACCGGTATTAGATCCGGCAGATGGCGGACGCCGCTGGGATTGATCTCACGCCAGAGCTCCGAGAAGATGGTTGCGACTTCGGCGGGACGCAAAAATCTGTTCGGGTTGGCGGAGTTCTTCAGGTCGTCGAGATTCCTTACGTACATCACGGGAAAGGCATCGATCGCGGCTAGAACTTCATCTGGCGCGGCGATGTTCTTCGGGTCATAGTATTCCTGCCGGCATTGAATGCCGCGCGTATGGGTTAGTCCTTTCAGCCAGCCCTCGACGCGCATCCGAGCCTTGTGGAAGCCAGGATTGCCCGGTGTACTCGCGCCCGCCACCGGCGTAGGATCAGCGGAAGGTTGGCAGACAAGAAGTCCCTCGATGGTTTTCTTGCTCCCGATCAGCGACTGTATCATTTCGAAAGGCGCGTCCTGGTTGATTTCGTCGAGGGTGTACACAAGGATGGTCTTGCGGCCCACGAGGGTCTCCGTTCTCTTCCGGAACGATCCTTTCGTGCCCATTAGCGTACGTTGATAATCCACGACAATCGCAATCCGCATGAAGAAGGCATCCGGGCGACTTTAGCGATTGTCGATGATATCAAGCACATACCCTAGGGGAATATTCAGACCGCGCAGCTCTGACTCGGACATGAGCTGCACGGCTCCCACGGCGATTCTGCGGATGTCTGTGGTCCGGCCCAGCGCGCTGGCGCTTGTCGCCGGGTGGAATGCCGCACGGCTTTCAAACTGTCTTTCAGGAAGGGGTGGTGGCGACGGCCTTAATGAGCTGGCGACACCTCGGAACTCGATGCCATTGGCGCGTAGGGCGGCGGCGAGGTTTTCTAGTATCTTGGAGCGGCGAAACCGGTGCCACTCCTGCATTAGATTGACGGCGCCGACTTTCTGATAGAACCCGCTCGCGGGTCCGGACCCGGCTTGTTCAACGACCGGCTGCAGGATGTCACGTTTTGCAGCATCCCCGATCTCCGCCACGAAGGCCTTGGCAATATCACGATGCGCGTCGGCGGAACAGGATGGAATCTGAATCCAGGGATGGCCGGGAACGGGCTGTCCCGGCGCGATGACGGTCAGTTCTCCGGTTTCTTTGTTCCCTGCCAGAATGAACCGCGTGTTGGGGCTGGCGTATGTCTTCCAGACGTCTCCGCCGACCTGGATCGTCTGGCTGAGCTGCGCCAGAGGACCCGCTTCCTGTGTAGAAGGCGCGGGAGGCGGTGGGTTGGCTGCTGAGCTTGGGGTCGCCAACCCGTAGTACCAGTCGCCGCCGTGGGCTTCGAGCTTGCGCACGGACGGCACATGCATCGGAATGAAATCCTTGAGCTTTCCGTGTAGTTGGGAGTTGAAACCACAATCACGAATATGTGGACCCAGAAGTGCGCCCAGAATTCGCTGGTTGGGGGCTAGGCGAACGACTTCCTCGATCTTCGCCGCGATCTCTGCGATAGATGACATCTGTACCTGCCTGATTTTGCGAGAAAAATTAAGGTGGGCGGAGGCTTTGTTCCCCCGCCCGACATTAACTTAGCATGCTAAATAATGTTTTCTCGCCTCTCGCAGGCAACTACAAAGATGTCATTTCGTTACGCCCTACAACGCCTCGCTTCCTTGCGGAAGCTCTGAAGACCACCCGCCGGAGGTTGCCCTCCGATCTGTTTCCAGACGAGATCGGTGACTCCACTACGCGAAGAGTATGGTACCGGGCCGACTTTTCAAAGAGCCGCACCATGCGGCCTAACGCTACAGCCTAAACTTCTGGTCTGTGAATTTCGTTAACCAAGCCGACCACCTCCAGTATGCATCCTCTGGCGGCTCGCCGTCAATCCCCCGGAACCTCTCCGAACCTCTCCGGGAGTCTTTCATGTGCGGACGTCCTCCCCGGGGCGAAGTCACGGAAAGTGGAAGGGCTTGCGAAGTAATCCACTGGATCTTCTACACCCATGGGATCACTGAACCTGTTCTTCATGAGGGGAAGCGCTCGCCCCAGGTCGGTTCCGCTGCTGATACTCTTCCCACTTGCGCACAGCCTCGTCGTCCTGGCCGTGGATCGCGTGCGAATAGATGTCGGCGGTCACGCGCACCGAGGAATGCCCCAGGCGCTCCGAGACGACCGGCAACGGCACGCCGTTCGCCAGCATGTGAGACCCGTGGCTGTGGCGCAGAAGGTGGAGGGATGCGCCCTTGGGTTTCGGGATCTTGAGGCGTCGGAACAGCGCAGATACCGTCGCGGATACCGAATCCGGCTTCAGCGGTGTGCCATCCGGGTTGGCGAAGATCAAGTCGAGGTCGGCGCGGTAGTCCGGACCGAACTGCTGGCGGAACTCGTCTTGTCGTTTGCGATGATCCTCCAGTGCGGCGAGTGTTGACGCTGGGAGCCCGATCACGCGAATGTCCTTGGTCTTCGTACTCTTGAATTCAAGGACATCGTGTACCTTGATCTTCTTTTCGTCCGGTCCGTCCACGAGCCGAAAAGTCTGCGTGAGCGATCGTGCGATTACTGCGCGTCCATCCACGATGTCCGACCAGCGAAGTGCAAGCACCTCACCACGGCGTGCGCCGAGCGCGGCGTCTACTTCGAGGATCATCGACATACACCAGGGCCCACTCGCGGCAGTGATCAGCGTGTCCTGTTGTGCCACCGTAAGTGCGGCGCCTTTGCGCTTCTCCGGGATCGGCGGCTCACTGTGCTCGACCGGATTTCGCTGAACCAGTTCCCACTTGATCGCGCGGCCGAATGCCGAGGAAACCACGCTTGCAATGTTCCGGACGGTCTTCGCGCTCATCGGACGCGGTGTCTTGTCCTTGCGCGTGTGGCCGCCGCACTTCAGCAGCCGGGTCCACTCTCGACTGAGGTGAAGCGGCGTGATCTCACTGAGCGGCATCGTCAGCAGGCCGGCATCAAGGCATGCTGCCATTTCGCGGTAGCGCTCGTTCGTTTTGGGAGCCAATTTCTCCTCCGCGTACTGGCGAAAGAATTCGTCCAGCAGCATAGACAGCGTCTTCGGGACCGCTGCTGTGACGCCGGCTCCTGCCTTGGCCATCTCGTATTTCTTGAGTGCCTCGGCTCGGGCTTCGGATTCGGCGTCTTGCGCCTCCTTCTTCGTGGCAAAGCCCCACTTCTGGATGATGATGCGATTTTCGCGCGTGGACTCCGGGCCGTCGAACTTATAGAACCAACTGATCTTTCCGTCGCGCTTGCGTTTGTGGACTGGCATAAGTCAATTGACCCTTACCTCGGATTCCGCATTAAATCCAGCGCCTGATCGCATGCCGGCAGTACGCTCCCACTGCTCGTAAGCATGTCTGGTGACGATCCACCGTTTGCCGAGGCGAATGCCAGGGATGATGCCCTGCTCCAGCATCGAATAGACAGCCATCCGGCCGATTGACAACCGTTGGGCAATTTCGGGGATTGTAATGCGAGCCTTCATCGAGCAGCCACTTGCTTTCAAATCGCTATGCGCATCGCGCTCTCGGCCTGGCAGATATAGAGGCGTTCACGAGCTCGCGTCGCTCCGACATAGAACACGCGAATCACTGAATCCTTCAGTCCGCCGCCACGGCGGTACTGGGCATCTCCGGCGTGCGAGAGGTCCGGGAAGAGATAGACCACGTCGGCCTGGCCGCCTTTGACCGAGTGGATTGTTCCGACCACCACTTGAGGCGTCGCAAGCAGTGCCCGGGGCCCGCGCCTGGACGCGATTTCGGCGGGAAACTGCGAGCGCGCCAACAGGTCCTGCGTCACGTGATCGCGCCACCACTGGAGCAACGCTCGATAGTCACCCTCGTATGCCTGCAACAACTGATCAAGTGCGCCAGGCTCGAAGATCTCGTCGAACATCTCGTTGGTGACTTCATCGTTGCCGATGAGCGCCCCAAGCCGCTTCTTCGCGCCGAGACGCAGGACGCCCTTCGATTGCAGCGATTCGGCCCACAGCCCAAGGTCGGCTTGCGTCCACGGCCGCGCTCCCTCACCCCAGCCTGGATGCGCCACCAAGAGCGCCGCGACCCGGCTGGCGGTAGATCCGCGGCGGCCAACGCGGAGCGGGTTCCAGAAACCGTTGGACTTGCGGTACGGATTGTGAAACGGGACGCCCTGTTTCCGGAGAACCTGAATGATTGGGCGCAGCATGTACGAGCAGGCGGTGAGGAACATCACCGACTTGCCGCGCTCCAGGTGTTCAAGGGCGCTCTTGAGAATTTCGCCGTCAACGCGGTTGTAGCCATCGCGGGAGAAGCGGTCGAGTGCGCCGTCCTCCGGCCGCGGCAGATACTGCTTCTCCTGGCGGCGGCTCACTTGGCGAATCAACGCCTCGGCGAACGAGTGCACGGCGCGCGGCACACGGTAGGACTGCTTCAAGATGATCTTGTGGTCCTCGGGGATGTCCGGATCGAGGAACGCCTCCGGGGTCGCGCCCGTGAACGTGTAGATGGTCTGGTCGTCGTCGCCGGCGACGATGAAGTACTCGGCACGCCCACCCCACTTTCGGACCAGCGACAACTGCATCCGATTGAGGTCCTGAGCTTCGTCCGCGAAAATCACGGACGGGTTCTTGGGCGCCGCCCACACATCCCGATGACAGATTTCGATCAGATCGGTGAAGTCGAGCAGCCCGTTCTCCTGCTTGTACTGGGTCCACAGCTTCTCGAATTCGATCAGGGTCTCGGGCCAGAACTCTCGGAGCTGCATCATCCCGCGATAGCGGTTTAGCCTCTGGAGTGCCTCGTCGCCGCTCTTCTCCAACTCCGAATCGTCGTCCACTGCCTCCTCGCCATCGAGCGTGGAGTGCTTCTTGACCGGCGTGATCGCGAGGTGTGGATTGTCGCGGTTCCATTCGTCCACGTTTGCCTCGGCGATCTCCGTGCCACCTAACGCGTGCCAGCAGTGCGAGTGCAGGGTGCCGACGCGATCCGATGCGACCGGCAGATCCCGCCCGGTCAGTTCCGCGGCGGCCGCGCGCGAGAAGGAGGTAACCAGGATGGAACCCGGACCATAGCGGTTCACGGCCCGCTGGATCTGCCGCGTCAGGTTGGTCGTCTTGCCTGTTCCTGGTGGCCCGAAGATCCGGTACTCGGAGGTCTCGGCGTGATCCCGCTGGCCGATCTGTTCGAGGTTGCCAATTGCGCGCTCACTCATCATGGATATCCCCCGCCGCCACCGCCGACGGCTTAATTTCGGCGGGATTGAAGTCTGCTGGTGGCAGCGCCCAGCGCGACTGGCTTCTGTACTTGTTGCTGCGCAACCGAGGACTCTTCTTCGCCCCGATGGCGCCCAGCATCGACGCGGCCGCTTTGCCAGATATCCCCAGGTTTTTGGTCCGGTTCAGATAGTCCTTGAAATCCGAACTGGACACCAGGATGCGGCCATCAGCGATCATGGGTCTGCGCTGGTCCTGGACCCTCTGGCCCTCAATCGAGGGGATGAAGTCGGTTTCCTGAAGGTAGTCGAGTACGTTGGCGCGCGCGCCGCCCTCGAATTCTTCTTCCTCGGTGCACTCCTCGATGAAGCAGGCATCCAGCATCATCTGCGCGACCGGTTCCCATTCCTTTGTCTTGATCTTCCGGATGAGCCCGTTCGTCAGCCCGCCGATTGCATTGCGGACGCTGGCGTAGTCGGTGAACTTCGCGAAGCTCGGGAATTCGATCTTTCCCTGGATCAGTTCCATGTGATACGTAGGCTCCTTGCCCTGGAACTTCACCATCCGGATGATCTGTACGCGAAATTTGGACGTGCTCAGCGCGGCAGAAACGGTCTCGCAGAGGTACGCTTTCGCGATTGCGGGATCGGCCGGTTGCTGCTCGTCCTCGTCGTTACCATCAGTACTGCGCGGGTCGTGCGCGCCAGACGCCGGTGCGCCGACAGTCACCGCTGGCGCTCCACCCGCTTTCTCCATTGCCTTGGCGATAGTCCGCTGGAAGTAGTCCACCCGCGTCCGCTGCTTCCGGCCATGAAGTGCGCGGTGGTGAACGACGAGATCGACGATGCGTTGCTCTGAAAGGCCCGCATCCACGCCAAAGCAGGCCAGCGCCATGTCGTAGCCGGAGTCACTCTGGTCCTTCAAGTCGTGACGGCGACGTTCCCAGGTGTTACGGAACCTGGGGTCCTGGTTGATCCATTCGTCGAGCAACTGCTGCTGAATGCGTGCGCTGACGTTGATCACGAGGGGCTTGTCGGCGAAACGTTCCGCCCACTCCCGGCGTGCCTTCTCTTCCGCCTCCGGATCGGGGATGCCGGTGTCGTCGAGGAGTTCCTCGAAATCCGACATGTTGTAGCGAAGGTCGGTCGCCGAAAGCACCGCCACCTTCTTCCTGTTGTTTGGGTCTTTGTGGTTGAGCGTCCCAGGAACGCGAAGAATGCGGGCCAGATCGGAGAGTCGGTCGTATGCCCACCCGCGTGTTGCCGCGCGCAGCCGGAGCATCGTGTGCCAGCGCGCGAGCACGCTCACAGCCAGCTTTCGGTCGTCCTCGGTGTCAAGAACGAAGGGCTCTTTTAAGAGCCACCAAGCGTGCACGCCGTTCCCAGTGCTGACCAGGATCGATGGGGACAATGTCGGGGGAAGGAGCGAGAGCGCATCGTCGATCGAGGGCGGGAGCGGCTTATTGCCGTGCGCCTCCGATTTCACATCGAGGTCCACACCGATACCACACAGGCCAGAAATCTCGTCTGATTTGCACCGGCGCGTGGGCCCGTAATCCGCTTTCGAGAGGCCGACTCCCACGTACACATCGCGGTCGCCATTGATGCTGGTGACATAGTCCGCGGCGGCGGAAATGTCGGTGAACCATCGCGAGCGCTTTTCCGGAGTCGTCCATATCAGGACGAAGTGCTCCTCGGGCTTGTGCTGCCAGAGTTGCGTTAGAAATTCGAGCGGCGTCACTTCGTCAACTCCAAAAAGCGCCTGAGAAACCGGTCCTCGGCGACAGCCGGAGGCCATGGATGGATGAAGAAACCGGAGTCGAGCGGCGCGACGCCGCACTCGCCGACGATCCAATCGTGGTCGTGATCCACGGTGGTTATGTCGCGGAACTCGGTCGCCAGCAGCAATGCGTCGGCGCGGAGCACTGAACCGGGAAGCTCCGGCGGCAATCCAAACTTCCGCGCGAAACACAGCAAGAACCGGTCCTCCAGCGAGCGATACCATTGCATTTCCGGAGCGAGCTTCAACGGCCTCGCGAGATCGCCCAGGTAGGCTTCGGCACCGTCATGCAGCAGGCCCCACAATGCGTCGCGCGCCGGCACCTGCTGACTTACGAGCACCGAATGCTGCGCGACCGAATAGAAGCCGTCCGTATGGCCGAAGAACCGGCACATGTGCGACAGCGCGTGGGCGATGTCCTCGATGCCGATCTCGTCCGGATGTGGATCTCGGATATGAACCCACTTGCCGGTGTACGTGCGGAAATACGGATTAACCACGCGCCACCTCCGCAGACAGGTCCGGGCACCAGCCGGTGGCGGCCGCGCCGTACCAGAGTTCCGCCGTCCGGATTGCGTGCTCCAGGAAAGGCGACGCGAAGTCGCGCCGCCGGCCGCCAGGGCCGCGTGATCCCGCGAACATCAGCCAGCGGTCGCTGTCGCGCACCAGCCAAACGCGCTTGCCGTTGCAGTCGCCCACCACGCACTTGGCATCGTCATGCTTGCTGGTGGCCTGGGCCGGTGCGTACTCGTCGCGCACGATGGGCGCACGTGCAAGCCAGGTGTCATATGCCACCCACCGCTGACCATCCCACACGGTAAGCAATGCATCGTCGGCTGGCGAGTCAACGGGAATATCCGCGAGCGCGAGTTGGGCGGGTGGACCCGCAAGTTCGCGCGCTTCACGTTCTTCGCGCGCCTGGCGCATGGCCGCACGACTGTAAAAGCCGGTCATGCGGCCCTCCGGACCATGCGGTCCACATGATCGATCCGGGCGCCAATCCATCGCATGACCGGCACTGCCATGCTGTTGCCGATCGCCTTGTAGCGCGGACCATCCGGCGTTGCGCCGAGCCTGAGAGCTTCGTTGATCGGGATGCCCAGGTACGCGGCGATGTCCTCGACCTCTTCCCGGCGCAACTTCAGCCGATAGCTGGGGACCAGCGTCCAGTCGTCTGGAAAGCCCTGCAACCGCTCGCACTCACGCGGAGTCAGCCGCCGCACAGCCGCCCAAGTGGTGAGCAACGGCGCGCCGTCACCACGGCCGGAACTACCGGACTGCGCCTTCAACGGCGGCGCAACGAAGTCGGGCGCGCCACGTCCGTTGCGGGCATACCGCGCCTCGAACACCATGGGTGTCCCGACATTGCCGCCATCCGTGGCGAGGATGGGCGGCGTCACTTCGCGCGGCACGAAGCCGTCCTGCCCGCACCCACGGAACGCGATCGCGACCTGTCCACCGGCGTTCGGGTGCGAGGAGTCGTGGCCCATCGCTCGTAGCGTGGGAGCGAGGTCTTCCATAGCGTCGGCGCCGTGGTCCTTGCACGAGAACGCGATCAGCGACGAGCACGTGTCCACGTTCATGCCGGGGAAGCGGTCGCCGCCGCCGTCGTTCTCGCCGGCGAGGAGCGTGGGCGCCACATCGACGCAGACGAGGTTGTGGTGCTCGCTGCCGCTGGGCCCGCTGGTCCGCTTGGCCCACTTCGCGCTCACCGAGTGCTGGACGACATCGGCGGCGAGGATGTGGCCGGCCTGAGCCTGCTTTGGGTCGCCGCCACACGTTCCAAGGCTGTTCGCAGTAAGGGCGGTAACGACCTCCTGCGGTTTGCGGCGCGGCGCAAGATCCCGGCGCAGGCTTTCGCGCTCAAAAAGTACCGCTGCGGCAGCCTGCCACGCTCCAGCAAATCCGACAACGAAGATGCGACGGCGACGCTGGGGCACTCCGAAGAACTGAGCGTCCAGAATCCGGTAGGCGGTCCCATACCCGAGTTCAGCCAGGGTCCCGAGGATGGCTCCAAATGTCCCGCCGGAGTCAATCGACAGGACACCAGGGACGTTCTCCCAGACGATCCAGCGTGGTCGAAGGCGCTTAACAGTGCGCAGAAATTCGAGCGTGAGGTTGCCACGCGCGTCATCCACGCCGAGGCGATGTCCGGCGACGCTGAATGCCTGGCAGGGAGTGCCTCCGACGAGAAGGTCAACTGGAGTTGCTTCGATCCTGCGGAGCCAGTGGCCGCGGAGCGCCGTGAAGTCGCCAAGGTTCCTCACCTCCGGATAGCGATGCGCGAGCACCGCGCGCGCGAACGGGTCGATTTCGGAGAACCACGCGGGATGCCATCCAAGGCTGTGCCACGCGACCGTAGCGGCTTCGATGCCGGAGCAAATCGACCCGTAGATCATGCGGCGTACCTCCGCCGAAACTGCTTGCGCGTGGCCTCATGTTGCTCAATCCGTCGCAGGCCAACACGACGATGGCGTTGAATGTGACGGCGGTACCGGCCAAGATCGGTGAATGCCATGCCGCAGGTCGGGCACTCGTATGCCTCCGGCACCGGCTCCCATTCGCACCGAATCACCAGCGGAGGATCGATATGCCCGATCCTTTCCAGGGGCTCGGACAAGTCCGCGAACTGGAAGAATGCAGCCCGCCGCAGCCACCGCCGCGACCATGGCGCATTTAGCCCGCAGGCGATGAGATCCAACTCATCCGCGAACATCGCTGCCCTCCGGCTTCCGGTCCCATCCCCACCGCCAGGCGGGAATCACCTCGGTCGTCTGTTGCTCGTGATTCGGATGGATCTGCACCGCGTGCTTGGTGACGACGACCGCGTCCACGCCGTGATGCTTCAGGAATTTGCAGACGCTGAGCGCGACCGAAAAATCCCCGGCATTGAAGACGTGGACCGTGGTGCGCTTCATGCGGCCACCACCTGCTTGTCGAAGTGCCGGTGTCCGCAGTTCGGGCACCTCGCCGGAGCGTAGGCGCCTTCCCACGTGTAGCGGCGGCAAGACTCGCAGGTCCACCGCACGCGCGGTTCCGGCCGCACCAGGCCGAGGATCTGAAGCGCGTCATGAACACAACGCGCAACGCCAACGATGGAGCCGCCAGCCGCCCATTCCTGAAGCCGCTGCTCCTGGAGTTTGGTGAGTTGAGAAGAGGGATCGTTGGGCCGCTTCACTTCGATCTCGAAGTGGCCGCCGTTGATGGTGCCGTAAAGATCCGGATCACCGGCGACGCCCATCGCAGTCCCGTGGCGTTTCCGGACGACCACATGCGGGTAGGTCCGGAGCGTCTTCATGATCCGCGCGACGATGCAGTGTTCGAGTGTCGGCTGCCGCCTCATGACCGCTCCTTCGGCGCGATGCCCAACTGCTGGAGGATTGAACGCAGACGCTCCATGTCCTCCGGCTTATTCGGGTCGCCAACGAACAGAGGGTGCTCGAAGGCGTACTGCCGGTCGCGTTCCGACTGCTGCGCGCAGGCAAGACAGCCGCGCCCGCCGCAGAAGGTACATCCACGGTAACCACGCGCGCCTTCGATATGAATTTCGCCCGGTTTGCTCATTACCTACTGACCTCCACTGGGACCGTCAACCGGACGCATTTCGCGTGGTGGTCGTGCTCCCACATGACCTCGGTGTGGTTGTCGAGCGCCGCTTCAACGTCGGCGTCCGCGATCACGATGGCCTTGCCGCAGCGCCGGACCAGCGCCGCCAAGCAAGCCAGGAGGAGCCGGGACTTGTAGTCGTTCACAGCCCCTCCCCGATGAGATCCAGGCGGCAGGCAACCTCCGATCCTTTGCCGAAATTCGGCGGCGCGATGTAGTCAACGTGATTCAGGTGCGCGATGACGTACGGCTTCGGCGGCTCCTGCCCGGTAGAGAGCTTCCAGGCGACATGGTGATAATGCGCGAGGAAGAGCTTCACCGCCCAACGCTTGGCGCGCGCGTGAAGGTGAGCGGGCGGGAGTTTGCCTTCGGAGTACCACTTATAGGCCTCCGTATCTTTGCCAATGTTGAAGCGCTCCAACTTCGCCTTCGCCTGGTCGGCAAACTCGCCGGCGTCGTTGTGCCCTTGCTCGATGGCCTTCCGCTGCTGGTACAGCTTGCCGTAAAAGTCGCCCTCGCGTCCGGAGGCCTTGACGAAGCTCTCGCCAATCTTCCAGCAGAGACACTTGAGCGCCGCATTCCAAGGCCGCTTCGTTTTGGGCAGCCACACGACCGTGGGGTCGAGGCCTGCGAACCGCCAGATCTTGCCGACCGTGTTGCAGCGCTCGATTTCAATGTGGGCGGCAAGCCCTGCGGAGATCACCGGGCCAATGCCGACAATTCCTTTTGCCCACACTGCAGCGGGGATAGACTCGGTCCACGAGTCGAGAGCGCGCTTGATTTGCAGTTCAAGCGTCTGGTTCTGGTCGAAGAGCCACTGGATAACCGTGTGCGGCTCATCCGAAATCGCGAGCGAGCGAACTTGGTTAGCTGCCGCCTTCCGGTATTCCTGGATCGTGTAGTAGGCGTCAACGAGGTAGCGTGCCTCGTTGACGCTCAATGTTGACGCGGCCTTCACAAGGTCGCTGTTCAGACGCTGAACAGCATCCCGCGTCTGGTCGATGGTGGTGGTGTCGTACATTGCAATTCCCTTCTGATTCACTCGCGCCCATTGGCGCGCTAATGCCCCTTTGGTTCGCGCTGTAGATCTGGCGACTCTCAGGCGTTATGGCTCGCTCGCGGAGAATGGTCTCTCTCGACGTACTTGGCTTCGAGCCTGCTACTCTGCCGCGCCAGCCAGCACGTCGAGGCGGGTCACCTCCGCGATGCGCTCACGGATCTCCTTGAGCGCGTCCTCGACGTAGCGGTGCGGCCGGACGATCTCGTACCAGAAGATCGCCTTGCCATCGTGGAGGCGCCAGCGGAACCGCACCGGAATCCGGTAGGCCGGCCCGCCCACGTGGATCGGAACGCCCAAGACGAACTGCTCGGGCACCTCGAGCGTTCCCTTCTGCGCGGCGCCGCGAATAACTTCGTTGTATTGGAATTGGATTTGGCCGTTCTGCAACCGCACGCCGGAAGCGAACTCCACATCCTTTTTGGCTTCGAATGTGAGCGCGATCTGCAGCAGCATCGCGCCCTCGGGCTCGACGATGTCGGGCAGGTTGTCCTCCAGGAAGCGCGCGAAGTCGACCTGCCCCATCTGCTTCTTGTTCTGCACCATCCAGGCTTTGAACTCTTCACTGCGGCGCGTGGTGAATCCGGCCACGTGTGCGCACCAGCCGGGTTGCCCATTAGCGGCGTGGTAGTCGAGCACGGCTTGGAACGTCTCCTTCTCCTGATTGAAGAAGATCCGGCTCAGTTCGTGATCGCCGAACTCCTTCACGTAGGCGATGAACGACTGCGCATCGTGAAGAGATACTTGCTGCCGCACACGCAACGGGCGCGGCAGGAAGTCTTCGAGCGATTCGAGCTTGTAATCCGCTGGAACCACCGCGTACAAGCCGGTGGGCTCCGGAGTCTCCGGGATCGTGCGCGGTTCGCTCAGCGCGGCGCCAGCAGCGATTGCGGACTGGATGTCGCCGATGCTGGCGTTTTCATTTTGGTCGTTATACGGCATTCTTTACCTCCTTGAGTTCACGCGGCTGGTGGTCGAACTCGACCACGCGGAGCGGCAGCATCTGCTGCTTGGGGTCATTGCGGACGAGCAGGTTGTTGTCAGTCGCGTAGAAGATCGTCATGCCGCGCTCGGGCTCAGGCAGCTTGGACTTCACCTGGGACTCCACCAGCAGCACGTCGGCGTTACCCTTCGAAGCAGGTGCGACCTTAAGCGTGAGAGTGATCGAACCGGACTTGCCGGTCTCGCGGACGGCGGCGACCACCTTTTTGAGCGCGTCGGACAGTTCCTGGACCGCCGCGCCGTTGTTGATCTGGATGATGGTTTCCTGGAACATCAGGCGACCTCCTGGAGTTCGGAATCGACAGCGGGCTTATCGAAATCCATCGAGTACCGCGTGTGGCACAACGCATCGAATTGCGCCTGATCGAGGCGCACCGAAGCGATCCGGCCGCCATCGTCGTTTTGCTGGATGCTGATGACGACCGCCTGGCGTTCGGCCGTCTCGGAGACGCGGATGTCGTTGCCATCGACCCCGCGGATCGTGATGCTCTTTGTCAGATAAGAGGGAGTGCTCATCGTGGATTGCCTCCTACTCCGTGGGCCTCACGTTGCCCGCGAACGTCTTCGCCAGTTCGTGGAACTCCACCGCGCGCGCCGCTTCTTCGTCGCTCAGCCGGCGAAGGAACTTGATGTTCGCTTTGCCATACGTCTGGCCGGCGGCGTTCTGAGCCTTTTCGAGCGGCAGCGACACCAGTGCTTTGAAATACGGCACGCCCTGCGATGCGAGCTTCAGGAAGAACTGCCGCGCGTTCTTGATGCTGGTGGGCGGCAGCGAAACCACCTCAGGGAACATCGAATCGCCGCGCAGCATGAAGAGTTGCTTCATCTGCTTGCAGGCCTGGCCGTCCCCGCCGTCCTGCGCGCTGCCGAACACCGCCATCGGACACTTCGCGCATTCGCCGCCCAGGTTGACTCCGGGCTTGCAACGGCCCGTGACCGCGTCGGACGACGAGCAATCGGGCGGCACATTGCCGGCGTCTTTGGTGGCGTAGTAGGCGCGGGTATCTCGGGCGTAGACGATCACACCCTCGACACTGGGCGCGGTTTCCTCACCCTCCAGCTTCGGGATCAGCCAGAAGGCGGCCCCGTTCATGATCTTGACCCGCGGCAGATCGAATTCCGAGACCGCGCCGCTGGCCACGTTGATGGCGAAGGCCTCCTGGACCGCCGCCGCTTCTTCCCTTGCGAGCGTGAGCGCCTTGGGCGCCGCCGCCGCTTTGACAATTTCCGTTGACATCGCTACTCCTTTCAGGCTTTCTTTCTGCTGCTGAGCTTGTGAACCAGGGAGATCTTGATGGCGTCCCCCAGTGGCTTGGGCAGTGCGGCGCGCACGTCGTCCTCGGTGGCCACGCGGTTCTCCCGCGCGGCCGCCTGGACGATTTCGCGCCACACTTCCCGCACATAAGCCGTGAGTGAATTGCTGTTGTAGTTCTC
>WBZR01001886.1_pt1 | contig 23923 bp, 21 predicted proteins | sample 5204231 | NCBI WGS metagenome assembly WBZR01 (sample SAMN12412403, study PRJNA552823) | activated sludge metagenome | isolation source: activated sludge from anammox sidestream of wastewater treatment plant... | place: USA: Virginia | collected 2017-08
GCGTGCGGCGTGGCCGTGGTCGGCATCGGAGCCTGAGCATGCGCCGCTTCTACTTCATCGGCTTTCTCGTGCTGGTGTGCTTCGACACCTTCGCCCAGGTCTGCTTCAAGCTCACCGCCAACCATGCGATGCCGCCCGAGGCGAGCCTGGCGTGGGTGCTGCGCGTGATGTCCTCGCCGTGGGTGTACTGCGCGATCGGCTGCTACATCGGTGCGTTCGTGACCTGGATGGTGCTGCTGGAGCATGCACCGATCGGTCCCGCGTTCGCGGCTTCGCACCTGGAGGTGGTGAGCGTGCTGGCGCTGTCGGTGGTGCTGTTCGACGAGCACATCGGCGCGCCGCAGCTGATCGGCAGCGCGCTCATCCTCGCCGGCATCGTCTGCCTCGCGATCAGTGAAACCGAAGGTGAGCCGCCTGCCGCCGCGCCGTGAAGTACCCCCGACCGCAGGCCTGCCGCCGCGCTGGCGCGACCTGCTGTCGTGGCACGGGACGCTTGCGGAGCCGGCCGCGGCCTTCCTCGGCGTCGAGACGCTGCAGGTCACCTGTTCGGGCACCGCCGCACTCGTCGTCGCGCTGACCGCGCTGCACCGGATGAGCGGGCGGCGCACGGTGATCGTGCCCGGCTACACCTGCCCGCTGGTCGCGCTCGCGGTCGCGCACTGCGGCCTGCGCCTGCGGCTGTGCGACCTCGGCCCCGATTCGATCGACTTCGACCACGCCGCGCTCGCGCGCCTGTGCGATGCCGACACGCTCGCGCTGGTGCCCACCCATCTCGGTGGGCGCGTGGTCGATGTGGCCGCCTCGGTCGCCTGCGCGCGCGCGGCCGGTGCGTTCGTGATCGAGGATGCGGCGCAGGCCTTGGGCGCGCGCGAGGGCGCCGCCAGCGTCGGCCTGCGCGGCGATGCGGGCGTGTTCAGCCTTGCGGTGGGCAAGGGCCTGACCACCTTCGAAGGCGGCCTGCTCATCGCCCGCGACGCGCGGCTGCGCGCCGCGTTCGCCGAGGTCGCCCGGGAGTTGCTGCCGTGGCGGCCGGGCTGGGAGCTGTGGCGCACGCTGCAACTGCTCGGCTACCACGCGCTGTACCGCCCCGCGACGCTCGCTCTGGCCTACGGCATGCCGCTGCGCCGCGCCTTGCGCCGCGGCGATCTGCTGGCCGCGGTCGGTGACGATTTCGCGGCGAGCATACCGCTGCACCGGCTCGGATCCTGGCGCCAGGGCGTGGGCGCGCGCGCCCTCGCGCGCCTGCCGCGGTTCCTTGCGCAGTGCAATGAGCGCGCGCAGCTGCGCAGGCAGCGCCTGGCCGCGATCACCGGCGTCACGCTCATCGACGAGCGTGCGGGCGTGCAGGGCGTGTGGCCGTTCTTCATGCTGCGCTTGCGCGATCGCACGCGCCGCGACGCGGTGCTCGCGCAGCTGTGGGGCGCGGGCCTGGGCGTGGGTCGCCTGTTCATCCACGCCTTGCCCGACTACGCGAGCGTGGCGCCGCTGAGCGATGCCGCGGCACTGCCCAATGCCCGCGCGCTGGCCGACACCATGTTGACCGTGAGCAACAGTCCATGGCTGGACGAGGCGGGCTTTGCGCGCATCGTCGCGGTGCTCGAACGGCTTGCGCGCTGAGCGCGCACGCGCGCCGCGTGCGCGCATCGCGAGTGGGCGATGGTGGATGCGAGCACGGAACCCGGATTGCGGGTCCCGGGCCGTGCGTGCCCTCAGCGGCGCGCGGCGTCGATGCGGGCGAGCAGGCGCAGGTTGAGCGCGTGCTGCTGCGCCTGCCACTGCGCGAGCTGGGCGGGGTCGATCGCGGGTTGCGCATCGAGCGCGCTGAGCTGGCGCTTCCACCAGCTGGCGTAGCGGTAGGTCGACACCTCGCCGGTGATGTCGCTGCCGATCACGCGCCCGGCCAGCAGGTCGATGCCGCGCATGAGATTGGCTTCACTGAAGCGTCCCTGGTCCCAGTTGGTGCGCGCCACCGCGGGATCGAGCACGTCCTTGTCGATGCTCAGGTACAGCGGCGTGGTCGCGCCCTGCTGGCGCTCGGCAAAGCGCTCGAGCAGGGCCGCGGGCGAGTCGAAGGCGTGCACCGCGTGGCGCAGGCCCAGGCGCCGGGCCCAGCCGACCGCGACGCCGACCGTCCAGTACTCGAGGCGACCGCGCCACAGCGGCGCGAGGTGGTTCTCCCAGGCGTGGCCGAGGCCGACGTCGTGCGAGCTGATGCCGAGCACGTGCACGCGCGCCACGCCGCGCAGCGCGGCCACGCGCCGCACCCACGAGCCGCAGTGGATGCCCCATGGGAAGCGCATGTTGTCGGGGTGGTTGTCGAACACCACCACTTCGCAGGGATCGGCCGCGCTGGCCCGCTCGATCAGCGGCCAGCTCAGGTGGTGATAGTCGCCGCTGCCGAGCAGCACGGTGCCGTGTTGTGGTGGCAGTTGCGGCAGCAGCGCGGCCACGAAGCGCGCGAAGGTGCGCCGTGTCGAGCCGAAGCGGATGCGCTCCTGCCATGCGCGCAGGTCGAGCCGGGTCGCCCCGGCCAGCGCGCCGACCGACGCGTCGAAGTCAAGGACCAGCGGTGCCGGCATCGGCAGTCTCCGCGTGCCCGGCCCAGGCCCGGTCGCTTTCGAAATGGCGCGCGAGCCGGCGCAGCGCGAAACGCAGCAGGCGGCTGCGCGGGCGCACCGCATGGCGCGTGAAGGTGAAGCGCGCACCCAGGTAGGACTTGATCTGCGGGTCGGTCCAGCCCGCGACATAGCAGTCCAGCCCGCGCTCGCGCGCGTATTCGAGGTTGTGCATCCAGCTGACGAAGTACAGGTTGTTGTCGCGCGCGGCCGGATAGCGGAAGCCCACGTACTTGTCCACCAGCGCCGCGCCCTGCACGAAACACAGGTTCCAGCCGATGACCTCGCCGTCGCGGCGGTAGACGAACACGATGCCACCGCTGCCAGCGTCCTGCAGCAGCGCGTCGAAGAATTCGCGGCTGAGCTGGTCGAAGTGGATCTGGCTCTGCGCGAACACCTCAAGGTACAGCGCGTGGAACAGCTCGCGCCGGGCGGCATCGGCAAAGTACGCCGAGCCGGTCGCCACCGCCTCGACCTGCAGCTGCGCGCGCACGCGCAGCTTGCGCCGGATGTCCTTGCGCCGCGCCGGCGACAGCCGCGCGAGGTACTCGTCGGTGGAGCCGAAGTCGATCGGCACCCATGCCAGTGCCTGGCCTTCGAGCAGCACGAAGCCGGCGCGTTCGGCGGCCGTGGCGAGCGCCTGTGCCTGCGCATTGCTCGCCGCGTCCAGCAGCGGCGAGTCCTGCGGCAGGTCCTTGATGATGAGGAACGGCTGTGCCGCGTGTTCGCCCAGCCACTCCGCGACCAGTGCCGCGGCCGGCACGCCGGCCGGGACCAGTGCGTACTCCGACACCGTGGTGCCGATGAAGCAGGTGCGCGGACGCAACCAGCGGCTCCACCAGCGATACAGCGGCAGGCGCTCGATGCGGCGGCGCAGCGCCGGCTCGGCGGTGGTGAGCAGGTCGAAGCGGGCGACGAAGGCGGGCGTGCCCGAGCGCGTCACCAGTGTGTGGAACTGCGCGGGCGGATGGGCGAGGAAGCGCTCGACCAGCGCGCGCGGCTCCAGCTGGTTGCACAGCGTGGCCGCGGGCGTGCCGGCCGCGTTCACTTGGCCAGTGCGAGCGGCGCGTGCCGGCTCCAGCTCGCCTCGCGCTGGGCGACGATGTCGCGGAAGAACGCGATGGTGCCGTCGATGACCTTGCTGCGTTCGCGGTCGATGGTGACGAGGTGGTAGCTGTCGTGCAGCAGCAAGGTCTTGACCGGGCCACGCACGCCGCGCTCGATCAGGCGCACGTTGCGCAGCGAGGCGATGTCGTCGTGGGCCGAATGCGCGACGAAGCATGGCGCGCGCACGCGGCCGAGGCGACCGCGCACGCGCGTGGACAGGCTCTGGAACTGGGCCAGCGCGGGCCACGGGAATCCGGCCAGGCCGGCCTCCTCGCTGGCGCCCGCGAGCATCGCGCCGACCACGCGCTGGCGGATGCGTTCGTCCTTGATGCCATACGGCTCGGCCTCGGCGAACACGCGGTGGCGCCCGATGCCCAGCGGCGTGACCAGCGGCAGCAGGAACGCGAGGCGGCCGATCGCGGGCGTGGCCCAGCCGTCGTGGAAGAAGGTGGTGCCATACAGGCCCAGGCCATCGACCTGGGCCGGGCGGTCGATCGCGAGCTTGAGCGCGAGCAGCGCGCCCATCGACAGGCCGGCGACGAACAGGTGGTCCACGTCCTCGCGCAGGCGGTCGGCGGCCGCCGCGACACTCGCGGCCCAGTCGCGCCAGCCGGTGGCGAGCAGGTCCCCGGTGTCGCCACAGTGGCCGGCCAGCTGCACGCCGAGCACGCTGAAGCCGGCGCGCTGCAGACAGTTGCCGACATAGCGCATCTCGGTCGGCGTGCCGGTCAGGCCATGGATGAGCAGGACGCCGGCGCGCCCGCCGCGCAGGTGGAATTCGCAGGGTTTGATCATGGTGTTCGATCGGGTCGCCGCGGACCGTCGCCGCGTGCGGCCCGCGCGGCCTGCAGGTCTTGGATGCCGCGCAGCATGGTTCGCGTGCCTTTCGCAGGGCTTTCGCCGGCTTGGCGTCGCGCATGCTGGCCGGGCCGAGCGGGCGCGTGGCGTCGGGGTTGGCCGGCGAACGCGGCCGGTGCGTGTCAGTTTTGGGCAGCGCGTGTCAGCGCCGCGGCGCGATTCGGTGTCGTGGCGCTGGCATGACAATTGCTTGACTCATCGTGGGGAAACATCCAGGAGACGCCACATGAGCTACGACATCCTCAAGAATCTCGGTCTGGACCACCTGGATACGCGTTCACCGGACTTCCTGCAGGCGCTGGAGCGCATGCAGCGCGAAGCCCTGCTGCGCCTGCAGGCCGACGACTACGTGCGTACGCCCGACCTGCGCGAGGCGCAGGGATTCTGAGCCACGCCCGGCGCGGCCGGCGCCGCCGGAGGGCGGCAAGGGCGGACGCGACACGATCCCGTTATGCTGTGCGTGAATGGCGCAGCCGCGTCGCCCCGCCCACGCCCACCGGATGCAGCTGAACCTGTTTCTTGCCTCGCGCAGCCCGCGGCGCAGCGAGCTGCTGCGCCAGATCGGGCAAGCCTTCGAACTCGTTGATGTGGATGTGCCCGAGCTGCGCGCGGCGGACGAGTCTCCCAGCCAGTACGTGAGCCGAGTCGCGCGCGACAAGGCGCGGGCGGGCCTGCGCGCCTTGGGCGCGCGCGCCGCTGCGGTCGTGCTCGGCGCCGACACCGAAGTGGTGCTCGACGACGAGGTGCTGGGCAAGCCCGCCGATGCCGCGGCCGCGACCACGATGCTGGGCCGTCTCGCCGGGCGCAGCCACGAGGTCATTTCGGCGTTGTGGCTGGTCGCTGCGGGGCGCGAACTGCATGCGATCCACCGCTCGCGCGTGACCTTCGCCGCGCTCGATGCGGCGCGGATCCAGGCCTACGTGGCCAGCGGCGAGCCGTTCGGCAAGGCGGGTGGCTATGCGATCCAGGGCCGCGCGGCCGCGTTCATAACCCATCTGGAAGGCAGCCATTCGGGCGTGATGGGGCTGCCCCTGCACGAAGTGGCACGGCTGCTCGACGACTGGCAGCGGGCCGCCTGACGCCGCCCTGAAAGATCGCCATGCGAGGCTGCCACCGGCTTGGGCGGCGGCGCAGTCGACAAGCGCCCGGTGCCAAAGCTATAAATCACTCAAATTCCTGCAGCTATCTCCTTCATGTCAGAAGAAATCCTGATCAACGTGACCCCGCGCGAGACGCGTGTGGCGGTGGTCGAGAACGGCATGCTGCAGGAGGTGCAGGTCGAGCGTGCGAGCCGTCGCGGCTACGTCGGCAACATCTACAAGGGCCGCGTCAGTCGGGTGATGCCGGGGATGCAGGCCGCCTTCGTCGAGATCGGGCTGGAACGCGCCGCGTTCCTGCATGCCTCGGACGTGGTACGTGCGCAACTGCCCAGTGACGAGGGCGGCGAGGTGGCCACGCCAGGCCCCATGCCGGCGATCGGCGATCTCGTGCGCGACGGCCAGGAGGTCGTGGTGCAGGTGGTCAAGGATCCGATCGGCAGCAAGGGCGCGCGCCTGACCACGCACCTGTCGATCCCTTCGCGCTACCTCGTGCTGCTGCCCTACAGCCGCGCGTTGGGCGTGTCGGTGCGCATCGAGGACGACGCCGAGCGGCAGCGCCTCAAGGACATCCTCGCCGAATTGTCGGGCGCGTCGTTGCCCACGGTGTCGACGCCCGCGGCCGAGCCCGCGCCCGATGCCCGCCGCTATGGCTACATCGTGCGCACCAATGCCGACGGCACCGCGCGCGAGGCGCTGGCCGAGGACATCGCCTACCTGGGCAAGGTGTGGCGCGCGGTGCAGGACAACATCGCGCGCGCCAGGGTGGGCGAGCGCATCTACGAGGACCTGAGCCTGCCGCTGCGCGCACTGCGCGACCTCATGCGGCCGAGCGTGGAGAAGGTGCGCATCGACTCGCGCGAGACCTTCGAGCGCGCGCAGCGCTTCGTCGCGCAGTTCATGCCCGAGTTGGCCGAGCGGGTGGAGCATTACCCGGGCGAGCGGCCGATCTTCGACCTGTATGGGGTCGAGGACGAGATCCAGAACGCGCTCAGGAAGAACGTGCCGCTCAAGTCCGGTGGCTATCTCATCATCGACCAGACCGAGGCGATGACCACGATCGACGTCAACACCGGTGGCTTCCTCGGCACGCGCAACCTCGAGGAGACGGTGTTCCGCACCAACCTCGAAGCGGCGCAGGCGGCCGCGCGCCACCTGCGCCTGCGCAACCTCGGCGGCATCATCATCATCGACTTCATCGACATGACCGACGAGGAACACCAGCGCCAGGTGCTGCGCCAGCTGCAGAAGTCGATGGCGCGCGACCATGCCAAGGCCACGGTCTACGAGATGTCGCCGCTGGGGCTGGTCGAGATGACGCGCAAGCGCACCACCGAAAGCCTCGAACGCCAGTTGTGCGAGACGTGCCCGGCCTGCGCGGGCCGCGGCAGCATCAAGACCGCGGAGACCATCACCTACGAGATCTTTCGCGAGATCACCCGTGCGGTGCGCCAGTTCGAAGCCGCCAAGCTGCTGGTGCTGGCCGCGCCCAAGGTGGTCAATCGCATCCTCGAAGAGGACTCGGCCGCCGTGGCGGAGCTGGAAGAGTTCATCGGCAAGACCATCCGCTTCCAGCCCGAGGAGCACTATTCGCAGGAACAATACGATGTGGTGCTGCTGTAGTCCGGCGCGGGAGCAGCGCGCATCGTGAGCATGTCCTGGCGGATGCGCCTGCGCCGGCTGTATCGGGCGCTGCTGGGCACGCTCGCGATGGGCGTGATCCTGCTCGGCGTGCTGGCCGGCATCACCCACCTGGCGATGCCGTGGCTGGCGCGCAACCCGCACGGCGTCGCGCGCTGGCTCGGTGAACGGATCGAGCGCACCGTCAGCATCGGTCATCTCGACGGCGCATGGTATGGCGGCGGACCGGTCCTGACGCTGCACGATGTGCGCATCGGCGCGCGCGATCCCGCGCAGCCACCGCTGACCCTGCCCAGCGCCCAGCTCGCGTTCGACCTGTTGGCGCCGCTGCGGCGCGGGCGCGCGTTTTCCGAGTTCCGCATCGACGGCGTCGAGTTGCAGCTGAGCAACGAGCAGGGCCAGTGGCGCCTGCATGGGCTGGAAGCGGCCGCGGACGCCGGCGCCGCGCAGCAGTCGTTCTCGCTCGGCGCGCTCGGCGCGCTCGAACTCACCCACGCGCGCCTGCGCATCGTCGATGCACGCCACGGACTGCAGACGCAGCTCACGCTGCCGGTGCTGCGCGTGCTCAATCGCGGCGAGCAGCTGCGCGTGCTCGCGCGCGTGGCCCCGGGCGAGGGGGACGGTGGCGGCGAACTGTTCGATGTGGTGGCCGACATCGCGCCTGCCGCGCTGTCGGGCACGCTCTACGTGGGTGGGCGTGACGTCGACCTCGCCGCCGCACTGGCCGGCCATGCGCCCGCGGGGTTGCGCCTGTCACGCGGGCGCGGCCTGCTGCAGGCGTGGTTACAGCTGCGCGAGGGCCGGGTCGAGGCCGTGCGCACACGGGTCGATCTGCGCGAGGTGGTGGCGGGCAGCGCTGACACGCTTGCGCCGCAGCCGCGGCTCGCGGTGGAGCCACGCGCGGCATTCGACCGCCTCGCCTTCAGTGCGCGCTGGTTGCGCGCATCCGGGGGCTGGACGCTGGACCTGGCCGATCTCGTCGCCGGCGCCGGCGATGCGCCGCCCGCGCGCCTGCGCGTGCAGCGGCGGGGCGAGGCCGAAAACGCGCAATGGTCGGTGGCCGCACGCGCGCTGCCGCTGGAGCCGCTCGGAGCGGTCGCGATGCTGGGCGAGCCGGTGCCGCCGGCGCTGCGACGCTGGCTGTACCTGGCCCATCCGCGTGGTCGGCTCGATGCGCTCACGTTGCACTGGAACGGCGCCAACGACTACGAACTGCAGGCGAGCCTGCGCGAGGGCGAGCTTGCGAGCGCGGACTTCGTGCCGGGCGTGGAGCGGCTCGACCTCGACGTGCTCGGCGATGCGCAGTCGCTGTTGCTGCAGCTGCCGGTGCAGGCCACGCGCGTGACGCTGCCGGCGATGTTCCGGAGGCCGTTCCTGTTCTCGCAGTTGGGCGGCGATGTGGTACTGCGCCGCGCCGACGCGGGGACATGGCGCATCGAGACCGACCGGATCGTGTTCGAAGGCGAGGGCTATGGCGGCGAACTGCGCGGCGCGGCCGAACTCGCAGTCGGGCGGCGCCCGTTCCTCGACCTGTACGCGGTGACGCACCACGGCGAGGTTCCCGCGGCCAAGCTGTTCTGGCCGGTCAACATCATGCCGCGCACGGCGGTGGCCTGGCTCGACCGCGCGCTGGTGGAGGGGCGCATCGTCGACGGCCGCGTCGCAGTGCGTGGCGACCTGGCCGACTGGCCGTTCCACAACCTCGCGGGCCGCTTCATCGCGCGCGCCGAGGTCGACGACGCGACGCTCGACTACCACCCGGCCTGGCCGCGCGCGCAGGACCTGCACGCGGTGGCGTACTTCATCAATGACGGCATGCAGGCCGATGCGAGCGCCGCCAGCGCGCTGGGCAATACGGTGCAGGCCGCGAGCGCCACGATTCCAACGTTCCGCGACGCGGTTCTCGATCTGACGGTGAAGGGTGGCGGCAGCGCGTCCGGCCTGCTCGGCTTCCTGCGTGCGACACCGGTGGGCCGGCGCTGGGCCGAGCCGCTGCGGGAACTCGCGCTCGACGGCAGGGGCGCGGTGGAGTTCAACCTCAAGCTGCCGCTCGACGACGTGGACCAGCTCGCGCTCGATGGCAAGGTGCAGCTGCAGGCGCGCAGTCTCGACCAGGCGCGCTATGGCCAGCACTTCACCGACGTGAGCGGCCTGCTGCAGTTCAGCGCGCAGGGCCTGGCGGCGCACGGGCTCGCGGTCACCTACCGCAACCGGCCGGCCCTGCTGTCGATCGACATCGGCAACTCCGTGAGTGATCCCGCGCATGCGTTCGAGGCGCAGCTCGATGGCATCTACACTCCCGCGCAGGTGTTCGCCGATGCGTCCGTGCTCGCGCCGCTGGTCGCGCAGTTGCAGGGCGAGTCGGCATGGACCGCGCGCGTGGCCGTGGCCAGGCCCGAGGACGCCGCGACGCCGGTTCGGCTCACGCTCGCGAGCGATCTGGTCGGCACCGCGATCGACCTGCCCGCGCCGCTGGCCAAGCCGGCCGCCGCGAGCTGGCCGTTGCGCATCGCGCTCGACCTGCCGTACGCGGGGCAGAGAGTGGACCTGCAACTGGCCGACCTGCTCGCGGTCAGCGCGCAGTTGCCGGCGGCCGACAAGCCGTTCGGCCTGCGCCTGCGGTTCGGCGCCGCCGACGCGGGCGTGCCGCCGATGGGCATCCAGGTCGATGGCAAGCTGGCGCGGCTCGATATCGGGGCGTGGCTCGAACTTGCGCTTGGCGATGTGGGCGGCGGTGGTGGCGCCTTGCAGACGATCGATCTGCAGGCGGATGAGGTCGTGCTCGGCGGGCGTCATTTCAGCGACGTGCACCTCGCGATCGACAACCAGCCGGCCACCACGCGCGTGACGATCGACAGTGCGGCGCTGGCGGGGCAGCTCGACATCGCGCGCGCCGACGCCTCGCGCGGCATCGAGGCCCGGTTCGCGCGCGTGCACTGGCCCGAGGCGCCACCGGGCAAGGACGCCGCGGCCACGCCCACGGCGGTGGCGCCGGCCGCGCTGCCGCCGCTGCATCTGGTGGTCGACGACCTGCGGCTGGGCAGCGCGAGCTTTGGCAGCGCGCGTTTCGACAGCCACCCGATCGCCGATGGCATGCAGATCGACCTGCTGCGCACCGATTCGCCCAACATCCGCATGCAGGCGCAGGGCGAGTGGACCGGCAGCGCCGGTGCCAACCGCTCGCGCATGTCGGTCCGGCTGGATGCGCAGGATGTGGGGCGCATGCTCGATGCGTTGGGCTACGCCGGACTCATCGAGGGTGGTGCAACCACCGCGCACATCGACGCGAGCTGGCCGGGTCCGCCGTCGGCGTTCGCGCTGGCCGACCTCGACGGCAGCCTCACGATCGAGATCGCCGACGGCCGCATCCCAGACGCCAAGCCGGGCGCGGGGCGCATCTTCGGCCTGCTCTCGATCACCGAGATCCCGCGCCGCCTGAGCCTGGACTTCAGCGACTTCTTCAAGTCCGGTCTCGGTTTCAATTCGATCAAGGGCACGTTCAAGCTCGGCGATGGCAACGCCTGGACCGAACGCCTGTACGTGGACAGTCCGGCGGCCGAGATCACCGTGAGCGGCCGCACCGGCCTGCGCGCGCGTGACTACGACCAGCGCCTCGTGGTCGAGCCGCGCGCCGGGGCGACGTTGCCGCTGGTGGGCGCGATCGCGGGCGGTCCGGTCGGCGCCGCCGCCGGCCTCGTCGCGCAGGGCCTGCTCAACAAGCCGATCGGACAGGCGGTCAAGCGCGAATACACGGTGACCGGTTCGTGGGACCATCCCGAGTTCACGCCCGTGGTCACCGCCCAGACCGAGCGCAAGCCGGGGCCGACGCGGCCACAGCGCTGATTTATCTTAGGTTTTCGCCTGCGGTGGTTGTGCAGCCGGCGACGCGCCCCCATTGAGCATGCGTCATACTCGCGCTGCGCCCGCAGTGCGTCCCGCCCGTCGAGTGAACCCTGCCCATGTCCGACCTCATCCGCACCGCCGAACGCCAACTGCTCACGCCGGGTGGCCTGGCCACCCGCGATCTCGATCGCGTGTTCGCGAGCCTCATGGGCCCTGCCATCGACGCCGCCGACCTGTACTTCCAGCATTCGCGCAGCGAGGCCTGGGTGCTTGAGGACGGCATCGTCAAGGACGGCAGCCATTCGATCGAGCAGGGCGTGGGCGTGCGCGCACTGTCGGGCGAAAAGGCGGGTTTCGCCTATTCCGACGAGATCGTGCTGCCCGCATTGCTCGACGCCGCCGGTGCCGCGCGCGCGATCGCGCATGCGGGCGCCAACGGCGTGGGCAAGCCGCTGGCGATCGCGCCAGCGCGCGCGCTGTATCCGTCGGTCGACCCGATCGATACGCTCTCCAACGAGGCCAAGATCGCGGTCTTGCGCGAAGTCGATGCGTACTGCCGAGCGGCAGATCCACGCGTGCAGCAGGTCATCGTGAGCCTGGCGGCCACGCTCGACACCGTGCTGATCGCCCATTCCGACGGCACGCTCGCGGCCGACGTGCGCCCGCTGGTGCGCCTCAACGTGCAGGTGATCGCCGAAGCCGACGGCCGCCGCGAGAGCGGCAGCGGCGGCGGCGGCGGGCGCTACGGCCTGGACGAACTGCTGGCCGGTGGCCGCGCGCGCGAGTTTGCCCGCGAAGCCGTGCGCAGCGCGCTGGTCAACCTCGAGGCGGTGCCGGCGCCGGCCGGCACCATGACCGTGGTGCTCGGCCCGGGCTGGCCGGGCGTGTTGCTGCACGAGGCCATCGGCCACGGCTTCGAGGGCGACTTCAACCGCAAGGGCACGTCGGCGTTTGCCGGCATGCTAGGCGAGGCGGTGGCGGCGCGCGGCGTCACCGTGGTCGATGACGGGGCGCTGCCGGGACGGCGCGGCTCGCTGTCGATCGACGATGAAGGCACGCCCACGCGGCGCACCGTGCTGGTCGAGGACGGCGTGATGAAGGGCGTGATGCAGGACAAGCTCAACGCCCGGCTCATGCGCGCGCAGCCGACCGGCAACGGCCGGCGCGAGTCCTTTGCGCACCTGCCGATGCCGCGCATGACCAACACCTACATGCTGCCCGGCGCACACGATCCGGGCGAGATCATCGCCTCGGTCGGACGTGGCCTGTACGCGGTCAACTTCGGTGGCGGCCAGGTCGACATCACCAATGGCAAGTTCACGTTCTCGGCCAGCGAGGCCTACCTGATCGAAAACGGCCGCATCACGCGCCCGGTCAAGGGCGCGACGCTGATCGGCGCGGGCGCCGAGGTGCTCAAGCGCGTGTCGATGATCGGCAACGACTTAAAGCTCGACGAAGGCGTCGGCGTCTGTGGCAAGGACGGCCAGAGCGTGCCGGTCGGCGTGGGCCAACCCACGCTGCGCATCGATTCGATGACGGTGGGCGGTACCGCTTGAGCGCCGTGCCGGGCGTGGCCGAGGCGCAGCGCACCGGCGGCGCCGCCACGGGCACGCGTTACCCGGCGTCGGCCTGCGCTGCGCGCACGATCATGCGGAACAGTTCGCGCTGGGCGTGGGGCGGGTTGCCCGCCGCGCGCTCACGCAGCGCATTGCGTACGAGTTGGCGCAGCTGCTGGCGATCGGCTGCGGGATGCTCGGCGATGAAGTCGGCCAGTGCGCCGTCGCCCTCGTCGAGGAGGCGCTCGCGCCAGCGCTCGCTGCGGTGCAGTGCGGCGGCTTCGCGCTGGGTGTGGCCGCGGTCCTCGCCGAGCACGCCGCGGATGGCCGCCAGCGCAGGCTCGTCGAGGCTGCGCAACTGCTTGGCCAGGTACTGGGTCTGGCGCTTGCGGGCGATGTGCGCGCTGACCGCGCGCGTGCGCTGCACCTCGGCGCGCAAGTCCTCGGTCAGCGGCACGCGGGCGAGCTGCGCGGGGCTGAGACCGGCCAGGGTCGCCGCCAGCTGCAGCACGTCCAGCGCCTCGCGGCGGCGCTGGCTGCGACTGGGCGCGTCGTGGCTGGGCGAATCGTGCGGGCTTTCGCTATCGTGCATCGGAATGGACGGGACATCACAGTGAACTTGAGCGTCGACGACAAAGATACCAGCTTGGCCGATCTCGACCGGCTCGCGCAGATCGCCCAGGACGTGGTGGCGCGCGCGCGGCGCAGCGGCGCCAGCGCGGCCGATGCCGCGGCCAGCATCGACACCGGGCTCGCGGTCGGCGTGCGCCTGGGCGAGGTGGAAACCGTGGAACGCACGCGCGATCGCGCCGTGTCGGTGACGGTCTACTTCGGCCAGCGCAAGGGTTCGGCGACCACCGCGGACCTCGATCCAGCCTCGATCGGGCAGACCGTCGAGCATGCCTGCGCGATCGCGCGCCACACCGAACCGGACCCGGCCAACGGGCTGGCCGACCCGGCCCTGCTCGCGAGCACGATCCCGGACCTCGACCTGTGGCATCCGTGGGACCTCACGCCCGCGCAGGCGATCGCGCTCGGCGTGGAGATCGAGGCGGCCGGCCGCGCGCAGGATGCGCGCATCAGCAATTCCGACGGCGCGTCGGTGCAGTCGGGGGGCTCGCTGACGGCCTATGCCAACAGCGACGGCTTCATCGGCTGCGAGCGCGCCACCCATCATTCGGTGTCGGTCGCGCTGATCGCCGAAGACGACGCCGGCATGCAGCGCGACTACTGGTACGACAGCGTGCGCCGCGCAGCCGATTTCGCCTCGCCATCATCGATCGGCGTCAAGGCCGCGCAGCGCACGCTGGCGCGGCTGGGCGCACAACGTCTGTCGACGCGGCAATGCCCGGTGCTGTTCGCGCCCGAGGCTGCACGCAGCCTCATCGGCCATTTCCTGTCGGCCGCCAGCGGCGGCGCGCTGTACCGGCGTGCGAGTTTCCTGGTCGACCAGCTCGGTCAGCGCCTGTTTCCGCCGTGGCTGCAGCTGGTCGAGCGGCCGCACATCCCGCGTGGCCTGGGTTCGACCGCGTTCGATGCCGAGGGCGTGGCCACGCGTGATTCGGACCTCGTGCGCGATGGTGTGCTGGCGCGCTACATCCTCGGCAGCTACTCGGCGCGCAAGCTCGGCCTGCAGTCCACCGGCAACGCGGGCGGCGTGCAGAACATCGTGCTCGAACCCGGCGCGGACGACCTGCCGGCCCTGCTGCGGCGCATGGGCAGCGGCCTGCTCGTGACCGAGCTCATGGGCCAGGGCGTGTCGCTGATCACGGGCGATTATTCGCGAGGCGCGAGCGGGTTCTGGGTCGAGCAGGGCGAACTGGCCTATCCGGTCGAGGAGATCACCATCGCGGGCAACCTGCGCGACATGTACGCCAACCTCGTTGCGGTCGGCAGCGATGTCGATCCGCGCTCGCACATCCTCACCGGCTCGCTGCTGCTCGAACGCATGACGATCGCGGGCGAGTGAGGCCATGACCTCCAGCCATTGACGCCGCGCGTGGATGCGGCACCATGGCAGGCATCATCCACGCGGGAGATCGGTGATGAGCGAGCTCGACAACCTGACTGCGGCACCCCCTCCGCCCGATTCGGCCACGCCCCCGTCGGGGGACGAGCGCACCTGGGCGCTCATGGGCCACCTGTCGGCATTCACCGCCTTCGTCACCGGCGGCCTGGGCAGCATGCTCGGGCCGCTCGTGGTGTGGCTGATCAAGCGCGACACCATGCCGTTCGTGGCCGACCAGGCCAAGGAAGCGCTCAATTTCAACATCACGGTGTTCATCATCGGCTGCGTGCTGGTGCTGTTTTCGATCGTGACCTTCGGCATCGGCCTGCTGCTGGCATGGCCGCTGGGCATCGCGCTGTTCATCGGTTGGGTGGTGCTCACGATTCTCGCCGCGATCAAGGCCAACGAGGGCGTGGCCTATCGCTATCCGTGGACGCTGCGCCTGGTGAAGTAGCGCTTGGGGCCGGCGCGCACTCGCGCGTCTGGCGCGAGTGCGCGCATGGCGCGGGGGCGGTCGTGGACCGGGTGTCTATCCGGTCGCCGCTGGCGCTCAGCTTGCGCGTTCGGCGACGAAGCGGGCGAGGTCGCGCAGCGCGCAGGCGGGCGCACCGAGGGTGGCCACCGCGTCGAGCGCGCGCGCCGTGAGCGCGGCCAGCTCGGCTCGCGAGGCGGCCACGCCGAGGATCGCAGGATAGGTCGGCTTGTTGGCGGCAAGGTCCTTGCCTGCGGTCTTGCCGAGCTGGTCGGTCGCGCCTTCGATGTCGAGCAGGTCGTCGCGGATCTGGAACGCGAGCCCGACCGCGTGGCCGTAGTCGTCGAGGGCGGCGAGCGTGGCCGCGTCGTGGCATCCGGCCGCAAGCGCGCCCAGCCGCACCGAGGCGCGGATGAGCGCTCCGGTCTTGTGCACGTGCATGCGCTCGAGTTCATCGTGGGTGAGCGCCTGGCCGACCGCGGCCAGGTCCAGGGCCTGGCCGCCGGCCATGCCGTGCGAGCCGCAGGCGGTGGCAAGCACGCGCAGCATGTCGAACTGCGTGGCAGGCGCATGTGCCAGCAGCGGATCGGCCGCGAGCACCTCGAATGCGAGTGCCTGCAGCGCATCACCGGCCAGGATCGCCGTCGCCTCGCCGAACGCGACGTGGCAGGTCGGCCGGCCGCGCCGCAGCGCATCGTCATCCATCGCCGGCAGGTCGTCGTGCACGAGCGAGTAGGCGTGGATCAGCTCGACCGCGACCGCGCTCGAATCAAGCCGTTCCGGCGCGGCGCCGAAGGCGCGGCCGGTCGCATACACGAGCAGCGGGCGCAGGCGCTTGCCACCGCCGAGCACGGCGTAGCGCATCGCACGGTGCAACTGGGTGGGGACCTGCGTGGCGTCGGGCAGCGCGGCTGCGAGCGCCTCATCGGCGCGCGCCGACAGCGCCAGCAATTCGGGGGTGAGTTCGTTCAAGGCGCGATGTCTCGGGGCGTGGTGGCAGGGGCTGGGGTGGCGGCGCCGACCCCGGGTGTCGGGCGCGGGCCCGCAGGTCGCGCGCGGGCGCGGTGTGGGGGAGTGGCGGCTGCCGCGGCACGCTCGCGCCAGATCAGGCCGGGGCTGCGCGATGCTCAGGGCGGATCGTGCAGGTCTCCCTCGAACGGCCGCGCCGATTCGGGCGCATCGGCGTCGAGCAACTGGTTCACGCGCAGCTTGGCGCGGTCGAGGGCACCCTGGCAATCGCGATACAGGGCGATGCCGCGCTCGAAGGATTGCAGTGAATCATCGAGGCTGAGCTCACCCTGTTCCATGCGCACGACCAGCTGCTCGAGTTCGTCGAGCGACTGTTCGAACGAGGCGGGAGCGGGCGGTGCGGCAGGCTGCTTCGGCATGGGCGCGAACGCTAGCGCAGCAGCGCGGCAAGATCAATTGAGCGAGCGCGGCGCTGCGCTGCCGGCTGTCGCCGCGGTGTCCCATTCGATGCCTGCGGTGCGCGACGGCAGCAGCGCGCTCGCCGCATCACTCAGGTACAGGTCGGCCACTGCGAGCAGGCGATTGTCGGCATCGAACAGCAGCGGCAGGCGTGCGCGCTGCCAAGGTGGCATGCCCGATTCCTGCAACAGGTCGCGCAGTTCGCGCGTGGGGCCGTCGCCGGTCAGGCGCAGGCTTTCGCCGCCGCGGCGGAAGCGGACCTTGAGCGGCGTCGCCAGGCGCGCCTGTGGCAGCGCGCCGCGCAGCCGCAGCACGCCAAGGTCGAGCGGCAGGCGCAGGTCGCTGCCGTCGAACTGGGCCTGCCAGTCCGGGGGTGGCAGCTGCAGCGGCGGCATCGCGTACAGCAGGTCGCGGTAGCGCCGCATCTCCACGCCGGGCCAGCGCACGCAGGGCTGGCGGTCCTCGCCGGCCTCGCTGAGCTGGCGCACCAGTTCGCTGGCCTGGTAATGGGTGGGTTCGGACAAGTCCAGCGCGCGCAGCCACAGTCGCAGCACCGGGTCGCGCAGCGCCGCGGGCAGGTCGAGCCAGCCGCGGAAGCGCAGTGTGGCCGGATCGTGGCCGCGCAGCAGGTCGAGCATGCGCCGCGCGTGGTCGTCGATGAACTCGGCCGCGTTGCGCGCCCAGGCCGCGCTTTGCGCGATGCTCGCGGCGGCCTCAGGCCAACGCGCGGTGATGCGTGGCAGCACCTGCGTGCGCAGGTAGCTGCGATCGATGTTGCTGTCCTCGTTGCCGGGATCGGCCAGCCAGTCGAGCCGATGCGCGATCGCATACTGCTGCAACACGCTGCGCGGCAGGCCCAGCAGTGGTCGCCAGGCATGGCCGCGTCCGAGCCGGCGCATCGGTCGCATCGCGCCCAGGCCTTCGGGCCCGGCACCGCGCAGCAGCTTGAGCAGCACCGTTTCGGTCTGGTCGTCGCGGTGGTGGGCGAGCGCGACGAACTCGCCCGGCGACAGCAGTGTTTCGATCTGGGCATAGCGCGCCAGCCGCGCGCTCGCCTCCAGCCCGAGATCGGGCCTGCGCACCACATTGACGCGCCGTACGCACAGTTCGACCTTGAGCGAGCCCGCGAAGGCTTCGCAGTGGCGGGCCCACGCGGCGCTGTCCTCGTGGATGCCATGGTCGACGTGGACCGCACGCAGGCCGCGATCACGCGCGGCATCGCTGCAGGCCAGTGCATGCAGCAGGGTGGTCGAGTCCAGTCCGCCGCTGTAGGCGACGAGGATGGGGCCCGGCGGCAGCGCCTGCAGGGCGGCGTCGATGACTTCGCGCAGCCGCTGCGTCACGCGCGGCGATCCGCGGCGCGCCTTCGCCGTTGCCGGCAGGTCGCGGCCGTGGGGACGTTCAGTTCCACGAGCACACGACCTTGCCGCAGTTGCCCGAATCCATGAGGTCGAAGCCCTTCTGGAAGTCGTCGATGTGGATCTGGTGGGTGAGCGCCTTCTGCAGCGGGAATCCGGTGAGCACCATCTGCGTCATCTTGTACCAGGTCTCGTACATGCGGCGGCCGTAGATGCCGTGCAGCGTGAGTCCCTTGAAGATGACCTTGTCCCAATCGATGCCGGAGCCGTTGGGCAGGATGCCCAGTAGCGCGACCTTGCCGCCGTGGTACATCACATCGAGCATGTCGGCGAACGCGCGCGGGTTGCCGCTCATCTCCAGTGCGACATCGAAACCTTCCATGTGCAGGTCGCGCACCACATCCTTGAGCGACTGCTTGGAGACGTTGACCACGCGCGTGGCACCCATGTCGGCGGCGAGCTTGAGGCGGTAGTCGTTGACGTCGGTGACGACCACGTTGCGCGCGCCCACGTGCTTGCAGATGCCGGCGGCGATGATGCCGATCGGGCCGGCCCCGGTGATGAGCACGTCCTCGCCGATCACGTCGAACTCGAGCGCGCAGTGCGCGGCGTTGCCGTAGGGGTCGAAGAACGCGGCCAGCTCGCTCGGGATCTGGTCCGGAATCGGCCACAGGTTGGAGGCGGGCATCGCTATGTACTCGGCAAATGCGCCATTGCGGTTGACGCCGATGCCGACCGTGTGCGGGCACAGGTGCTGCTTGCCGGCGCGGCAGTTGCGGCACACGCCGCACACGATGTGACCCTCGGCCGACACGCGTTGGCCCGGTTCGTAGCCGCGCACGCCCGCGCCGATCTCGACGATGCGGCCCACGAACTCGTGGCCGATCACGAGGCCGGGCTTGATCACGCGCTGCGACCATTCGTCCCACTTGTAGATGTGCAGGTCGGTGCCGCAGATCGCGGTTTTTTCCAGTTTGACCAGGACTTCGTTCGGGCCGATCTCGGGGACCGGCACCTGTTCCATCCAGATCCCGCGCGCGGCCTCGCGCTTGACCAGGGCTTTCATCATCTGCGGCATGGGGTGGCTGGGTCCGCCGGAAAGCCCAAGTATACGTCGCGCCAGGCCGCCTGATGACGCCTGCGGCGGCCATCGGCAGCAAATGTCATGAGCCGGGCGCTTGTATGTGGCGCAGGCACGCGGGACACTAATGGGCGCCGGCGAGGGGCCCGGCAGGGGAGTGGGCCGGATGTTCGGATTCCTGAAGCGACTGTTTGCGGGCAAGCCGAAGAACAGCTTCGATGGTGCGCGCCGCCAGCATCAGCGCGTCAATGCGCGCAGCGGCATGCGCGTGCTCGTGGTCGACGACTCGACCACGATCGTGGCCACGCTGCGCCGGATGCTCGAACAGAACGGTTACGAGGTGCTCGAGGCGCTCAACGGCGAGAAGGGCGTGGAGATCGCCACCGCCGATCCACCCGACCTGATCTTCCTCGACATCATCCTGCCCGGGATCAACGGCTTCGCGGCGCTGCGCCAGTTGCGGCGCAACGCGGCCACGCGCGAGGTGCCGGTGATCATGATGAGCGGCAACGAGCAGGCGACCGAGCAGTTCTACGCGCAGCGCATCGGCGCCGACGACTTCATGAAGAAGCCGTTCTCGCGCGCCGAGGTGTTCTCGCGCATCGAGAAGCTGCTCGACATCTCGCTGATGCCGCGGCGCCGCCAGCACGTGGCGGCCGACGCGCGCTCCACGGCCTGAAGCGCGCGCATCCGTCCGCGCGTGGCGGCCGCGCGAGGGCGCCACCCGTTGCCGCTTGACCACGCCGTGGCGCGCGGCTGCAATGGGCTGATGCACGGCGCCGATCGACGCCCACCCGCAATCTTCCTCATGGGGCCGACCGCGAGCGGCAAGACCGCGCTCGCGTGCGAGCTGGCCGGCCGCTTCGCGCTCGGACTGGTCAGTGTCGATTCCGCGCTGGTCTACCGTGGCCTCGACATCGGTGCGGCCAAGCCCGACCCGGACACGCTTGCGCGCCATCCACACCGCCTCGTCGACATCCGCGAACCGACCCAGCCGTATTCGGCCGCGGACTTCCGCGCCGACGCGCTCGTGGCGATGCGCGAGATCACGGCCGCCGGGCGCATTCCGCTGCTGGTCGGTGGCACCGGGCTGTACTTCCGCGCCTTGGCGCAAGGCCTGTCGGCGTTGCCCGAGGCGGCGCCGCAGGTACGCGCCGGGCTGGCCGACGAGGCCGCGCGCGTGGGTTGGCCGGCGCTGCACGCGCGGCTGACCGCGCTCGACCCGGCAGCGGCAGCACGCATCAAGCCGGGTGATGCCCAGCGCATCCAGCGTGCGCTGGAGATCATCCAGCTCACGGGCCAGGCCCTGTCGCAGCTGCATGGTGCGACGCTGGCGCGGCCACCGTGGCGCATCCTCAAGCTGGCGCTGGTGCCGACCGTGCGGGCCGGCCTGCACGCGCGCATCGCGGCGCGCGTGGACGCGATGCTCGCCGCGGGCCTGCGCGATGAGCTGGTCCGGCTGCGCGCGCTCGCGGGCTGGGACGCGCAGTTGCCGGCGATGCGCGCGGTGGGCTATCGCCAGGCCTGGGGCTGGCTTGCAGGCGAGTACGACCAGTGCGGGTACCGCGAGCGCGCGGTGGCGGCGACGCGCCAGCTCGCCAAGCGCCAGCTCACCTGGCTGCGTGGTGAGCTGGACGCACAACGGCTCGACCCGGATGCGGGCGCGGTGACCGCGCGCGCGAGCGCCCTGGTCCAACGCTTCCTCGGGTCGTGGCACGCCGCGGGTCACGAATCGTGATCGGCATCATTTCTCTTTGCACGGGCAAACGCTTAAGATCGGTCGCGCGAGTTTGGAACCGGGCGTGCCGCACCACTCGGGGCAGGGTGGCGTGGAATCCTCGGGGCAACGCGGTGCACACGCGATTTGGCCGGTTCCGGGGTGAATCCAATCGGAGAAGAAGACTCATGTCCAAGGGGCAATCGTTGCAGGATCCGTTCTTGAATGCGCTGCGCCGCGAGCGTGTGCCGGTGTCGATCTACCTGGTCAATGGCATCAAGTTGCAAGGCACGGTCGAGTCGTTCGACCAGTTCGTGGTGCTGTTGCGCAACACGGTGAGCCAGATGGTGTACAAGCACGCGATCTCGACCATCGTGCCCACGCGCAACGTGCGCATGGGCACCAACGAGGGCACGCCGGGCGCGCATGCGGGCGAAGCCGCGGGCGCGAGCAACGAGGCTTGAGGATTGCGGCGGGTTGGGCGTGGACCGCGCATCGGGCATGGCCCGTGCCGCTCGCATGCGGATGCCTGATCCGGCGGGCACATCCAGGCCCGACGCGCGGGCACGAGGCACCACGCCACGGCCGGCACGCGGGTGTCCGCGGTGGCACGGTCGGCGCAGCACGAGCTTGAAACCGCATGCCGGCGGCCGCATACAGCCGTGGTCCGATTGACGGGTGAACGGCGCTGTTCGAACGGTCCAAAAAGGGTGAGCGGGCGCTGCTGCTGCAGCCACAGCTGGCGGGGCGGTCCGATCCGCAGGCGCTGGAGGAGTTTGCCGAGCTCGCGCGCTCGGCCGGCGCGACCGTCGCCGGCCACCTGCTCGCGCGCGTGGAGCGGGCCAATCCGCGCTATTTCGTCGGCAGCGGCAAGGCCGAGGAGTTGCGTGAACGCAGGCACGCGCTCGACGCCGACCTCATCCTCGTCAACCACGCGCTCAGCCCGGTGCAGGAGCGCAACCTCGAGGCGCTGACCCAGTGCCGCGTGGTCGATCGTACCGGCCTCATCCTCGACATCTTCGCCCAGCGCGCGCGCTCGCACGAAGGCAAGCTGCAGGTCGAGCTGGCCCAGCTCAGGCACATGGCCACGCGCCTCGTGCGCGGCTGGACCCACCTCGAGCGCCAGCGCGGCGGCTCGATCGGCCTGCGCGGCCCGGGCGAGACCCAGCTGGAACTCGACCGGCGCCTGCTCGGCGAGCGCGTCAAGCAGCTGCAGAAGCGCCTCGACAAGGTCGAGACCCAGCGTGCCACCGCGCGGCGGGCGCGCCAGCGCAACGCGCTGCCCGTGGTGGCGCTGGTGGGTTACACCAACGCGGGCAAGTCCACGCTGTTCAACCGCCTGACCGGCGCGCAGGTGTACGCGGCCGACCAGTTGTTTGCGACGCTCGATCCGACCCTGCGCCGGCTCGACGGCCTCGACTGCGGTCCGCTGCTGCTGGCCGATACGGTGGGCTTCATCCGCGACCTGCCGCATGACCTCGTGGCGGCATTTCGGGCCACGCTGGCCGAGGCGCGCGAGGCCGACCTGTTGCTGCACGTGGTGGATGCCGCCGATCCCGAGCGCGCCGAACGCATCGCCGATGTCGAACGTGTGCTGGCCGAAATCGGTGCCGCCGAGGTGCCGCAGGTGCTGGTGTTCAACAAGATCGACCTGCTGCCCGACCAGGCGGCCGGCGACGGCGCGATGGGATCCGGCACCGCACCGTCGACGTATCGGCTGGATCAGCTCGAGGGCGGACAGCTGCTGCGGGCGTGGGTGTCGGCGCATACCGGGGCGGGCCTGGACGGGTTGCGCCGCGCGATCGCGCAGCAGCTCGGCAGCGAGCGCGTGCGCGTCGACCTGCTGTTGCCGCCCCGCGCCGGGCGTCTGCGCGCGCGCCTGCACGCGCAGGGCCTGGTCGCACGCGAGCGCAGCAGCGAGCAGGGCTGGCACGTGCACATCGACGCGCCGCGCGCGCTGGTGGAACCGCTGTTCGGCATGCCCGACGGCGATGGCTCGTGGTTGCGCGAGCACTTGCTTGCCGCCATGCGAGGGGCTACCTACAATCCCGTGGCAAGCGCGTCCTGAAGCTCGACCCATGCACCGCGGCCGCGCCGATGCGCTCGCGTCCGTATTGATCTCACTGGCGTTGCGGCTGGCGACATGGCGTCGCCCGCGCTCGCGCGACAAGGCACGAAGATGGCTTGGAACGAACCCGGCAGCGGCAAACAGCGCGATCCATGGAAGGATGGCGGCGGCGGTGGCTCTTCGCCCGACTTTGACGCGTGGCTGCGCAAGTTGCGTGACACCTTCAGGCGCATGTTTGGCGGCGGCAGCGGCGGCGGCATCGGCGTCGCGCTGCTCGGCGTGGTGCTGGCGTGGGTCGCCTTCGACAGCGTGATGCGCGTGAACGCGGGCGACACCGGGGTGGTGCTGCGCTTCGGCCGTATCGCGCGGCTCGCCCCGCCGGGACTCGGCTTCAAGTTTCCGCGCCCGATCGAGACCGTCACCAAGGTCAATACCGGCAAGACGCTGCAGACCAGCGACCAGGTGCGCATGCTTACGCGCGACGAGAACATCGTGCTGGTCGATTTCTACGTGCAGTACCGCATTTCCGACGCGCGCCAGTTCCTGTTCGACGTCAAGGACCCCAACGAGACACTCGGCCAGGCCGCCGAGAGCGCGGTGCGCTCGGTGGTCGGCAGCAACGACATGGACGCGATCCTCACCGGCCAGCGCAACGAACTGGTGGCCAAGGCGCGAGACGTGCTGCAGGGCACGCTCGAACAGTACCGCACCGGCCTCGTGCTGATCGACCTCAACATCCAGAACGTGCGCCCGCCGGCCGAGGTCAAGGACGCGTTCGACGATGCGAGCCGCGCGTTGCAGGACAAGTCGCGCCTGGAGGAGGACGCGCGTGCCGAAGCCAGCCGCATCGTGCCCGAGGCGCGCGGCGAGGCGGCCGAGATCCGTGCCCGTGCCGAAGGCGACAAGAGCGAGCGCATAGCGCGCGCGCAAGGTGACGCGCAACGCTTCAACCTCGTCGAGGCGCAGTATCGCGCGGCGCCGGAGATCACCCGCAAACGCCTGTACATCGAGACCATGCAGGAAGTCCTGCGCGACACGCCCAAGATCATCGACGCCACCGGCGGCAAGAACCTG
>WBZR01001889.1_pt1 | contig 23872 bp, 12 predicted proteins | sample 5204231 | NCBI WGS metagenome assembly WBZR01 (sample SAMN12412403, study PRJNA552823) | activated sludge metagenome | isolation source: activated sludge from anammox sidestream of wastewater treatment plant... | place: USA: Virginia | collected 2017-08
GGTCGTGTAGGCAATCGTCAACCAGGAGCCGTCGAAACTATATTCCGCCTTGACGAACTTGGCGTCCTTGATGTCGGCTTTGGACGCCTCTTCACGGCAGGTGATAAGCGCATCCAGTTCCTTGGATTCCCACACCTGTTTCATGACCAAATCGCGCGGGGTAGCTTTGCGCTGAACGGCGCGCAGCCCCTTCTGCCGGTGAATCTCTTCCGGATCGATGAAGGCGATCACCTGCCCCAGTTGTTTGCCGCGTTTGGTCTCGACGATCACATGATCGCCGACAACGACGTCTTTATGGGAGCCGACCTTGAAAAGAACGTGGAACAGGGGCGTAAGATCGTCGCGGCGGGCCACGAACTTGGCAAGCACACTTATTCGCATGACCGGATGGTCTTGAAATCGCCTTCGTTCATCGCATCCGAGATCGAACGCACGGATCAACTGATCCGGCAGGCAGGCCATCAGGGAGCGATTCATTTCCGTCCGCCGTTCGGCAAGAAGCTCTTTCTGCTCCCCTGGTATCTGGCGCGGCATTCGCGGAAGACCATCACTTGGGATGTCGAGCCGGAGACTTATCCTGAAATCGCCAGCGACTCGAACAGAATCGTCGAACACGTTCTGGCGAACACGAAATCCGGCTCGATCATCCTGCTTCACGTGATGTATCCAAGCCGCGCTGAATCTCTCAAATCCGTTCGGAGAATCGTCTCAGGTCTGAAGCGCGAAGATTACAGCTTCAAGACGATCTCCGAGATGCTGGCAATAACGAATTGATTTTACCTGGAGGTAAGCCATGTTCTCTCGACGATCTTTTCTGAAAAACGCCGTGACATTTGGCGCGGCTGGCCTTGCCGCAGCAAGCTTCAACGAGGAAGGCCTGGCGCGCGCTCTCGACGCCGTGCGCTTCGTTTCGGGCCGCACGCCCGACGACGTGGCGATGGATGAAGATTTCTGGTTTGAAGTCCAGCACGCGTTCACCGTTGACCGCACGCTGATCAACCTCAACAACGGCGGCGTCAGTCCCAGCCCGCGCGTCGTTCAGGATGCGATGCGCCGCTATCTGGAATACGCCAACAACGCGCCGGTCTATTCGATGTGGCGCATTCAGGACCCGGGCATCGAAACAGTGAGACGCCGTTTGGCCGCCGCTTTCGGTTGCGACACCGAAGAGATTGCCATCACGCGTAACGCCAGCGAATCTCTCGAAAACTGCCAACTCGGTCTCACGCTCAAACCCGGCGACGAAGTGTTGACGACCAATCAGGATTATCCGCGAATGCTGACCACCTGGCGTCAGCGCGAATTGCGCGAAGGGATCAAGGTCAGAAAAGTCTCGTTCCCCGTGCCGCCCGCGAGCATTGATCAGCTCTTCGAGATTTTCGACAAGAACATCACGCCGCGCACCCGCGTCATTCACTTCTGTCACGTCACCAACCTGACCGGCCAAATCTTCCCGGTCAAACGCATTTGCCAGATGGCGCGCCAGCGCGGCATCGAAGCCATCGTTGACGGCGCGCACGCCTTCGCGCATTTCCCGTTCAAGCACGCCGATCTCGATTGCGATTTTTACGGTTCGAGCTTGCACAAATGGCTGCTCGCGCCTTTCGGCACAGGACTGCTTTACGTCCGCAAATCGAAGATCAAAGACCTCTGGTCGTTGATGGCTTCGGAAGAGAAGAACGCCGGCAACATCCGCAAGTTTGAAGAGATTGGCACGCATCCGTCGGCCAACGCGCTGGCCATCGCCGAGGCGCTCGATTTCCACGAAGGCATCGGCGCGGAGCGCAAAGCGGCGCGGCTGCGTTTCCTCTTCCACCGCTGGGCCAAACGGCTTGAGGGGCAAAAAGGCGTGAAGATTTTGACCAGCTTTGATCCGAGGCAATCGTGCGGTCTTGCGAATGTCAGCATTGAGGGTGTTGATATGGTCAAGCTTGGCGGCCATCTGATGGACAAATATCGCATCATCACGACGCCGATTGTTCACCCGGAATTCCAGGGCCTGCGCGTCACGCCGAACGTCTACACGACGCTGCGCGACGTTGACACATTCGCCGAAGCGATGGAACGCGTGATTGAAAAAGGCTTGCCTGCCTGAGATGAAGAAGCTCCTGCTCATTAACGTTTTTGCCGCGCTGCTGTGTCTCGCGCCACGCTCCGAATTCTCTTCCGCTGGGACGGAGATCAAAGACATCGTCGAGAGCATTGAGCGCGTCAAGCTGCACGATGGCCGAAATGGCGGCCCGACCTGGTTCATTCCGCGAGTCTCGATGATCCCTGAAAAGACCGGCGCGAAGGCGCTGATGGTTTTGCAGCCTATCTCCGGCTCGGATTATTACGGCCCCGTCCACTGGCGCGAATCAACTGACAACGGGCAAACGTGGAGCGAGCCGCGTCCGATTCCCGGTTTCGGTCGCCGCCAGTTCAACGGCGACATCGAAGAGGCCGTCAGCGATGTCGTTCCGCAGTATCACGCGAAGACGAAGCGGATGATCGCGCTCGGCGAAATCATCTATTACCGCAACGGCAGATATTTTCCCGAACATCCGCCGCGCTATCCGGTCTACCTCGTGCGTGACGCAAAAGGCGTCTGGTCGGAGCGCAGGAAGTTGGAATGGAACGATCCGCGCGGCGGCGCGATCTATTCGACAGGCTCTTCGCAATATCTGGTTTTGAAAAACGGAGACCTGCTCATCCCCGTCTGCTTCAGGCCGAAAGAGCGCGCGGATTACGGCGTCACGACGCTGCTCTGTTCGTTCGACGGCCGGACGATCAAAGTCAAACAAACCGGCAGCGAACTCAACAATCCGGTCAAGCGTGGCTTGCTGGAGCCGCAACTGACTTACTTCGGCAATCGTTACCTGCTGACGATTCGCGCCGAAGACGGCTATGGCTACGTCAGCGTTTCGACGGACGGGTTGCAGTGGTCGAAACCGGTAAGCTGGAAATGGGATGATGGCGAACCGCTGGCGATGTCCACGACGCAGCAACATTGGCTGACGCATTCCGGCGGGCTGTATCTGGCTTACACGCGCAAGGCTGAAGAGAACGTCAACGTGATGCGATGGCGCGCGCCGCTTTATCTGGCTCAGGTTGATCCGGCGACGTTGCGGCTTGTGCGGTCAACCGAGCGAATCGTCTTTCCGCTCGTCGGAGACGGAATCAACGATCCAACGAACGTCGCGCATTACGGCAATTTCCACGTCACGAACATAAACGCGCGGGAAACGTGGATCACCTGCGGCGAGGTGATCCCGTCGAATTTTCGCGGCGACCTGTGGCTGGCGCGCGTCAAGTGGCGGACGCCTAATCGTCTGATGAAGTGAGCTGGCGTTGGTAGTCGGCGCTGTCGAAATGGCCGCGTGAATTGGCGATCAAACCGTCTGTTCCGATTTGCCAGACCTCGAAGCCGCTGATGCGTACCGCGCGGCCTGTCCCGCCCGGCCCGTTGTTCGTGCCGGTCAGCGTCCAGTGATAAACGGCGTGGTCGTCTTCCAGTCGCAGTTCATCCAGAAATACCTGCATGTCCGGGAACGCCGTCATGAAACTTTGCGCGACTTCGGTAATCGCCGCCCGCCCCACCGCCGGAGCCGCATCGTTGACGCTGAGCGAACCATCCTCGGCGTAAAACGACGCCACGCACGACGCGTTCTGGCTGCACCACGCGGCGGTATAGGCTTCGGCGAAGCTTTGCAAACGGGCTGAATTTTCCGCTGAATTCATTGTCTTGACTCTCCTTCGCTTTTTGGATTGGCTGATGTTTCTTTCAGCAATCGTTCCATCTCCCGCTTCATTTCGGCGAGCGCCTTAGCCGCGCCAGGCTGATGAATCAGGTTCTTCATTTCGTAAGGATCGGCCTTGAGATCGTAGAGTTCATCCATCCCTTCCAGTTCGAGATAGTGAATGTACTTCCAACGCCCGTTGCGGACAGCCTTGTAGCCCATTTGCAAAACACGCGGGAAGACTTTGTCGGAGTAGTATTCGATCAGAAACGAATTGCGCCACGCCGTTCGTTTGCCTTCGAGCAGCGGTACGAGCGAACGCCCCTGCATCGCGCCCGGCGCAGCCACGCCCGCCAGTTCCAGCAGTGTGGGTGCCAGATCAATGTTCAGCGCAATTTCGTCGCGCGTCGCGCCTGCCTTGATGAATTTCGGATAGCGCACGAGCAGCGGCATCCGAATGGATTCTTCATAAGCCAGCCGCCTTTCGACGCTCAATCCGTGTTCGCCGTAAAAGTAGCCGTTGTCGCTGGTGAAAACGATCACTGTGTTGTCGAGTTGGCCGGTCTCTTTCAGGGCTTTCAGGATTTCGCCCACGCCGTCTTCAATCGCCGCGATTGTCCGCTGCCGTCCGAGAATGGCTTCGTCGCTTGTGACCGTGATGGAACCCAGCGGCGGCAGATTGCCGATGCGGCGTTGCAAGGCGGGTTTGTCTTCCGGCGCGCGGCCATAGCTCGGCCTGCGCGGAATTGCCCGGCTCGCATACAAATTTTTGTGGCGCTCGGCGGGAATGAACAACTCCGATTTGGACAGGTCAACGCTGCCATCGTTGTTCTGCGTGACTTCGGGATGAATCGCCTTGTGCGCCAGATAAACCAGAAACGGTTTGTCGTGTCGCCGCTTGATGAACTCCACCGCATAGCCGCTGAGAATGTCCGTGATGTAGCCCGACGGCTTGACCGACTTGCCATCTTCGTTGATGTCGGGATTGAGGTACGCGCCCTGCCCCTTGAAACTCACCCAGCGATCAAAGCCCGGTCGCGGCTTGTCGTCATTGCCCATGTGCCATTTGCCGATGAACGCGGTTTCGTAACCCGATTGATGCAGCAACAGCGGAAATGTCACGAGCCGATGGCTGGCGGCGGAGCGGTCAACGTTGTCGGTGATCCCGTGCGTGTGCGCGTATTGCCCGGTCAGAAAGCTGGCGCGCGAAGGCGAGCAGAGCGGCGTCGTCATGAACGCGTTGCGGAACATCGCGCCTTCCTTGCCGATGCGGTCAATGTTGGGCGTTTTGATGAACGGATGCCCGGCGATGCCCACCTCGTCCCAACGCAGATCGTCAACCAGAATGAAGACGATGTTGGGCCGAGGCTGTTTGCTCCGGTCAGGCTGCGCCAGACAGAGAGAGGCAAAGAGCGCCAACGTGATTGAGACTGCAATGGTCAGGCGTTTTTTCATTTTGATCTTGCTCCGTTTGGCGCTGAATCAGCCCGTTATCGCTTCATCAGTTCATCGCGGTACACCACGCCGCCTTTCATCACGAAACCGACGCGTTCAAGCAGCGTGATGTCTTTCAACGGATCGCCGGGCGCGGCGATCAGGTCGGCGTATTTGCCTTTCTCGACGCTGCCGACGCGGTCGCTCCAGCCGATGATCTCAGCGTTGAGGCTGGTGGCGGACACAATCGCGGACATCGGCGATTCGCCGAGCGAAACGCGCAAGCTGAGTTCTTTCGCGTTCGCGCTGTGCGGGATCACCGCCGCGTCAGTCCCAAAGCCGATCGGCAGCCCGGCAGCCAGCGCGCGTTTGAAACCGGCGTACTTGATGGCGCTGATTTTGCGCGCGCGTTCGATTTCAGAATCCGGGATGTTGTTTTTCTTTCCTTCGGTCAAAATCACTTCGCTGGTGTAGAGCGTCGGGACGTAAAACGTTTTGCGAGTGGCTTTGAGCAGCGCGACGGCTTCGTCATCCAGATACGAGCCGTGATCCACCGTCCGCACGCCTGCGCGAATCGCGGCTTTGATGCCTGCGGCGCCGTGCGCGTGCGCGGCCACCTGCCGTCCCCAGCGATTCGCTTCCGTGACGGCGGCCTGAATTTCGGCGTCGGAATATTGCTGCGCGCCCGGTTCGATGCCTTTCGACAGCACCGCGCCCGTCGCCAGAATCTTGATGAAGTCCGCGCCGTGCTTGAAATTCGTGCGGACGGCTTTGGTGATTTCCTCAGGGCCGTCGGCCAGGTTTTTGACGACCGGGACATCCACGTAAATCGAAAACTGTTTCGCGTCGCCCGCGCCGCCCGTCGAAGAAACATAATTGCCCGCGACCAGCAATCGCGGCCCCGGGACTGCGCCGTCATCAATCGCCTTGCGCAAATCCACATCCACATAAGGCCACGTCGGCCCCATCTCGCGGCAGGTTGTGAAGCCCGCCAGCAAAGTCACCCGCGCATTGCGCGCGCCCCACAACGCATCGTGTCCCGGCGTCGTCTTGACCAACACGTCTTCCCAATGCATCCCGAATTTGCCGGTCAGGTGCGTGTGCAGATCAATCAATCCGGGCAGCAGCGTCGCATCGCCGAGGTCAATGACTCTGGCGCCCGCAGGGATTGGCAGTTGCGAGGCGACTTCGGCAATCCGCTCGCCCTCGATGCGCACCATCGCCGGAGCGAGCGGCGCGCCGCCGCGCCCGTCAATCAGGCGCGCGGCTTTGATGATGATTACCGATTCAGAAGCGGAAGATTGGCCGGCAGCAGAAACGAAGAAGCTGAAGAGGATGACGATGGCAGCAGTTGTTTGTTTTCTCATCGCGGTTTTGAGCTTAGATCTGTTTGCACTTGAACGTACGGCTTGCCACAGAGATACAGAGGCGCAGAGAAAAACCAATGTTTGGCTCTGTGTCTCCGCGCCTCTGTGGCAAAACCGTATGCCGACCAGTTCGATACGCTCGCCCTTCATGGATTTAACCGCGAAGCGCCACAGCCCGGCCACGGAGCCTGCGATTTCATTGGTTGTCATATGTCCTTTCTCAATTCATTACGCAGCCAGGCGCGCGCAAAGCTCCAATGGCGTTCCACCGTTGCGTGCGACAGGCCCATCGCTTCCGCCGTTTCGGGAATTGTCAGCCCGCCGAAGAAGCGCAATTCAACGATCCGGCTGTGCTGCGGACTGAATTCGGCCAGACGATTCAACGCGTCATCGAGCGCCAGCAACTCGACCTCCGGCTCCTGGCCAATGCGGTCGGCGGCGGCAAGCGAAACTCGCAACTCGCCTCCGCCGCGTTTCCCGGCCTGTCGCGCGCGGGCGTGATCAACCAGAATGTTGCGCATCATCCGGGCCGCCAGCCCGAAAAATTGCGCGCGATTCTCCCAACTCACCTGTTGTGATTGATCGGCCAGTTGCAGATAGGCTTCATGCACGAGCGCGGTCGGTTGCAAACTGACTTGATGGCGCTCGCCCCGCAAATAGCTTTTAGCCAGACGGCGCAACTCGTCGTAAACCATCGGCATCAGCCGATCCAGCGCCAGTTTGTCGCCCGCGCTCCATTCCTTGAGCAGTTGTGTTATGTCGCCTGTCATTACGCTCTCCATTTAACCAGGCTTTTTCAACACAAAGGGACAAGGGGACAAAGGGTCAAAGAAAAGCCGACAAAATCATGCCTTTGACGCTTTGACCCTTTGTCCCTTTGCGTAGATTTGATCCTCCGGTCATTGCTAACTTTCCAAGTCGTGTCTACCGCTGATGTGGCCAATTGCGGCGCAGTCTAACATCAGGTCGCAGCCTCAACAATTTTTTCGCGGAAGCTGAGGGGATCGGCGGGAGTTTTCCGCCCTATCAAGTGAGAGAGGAAAAAAGCAGGCAAGACACGAGAGCGCAAAGGTGACGCTCGCCGGGCCTTGCTGATGGGATCAACTATTCTTTGCCGATGGAGGTTCACCATGCCTAACGAATTGATCGTGCGGTTGCAAGCCATGCAAATGATGATGTTCAACGTACTCGAACTCATCTTGATAATCATCGGCGGAATCGCCTGCGCCGTTTTGCTCGTCATGCTCGGCGGCATGGCCTGGCGCAGTTATCGCGAAGCGCGTCAGCGGCGTCGCGCAACGCCGCAAGCGCGCGGCGTCATTTCAACCGTCACAAGCCGCCATCGCCTGATTATCCCTGTCGTCGTCCTGGCGGCAGGGATGTTGCTGATCGCCCGTAGCGCCGACGGCGCCAAACAGCCGGTGACCTTCAATAAAGATGTCGCCCCGATTCTTTTCAAAAGCTGCGCTGAATGCCACCGGCCCGGCGAAGCGGCGCCGTTTTCGACGCTGAGCTACAAAGACGCGCGCCCCTGGGCCAAGTCCATACGCGAGCAGGTCGTCAATCGTCAGATGCCGCCCTGGCACGCCGACCCGCATACGGGCAAATGGGCCAACGACCGGCGGCTGAGCCAGGCCGAGATTGACAAGATCGTGGCCTGGGTGGATGGCGGCGCGCCGGAAGGGAACATGCTCGATTTGCCGCCCGCGCCGGAGTTCGTCACGGGCTGGCGTATCGGCAAGCCCGATCTGACGCTGACGATGCCCGCAGAATTCACGCTCGAAGCCAACGGCCCCGACGAGTATCAGTATTTCGACATCCCGCTGAATTTTTCCGAAGATCGTTATGTGATCAAAGCGGAGGCGCGCCCCGGCAATCGCAAGATCGTGCATCACATCATCGCCTTCATCGTGCCGCCGCAGAAAGGCGATCAACCCAAACTGAGCCGTGAGGAGTTGGCCAGGCGTCGCGCCGAGGCCGAGAAGGAATTGATCTTTTACAAGGAAGGCTTCCTGCAGCGGGTCAAGGCGGACGCTCCCATTTACGATGACGGCTGCGTGACAAAAAGCGGCGGATTGGGATTGCTGCGCGACGGCAGCGGCCAGGAACCGTTAGTGACGGCGATTGCGGGCTTCGCGCCGGGATCGAATGGCGACCTCTTTGAAACCGGCGTCGGCGTGAAGATTCCCGCCGGCTCGAAGATCAGGCTCGAAGTCCATTACTCGAAAGTCGCGGGCGCTGTGGAGAAAGACCGTTCCAGCGTGGGCATGATCTTCGCCAAACAATTGCCCGACAAACTTGCCGTCACGCGCGGAATCGGCAACACCTACTTCAAGATTCCTCCCGGCGCCGAGCGTCACCGCGTGACCGGCTGCTGGACGGCAAACGAGGACATACATCTGCTTTCGCTGACCCCGCACATGCACTACCGCGGGGCGGCGATGGAATACAAAGTCTTCTACCCCGGCGGACGCGCGGAAGTGTTGCTGAACGTGCCCAACTACAGTTTTTCGTGGCAGACGACTTACGTTCCCCAACAGCCCATCGCCATTCCGAAAGGGACAAAGTTTTTGGTGACGGGTTATTTCGATAACTCCGCGAAGAACAAGTTCAACCCGGACCCGGGCCAGGCGGTGCGCTTCGGCCAGCCGACCTATGACGAAATGATGATCGGCTTCATCAATTACACGGTGGACAGCCAGCATTTGAAGCCCGTCAGCGCCAGTTCATCGGACGAGCGCTGAATTGGCGCGCAACAGCACAGAGAGCCATGTGCGCCATGATAAGCGCCTGACGCACATGAGTCGCTTTCCTCGCTCCATAGGTGCGGGATGTTTATAGCGCTTGTCGGAATTTCCTTCTCTAGCTCCGTAGGAGCGGCATCTGCGCGCGCCAGATGCCGCTCCTACGGAGCTAAATCGAAACACAAAACATTGGGACACCAGCCACAGAGATCACAGAGGACACAGAGGTGAAAGGCGCGTGTGCATTGTCTCTGTGCTCTCTGTGATCTCCGTGGCTAAAAACGTTTGTCCCAATCTTGTATGGTTTGATTTAGAGAAATTTCGCATCCCGCGCATCTATAAACATCCCACTCCTACGGAGCTACAAGACCTACAGCCAATTCCCATTGGTTGATCGCTAATCCTGGCGCACATGGTACAGAAACCGGCAACATCAGGCTTTCTTTCCGTGTTTCTCTTCCCAGATTGCCTGGCGCTCTTCTTCGATCAGTTGATCGAATTCTTCTTCGGTCATCCCGCTGGCCGCAAACTGCGCGCGCGCCGGAGCCAGCAACTCATCAAGCGACGGTTTGAGCATCGCCATCTTGACGGCATCAATGACGTAATCTTCAACCGCGCGGCCAGTGCGGGCGGCGGCGGCTTGCACTTGTGGTTCAAGCTCGGCTGGTAAAGTGATGGTTAGTTCCATAGCTACTCCCGAACGAAAAAGTCTCACCTCGGCATTCTACTACAGCCTACCGGGAGGTTCGGCTTACTTGCCGTCACTCCTCCAGCAGACTGCCTTGAAACACCTGTTGTCCGCCTGAGCGACGCGTAGAGCGCAAACGCCGCCCCGGCCGGTCTGCGTCAGCAATATAGTTTTTGTTATACTCGCCCCGCTTCCAGTGTTTCAGCCCGAAGCGGAAAGGAACTTAATAGCTTTAGCCACCGCGCACGGAATCGAATAATGAGCTAAAAGCCATTTCCCCCTATGCCTCAATCCAGCCAAGCCATTTATGCTTTCGTTGACGAAACCGGCCAGGACACCAAAGGCGAAATGTTCATTGTGTCTGTAGTGGTCACGGACGACGAGTATGACCGCATCAACGACGCTTTGATCGAGATTGAACGGCGCAGCAAAAAACGCTTCGACAAATGGCGCAAGGCCAGATTCAAGCATCGCCTCGCCTACATTCAATCCGTCATCGCCAATCCCTTGCTGACCGGAGCCATCTTCTTTTCGCACTACACCGAGAGCCAGGACTATTTTGAATTGACGGTAGAGACCACGGCGCGCGCGATTCAGTACAAAGCGGCGGCGACACAGCCCGCGACCATCGTGGTTGATGGCCTTTCCGGCCAAAGCATTGACCGCTTCAAAAAGAGCCTGCGCCAGCGGCAGGTCAATGCGCGCAAAGTGCGCGGTGCGCGAGATGAATCCGAGCCGCTCATCAGGCTGGCGGATGCGGTAGCCGGTTTTGTACGCGACTTCATTGAAGGGCAGGCTTACGCCGCTGAGTATTACGAGCAGGCTGTGAAAAACGGAGCGCTTCGTGAGCTATGAACGAAAAGCTCGCGGTCTTGCGCGAGCTTTTAAGAGGTTGGAGCAGCCTACATCCCGATTGATCGAGATAACCCGCCATCCGGTCGGTATTCGGCTGCTGCTTCCATTCGCAGCCTAAGCTTGCGTTATCGCTTTGTCAAACATCAATTCATTGAGGCTTCACTCTTCCAGCAGGCTGCCTTTGAACACCTTCTGCCCGCCCAGCGATGTGTAAAAAGCAACGCCCGCTAGCGCGAGCAACACCACGATAGCGAGCAGCCCGTTGCTGGCATACCACACCGAAAAGTTAGCGGTGATAGGAAAACTGACCAACACGATGGCAGATGACACCAGCACGCAGCACGCGACCAGCCCGAAGCGCAACAACAGAAACATCATCAACCCAAACCACAGAAACCAGATGCAGGCATTTATTACGGAAAGGTTAGCGGCAGAGGATATCAGGGCATTGATCAGAATCACGCCTGCGGCAGTCAGCCATTGCTTGCGCATTACTAGGCGGAGCAGGAAAAACAACATCAGGAGGGCTACAGATCCCGCCACACCTAGAGTAAAAGCACTGATCAGGATTCCCGCATTATGCCGTGTCCCGAGCAGCGCATCCTTGTTGAGACTATCCAGGGCGGGGTTAGTGGTGATAGACAAATTGAAGAGAGTTCTGAGCACTGACCAACCTGATGCGGCCAGAATGCCGATCAGAACATCACGCCCATGGAGCGGGTCCCGCAACTGCCCGGCCAGCACTCGGCTCCAGGTGATAAGCGTTTCCGGCAGGCGGCGCCGGATAAAGGGTTCAAGCGCCATGTAAGCGCTCCAAGCTGCAACGCCTCCGAATGCAGCGACAGCGATGGCTAAAAAGATGAACATACTTTCAGGCACAACCGGAGCGTGGCTGGAGGTTAAAACCGTACTGAGTAAAAACGTAATGGCCATGAAGATTGCCAATCTGAATGCCCCTCGGCGATCTCCTTTGCCCTGCCGGTAATTTTTCCAGCCCAGGATGAGCATGGCAATCAACAGCAACCAATTCAAGCTTGCTTCAGCCCAGCCAGAACGAAGCGCCCGCTGGACAGAAGACTCGCGCATAGGTTTGGTCCAGGGTTCAATGATCTGGAAATAGATCAACTGCCCCCGATATGCGGCGGCTTCCAGGCGGATCGGCACGTCTGGCTGACCGGGCCAGGTTCCCGTCCAGGCCACGCGCTCATCCCAACTGGCGAGCGGCGTCCATTGCGACTCGGTGACGGTAAAGCCTGACTGATCGAGTCCCGCCGCGACAAACAACGCAGCCCGGTCGAATGGCCTGGCTGCAGCCTCCGACAGCTCGATTTGTGGAGGCACGGCGGCGAAATACCGCAATCGTCCGAGTGGATCAAGCCGCATCGCCACCATCCCCGAAACATTAAGCGGCGGATTGTCCAGCGTGACGCGCGGATCAGGTAGTCCCCCATCATTAACCTCTCGCAGGTAAAGCGGGCTCTCACGATACCAATACTCGTAGGCAGCCGGTCGCCCGGTTGCCAATTGCTCCCGCGACAACAGCGAGCGACCGCCCCGTCTTTCACCTGCACGGGCGTATGCAAGCATGTCGGTGTCAGTAGTGAATCCATAAGCCGTGTCAGTGGGTTTTTCCGGATAACCAAACTGCGCCGCGAAATCACGCCCCCGGCGCGCCAAAACCTCCGGCGAGTTCTCCATCGGTACGCGGCTGATCAGAATGTTTTTCTCATTCACCCAGGCAAATACTGCCAACAAAATGATGATTGCCGCTAAACAAGCCACCGCCACCGCCGGACGCAAGCCCGTCTTTTCACCCGAAGCCGCGACCATTTCCGGCGATGGCGTCTCGCCCATCGCCAAAGCCGCTTGCAGCGGATCGCCGCCCGGCAACGCCAGCGCCACTTGCACCGCCGACGCGGGGCGCGCCTTCGGGTCTTTCTCCAAACAGCGCAGAATCACACGCTCCGCCAGCGGGTCTATATCCTTGACGTGGCTTGAAGGCGTTGGCGGTGTGGACTTCTCGTGCAATGAGATCAACTCTTGAATGCTCTTCGCTTCAAAGACTCGCTTGCCGGTGAACAGTTCGTAGAGCGTCAGGCCGAGCGCATAAATGTCGCTGCGCTGCGTGGCCTCCTTGCCCGTCAATTGTTCGGGCGCCATGTAGGCTGGTGTGCCCGCCATCACTTCATCGCCGCGCAGTTCTTCGCTCACCACCGCCAGGCCGAAGTCGGTGATGCGCGCCTTGCCGCGCCCGTCAATCATCACATTCGCCGGCTTCAAATCACGATGCAGCACGCCCGCTTCGTGCGCCGCCGCCAAGCCCGCGCACATCTGCCGCGCAATCTCCACCGCCTTGTCGCCCGGCAATCGCCCGATGCGCCGCAGCAATGATGACAAGTCCTCGCCGTCAATGAACTCCATCGAGAGAAAGCTCAATCCCTCAACCTCTCCGATGTCATACACCCGGCAGACGTTCGGATGCGCGACCTGCCGCGCGATGCGAACTTCGTTGTGAAAACGCGCCAGCATCCCGCCGTCCAGCGCGATGCTCTCCGGCAGAAACTTGAGCGCGACCGTCTGATTGAGCTTGAGGTCTTCGGCCTTGTAGACCTCGCCCATCCCGCCTTTGCCGAGAAGTCCGACAATGCGATAACGCCCGGCCAGCATTGCGCCCGCGATAAAGCGGCCTTCGCGCTGACCATCGCCTGACGAATTGAGCGCCGGGCCAGGCGCGGGCGGCTGCGGCGGGGCATCGGGCAGATGTTTGGTCGGCGCGGAAGTACTATCGAACTCGTCTCCAGCGTGACGTTGATCGAGCAGGCTGAAGGATTGATCGTGCGCAGCGAGCAACGCGTTGACAGCGTCGAGCAAGCTCGGATCATCAGCGCAGGCTTCGACCAGGAAGGCGGCGCGTTCCGCCGGTTGACGCTCCAACGCGGCGTGAAAGATTTCTTCGATTCTAGCCAGACGTTGTGGAGTTTTCATTAGGTGTTAGTCTCCAAGTGTTGGCGCAGTTCATCCAGCAACGCCTTTGCGTCCTGCAAATCCGCCGTGTCGAAGCCTTCGGTGAACCAGCCGTAAACTTCCGCAAGCATCTGCTGCGCTTCTTCACGCTTGTCCTGCTTTTGCCACAACCGCGCGAGGCTCATCACAGCGCGGAGTTCCAGCGATTTCGCCTGTTGTCGCTGCGCAATCCTGATGGCTTGCTGAAAACATTCTTCCACTTCGACTTGAGGCGCTTCGGACTTCAACAGCAGTTCTCCTCTGAGCCGGTGAATCTCCGCTTCGAAAAAGCGCTCCCCAGATTGCTCGGCAAAGGCCAGCGCCTCAGCCAGCAGGCTCAGCCCTTCCGCAATCTGGCCCGTGGCTCCACACGCTTCGCCGAGCAGCGCCAGATAGCGTGACCGCGCCAGATCGGCCTCGAAGGTGTGCATGGCAGTGATGCCTTCGCGCATCTGCGCCATCCCTGCGGCTCCTTCTCCCGCCTCGACCAGCGCCCATCCTCGGCAAATGTTTCCATTCGCCATCCATTGCGGAAAACCGTGTTCCGTAGACAAGGCGAGGCAATCTTCAGCCATTTCCCTGACGCGCTCAGGTTCCCGCCGGCTGATGTGCAACTCGGCGGCCAGAAAGGTGGCGAGCGCCAGTCCGAAGGGGGAAGCGTCCTGCCGGGCAAGCGCCATCGCCTGATGGCTCTGCTGCAACGCCTGCTCGGGATAGCCCAGATACCACAGTGACGCTGCGCCCATGAAAAGGCCGATCATCACGGGGTTTTCACCCGCATACACGACCGACTCGCCGTAATGCGGTTGCGGATTCCAGACCGCCAGCATTTCTTTGACATGCGTACAGGCCGAGGCAAACTCTCCCGCATAATTGCAGCCTGACGTCATCATCTGGCGCCCCCAAATCGTCGCCGCCGGGGCTTTGGTACGAACCTGCGCCAGGAATTCTTCTCCCAGTTTGAGCGCCGTGTTGTTATCTCCGCCAACCAGATAAGACCGCCATTGACCGACCAGGATCGTCCACAACTCCGGCGGATCGCCGAGGCGCTGCGCCAGTTCCCTGGCTCGCGTGAAAAGTTCCCGGCTCTCCTGCGAAGCCAATCCCCGGCAGGCGCCCAGCGGCACGGACAACGTGGTTTGCAGAGCCAGTTCCTGCCGCGTGCGCTCGATCGTATCCGGCTCAGATTTGAGCAGCCCTAGTCCGCGCTGCGCCAGCGCTACGGCCTCCTGCCAGGCAAAGACCCGCGTGGCATGCTCCGCCGCGAGCCGGTAATATTCCGCCGCGCGCGCATACTCCCGCCCGGCCTCATAGAGCGCCGCCAGTTCATTGGCCACATTCGCCCGTTGTTCGCCGTAAAAACCTTCCATCGTTTGCGCGACTTCGCGGCTCAGCGTGGCCTTACGAGTGGCTCTGAGCGAAGCATAGAGCGCGTTCTGGTAAAGCACGTGAACGAAGCGATACCTGAGCGTCAGCGTGCGATTCGGAAACTCCGCTTCACTCACGAGCTTCACAAACGCAAACACCCGCTCCAGCTTTTCCAATCGTTCTTCGACTTCATCCGCTTCAAGCTTCAGAGCCTGCGCCACGACCGCCGAATCGAATTCATAGCCCTGCACGCTCGCACAAATGAGCAGCTTGCGGTCGTCTTCGCTCAGTTGCGCGATCTTGCGTTCGATCATTCCGCGCACCGATTCCGGCAATTCGCGTTCGATGTCCGGCAGCGTTTGCGCCAGCATCCACCTGGGTACGCCCGCATCCTGCGGGCTATCCTGCAAAGCAATCACACCGCGATCTCGCAAATAGCGCACGAGGTCAGCCATAAACAGCGGACTGCCTTCCGTCTTCGCGTGAATCAGTTGGGGAAACTCTGCGGGGAAACGATGCTGCGGAAATTCGAGGCTGAGATATTGCGCGATTTCTGCTTCATTCAAAAATTCAAGCTGTAACTCGCGGCAGTAGCCCCGCGCCTGTAAATCCGGTTTGATCTGCAAAAACGGATGTTTGGCGAGCAGCATATCCGAAGGCCGATAGGTCACGACAATCAGCACGCGCAGCGTATCGAACTTCCCGGCGAGAAAACTCAGCAGATCAATCGTCGAGACATCGGCCCAATGCAGATCGTCAAAGAACATCACGAGCGGCTGCGACTCAGCAACGGCGGTCAGAAAGCTCGACAGTTCGCGCTTCATTCGTTCCTGCGAAGCGGCTTTGACTTCGGCAAGCAGCCGCGCGGATTCGTCGCTCTCGCCGGAAAGCGGCGCGACCTGCGCATACCACGTCGGCGCAAGCTGCTTCATTTTCTCGATGTGGGGCAGGTTACTAACCTGCCCCACATCAGCAGCCAACAAACTTTCCAACGCTTCGAGCAGCGGCAGGTAGGCTTCAGTTCCGGCGAGCCGTTCCGAACAACGTCCGCGCGCAATCGTGCATTGGTCCTTTGTCGTGAGTTCGGTGAGGAAGTCTTCGACCAGTGTGGTCTTGCCGATGCCCGGTTCGCCCGCGACGCAGACGAGCGAGCCGCGTCCGTCTTTCGCTGCGTTGAATGCTGCAAGCAGTTCGTTACGTTCCTGTTCACGCCCGACTGTGTGGCGCTGTGTCGCCGAAGCGACTAAAGCTTCTTCTGTCTGCTTGCTGCCGGCAGGCGAGGCAGGCATTGCGGTTTGCGCGGCGAGCGATTCGTTGATCTGGCTGGCGCCTTCCGTCGTGAAGCCGATGCGCCGCAATATCCCGGCAAAACGCGGATCGGAGCGTAGGCTGTCGAATTTCAGATCCGCTTTCAAGAAGGGCATCCATACCGCTCGCTCGTCGCAGGCCTGCTCAAGCCACGCCAGAGCCTGCTCGTTATGACCCAGTCCCGCGCAAATCTGCGCGCAGTTAAGAGCCGGGACGTATTCCTGATTCGAGCGCTTCTCAAACTCGTTCAGAATCTCCAGCGCCTTGTCATGGTTTCCAGCTTTCGCATACACGTATCCCGCAGTTGATAAGGTAAAAGGATTGCTTGCCGCTTGCTGCGCCTTCTCGATTGTCGCAATAGCCGAAACGAAGTCGCCCTTCTGTTCATACGCCTCAGCGAGGAAGCAGGAGGCGACCGAGTAGTTCGGATTCAATTCGAGCAGCTTGCGAAACTGCTCAATGGCGCGCTCAGGTTGTCGCGACCAGTGGAGGATTGTGCCAATCCCGCTGTTGATAGTGTCGGACAGCGGATCAAGCTCCTGAGCGCGCTGCAACTCCCTGAAGCTTTCATCAAAGCGCCCCATCAGGCCCAGATACCAGCCATACCACATATGAATAAGAGCGTTGCCCGGATTGAGAGCGATGGCGCGCTTGAACTCGGCTTCGGCGCCGGCGTAGTCCCAGTCAAAGTACATTTTGATGATCGCCAGGGAACAGTGCGCTTCGCCGAGCGTGTCATCGAGTTCCAACGCTTTGCTGGCTGCCTCTCTCGCCTTCGGCATCCATTCACCGGCGAAAGAGAAAAAAGCCATTTCGGTGTAAGCGTCGGCCAGGCCGGCGTAAGCTGATGCGTAGCGCGGATCAATGGCGATGGCCCGGCTGAAATTCTCGCCGGCTTTCTGAAAACCTTCAGGCGTCCACTGGTTGAAGTAAAAAAGACCTCGGAGATAAGACTCGTATGCTTCCGGGCTTCGGGTATGACGCTTCAATACGGCGGCCTGCTCTTCGCCAAGCAGCTTTACTTTGAGCGCCTCGACTACGGCCACTGTGATCTCATCCTGCACGTCAAAGATGTCTTTCATCTCGCGGTCGTAGCGTTCCGACCAGAGATGATAGCCGTCCGCCGCATTGACCAGTTGCACGTTGATGCGGATGCGCTGGCCTGCTTTGCGGACGCTGCCTTCCAGCACCGTGTTGACGTTGAGCGTTTTGCCGATCTCGCGGGCTTCGGCGTTTTTGCCCTTAAAGGAAAAGGCCGAGGTGCGCGCCGCGACTTTCAACTCATCAATCTTCGAGAGCGCATTGAGCAGTTCTTCGGCCAACCCATCGCAGAAGTATTCGTTTTCTTCGTCCGCGCTGATGTTCGCAAACGGCAGCACGGCGATGGAGGCGGACGCCTCGGTACTGTGCCGCGCGGTCTCTGTGGTTTGCGGTTCCTTCAGCCCCGCCTTGCGCAGCCCCTCCATCAACTGCTCGACGAGTTCCGGCAGGTACCACTTCTCATATATGCCACGCACGGTCAGGGGAAAGTCGGGTTTGAGCGCCAGCACGGCTTGCAGAGTCTTATCCGCCGCTTCACGCTCGCCAAGCTGACCACAGGCAGCCGCGAGCAGGGCTTGCATGTAGAAATCCGCGCCGCCGCCTCGCAGGAGGCTCTTATGCAGGTAGGCGCACGCGGCGTGGTAATCGCCCTTACGATACGCGTCGAGAGAATGAACAGCCCAGTACCATCCCGAATGATTGGGATTAAGTTGTCGCGCGCGCTCGCCCAGTTCGCAGCCGCGTTCCCAGTCGCCCGCAAACGCGAGCAGGTGCGCGAGGTATTCCAGTGTGGAACCGTCCATCGAGTTGAGCGCAATGGCGCGTTCCGCCGCCTCGCGGAACGCGGCGAATTCCTTGCGGAAGAACAACGCCTGCGCGAGCGCGAGCCAGGCGAAATGATTGGCGTGCCCCGCGTCCACCGCGCGCCGTGCGGCTTCGAGCGAGCGACCGAGCGGATCGGGCTGCGCGTTGAAGCCGAACCGATGCTCTTCGCCATAAATCATCGCCAGCATCGCCCAGCCGTCCGCATTGCCTGGCGCTTGTTTGACTGCGCGTTCCAAACCGGCGCGCACCGCCGCGTGTTCTTCCGGCGCGATGCGCTCGAAGTAACCGAAGCTGCGTAACACCGCTTCATACGAACTGAGTTGATCAGGAGCTTTGAGTCGCACCGCTTCGCTCATGCTGTGCGGCAGCGCGCCATACCAATCCGCAACGGTCGAGACAATGCGCGGAACCAGATCATCCTGTATCTCGAAAATTACTTCCGGGCTGAAGCTGCGGCTATAAGTTTCTGTCCACAGATGCGCGCCCGTGCTCGCATCCACCAATTGCACGGCGACACGCAACTGCGAACCGGCCTGCCGCAGGCTGCCTTCCATCACGTAACGCGCGCCGAGCGCTTTGCCAATCGCGCGCACATCGTCTGAATCGCTGACATACTTCAACGTCGAACCGCGCGCGATGACGCGCAGGTAAGAGAAGCGTGACAAGCCCGTCACGATGTCTTCAGAAAGACCTTCTGCCAATGCTTCAAGGTCAGCGTTGGATCCGCGGTATTTGAACGGCAGGACCGCGACCCAAAACCCCTCGTCTAATTGGGCGGTTTGGGACGCTGTGGCGGGAAGGGGGCCGCCAGTTTCAAGTCCCGAAGGCGCGACTTCGTTTTTGTTTTGAGAAAGCAGGAGTTTCTGCGGCGTAGCGGCGTTTCCAACCTCATCGTTGAAGAGATTGAAAAGATGAATCTTGACGCCGTGCTTGACTTCGCGTTCGCCCAGATCATGCAGCAGCGATTGCCAGTGGGAGATTTGGCCAAGCACTTCGGCCACGTTGCGCGAGACCAGGATGTGGCCTGCGTCCCCGCTATCCATCACACGCTGCGCCATGTTGATCCCGCTCCCCACCACGTTCCGCGTTCCGTTGATGTCGGTCGAGAGAAAGACCGGGCCGCTGTGAATGCCCATTCGCAACCGAATCTCCGGCTGCGCCTTCAATGCGCGCGCGATCTCGATGGCGCAACGCGCCGGCGCGACCGGGTCCTGCAAAAACGCCAGCGCCATCCCGTCACCCGCAGGCAACCGCACCAGTTGGCCCTGCGAGTCGGAGCGGCGGTAATCTTCGGTCTGGCGGACGATATTTTGCAGCGCGCTGATCATCCGCTTCTGACGGTCAATCGGTAGAATCGAGTAACCAACAATGTCGCAGAAGAGCACGTGCGCGATGTCTACGCTGCCCGGAGTGATGGACGCCTCCAACAGTTGCGGCGCATCGCCCGCGACGCTTCTGATCTGGCTGGCGCCTTGTCGCTCCAGCTCCTGCAAGCCTCGCGCGACTTCGCCAGCGGTCGGACGCTGGCTCGCGTCCTTGCTGAGCATGCGCAGGATCAGCATATTGAACGCCGCCGGCAGTTCCGGCTTCCACTGCGTGAGCGGCGGCGGCGTTTGCAACGTGATCGCGTGCAGATAACCGACCAGCGTTTCCGCTTTGAAGGGATGCCGTCCCGTCGCCAGTTCGTAAAGCACAATGCCGAGCGCAAAGATGTCCGATGAATGACTGACGCTCTGGCCGCTCGCCTGTTCGGGCGACATATACGCGACCGTGCCCATCATCGTGCCGGGCGTTGTTTGCTGCGCCAGCGTCGCGGCTTCTTCGCCTCCCGCTGTCGCGGGCAGCAACCGCGCCAACCCGAAATCGAGCACCTTCACGTAGCCGTCGTCGCGCACCATGATGTTGTCCGGCTTGATGTCTCGATGCGTGATGCCGGCGGCGTGCGCGGCGCTCAAGGCTTTCGCCATCTGCTGACCGAGCGATAGCAATGTCTCGACGGAATTGTCTTCCGCAATCACCGTGCGCAGCGTGCGGCCAGCGACCAGTTCCATGACGATGAAGCGTCCGGCCTCGCATTCGCCGATGTCATGCACGGTGATGATGTTGGGATGATTGAGAGCGCTCGCGGCCTGCGCTTCCTGCTCGAAGCGGCGCACGCGGTCGGTATCGGCGGTCAATTCGGCAGGCAATAGTTTGATGGCGACTTTGCGTTTGAGGCGCGTGTCTTCGGCCAGCCAGACTTCGCCCATGCCGCCCGCGCCGAGTTTCTCGACGATGCGGTAATGCGAGAGATTCATATTGGCTGCGAGTTCCTGACTCATCTTATGCGCCATGTTATGCGCCACAAGCAGGCGTTATGCGCAATCAGCTCACCCGGTAACGCCCCCCCCTATCCATTCCGATAGTTTTCACCCACCCTGTTTGCAGCAATCCCTGTAAGTCTCTGGTAGCCGTAATCGCGCCTCCGCGAGTGTAATCATTTCAATCCCTCGACCACGTAGAGGTCGGAAAGCATTCGGCTGACCGAATACGCATAGCCCTTGCCGTCGGGCGTCAGGAAAACGTAGTGATACCCAAAAATGCCGGCGGGGTCGGCAGGCATAATCTCTTTGAACATCTCTTTATGCCCGTTCGAAGGGTCAAACCGATAGACGCGGATCGGCATTTCATTCACGTTAGCGACATAAAGTGAGCGCCCGTCGCCACTCCAACCGATGATCTCATCGGCGCTCTTCAGATGAAGGATCGGCTGCGGTGCTCCTCCCTCCACCGGGTAGAAAGACCGCTGCCTCTGAGCGTCCGAGGCGATCAGCGATCTGCCATCCGGCGAGATCAGAAGCCATTCCGTGGTTCCCTCCGGCGTGAGAGGACGAGGCGGGCCGCCCTCTATGCTCTGAATGTAGCAGCGCCAGTCGTGCCCCGCTTCACGGCCCAGGAAGGCGACTCGCTTCCCGTCCGGAACCCAGATCGCTCCCCACGCATATTTCTCAATCGGCCCACGTTCCAGGACTCGCTCCCCACCGGCGCCGGTCGGCAGCAGCACAAGTTGCGGCGGCGTGAAGCGCACTGCGAGCGCCCGCTTCCCGTCGGGCGACAACCGCGCTCCAATCCCGTCGCCAAGCCTGACGGCGGGCGAGCCATCCGTCTGGCGCAAATAAGTTGCGCCGTTGGTCCCTGATCCTTCTCCCGTATAATCAATCAGGATCGTCCTGCCGTCCGGCGAAAAATCTGAAAGCACACCTTGATCGAGCCATGAAAGATCGCGCTCCCTGATTTCTCCCGGCGGCTGACTGACCAGGTTTGTCGAGTTGCTGAAGCTGGTGAGGAGCACGCGACCGTCACGGGAAATATCGTGCAGCATCAGACGACTGGTCGTCCGCAGGACAAGCCGTTCCTGTCCGGAAAGCGACACGGCATACAGGGCATCCGCTTCCCCTCTTCTGGAGGCGGTGAACCAGACTTCGTCCCCGGACGGCGACCAGGCCAGGCCCTCCTGATTGGCCATTTCGCTGGACACGACCGTCTTCTTTCCGTTGAGGTCCACCACCACCACCCATCCGCGAGTGTTGAAAGGCGACGGATGGTCCATGAAGGCGACCCGATCTCCCTGCGGTGAAATACGCGGATGATTGAGATGGCCGGCTGATTTATAGAGTACCTTACCGATGGGATATTCGAGCTGGCTCTGTCCATTGACCCAGCGCGCCACCGCAAGCTCGATTCCATCCGGCGCCCAGTCGGCCTCCTGCACGTCTTCGAGCAGGTCACGCGCCGCGCCGCCATCAATCGGCAGGCGAGCCAGCGTGCCACGGCCTCGGAACAGCCCGATGTGTTGACGATTGCGCAAGACCGCCATCTCGTTGGAGGCGGAGATCGCCAACAGGTCAGTGTTTTCCAGTTTGAGCGAGCGCGATTCCGTTTTCCCCGCACGCACTGCGAAAACATCCAACGGATTGCCATTCCACCTGGCGCTGTAGACAACGGATTGGCCGTCAGGCGCGAACCTCGCATTCCAGATCGTGCCGCGATTAAAGGTGAGGCGTTGATACGAAGGCGGCGACGTTTTCCAGAAAGGCTTGCTTGCGAAAATCCCAGCCACCGCTCCCATCACAAGCAGCGCGAGACCGAGGCCAATGAGCGCAGGTGAGAGACGCCGCTTGACTGGCGCAGGCACGGCTGGCGCAGACACGACTGTAGTCTCTGGCTGACTCGCGCCGGAAACTCCTGAGAGCGATTCAAGCGCAAACGCGAGATCGCTCGCCGTCTGAAATCGCCGCTCCGGTTTCTTCTCCAGACAGCGCCGCACGAGTCGTTCAAGCTGCGGCGAAATCTTCGCGTTCGTTTCGCCAGGTTCCGGCACGTCATCTTTCAAAATCGCGGTCATCGTCTCTGCCATCGTCTCGCGCTGAAACGCTCGCTCCCCGCGCAGCATTTCATAGAGGATCAGGCCAAAGCTGAAAATGTCGGAACGATGATCCACCTCTTCGCCGCGCACCTGCTCCGGTGACATGTAGCCCACGGTGCCCATAATCACGCCCGGGTCAGTCAGCGGCTTCAACGTCGGCGCTTCGGAACCTACGCTGCCCGCCAACTTCTGCGGCTTCAGCTTCGCCAGCCCGAAGTCGAGAATCTTGACGCGCCCGTCTTTCGTGACAAACAGGTTTTCAGGTTTGAGGTCGCGATGCACGACGCCGCGCTCGTGTGCAGCGGCAAGTCCGGCGGCGATCTGTTGCGCGTAGTCAATCGCGCGACGCACCGGCAGCGCGCCTTGATCGAGTTGCGCGCGCAGTTCCTCGCCTTCCAGCAATTCGGCGACGAGGAAAGGCAAGCCCTCGTGCGCGCCGATGTCGTAAATCGTCAGGATGTTCGGGTGGTTCAATGCCGAGGTCGCGCGCGCCTCCTGCTCGAAGCGGCGCAAGCGGTCGGCGTCTTTGGCGAACTCGGCAGGCAAGGCCTTGATGGCGACCTCACGATTCAGTCGCGTGTCGCGGGCTTTGTAGACTTCGCCCATGCCACCTGCGCCCAGCGGAGCGATGATTTCGTAATGGTCAAAACGAGTTTCGCCTGATAGCGCCATGTCACATTCCCCAAACTTTGATGGTGATGCCGCGATGTTTGCGCGTGCGTTTGAAAATCTTTTTTGACCAGGGTTTCTTCGAGCGGTCGAAAACGACGAAGTGCAATTCATCGGCGTCGCAGCCTTCGCCATATTCGAGCGTCTGCGCCAGCCCTTCGGTGATGGTCTGTGCCAGCGATTTCCGCAGCACTTTCAATTCCAGCACGATACGTTGCACGCCGCCCGGATAGTGCCAGATCACCAATAAATCCGTCCGTCCACGCCCCAACCCATACTCGCATTCGAGCGAGCCGCCGCCGTTCACCACGCGATGCAGAAAGGCCATCAGCACGATGTGCGGCGCGATTTCGTGATAATGCACGCTCTTGAGCAGCGGCTGTCCGTGCTGCCGCCAGAAGGTGAGAAACGAGTCGAGCAGTTTGTCGGGATTGAGCGTGCCGTCC
>WBZR01000570.1_pt2 | contig 23869 bp, 24 predicted proteins | sample 5204231 | NCBI WGS metagenome assembly WBZR01 (sample SAMN12412403, study PRJNA552823) | activated sludge metagenome | isolation source: activated sludge from anammox sidestream of wastewater treatment plant... | place: USA: Virginia | collected 2017-08
GGGCGGACTGCTCGCGGGCTTCGGCCTGGATGCGCTGGGCGATCGTCTGGGCGCCAGCAACGATCTCCTGCCCTTCTTTGCGGGCGACATCGAGCTGGGCCTGGATATTCGTCTGCGCCTGGGCCGCCTCGGCACGAGCGATCTCAGCAGCGTTCAGGCCCTCAGCGATCTTCTGCTTGCGCTCGTCCAGCATCTTGAGGATGGGCTTGTAGAGCGTGAAGCGAAGGATGAGGAGCAGAACGAAGAAGTTCGCGACCTGGGCGATGAGCTGCGGCAGGTTGAGGCCGAGTGCTTCGACTGCCTTATCCATGCGGGATACCTCGGAGCACCGGGATTGGAATCCCGGACTAGATGACGAAGGCGATGATGAGTGCAGAAAGCAGGGCGTAAATGCCGATAGCTTCCGCGAAGGCGACGCCGAGAATCATGTTCGTCTGGATGGCGGCACGGGCCTCGGGGTTGCGGCCGAGGGCTTCCATGGCCTTGCCAACGAGGAGGCCGATGGCGAGAGCCGGGCCGACACCGCCGACAGCCATCGCAAAGCCGGCGCCGATGGCCTTGGCGCCGTTATCGGTCAGCACCTCGAGGAACGGCAGATACGCGAGAAGAAACATGTGGAACTCCTGTCCTCCGTTGCGCCCCCTCGGGCGCTAATTCTTTGACGAGTTATCAGGCACCTAGGTATGCGCCTGGACTGCCCCTGCCTGGTGGTGGATATCCGCATGGGCTCCACCGTGGTCGTCGTGCGCTTCGTGGTCATCCTCGCCATGGTGTTCAACGGCGCCAATGGCGAACACCAGGGTAAGTAGTGCGAACACCGCGGCCTGGATGAACCCGACGAAGAGCTCGAGCATGTAGATGACATCCACGAAGAGGAATGGCATCAGGAACGTGAGCATCAGCACCAGCACCTCGCCGGCGAAGATGTTGCCGAAAAGACGGAAGGCAAAGCTGATGATGCGGATGAACTCCGAAAGCAGCTCGAGGATGCCGACAAAAGAGTTGATGCCGTTGATATTGAAGAACTTCTTGAGGTAGCCGATCCCAAGGGACTGGAAGCCCCAGAACTCGACGACGATGAAGGCGACGATACCCATGGCGAGGGTGTTGTTGACGTCGCTGAAGGTGCTGCGGAAGTAGGGAATGACCAGTGCGAGCTTCTGGCCTGGGAAGGTGACCCCGGCCAGGTCCTGGCCAAGCGCCTTGCTCGTGATCGCGACGTGACCGGAGGCGCCGTGCTCATCGTGCCCACCGGAAGCCACGAGGGTGAGCTTGGGCGCGTCGGGGTCGGTTTTGAGTGCTTCGACGGCGCGCTGCACTTCCTCGGCAGAGGGCGGCGCAGCCTCATCTTCGGCAGCCGGGAAGTCCTTCGTGAAGGTCTTGGCGAGGAAGACGATATAGCGGTCGGTGGCGATATCGGCCTTCTCGTTAATCTGGACCTTGAAGTCGTATGTCTTCGCACCGCTCTTGGCAACAGTCATGCCGGCAGTGTTATCCATTTTGACGCCCGAGTACTTGGTGGTCTTGTCGTAGGGCGTGTCATGCGCCTGGTGGTCGGCGATCTCTTCGAAGACGTGGTGATTGATGTCCTCGGCTTTGCCAATGGCGTTGAAAAACGGCATCAGCCCGAACCAGTTGGAGACGATGATGAACAGGAAGATGGTGGCGACGACGGTGAAGAACCGCCGGCCGTTCTCCTGCCCGGCGATGTCCTCGATCTGGTCGACGAGGAAGCCGACAACGGCTTCAACGAAGTTCTGGAGGCCAGAGGGGATGATATTGAGGGTACGGGTGGCGAGGAAGGATATGACGATGAGGATCGCCATGACGATCCAGGAGGTGAGCAGCGTGTTCGTAATGTTGAGGGGGCCGATCTTCCAGAGCTTCTCAGCGGGGAGGACGATCTCGGGCTGAGGGCCCTTTGCGACGAAGAGGCCGATCGCGAGCCAGCCGACGACGATGGCCACGATGCCGATGATCTTCAGACTCTTCAATTCAGCGCTGCTCCGAGTCCCCGTTTCCGAGCCGCCGCATGAACGGCAGCAGCATCCGAATGCCGCCGACGAACGCTACTGCGAGCCCGGTGAAAATACCAACCAGGGTGAACGTGGGCTCAAGACCGGTCGCAGAATCGGCCCAACGGCCGAGCGCGACGCCCAGGATGATGCAGGTGGCAAAATACCACCCGGCACCGAGCAGGTAGGCAGTCGGAACCATCCAGCTGCCCAAGCTGACCCTCCCAGGCGCCCGGACTCTAGACCCCGAGCATCATAGCGAGATTGTGAAGCAATGCGCAAGCGAAAAAAACGGGAGACACGCGTCCTACTTCTTGCCTTCATCGAAGAAGTCGAGGTCGAGGCCTTCGATGAAATCCTTGAACGCCCCCAATTTCTCGAGTTCGGTAGGATCGACAGGCCTCGGGCGCTCGGCTGAAGCCGTCGCCTCCTGCGGCTGGCCCTCTTCGTCGAGAATGACACCGGCGCGGTCGAGCACCGCCTCTTCGGCATAGATCGGCGCCTCAACACGCACAGCCAGGGCGATTGCATCGGACGGCCGGCTATCGATCTCCATGGTCTCTCCGTGGACATCGAGGACGATACGGGCGAAGAAGGTGTCGTTCTCGAGGTCGTTGACCACGATGTAGGCGACGGTTCCCCCGAGCTTCTCGATCGTGTTGCGGAGCAGGTCGTGCGTCATCGGGCGGGCGACGCTCACGTCCTGAAGGCGGACCGCGATGGCGTCAGCCTCGCTCGGGCCAATCCAGATTGGCAGGTAGCGGTCCGAGTCCTTCTCGCGGAGGATCACGACACGCTGGTAGTTCATGAGGCTGAGACGGATACTCTCGATACTCAGCTCCTTCACGACCACTCCTCCAATCGCTGGTGCAGCACCACCCTGGATGATAGGAGTGGGCCGATCAGGCAGTCAACGAACGAGGTCAAGCAGCGGTTCCGGGGCTTCGTGCCACATCGGCCCGGCGCCGGAGGTTCGCAACGGCGAAGGCCCCGGTGACGGCGGCGAGAAGGGCCATGACCGGGGTAACGCCAACGGCGTCGCTCAGCGCACCGGCGATCAGGACGGGGAGTGATGAGGCGAGGGCGGACATCGCCGCCTGGGTGGATTGGACGCGCCCCTGGAGGCTGAGCGGGACTCGGTCGTTGAGGATAGTCTGGCCAGCGACGTTGACCGTGGCGAAGGCAAATCCGAGCGGGAAGACGATGATCATCGCGAGAAGCCCGCCGCCGTCGAAGCTCCCGATGTTGACATGATTGATGAAATCGAAGGCGCCATAGCCGCCAAGGAAATCGGCCTCCTCGTTCACGAAGGCAATGAGCCCGAGCCCGGCGACGAAGGTGAAGAAGCCGACCGAACTCAGAAGCGCGTGCGGGACGCGATGGGAGAGGAAGCTCGCCACGCGGAGCCCCAGGACGATGCCGGCGGCGGCGGGCATGAGGACGAGTGCCCCGATATCGACCGGGAGGCCCAGGGTATCGTCGAGGTACTTGGGGATGAGGCCGCCAAGGATGATGAGCACCGTGGAGATGAGCGTGAGCTCGATGGCGGCGTGCATGACAGCAGGATCCTGGCGCATGGCGTGCCAGCCCGCGGTGTACCAGGGGCCGTTATGCGATGGCGCCCCACCAACTTCCTGGCGCTGCGGGCTTCGTGTGGAACCGATGAGCAGCGCATAGAAGGCTGCGAGCAGGAAGAGCCCGGCACAAATCCCGAAGAGCAGGTTGGGGCTGCCAAAGACGCGGAGCACGAGCGGAGTCACGACCCCAAGGCCGACGACCTGGGCTGCACCTCCGACGGCCTGGCTAATGGCGTTCGCGCGCGTGAGGTCAGCGCGATCAACGATTGCGGGCTGGATTGCGCCTTCGGCCGTACTGGCAAACTGGCTAAACGTGGCAAGTCCAATGGCGGCGGCATAGTAGCTCAGGAGGTTCCCCGGGCCGGAGATGAAAAGGATGCAGACGGCGGCGCGGCCGAGGTCGCCCATGATGACGAGCAGCCGCTTGGGGAGCGAGTCGGCCGCGGCACCGGCGGCAAGGCCCGCGACGGTGGAGGGCACGACGAGCGCAAGCACGAGGAGGCTGGAGAGGAATGCCTTGCCGGTTTCGTTGGAGATAAGAAGAACGAGGCCGAAGTTGAGGGCGTTCTGAGCAACCCGCGACGCAAAGCGCGTGTAGCTGAGCATGCGGAAGGGGCGCTGCCTCCACATGGAGATTGGGCGGCCAGCATGTTGGCCAGCTGCGGCGGTACTAGACATCGGACGCCGGGATTGCCGCTTTCACGCGGTTCTCGAACTTCCGTCGTTCGAGCATGACGCGGCGGGTACAGGTGGTGCATTCAATACCGATATCGGCGCCAACACGGTAGACACGCCATTCCCAGCCGCCGCAGGGATGCTGACGGCGCATCCTGTAGGTCCGGCCAACTTCCGGTTCGATGGTCATACGTGCGTGACCGCTCCCGAGAGTTCATCACGGAGGGTGCGTGCTGCGGCAGCTGCTGCTTCGGCGAAGTCGGGTCCGGGGCTTGCGTACATGATCGAGCGGCTCGCACTCACGACGATACTGCCGGGATCGAGACCGGCGGCTTCGGCGACTTCACGCGGGGAGCCACCCTGGGCACCGACACCAGGCACGAGGAGCGGAGCGTTAGGAACGAGGGTGCGTACTCGCCGAAGCTCATCGGGTGCGGTGGCACCGACGACAAGGCCGGCCAGCGGCGACCACCCGGTTACGGTGCGCGCAACACGCTCGTAGAGGCGCAGGTCATCACCAGCCTCGAGGTACTGGAAGTCGGCCGCTCCAGGGTTAGAGGTACGGCAGACGAAATAGAATCCCTTGCCTTCATACGCGAGAAACGGTTCGAAGGAGTCGCGCCCGAGGTAGGGGTTGAGGGTGATAGCGTCGAATCTCCACTGTTCGAACATGGCACGAGCGTAGGCTGCGGCCGTGGAGCCGATATCGCCGCGCTTCACATCGCCGATGACAGGGATATCGCCCGGAATGGAGGCGAGGGTGTCCTCCAGCGCCCGAAGTCCGGCAATGCCCCACTGCTCATAAAAGGCGATGTTGGGCTTATAGCAGGCGGCGTATGGCGCAGTGGCCTCGATCACCTGGCGATTGTAGGCGGCGACGTCTTCGATACGGTGTCTCGTGTATTCGGGATCGAGACCAACGCAGACAACGGAGCCGATCTCGCGGCTCCGGGCGGAGAGCTTTTCGAAGTAGTTCATGCGTTTACCTCCGCTGTTGCAGGTTCGAAGCCGAGGCGCGACATCGTCTTTCGGAAGAGGTCGCGGTCGCCGGTGACAATGAGCGAAAGGGCACCCTGTTGTCCGGGCGGTGCGGTTAGATCGGCGTCCTGGAGAACCTGGAGGGCTCGGCGAGCCACCGCTTCACTGGTGTCGACGATTCGAACGCCGGGAAACTCGGCTTCGATAGTACCTGCCAGGAAGGCGTAATGGGTGCAGCCGAGCACGACGGTATCGGCGCCAGCCTTGATGGACGGTGCGAGGATTCGGCGAACGGCGTCGCGGGCTGCGGGGCCGTCGCTTTCGCCACGTTCGACGAGTTCGGCGAGGCCGCTCCCGGGGATGTTGTCGATAGTGGTGGCGCGCCCGAATTCACCAACGACCTGTGCATACAGGCCGCCATCGAAGGTGCCCTCCGTGGCGAGTATGGCCACGTGACGGTTCGGGCTGGCGTTGGCGGCGGGCTTCACGCCGGGGACCATGCCAACGAATGGCACGGGGAACGCGTCGCGGAGGTCGGCGATTGCCGCGGCCGATGCCGTGTTACAGGCGACAACGATGAGCTTCACATCGCTGCGAAGAAGGCGGTTGGCGATGGCGAACGCACGCTTGCGGACCTCTGCAGCGGGTCTCGGGCCGTAAGGGAAATAGTCGGTATCGGCGAAGTAGATAACCCGCTCGTTAGGGGCGATCCGCTGGAAGGCGCGAAGAACACTCAAGCCACCGGCGCCCGAATCGAACATGCCTATGGGGCGGGGATCCATTGGAGAAGAGCATAGCATGGGACTTGTCTGCATCTCCTGCACGGCGATGCTGGGGGTGGTGACGCGCACAATCGACCTGGCACTTCTGCCTGCAGAAGCGGAACACATCGATGCCGACTGTTATGTCGTGGTTGATGTACTCCGGGCAACGACGACGATCGCGACGTTGTTTGGCCACGGCCTCCGCAGTCTCGTTGTCGTCGATGACATCGACGAGGCGCGGCGGCGCGGGAACACCGAGGCGCGCATGTTATTCGGCGAGGTGCACGGCTTGCGTCCCGAGGGGTTCGACTTTGGGAACTCGCCGGTCGATGTGAAACGCGCCGCAATTGCGGCGCAGGATGCTGTTCTGTTCACGACGAACGGGACACGGGCGCTCTGTGCACTCGGGAGCCGGGGCGTCGTTTTCGCGGGAGCACTTGCGAATCGCGAGGCGATCGCGGCCGCGGCCGCGGACTATGACCGTGTCGCGCTGGTCTGTGCGGGTGAGGCAATGGGACAGCGATTCGGCCTCGATGATTTCGTGGCGGCGGGGAGCGTTGCCGGGAGGATCGCTGCTCTGAACCCGGGCGCAGTGCTTGATGACGCCGCGCGAATCGCGGCCGCACTCGCGTCGGCGGCGTTGGAGGAGACGCTGCGCACATCGCACCATGCGATTCGAACCCGGCTCATCGGGCTTGGCCACGATATCGATTTCGCACTCGAACCGGACACCTCGGAGGCTGTGCCAGTGGTCAGTGCCTGCGGCCGGGGATGGGCACTGCTCGTGGACGGGGCAGTCTAGCGGACGGTTTTCCAGCGGCGTTCGAGTTCTTCGACCAGTGCGGGATCGGGGTCGCGGCCAGCGTAGCGGGCATGTTCGAACGCACGGGTAATCTCGTCGGTCACGGGAGCCTGGAACGCCTGCCTGAGTTCGGGGGCGAACTCCGACGGTGTGAGGGAGGGTGTACGTGGCCGGCCCGCCCGCTCGGAGTGGTCCAGCACATCGCGGTAGAGGCGCCCGACACGGTCGGAGCGCGCGGATGGCGGGCGCTCATGGCGAGGGCGGCGGAAAAGGCCACGGAACACATCGCCGATATCGTCACGAAGGCTGCCGGAGCCTGCGACTTCGAGGTGTTCGGAGCGGGCGCTCGCTCCCCGTTGGCGGAGGCGCGTGACCCAGCGAAAGACACCATAGGCGCCAAGCGCGATCGCAAAGATGAGGATCGCACGAAGGAGGACGAGCCCACCGGTCTCGACGGGGTTGTGCTCGCTCTCCTGCCCGGGTTTGACATCACCGGCAGGGCTCAGGCTGGAAGGGTCGAGTTTCGGCCACTCGACGTGGTTGCCGATGAGGGCACGGAAGAGATGCTCCATCGCCCACGCAAAGGGAGTGAGCACGATGGTCAGGATGAGATTGATCGCGCTGCCCAGCGGCGGGCCGATCAGTGGTCCGAGCAAGCCAAGGATGACAGTGACAACAGCGAGTGCGGCGACCACGACAAGGGCGGTACCTCCGAGCAGGGTACCGAGGATTTCGCCTGCCTCCCTGTCTTCGAGGCTCGCGCCGCTGAGTGCCAGCTGGGAACAGGCGAGTGCAATAACCGCCATGGCATAGAACGCAGCCCCGGCTCGTCCTACCTCGCCACCCCGGCTGGCCATTGCCCCCACCACGATAAGTGCAGTGACGGCGGCGAGCGAAAATCCGAGTTCACGCGGCAGGAGCTGCATATCAACGCCGTCGGTAGACCTGCTCGCGCCCCGGAGCCAGGTGATGCCAAGGAGGATGGCCCCGAGGATCGCGTAGCCCCCGTTGTGCGACCCGGTGTTGGCGTCGGCAATGAACGCTGTCAGCCAGTGGAAGTCCCAGGGAGCGCCGCCGTAGGTGATTCGGACGAGGATGAAAATGAGTACGAGGCCGGCAACCGCACTGGCAGCTCCCGCGCGGCGCTCCGTAAGGCCGAGTGCATCGGCAACTCTTGGCGTGCCATAGCCAGCAAAGCCAACGAGAACGAATGCCCACCAGCCGATCGCTCCCCCGGACCCGTAGGCTCCCGCGATGAGTTCGGCGAGGGTGTAGACACCGAGGCTCTCCGCGGAGAGGAGCGCAAGGAGTGCTGCGAACGCAATCATGAGAGCGGCTCCAGGCGGTCGAGGGCGCGCGAGATATCACGAACGAGGACGCCGGGCAGGGCACTCTGCGTCGCACGCTTCGAGGTGGCAACGAGGGCAACATGATGTCCGTCGTCGTGGAGCCGCTGGATATTCGCGGCGAGGGCATCCGGCAGGAGGGAAGCGATGACGACGATAGTGGAGCCGGCGGGGAGTCTCCCGCGCTCACGTTCGATAGCGCCCGCAAGGTCGCCCATGCTCAGGGGTTGGATGACAGCCAGTGCTTCGAGAACGCGGGAGAGTTGGTCCCGAGACCGGGACGGCGGGAGGCGAATTGGGCGATCGGCGTTGGGGAAGGCGCCATTCGCGAGGATACCGACAGAGGCACGCTGGCCAGCCGCCCAGGCTGCGATGGATGCAGCCGCGATGACGACCTTTTCGAGTTCGTCCTTCAGGTATCCCTCCCAGGAGTGGAGCATCGTATCGATGTTGACGAAGAGGTAGAGCTGCTGCTGGGCAGACGGTTCGTAAACGCGCGACTGGAGGTCACCGGTACGAGCCGTGGCTTTCCAGTCGATCCGGCGGAGGGGGTCGCCGGGGCGATATTCACGAAGGCCGGCGATGCGAAGCGGGTCTTCGAAGATACGCTCGCCACCCCTCCGCTCACCGAACGGCCGGTCGGCCGGGAGGCCGAGGTCTTCGAGCGGGAGCACGCGGGGGAAAACGATGACATGCTCGAGTTCGTCGCGCTCGAGCGTCCGCGGGAAGATGCCGAGCAGGTCCGCCGAACGGAGCGTCGCGGGCCCAACCTGGTGAAAGCCGCGCTCGACGGGCTCGAGTATGAAGCTCCAGCCCTGCCTGCGGTACCAGCCGAGCGCTCCCCGGCGAACGAGGAAGTTGAGTCCCGGAGCAGCGTTCGCCGCCAGGTCCTCGTGTTGGGCCGGGAGCGACTCGGAAAGGCCCATGCGCCATTCGAACCAGGGCAAGGGTAGCGGCTTGCGGTTGTCGATCGCGACATCGAGGCGTACATCTTCGCCAGCGAAGACGCGGTGTTCGCGGATCTGGCGGCTGAAGGTGAGCCGGTCGAAAAGACGGCGGCTCCAGGTTCGTGCCACACCACCGAGGACAATGATGGCGATGCCGACGGCTCCGACAACCGGTTGCTCGGCGGCGAATCCGGCGAGCACCAGCAGGCCGCCAACATAGAGCCAGGCGTCGCGGAATGGCACGTCAGGCCTCGACCGGCACAGGAACCCGTTCGAGGATCTCGGCCAGCACCTGCCGGGCATCGCGGCCGCGAAGCCGGGCCTGGGTGGAGAGAATGAGGCGGTGGGGGAGGACGTATGGCGCCATGGCCTTCACATCATCGGGGAGGACGAAGTCGCGGCCGTTGATGGCCGCGTGGGCGCGGGCTGTCCGGAAAAGTGCGAGGCTGGCTCGCGGACTCCCACCAAGTTCGAAGGCCTGGTCGTGACGCGTCTCGCGGACGATACGGACGGCGTAGCGGCGAACCGCCGGATCGACGTGGAGGCGGCCGAGCGCATCGACGTGGTGGATGAGCTCTTCGGCCGAGACAACGGGTTCGAGCGTCTCGAGCGGGCTGGCCGTTTCGAAGCGCGAGAGGATCTCATCCTCGTCGTCCTCATCGGGGTAGCCGAGGTCGAGGCGGACGAGGAAGCGGTCGAGCTGGGCCTCGGGCAAGGGGAAGGTGCCTTCGAGCTCGACGGGGTTCTGCGTGGCGACGACAAGGAACGGGCGGGGGAGCCGTGTCGTCACTCCCTCGATGGTGAGCTGGTGTTCTTCCATCGCTTCGAGGAGTGCCGCCTGGGTCCGGGGAGTGGCACGGTTGATTTCGTCAGCGAGGACCACCTGGGCGGCGAGGGGGCCCTCGCGAAAGACGAACTCCCCGAGCTTCTGGTTGTAGTAGTTGATGCCGGTGATATCGGCGGGCATGAGGTCGGGAGTGAACTGGATACGGCGAAAGGAGCAGCCAAGGGAGCGCGCAATCGCCTTGGCGAGCGTCGTCTTGCCAATACCCGGGACATCTTCGAGAAGGATGTGGCCTTCACAGAGCAGAGCAACCATGGCGAGGCGAACGACTTCGCTCTTTCCGACGATGACGCGCTCAACATTGGCCTGCATACGCTCGGCAACGGCACGGATAGTCTCGACTTCGCCGGGGGCGAGACGGGAGTAACTGGCGGATTCGGTCATGGGCGCGAATGGTACCGCAAGCGGCCCGATCCTGGACAAAGGCGCTCGATCACCGGCCTGCCTTCGCGGCGATGAGCGAGGCATAGACTTCGGCGCCTTCGGGACGAAGGTGGATGCCGTCATCCCAGAAATAGCCATCCTGGCCTGCAGATGCGGAGTGCCAGTCGACGAGGACTGCGTTGGGGTGGGCGGCAACACCGGTGGTGATGACAGCGTTGTTCCCTTCCTCCCAGGGGCGGGCAACGTGGAGATTAACGAAGATGACGCGGGGAACACCGGCCAGGGCAGCCATCATCTGGTCGAACTGGCCAGACGTGAAGGTGCCATTGTTACCGATGGCGACAATGACAGTCGCCGGGAGCGTGCCACTTTCGCGTCGCGCAGCGAGCATGGCAACGACGGTGTAGGCCTGGCGGCCGACCGCGGCATCCACCTCGACGGACCCAAGGGCCGGCCCAAGGTAGGGAGCAGCACCCAGCAGGACCGAGTCGCCGATGGCGAGGATATCGGCCTTGACGGGCGGCGCAGGCGGAGGGGGCGGGGGCGGGGTTGGAACCGTGACTGCAGCCTCGGTTGGGACGGGTGTTACCGGTGCAGCCGGAGGAGATGCCGGGGGCGTGGCTGTCGGCTCGGGGGTCACGGTGAAGGCGACTGATGCAGAGAGGGGTGACGGGGCAGAGCTATCCACCAGGCAGAGTTGGTCGTCGGCATCCTGTTGAAACCGGCCGGGGGCCGCACTCACGATCGTGTGGAGTGCGCCCTGGGGGAGCCACGGCGGCGGCGTCTCGGATTGTGCGACCGACACTGCGGAAACCAGCACGATGAGGGCCCCGGCGGCGCCGCTCCAGCCTGCCACGGCAGCCGCCGAGGACCAGCCCTGGGAGCGGACAGCCCGCCGGAACAGGGTGACCGGGCCAACTGCTCGCAGCGGGGCTTCGACGAAGCGGTAGGAGAGCGCAGCAAGCAGGAATGTGAGCCCGAGCTGGAGGGTGATGAGCAACGGGCCCGAGAAGCCAACGTCTTCGGGCCGGGTGACCATGAAGATCGGCCAGTGCCAGAGGTAGATGCCGTAGGAGCGCTGACCGATCCAGCCAGGTATCCGGCCGCCAAGGACGCGAGCGACGACCTTCGACGAAGGATGGGCAGCGCCGAAGATGAGCACAGCCGAGAGCAGGGCGACCGCAGCGAAACCGCCGCGGTAGAGGAGGAGGGTGTGTTCGTCGACGAGCACGAAGATGGCGAGTAACGCGCCGAGTGCAGCGGCAGCCGAGGCATCAACCGAGATCGCTGTCCGGCGGCTACAAGAGGCTGCTGCAGGACGCGCCCAGGCGAGTGCAAGCGCCGCACCGGCAAGAAGGGCGACTGCTCGCGTGTCGGTGCCATAGTAGACGCGGGTTTCGGCTCCGCCCGGCGTATAGAGGAGTGCCATCAGCACGCTCGAGGCGAAGCCACCGGCCACGACAAGAGCGATGAGACCACGCCTGCCAATGAATCGCATCGCCGGAAGGAAGAGCAGCGGCCAGACGAGGTAGAACTGCTCCTCGACGGCGAGCGACCAGAGATGCTGCAGAAGCGGCGGACGGCCAAGGGTCTCGAAGTAGGGACGATGCTCAACTACCAGGTACCAGTTCGTGACGTAGCCAAGTGCGGCAAGGGCGCTACTGCGCAAGGACACGACCTCGCCAGGGAGAACGACGAGCGCGTAGGCGAGCGTCGCTGCGAGAACGAGATAGAGGGCAGGAAGCAGGCGGCGGGCACGGCGCGCCCAGAACTGGCCAAGGTTCACCCTCCGGGATGCGTTCCATTCGGTGAGGAGGAGGGATGTGATGAGGTAGCCGCTGACCACGAAGAAGACGTCGACTCCAAGGAACCCGCCGCGCATCCAGGTGAAGCCGAGATGGAAGAAGAGGACAGCCACCACCGCGATGGCACGGAGACCATCGAGTGCCGGGATGTGGCGAATGCGTGGCCGGTTCTGCATCGTCGTGCTCCGACTATCCGCCAAAGTGCGAGCGCACGAAAGGATCGTTTGGGCCAATGTCGTTGCGACCTGATTCTGTTCACGACAACCATGCAGACTCGAAGCGGTGTGGGGCGGCCGGAGGACGATCGATTCATCGCGGTGGGTTGCCGCCACCCGCGGCGCCGGTATACTTGGAATCGTCGCGGGCGGAAGTAGCTCAGCGGTAGAGCGCCTCCTTGCCAAGGAGGAGGTCGCGAGTTCGAACCTCGTCTTCCGCTCCATCCCACGACACCCGCCGGGCCACGAAACGCCGAAGTGGCGGAATGGCAGACGCGGCGGTCTCAAAAACCGCTGAGCCTCAAGCTCGTGTGGGTTCGAATCCCACCTTCGGCACCACCGCCATTCTTGCCACCACCGGGGTCTGCGCGAGCCTTGTGCGTGGACCTGGCCCTAGAATGCGTGCGGGCGCATGCAGCGCATCTTCTTGCCGAGTGGTGTAACGGTAGCACACGGGTCTTTGGAGCCTATGGTCGGGGTTCGAATCCCTGCTCGGCAACCACACCAGGCGCCCGGTACTACCGGCACACTCCGCTGGCTCGCTGGTGTGGGCGGCCGCTCGCCCTGGCGTTATCCCCGTTCCTCCAAATATGTCCCGGCCTGCAATGCATCGGGGCCGCAGGACGGCCGGTGAGGAATCGTGTGCCATCTGTGTCTCTAAATGTATTTGCAATTCATGGCAGTTGCGAAGGGTATTTCACCGGCCTACGCTAGTTGCACTCCCACGGGCCGGAGAGGGCAATGCATATCCCGGATGGTTATCTCAGCCCCACGACGTGCGCTGGCGGCTACGTTGCAGCTATCCCCTTCTGGGGTGTCGCGGTTCAGCGCGTGAAACGAATCGTTGGGGGCTCGACGGTGCCCTTGCTTGCGGTGTTTTCCGCTTTCAGCTTCGCGATCATGATGTTCAACGTCCCGGTACCGGGCGGGACAACCGCTCACGGGGTTGGGGGGACACTCTGCGCCATTGTGCTGGGGCCGTGGGCCGCGGTGATCGCCACCTCGGTCGCCCTCATCATCCAGGCACTGTTTTTCGGCGATGGGGGCATCACGGCGATCGGCGTCAACTGCCTCAACATGGGTATCGTGCTTCCCATCACGGGTTACCTTTCCTACCGAGTAATGGCAGGAAGGAGCGGCATGCTGACGCAGCGGAGGGTTATCGCGGCGGCTATCGGCTCCTACGTGGGCATCACGATCGCCGCGATACTCGTCGGGGTTGAACTGGGAATCCAGCCTCACTTCTGGAGCACGAACGGTGTGCCAGACTACAGCCCGTACAACCTGACCACTGCCATCCCGGCGATGTTGCTCTCGCACATGCTGGGTGCGTCCTTTGTCGAGGCCGCCGTGACGGCCCTGGGGTTCGCCTATCTCCAACGCACATACCCGGAGTTGCTCCTTCGGGGGCGGCCAGGTGGTGAGGGCGAGGCTGACGCCGGACGGGCTCTGAACCCGTGGATTCCAGCGCTCGCGCTGACGGGTATCGCGATTGCGGTCATCTTTGTCGCCGGCCTGATTAAGGGTGGCGGAAGCTTCGACCAGTGGGCAGGCCTGGACTGGACCACCGTCAAGGCGGGCGACGTCGCCGGGACGGTTCTCGTGTCCGGCATTGCGTCGGTCATCGTTCTGCCGGCCGTATTCTTCCTGCTCCGCGGGCACCGCACGTGGCGGCCGATCATCGTCGCCGGCCTGGGTGTGCTGATCTGGGTGCCGATTGGCCTCATCGCCCCGGGGGGTGCGTTTGCCGAGGATCAGCCCGCGACGCAGGCGGAGGTCACAGCAGCGCTCCAGGCACGGGCGAACGGCGACTCCTCGCTCTTCGACGCGCTTCCCGATGTCAACCGGCAGTGCGAGTGTGTCCCGGCAAACATCGACAACGTCAGCTTCTCGCAGAACGCGCTGCTTGCGGGGTATGAGCCGCCGTGGGTGAACTCTACCGATCCGGTGTGGAAGCAGAACGTGGGCTACCAGGTGGCGGGGTTCGCGGGGGTCGCGATCTTCGGCCTGCTCGGCTACGCGGTCTACCGGGTAGCGCGCATGCTCGTGCCGGCGCCGCCGCCGGATTGGCGGAGTGCCTGAAATGACCGTTCTTGCTCCAGCCAGCGAACGGCCGGCACGGCCGCCGAAGACGAAGAAACGGAAACGAGGCTTCGTGGAGAGGACGCTCTCCGGCATCTCGGCAAATATCGAGAGTGCCGTCTTCTCGGAAGAGAACGCCCGGCGGAATGCCTTTCTCCAGCGGCGCGACCCGCGCGCAAAGCTCGTTGCGTTCACCGCACTGGTCATCGCAGCAGGGATCTCACGGGACTGGCGCGTGCTGGGGGCCCTCTACTTGCTTACCCTGTGGGGCATCGCCGCAGGGGACCTCGATGCACGGTCATTTCTGAAGCGTGTATGGCTTGGGATCCCGCTCTTCAGCGGAATCGTCGTCCTGCCTTCGATCTTCTTCATCAGTGGACGGGCGCTTTTCCACATACCCCTCGGATTCGCCACACTCACGGCAACACGGGCCGGGGCCGGGGCAGCAGGTATCTTCGTCTTACGCGTCGCGACCTGCGTCTCACTGGGGATCCTGCTCGTCCTGACGACACGGTGGGCGGACATCCTGAAGTCGCTCCGGTTCTTCCGGGTACCGACGGTCTTCGTACTCATCCTTGGGATGAGCTACCGGTACATCTTCCTCGTCCTCCACACCGTCAACGGGATGTTCGAATCGCGGAAGAGCCGGATCGTGGCGGAGACCTCCGGGCGTGAACAGCGCTGGTGGATTGTGGCGTCGATGAGTGTGCTGTTGAGCAGGTCGTTCCGGATGAGTGACAACGTCTACCAGGCGATGCTGGCACGGGGATTCACGGGCCAGGTACGCACGCTCACGAGCTATCGAATGGGAGGGGCCGACTGGGGTCTTGTAGGTGTCGCGTTAATCGCATCAGTGGCTGCAATCGCCGCGAACGGATGGCTGGTCTGATGCCGGCTCGTATCGATTCACCGCTCGTATTCGAACTCGAGGATGTGCGTTACACCTACAGCCGGCGGCAACTCGCCCTGGACGGCATTAGCCTGCATGTGCGGCAAGGGGAGCATGTCGCCCTCCTTGGGGCAAACGGTTGTGGCAAATCCACGCTGCTGAAGATGCTCGACGGTCTGTTGCGCCCGACATCGGGACGGCTTCGGCTGCTTGGCGACGACATCGCGACGCTCGAAAGCGACGCCTCTGAAGAGCACGGGTTTCACCGGCAGGTTGGGCTCGTATTCCAGGACCCGGACGTTCAGCTCTTTTCGCCAACCGTTGGGGATGATGTCGCCTTCGGGCCGCTCCAACTTGGCCTCCCGCTCCCTGAGGTCCGCCGGCGCGTCGAGTCGGCGCTCAACGAGATGGAGATTCCACAACTCCGTGACCGCGCTCCATTCGAGCTCTCGGGCGGCGAGAAGAAGCGTGCCGCAATCGCCTCGGTGCTCTCGCTGGCCCCCTCGGTCATCCTGTTCGACGAGCCAACGGCAAGCCTGGACCCACGCACCAAGTGGGTGCTGGTCAACCTGATCCAGAAGCTGGGTGAGAGCGGGCGAACAACGATTGTGGCCACGCACGACCTGGAGATCGTGCCGCTGATCGCCGAGCGCGTGGTGGTCATCGGCGAGGAGCGGAAGGTACTAGCCGACGGGACACCGGCGGAGATTCTCGAAGATGAGGCGCTGCTCATTCGCGCGAACCTCATCCACGAGCACCTGCACCGTCATGCCGCGCTGGTTCACTCCCACGCGCACGATGCCGGGCACCACTCGCCGGACAAGGATGGCGCAACAGTGTCAGGTACCTGACCATCGCCCGTTGGCCCGGTGGAAGAGCGTGCCGGAGACCGGGCCAGATCCAGCGCTCAATCTCCTGCATGGGGGCCGCCGGAAGGGATCGTGCGGAGAGTCACTCGCCCCTGACGATATCCACCGAGATCTCCATGGCGACGTCCTGTCCCCGGTTTTCGAGCCAGTGAAGCGTTTCCCTGTCTTCGGGCCAACCCACGCCGGGGCCGTAGTCGGTGGCAATCCCGTCGCGATGGTCGGTGATGGTCCCCTGCAGGACACAGACGACACCCGGGCGGCCCTTGTGGTCGTGGAGTGGCCCGAAGACAGCCCCGGGCGCGAAGGTGAATCGCCGCATGCGAAGCCGAAGCCCCGCCATCCCTTCGATCTCCGGGCCAAGATCGACGACCGCGAGCAGTTCTGATGCGACGCCCTGCGTGGGCGGAACCACGTCCTGGTTGGCCAACATCATTCTCCTTATCCTGATTACGTGATGGATCGTATACGCCTTTTCGCTCTGGCAGTCACCACGTCCGCCCGGCGGGGAGGACCCCCACAGGCTCTTCGCAGGCGTAGACTGGACCCAGGTCCACGCATTTACCGGCCGAGGAGGACCCGCATGCGCATCACCCGCAATTCGCTCGAGACCAGCAAGGGAGCGGCCGAAAGGTTCACGGGCGATGTCTATGTTGACCCGGTAGCCGCGCCTGAAGGTGCGTTCAGTGTCAATGCGAGCAACGTGCACTTCACCCCGGGTGCCCGCACGGCCTGGCACACTCACCCCAACGGCCAAACGATCTACGTTTTCGAAGGACAGGGACGGGTCGCCCGGAGAGGGGCGCCCGTCGAGCAGGTGGCTCCTGGCGACCGTGTCTTCTTCGAGCCCGGCGAGGAGCACTGGCATGGCGCCGCACCCGACCGCTTCATGAGCCACCTCTCGATCGTCGTTACCGACGAGCGCGGCAACTCGGCGACCTGGGGCCGGCAGGTGACCGACGAGGAGTACGAGGCGGGATAGGGCGGCCTTTTCGGCCCAACTCCATCCTGCCTCTGGCAACCTTCCGGCTGCCAACTCATACTGTGCGAGTCGTTCGAACTCCACCTATTGGAGGTGCTGACGTGGCACTGAGCCAGGAGACGCTGCTCGATATTCACCGGCGGATGGTCCGCATCCGGGTATTCGAAGAGGAAGCGGGAAAGCTCATGGAGTCGGGCAAGGTGCCGGGGGCGCTCCACCTCTACGTCGGCGAAGAGGCGGTGGCGGCCGGCGTGATGGTCCACCTGCGCGACACCGACCAGATCACGAGTACGCATCGCGGGCACGGCCACCTCGTGGCCAAGGGTGGCGACCTGAAGAAGATGTACGCCGAGCTATTCGGGAGGGCCACCGGCTACTGCAAGGGCAAGGGTGGGAGCATGCACATCTCCGACCTCGACCTTGGCATGCTGGGGGCGAACGGTATTGTCGGCGCGGGGCCTGTCATTGCGATCGGTGCCGCCTTCTCGAACCGCTATCGCAAGACCGACAACGTGACCGTTTGCTTCTTTGGCGACGGGGCGAGTAACGAGGGTACCTTCCACGAGGCGGCGAACATGGCGGCGCTCTACAAGCTGCCGGTCATCTTCGTATGCGAGAACAACGGGTTCGGCGAGTTCACCCGGCAGGAACGGCACCAGGCCGTGCACGACATCGCCGACCGTGCAGCCGGATATGGCATGCCCGGTGTCGTCATCGATGGCATGGATGCAATCGCCGTCTATGAGACCGCCGGCGAGGCGATCGCGCGGGCTCGCCGGGGCAGCGGGCCGATGCTGCTCGAGGCGAAGACGTACCGGTTCTTCGACCACGTCGGGATGCGTGGCATGGGGGTAGTCTATCGCGAAGACCGCGAGGTGCAGGAGTGGCGCGAGCGCGACCCCATCTCGCTCATGGAGACGCACCTCGCAGAACAGGGCGTTCTCTCTGAACAGCAGGCAGCGGCCATCCGCCAGGGTGTAGAGGCCGAGGTGCGGGATGCCATCGCCTATGCCGAGTCGAGCCCATTTCCGGAGCCGGGCGCGCTTCTCGAAGACATCTACACGCCATCGGCACGGCAGGAGGTGCGAGCATGACAAGCGTGGAAGCACCCGCGGCCCGGCAACTGACGTACGTCGGCGCTGTCAACGAGACGTTTGCCCAGCTCATGCGCGAGGATCCGGACATCTTCCTCTGCGGGGAGGATGTCGCGCTCTACGGGAGTGTCTTTGGCGTAGCGCGCGGACTTCTTGCCGAATTCGGGCCAGAACGCGTCATCGACACTCCAATCTCCGAGTCCGGGATCATGGGTTTGGGTCTCGGCGCTGCCGCCACCGGTCTGCGGCCGATCGTCGACATCATGTTCATGGACTTCATGGGCGTCTGCATGGACGAAATCGTCAACCAGATCGCCAAGATGAAGTACATGTTCGGCGGGAAGGCGAAGCTGCCCCTGACCATCCACACGATGGCTGGTGCTGGAACGAGCATGGCGGCGCAGCACAGCCAGAGCCTCGAGGCGTGGTTCTGCCATGTGCCCGGGCTGAAAGTCGTGATGCCCAGTGGTCCCTATGAGGCGAAGGGACTCCTCGCCGCCGCGGTCCGCGATGACAATCCGGTGATGGTGATCAACACGAAGACATTGCTCGGGATGCGCGCCAACGTCCCGGAGGAGCTCTATGAGATCCCGCTTAGCAAGGCAAACGTGGTACGAGAGGGTTCGAATTTCACGATCGTCGCCATTGGGCGGATGGTTGGCGAAAGCGTTCGTGCCGCCGAGATGCTCGCCGCCGATGGGCTCAATGTCGAGGTGATCGACCCCCGCACGCTCCAGCCGTTCGATACAGAGACGGTGGTGAACTCTGTCCGGAAAACGCACCGTGCGGTTGTAGCGCATGAAGCCGTGCGTTTCGGGGGGATTGGCGCCGAGTTCGCGTCACAGATCCAGGAAGAGGCATTCGACTATCTTGACGCTCCAGTCGGACGGGTCGGCGCACCGTTTTCGCCGGTGCCGTTCAGCCCGGTACTGGAGCAGGAGTACATGCCGAGTGCGGAGAAGGTTGCGGCGGAGGTACGGCGCATCCTGGGGAAGCAGGTCTAGTGCCCGGTCTCATCGGGATCATCGCGAATCCAGCCTCTGGCAAGGATATCCGGAGGCTGGTCGCGCAGGCTTCAGTGTTCGACAACCGCGAGAAGCGAAGCATCGTCCGGCGGACCATCCTGGGTGCAAACGCGGTGGGGATCGAGCATTTCATCTACCTGCCCGACTCGCACGGTATCGTCGATTCGGCGCTCGATGACCTGGACGCTGACGCCGAATTCGAGGCGCTCGAGTCACCCGAGACGGATACTGCGCTCGATACGATCCGGGTCGCTTCCCAGATGCGCACGCGCGGCGCGGATACGGTGATTATCCTCGGGGGAGACGGCACAAACCGTGCGTTCGCCCTTGGCTGGTTGGACGCGCCGCTCGTCTCGATTTCGACCGGGACAAACAACGTCTTCCCACGGATGATCGAAGGCACTGTGGCGGGCGCGGCGGCCGGGCTAGTGGCATCGGGGAAGATCACACTCGAAGAGGCGAGCGGCCAGGCAAAGGCTATCCACGTGGAGATCGACGGTGAACGGGACGACCTGGCACTCATCGATGCCGTGGTACTCGATGAGCCATTTGTTGGTTCGAAGGCAGTGTGGGATGTACGGCGGCTCCGAACGATCGTCCTGGCCCGCGCCGAACCATCAGCAGTCGGGATGTCGGCGATCGGCGGGCTTCTCCAGCCGGTGACCGCGGACATGGATGGCGGCCTGCACATCGCAATCGGTGATGGATTGGAGGTGCTGGCGCCAATCGCGCCCGGACTCTACCGGCCAGTGCCGATCCGAAACGTTAGCCGGCTCGCGCTATCCGAGGCAGTCGAAGTCAGCGGACCCGGTGTGATCGCACTTGATGGTGAGCGGGAGCGGCGGCTCGCCCCTGGCCAGCAGGCACGACTGTCTGTCAGGCGCGATGGGCCCCATGTCATCGACGCCCCGGCGGTGCTCAGGCTGGCAGCATGCCGTGGTCTCTTCAAGGTGAACCAGGGGGAAACACGTGGCGACTGAGATCCTGCTCGTGAAGGCCGGCATGACGATGACCGAAGGGACGGTTGCGGAGTGGTATGTGGCCGACGGTGCCACCGTCGAGGCGGGTCAGCTCCTCTACCGGATGGAGACCGAGAAGATCGAACTCGATGTGGAAGCCGAGGCGGCAGGTATCGTGCGCCAGGGCGCCCCGGCGGGGACAAAGACAACACCGGGAGCGCTCATCGGTTACATCCTCGCCCCCGGCGAGGCTCTGCCCGGCGGGTTTTCGACGGTAGCGGCGCCAGCCCAGGCATCCGCGGGGGGTGCAGTTCCTTCGCCGGCGGCAACCCCGGTGACACTCGCGGGTGGTCGAATCCCTTCATCTCCAATTGCGCGGCGGCTCGCCAGGGAAGCCGGGATTGCGCTCGCGGACATCACCGGGAGCGGGCCGGGCGGGAGGATTACCGAGGCCGACGTGATGGCGGTAAAGACCGCAGCGAAGCCAGTCTCCCCTCCAACCGCAGGGGTGCCGCCTGTCCGGGAGATCATGGCGTCGCCACTGGCGCGGCGACTCGCCGAGCGCCTTGGGGTCGACCTCAGATTCGTCTCTGGCTCCGGGCCAGGGGGCCGGATCACGCAGGAGGATGTAGAAGGTGCGGCTGCGCCGGCACAGCCAGCTTCTCCTTCGAAAGGTGCAAGGCCGGGACAAGCGGCGGCAGGTGACCACCAGGCAGGCGACCGCATCCCAATTCGTGGCATGCGCAAGGTGATTGCGGAGCGGATGCACGGGAGCCTCCAGCAGATGGCGCAGCTCACCATGGGCATGGACGTTGCGATGGACGAGGTGGTGAAGCTCCGCGGCCAACTCATCGACGAGTGGGCGCCGGAGGGCATCCGGCCGTCGTATACCGACCTCATCATCAAGGCAGTGGCGAAGGCGCTGACCCGGCACCCGCTGCTCAACGCGACGATGCACGAAACCGAGATTGAGCTCATCCCGGAAGTCCACATCGGGATGGCAGTCGCGGTGCCGGGCGGCCTGGTCGTGCCGGTGATTCGCGACGCCAGCCGGCGGCCGCTCAAGGAGATCGCGGCTGATTCGAGCCGGTTCGCAGAGGCCGCGCGCAACGGGACCCTGTCACTCGACGACATGGCGGGCGGGACATTCTCGATCACCGCGCTGGGGATGGCGGGGATCGACTTCTTCACACCGGTCATCAACCCACCGAATGTCGCTATCCTGGGGGCAGGCCGCATCCACGAGAGCGTTGGATGGGACGGAGAGCGGCCGGTGAAGCGGCAGACCATGACGCTGAGCCTGACTATTGATCACCGGGCGGTCGATGGTGCACCGGGGGCGGCGTTCCTGGGCGCGGTGCGCGAGTACCTCGAAGCACCCTACCGGCTGCTGATCTGATGGCGGATTACGATGTCATCGTCCTCGGCGGCGGCCCGGCCGGATATTCGGCGGCACTGAAGGCGGCCGAACGTGGTGCGAGCGTAGCACTCGTCGAGGTTGAGCAGCCGGGCGGCGCTTGTGTTCACCACGCCTGTATCCCCACCGACATCCTGCTCGACGCGGCGACGAAGTTCGTTGAAGCGCGCGAGCTCGGCGTCCTGGGGGTGTTCGATGCGGGTGAACACTTTAACTTCGCCCGCGCCGCGGCACGGAAGGATGCGCTTGTGCGCCGCCTTGCCGACGGTATTCGCGCGGCACTCCGGATGCGAGGGGTCTCGACGATTCCTGGTCGCGGAGCGTTTGAATCACCGCACTCGGTCGCTGTCAACGGGTCGGAAGGTGATCGCAAGCTTTCTGCTGAAGCGTTCGTCATCGCGACGGGCACGCGCTGGACACCGCCGGTTATCCCGGGCGTTCCGTCGGAGCAGATCCTCACGGCGGATGCGGTGCAGGCGCTGGCGGAGGCACCGAAGTCAGCCCTGGTCATTGGAGGCGGGCCCTGTGAGGTTGACTTTGGGCTCGAGTATGCCAGCTTGCTGGCGATCGCGGGCTCGGAGGTGACCTTCGTAACGAGAAAGGAACGGTTGCTCCCGGCCCTGGACCGGGACCTCGCCGAGGTGGCACGCGCCGGCTTCGCCGACCTCGGGGTCACCTTCGCCGAAGGTGTTACCGGCCTGCACGGAGAAGGCGGCGAGGTGGCGATAGCGCATGGCCAGGCGACCACAAAGGCCCGCGCGCAGATAGTGGTTGCGGCAGATGTCCGGCGGCCGTTTTTCGAAACCCTGCGTCTCGATGCCGCAGGAGTCGCGGTGCACGAAGCGGTGATCGTCGACCGTGCCTGCCGGACAAACGTCCCCCATATTTTTGCAGCGGGTGACGTGACCGGCGGTCCGATGCTTTCGAGTGCAGCCAGTCACATGGGAGAGGTGGCAGGCGCGAATGCGACAGGCGGGAATGCCCGGACGCAGCTCAGTTCTCTCCCGCGGGTGATTCACGGGCCAACCGAGGTCGCGTGGACCGGAAGTTCTGAGGAGACAGCGCGAGCAGAGGGCTACGATGTCATCAGCGGGGTATTCGACCTCTCGTTCAACGCGCGCGCCATCGTGCTTGGGGTGCGGACCGGGATCGTCAAGGTAATCGCCGAACGTGAACTCGGGGCGATCCTGGGTGTCCACGCAGTCGGTCCGGAGGCGGGTGAGGTGATTGGGATAGCGAGCGCGCTCATGCAGGCTGAGACGACCGTTCATGACCTCGCAGCAACCGTTGCCTGGCATCCGTCGATTGCAGAGGGATTGATCGAAGCAGCGAAACGAGCGGCCGGGTAACCTGTCCATTCACGGCTTGCACCGACACGTATCACTACTCAGACTCTCAGATCAGATGGTTAATCCGGCGCCCCGCCAGCCCCGCTTCCTCGTGCTCATTGCGTCGCTCTTCACGGGTGCGCTTATCGCATCGAATCTCGTGGCAGTGAAGATCGCCGACTTCAGCGGCGTCTCGGGTCCGATCCCGGATTTTTTCCTCCCGGCGGCGGTGGTCGTTTTCCCCGTCTCGTACATCTTCGGCGACGTCCTGACCGAGGTGTACGGGTACGCGGCGGCCCGCCGGGTCATCTGGTCGGCGTTCCTGGCGAACGCCCTGGTGGTGCTGGCAATCGTCGCGAGCCAGCGGCTACCGGCAGCGCCATTCTGGACGGACCAGGCGGGTTACGACGCAATTCTCGGGCAAACGTGGCGGATCGTTGGGGCGAGCTTCACGGCCTTCATCGTTGGTGAGTTCGCGAACTCCATTGTGCTCGCCCGGATGAAGGTGATGACCAACGGCCGCTTCCTCTGGAGCCGCACGATCGGATCGACGATCGTTGGCGAGGGGCTGGATTCGCTCATCTTCATCACGATCGCCTTCCCGGGAAGAGACGGGATCGACCTCTGGCCGCTCATCTGGAAGCAGTGGATCTTCAAGGTTGGTTTCGAGGCGCTGGCAACGCCACTGACCTATGCGGTGGTTACATTCCTGAAGAGGGTGGAGGGGATCGACGTGTACGACCGCGGCGCCGGCCTCAACCCCGTTGCGGTATGGGAGTGATGTTGCACCTCGGCCCGGTTCACCTTCACGCTTGATGGCATGACCGAGTCGCTCAACACGTTCAAGACCGATGGGACCATCGACCACTTCGAGA
>WBZR01000821.1_pt3 | contig 23862 bp, 18 predicted proteins | sample 5204231 | NCBI WGS metagenome assembly WBZR01 (sample SAMN12412403, study PRJNA552823) | activated sludge metagenome | isolation source: activated sludge from anammox sidestream of wastewater treatment plant... | place: USA: Virginia | collected 2017-08
GGAAATTCGCCGGAGCCTGGGCGACGATTCCCGCCATCCACGCTTCATCAAAACCGTCCCCAAAATCGGTTATTGCTTCATCGGGCCGGTTGAGGAAGAAATCGCCCCGCCAGTCGTGGTCGAGATTGAAGAGTCAACGACGATTGAGATCGAAGTCGAGGATGCCCCGCGACAGGTTTCTCAGCAGGTCGCTGATATGCTCCGCCAGGACGCCAACCGGATTCGGGAAAAAAACCTTCCGGGCGTTTTTCATAACCGGCCGCTGCCCGCCGTCTTCACTTCGTTGTTAATCGCCGGCCTCATCGCGTCCGGCGCGTTTGCGGCTTATCTGTTAATGCGGGAGCGGCGGCCTGCGGCGGAGGTTGCGTTGCCGCGCGCGCCTGGCAAAAAATCAGTCGCCGTTGCGCCATTCGAGAACCAATCCGGCGAGCCTGAATTCGATTGGCTGCATGAAGGCCTGGCCGATATGCTGATCACCAGTTTGTCGCGCTCGAAAAATCTCATCGTGCTCAGCCGCCAGCAACTCGCGGTTTTGCTCGACCGCATCGGACGCCAGGGCGCAAAACGGCTTCGACTCGAAGACAGTTTGGAGATCGCGCGCCGCAGCCAGGCCGAGGTGATCATCGTGGGCGGGTTCGCCAAGCTCGGCGAGAAGATGCGCGTAGACGCCAACATTCTCGACGCGCGCAATGGCCGGTTGCTGTCGGCGGAAAGCTTGACGGTGAACAATCCTGAGCAAATCCTGTCTCAAATTGATCTGCTTTCGCTCAGGCTCGCCGCGCGACTGGGCGCGACGATGACCGAGGCGGAAAGCAAACCGGGACTGTCCGGGGTTATGACCGACAGCCTGGAAGCCTATCGTTATTACTCGCTGGCGCTGGAGAAGGCCAACGCTTACCACTCGGCCGAGGCAATCGAATTTTTGGAGAAAGCCATCGCGCTCGACCCGCGGTTCGCGATGGCATACGCGCGCGTCGGCTATATCTACACGATGGTGCGCGTCAACGAAGCCGACAAGGCCAGGCCGTATCTCGAAAAAGCGTTTCAGTTCTCGAACCGGCTGACGGACAAAGAGCGGCTTTACATCAAAACCTGGTACGCCACCGCCAACGGAGAAGGCGAAGTCGCCGCTCGCGCTTTGTACGAATTGATCGAGCAATATCCGCAGGAGATCGAAGCGTATTTCCGGCTGGGCTTCCTCCTGCGACACGGCATGGGACGCCGGGACGAAGCGTTGCGCGTCTTCGAGCGCGCCGTAGCCGTGGATCCGGACGCGAAAGACATTCACAACCAGCTCGGATTTTTGTACCTGGGGTTCGGGCGTTACGACGAAGCGATAGCGGCGCACCAGCGTTACGCGCAACTCGCGCCTGATGAGGCGAACGCGTTCGACAGTTTGGGGATGACTTACAACGAAGCCGGGCGTTACGACGAAGCGATGGCCTCGTTCAATCGCGCCCTGACGCTCAATCCCGATTTCCATTTCGCCATCAGACATCTCGGCGACACTTATTTCCACCTCGGACGTTACCGCGCCGCGCTGAGCGAATATCAACGCTACTTGAAAGTCGCGCCGTCGGATTGGGATCGCGCGATGGCGTCGAACCTGATCACGCGCGTTTATCTGGCGCGAGGCGATGTGAAAAGCGCCGAGGCGTCCGCGAGGCAGGAACAAAAGTATCACAACGATTTTGGCGGCCTGATGCTGACGGCTCTGGCGCGCGATGATCTAGAAACCGCCGGAAATCTGTATCCACGGCTGGCCGCGAGCGCGCCCGGCCGGCAACCTGCATTCGAGCCGCGATTACGCGTTTATCTGCTCGGAGCGTACGATTTCAAAAAGGGTCGGATTGACGAAGCGCTGAAACAGTTTGAAGAGGCGCGGCGGTTGTATGCTTTTTACTGGAACATTGACACCGAAGCGGATTGCATTGCGCAGGCGTATTACAAATTGGGCCGCACGGACGAAGCCATCGCCGAATACGAAAATTTGTCGAAGATCAATCCCAACTGGGCGCCGGGGCATTATCGCATCGCGCAGGCTTACGAACGCAAAGGCGACCGCGACCGCGCGCGCGCGGCTTACCGCAGTTTTTTGCAAATCTGGAAGGATGCCGACGCGGACATTCCCGAAGTAGCGCAGGCGAAATCAAAAACGGTAAATTGATTTATTCCGTCGAAGCTTCGATTTCAACGGGAACGGCTTCGGAAGCCATTTCGTTGAAAATGACCGCAAGGCCGGTCAGCCCGGCTTCAACGTCAGGCGGAAGTTGCGCGTCAACTCTGTATCCGGCGATGTCGGTCACAAAGCCGACGAAATCCGGGACGATCATCTGCGGCCCTACTTTCACACGCACGTTGTCGCAATTGGCCGTTTCATTCAGCCCTTCGACAAAAAGCCTGAGCGATGATTTCGGCCCGCGCGCGTGAATGTCCGTCCCGTAATCATCGCCGTTCCTGATCGTCACGATGGTCGGGGCGAGCGGCTTCGGTTCCTTCAATTCGATTTCATAAGGCGGCGAGGTTGCGCCGCTGCCGAGTTCGATCTGAACACGAACGCCGCCACCGAGGCCCGGTGGAACGCCTGTTTCGACGTAGATCAGATGATCGAGCGACGAGCCGAAACGCTTTTTCAGCTCTTCTTCAAAATGCGGCCTGATTCGCCCGGCATACCTCGGAATCGCCACCTGATTATTGATCACCACCTTCAAATTGTTCGCATCAATAGCCTCACAATCCAATCCTGAGACGACCAGCGAAAGCCACGAGTCGGGACCTCCCGCCGGAATCGTCCAGATCGTGGCGTCATCGGAGCGAGCGTGAAATTCGATCTTCGGATTGGCTTCCGCGCGCCGGTTTGTCGCAATGGGTTTGCGCATCGTCGTCCAGCAATACATCGTCCCGGCGCCGTAAACGCTGACGAGCCGCGCGCCCAGTTCGCGCGCCAGCTTGCGCATCTCGTTTTCGGTGAAAGTCGCTCCGGCCCAAGTGTCCTTGTCCGCCGCTTCGTAATCGCGCGATTCGACGCCGTTGGTGTGGAGCTTCAAAACGCCGCCGGGTTTGACGACGCGGTAGGCCTCACGAACATTCGCCTCGATGACATCTTTTCCCGGCACGTGTTGGAAGACGAAAGCCGAGAACGCGATGTCGAAGTAATCATCCGGCAATGCGGCGAAATCAACGCCGCTGGTTTCGTGAAGATGCGCGTTCGGCAAACTGCGCAAACGCTCGCGCGCCTGGGCGATCATCTCTCCGGAAACGTCCGTCGAGTGGACTTCTCCGAAGATCGCCGCCAGATGTTTCGTCATCCGCCCGATGCCGCAGCCGATTTCCAGAAAGCGCAGGCTTTTCGGATCGCGCCCTTGAGTCATCAGCGACAGTTCAGGCAGGATCAAACTGCGAATTTCGTTCGCGCCCGTCGCGTCGAATTCCTCTTCGGATTGATCGAGCCTGACGGTGTTGATAAACCATCTGGCGTTTTCGCGCGCGCGTTGATTCCAGTCGCGCTTCATCACCTGCGCGAAATCCTCAAGAATATTTTTGCCCGCTTGATTGCTCATCGAGTTCAAAATTCGGTCCCTTGCTTGAAGTAACGCAATTTGGCAAATTGCGTTACGACATTTTCAACGGAGGTAGCTCAAGTTTGAAAAAGCTTCTCTTTCAATTCGCCGCCGTGATCATCTGTTCGCTGCTGGTTTTCGCGCCCGGCGCCGCTCAGAAAAAGAGCCAGGCGAAGGACCCGCGCGCGACCGTCAACAACTTCTTCTCTCTGCTCAAAGCCGGATCGTACGCCGCGCTCTACGATTTTTTACCGTCGGAACTTCAGCGGCAAATCACGCGCGAGCAATTGTCGCTGAGCCTCAAACGCCTGGATTCATTCATCGCCATCGAGCGATTGGAGATCGGTCGCGTGCAGCAGCGCGGCGACTTCGCGGTCGTTGACACGACGATTTACGGGAGGTTGAAGAAACCGCAGGCGATCAACGGCGAAGAGATAACGGAAGGGAGAATAGCGGCGCAACAGTTTCTGCTCCGGGAAGGCGGGCAATGGAAGATAGCCACCGCCGACAACCGCGCTCAATCTTACTTCCTGAAACGCAACCCCGAATTCAGCAGCCAGTTTCAGATCAGCCAGCCGAGATTCGAGTTCAAACAGAAAGGCAAGTGGGCGGCGTTGGGCAGGCCGCCGAGAAACCGGCCTTGACCGCTTCATCTCATTCGGCCAATCGTCTGTTGCCAGGCCAGCGTCTTTCTCAAAACCCCCAGCCGCGCGCGATCTTTGTCGCTCGCCAAACCGTCGAGTTGATCCACAATCGCTGAGAGCAGTTGAAATGCGAACAGCCCGGCGTGCGTCGTGACGTGTGAATAGTAATGCGCCTGAAGCGTCTCGCTCTCGTCGTGATGAAACGCTCGCACTTCGGCGTCGCTCATCGTCTCGACGTGCGAATTGATCGGCAGCACGACGCGCGGCACACCCTGATGATTCCCGCCCGCGTCCTTCCAACCCAACAGCAGAATCGAGATCAACACGCCCTGCTCATTCAAATAATCGGGGCTGAAAACAGTGTTGAGCGCCGACGGCGTGGACAATCGCGGCCCATAATTGCCGTATTCAGGATTGATCAACTGCGAATTGTAGACAACGCCGATCACTTCCGCGTCGCCGACTTCGATTTTGACGAACTGCCCGAACTGATAATCCGCCGGAGTCAGATTCGCAGAAGTTTCAAGCGAATCGAGAACCCGCGCGGAATAATCAACGTGCGAATTCGATTTGATGATCTTGGCGATTAGCATCTTTTCTCACTTCCTGGCTTTGACGCTGCGGCGCTTGCCATTGTCGCGCTTCAGCCATTTCTCCAGATCGGCAGGCCCGGTGAAATCCAGCAGCGCCATCGCGAGGTCATCCAAACGCCTCAGAGTTAGTTTCCCGATAAGTTCGCGCGCGTCATCTTCAACCTCGCCGAGCCGCTGTTCGAGCAGTAGGAGTATCACTTCAATCCTGCCCTCTTTCTTTCCGCGCTTCTCTCCTTGCTTCTCTCCAAGCTCAAGCCCGCGCTCCAATCCGCGCTTCTCACCCTTTCTCTCCCAATGTGTCACGTATGGCATCTTTTTACTCCCTTCGAATTCTTCGACTTCATCATCCAAATGGTCCTCTAAATCTTTCGGCAATGCGATCACCCAGTCAATGAAGCGCAGCAATGATAACACTTGTTCACGCCTGTAACCGCGCTCGAACGCCAGCCTGATCAACTCGCGCTTCGCTTCGTACTGTTTGGCTGCATCGCCTTTCGTCTCCAAAACGCGTAACTGCGCCAGCGTCACCAGAGCGAACGGATTGTCGCTCTCCAGCAATTCCGCTTCGCGCCCTCGCCAATCCTCAATTTTCACCACTGGAAATTCAAATAGCAGCCGGCAGCCCCATCGCTCGGTTTCGTACCGCCCAAGCTCAGCGCCCCCAACGTGGCCGGTTACGATGGCCAAACTGACAACCTCGGCCCTGAAGCGGTCAACGATCTTGTAGTTGTAAACGTAGACCCGCTGATTGAAATCCTCGCTCGCTTGTCCCTGCACCTCGGTGTGAATCAAGACCCACAACTCGGCGCCGTCCTTCAACCAGACCTTCGCCAACTTGTCTGCAAGCTTGCCTCCCTGCGCGTGGCCGCGTCCGAGTTTCGTCAGTTCCTTGTCCAGGAAGACGTAACCGCGCAACCAGTCAATCTCGGCATGAATGAGCGGAAAGAAGAAGGCGATGCATAGCTCGAAATGCTCGTCGAGCATGTCCTTCCACGCGCTGTCTTGTTCAGATTGCGGCTGAGGCTGCTTTCTTTTCATTTCATCTTTCCTGGCCCCCACAACGCGCGCCCCGATTTCGCGCCGGTGTGCTCGCCGTCTTTCAACACCTGCTTGCCGTTGATGAAGACGTGCTTCATTCCGACGGCGAATTGGTGCGGCTGCTCGAACGTCGCGCGGTCGGCGACGGTCTTCGGATCGAAGACGACGATGTCGGCGAAATAACCCGCCTTCAGAAATCCGCGACCATCCAGTCCGAGGTTTGTCGCGGGCAATCCCGACAACCGCCTGACGGCGTCTTCAAGCGGGATCACTTTATCCTCGCGCACGTATTTGCCGAGCAGCCGCGCGAAATTGCCGTAAGCGCGCGGGTGCGTCGAGGATTTCAGAAACACTCCTTCGGCTGGCATCGAGCCGGCGTCCGAGCCGAACGACACCCAGGGCAGCCTGATCTGCTTCCTGATGTTTTCTTCCGACATCATGAAATAGACAGTGCCAACGCGCGACTGGTCTTCGAGCACCAGATTCATCACCGTGTCGGTGTAATCTTCATTCCGCAGCTTCGCAACTTCGGCCAGCGTCTTGCCGGTGTATTTTTTCAGCGCGTCGTTTTTGAAACCGACCAGCAGCACACGCTCCGGCGAGCCTGAAGCGAGCAGCAGGTTCTCCCATTTATTCGTCGGCGTGCGAATCTCTTCGGCGATCTTCCTGCGCGTTTCGGGATCGCGCAGCCGTTTAAACGCCGCTTCGTAACCGCCATCCAAAACCCAGGGCGGCATAGCGGCGTCGAGGCCGGTCGCACCCGCCGGGTAGGTGTACATATCGGCGGTGATCTTCAACCCGTCGCGGCGCGCCTTCTCAACCATCGCAATCACCTGATCCATCTTCTGCCAATTCGATTGGCCGGCGGCTTTGAGGTGATAAATTTCCGCCGGGATATTCGCCTCGCGCGCGATCCGCAGCAACTCTTCGACGGCCTCGATCAGGCGGTTCCCCTCGCTGCGCATGTGCGAAATGTATTTGCCTTTGTATTTCACCGCCACCTTGCACATCTCGATCAACTCTTCGGTCGGAGCGTAAAACGCCGGCGCGTAAATCAACGACGAGCCGATGCCCAAAGCGCCCGCTTCCATCTCGCGCCGCACAAGCTCGCGCATCTGCTCCAACTGTTCGGGCGTGGCCTTCTTGTCTTCCAGGCCGACGACGTATTCGCGGATGGTGGTAGCGCCGATGTACGAAGCGACATTGCACGAGACGCCCTTCTTTTCCAGGTATTGCAGGTACTCAGACAGCGTCGTCCATTCAATCGGAAACTTCAGATCGCCCTGCGCCGCCAGTCTTCGCCGCTTCATCTCGTCATTGAGCGGCCCCATCGAATCGCCTTCGCCGAAAATCTCGGTCGTCACGCCCTGCTTGATGTCGCCCAAGCTCCGCCCGTCAACGATCAGATCGTCAACCGCCCACGAAAGCATGTTGATGAAGCCGGGCGCGACAGCCAGCCCCTGAGCGTCAACAACAGTCGTGGCCTTCGCTGATTTCAGATCGCCGACGGCGACGATGCGGTCGCCTTTGACGCCGACATCAGCGCGGCGAGGTCTATTGCCGGCGCCGTCGTAGACTGTGCCGTTGATTATCAGAACATCGTATGAGGACTGCTGAGCTTGAGATGTAACGCCGATAGTTATCGCAAAGATAAACGCAAGCAGTGCGCGTAGCCGCATAATTCGCCTCCAGAGTTATCAGATTCCTTGTCTCAAAACAGGCTGCCACCCGCTAAGATCGGGTACTGTATTTCTCAATCACTGTATCACCACGCCATTCAGCCTCAAACCTCATCAGTCCGTGAATCACGCCTTCGGTCAGAATGTTGAACTGATACATCTGGTAATGCACGTCCGCCGGGTCGCCCCAATCAGGTTCGCCGCTTTCGGTGTAGGTTTTGACCGAGAGGAAATAGACGTTGTGCGAAAGCTCCAGCTTCGGGATGCGCAGTTCGATCAGGTTCTCGCCGCGTTTGATCGGCAGCCGGGCGGGGTTCGTGTCGTGGTTGTTGACGCTGCCGATGAACACGCCGTCGTAGCGGTAAATGTCGGCGGCGAAGATCGGCTTCGGATAATCGCCGTCGGCTTCGACGATCAGCCGGATCGTTACTTCTTCGCCCGTGCGGAAAACCCAGGTCTGTTCGCCGCGCGAATTCATCATCTCGACTTTAACGAATTTGATTCTGCCGTTTCCCCAGCGCGAGCCGGTCAGCTTTAATTCGCGCAGCAATTCGTCGTGTTCGCGCGAGGCGATGCCGCCGTTGTTCGCGGCGTTGCGCAGCCGCTCTTCTTCCAGCCTTGCGCAAAAAGCCTGATACGACGTGACGACATCTTTCGCGTTGCCGGTCATCGCCACGCGGCCCTGCTCCAGCCACAGCGCGCGAGTGCAAAATCGCTGGATCAGCGCGGGATCGTGCGAGACGAAAAGCACGGTCTTTCCCGCCTTACGGAAATATTCCATTCGATCGAGCGATTTGCGCTGGAAGTAAACGTCGCCGACCGACAACGCTTCGTCAACGATCAGCACGTCCGGATCAACGTGAATCGCCGAAGCGAACGCCAGCCGCATCAGCATCCCGGTCGAATAAGTCTTGACCGGTTGATCAACGAAACCTTCCAGTTCGGCGAAGCGCACGATCACATCCATCCTGCGCCGCATCTCGTCTTCGCTGAAGCCCAGAATCTGCCCGCTCAGCAGAATGTTTTCGCGCCCGGTGTATTCGGGATTGAAGCCGCTGCCCAATTCGAGCAACGCGGTCACGCGCCCCTCGACTTTCACGTCGCCACGCGTCGGCTGCAAGACGCCCGCGATGATCTGCAACAGCGTGGTCTTCCCCGCCCCGTTGCGCCCGATGACGCCGACGGCCTCGCCCGTCTCGACTTCAACGCTCACGTCTTCGAGCGCCCAAAAATCGCGGTGATATTTGCGGCGTCCGCGCAGCAGAATCTCCTTCAGCCGTCCCGACGGCTTGTCGTAGATGCGGTAGAGTTTTGAGGCGTTTTGAACGGAAATCATAAGGATGGGGAGTGGGGAGTGGGGAGTGGGGAGTAGGGAGAATCACCCCACTCCCTACTCCCCACTCCCCACTCCCTTATTCGTACAACTCAGCCGGATAGCGTTCGATCTGCGCGCTCTGCTTTCTGGCCACAGCGAAGATGTTGTCGCCGCGCAGTTCTCGCGGCACGTCCGTATGATCGAGCCACGCCAGAAATTCGTCGCTGGTCTTGCGCCAGTTATTTTCGGTGAAGAGTTTGATGACTTTGAATCCGGCGCATTCAAGCGCCGTGCGAACCTCCGCTGGCGTATATTCGCGGCTGTGGCGGTCGGCGGGGCTTTGCCGATTGTAGAGGCTGTAAAAGATCGGGGTTCGCCCGGCCAGCGCCTCCTGAACGCTGAACGCGCTCGTGATGTTCGGCGTCGTCAGAATCAACAGCCCGCCCCATTTCATTACGCGATGCAGTTCGATGAGCATATGCATCGGGTCTTCGCGCAAGTGTTCGATCAGTTCGCAACACAGCGCGACATCGAAGTGATCGTCAGGAAATGGAAAACAATCTCGTTCGACATCAACATTTTTGACATGAAACGAAAACTCTTCGCTTGTGGCTGCGTTGCGCGTCGTGATGATCTTCTCTTTCGGCTCGCCATCCCACCAGTTTGTAACGGCGATCTCGCCGTAATCACCGTAGCGTTTGATGAGCAGCGGCATTTGCAGATAACTGCTCAGTTCCAGCAGCCGTTGATCCTGGCCGCCGCGAGGAATGAGCCGGAGCGTTGCGATCAGCCGCTCGCGATGGGCCTGAATGTAACCGCTGGCGTTCGGATCGTCAGCGAAAAATCCGGCGACGTAATCGAGCGCTTCGTCGCGGTCGAGTTCAATCGCCGGCTGATCTTTGAATTCAAGCCTGTAACCGGCTTGTCGCGGTTGAACGCGCCGGTTGCGCTGCCCACGCCTTTCGATGACGCGTTCGGCGAAATCCAGATAGCGGGCGGCGCAACGGCTGATCTCATTTTCGGCGCGAATCCATTCGGCGGCGCGGCGGCTCAAACGTTCGCGCAGGGTCTGGCGTTGCGTCAGCGCGCGCAGCCGCAAGTAAATCTCTTTCTCTTCGCTCTCCGTCGCCGAAACTTTCAAACAAACATCGTCGGGCAATTCAGCGAACTGCCCGAAGTCGGTGACGACGACCGGAAGGCCAGCGCCGAGCGCGCGGATCAGCGTACCCGACGTTTCGCCCGCCGTCGGGTAACGCAAATTGACCACCACATCAACGGCTTTCAAGTAGCGGAAGAAATCGCGCTCGGTTGTGTAGCCGGTCAGGCGCGCGCATTTCCGCAACCCCATCTCTTCGATCAGCGGCCCGACGCTCCATTTCCAGTGATCTTCGCCGACGACCAGAAACATCGCGTTCGGAACGTGCTGCAACAATTGTTTGAACGCCGCCAGAATCGCCGGGATGCGTTTCGATTGAGTAACAAAGCCGAAGGACGCGATCACCCAGGCGTCGTCGGGAATGCCCAGGCTGCGGCGGCATTCGATCCTGTCCATCGCATCAAGTTCGTATGCTTTCGGCGAGAGATGATGCGGGATGATCTCAACGGGAATGCCCCCGTTCAATCCTTCAAGCTGCCCTTCGAGTTGAGAAGCCGCATAAGCGTTGTGAACGACGACGCCGAGGCTGCGGCTGACCACACGGCGATTGAGCGGCATCAGAAATTGCTGGTAATCGCTTCCCACAGCCTCGGCGCGCATATCCGCCGCGCGCGCGCCCGTCCGGCCGTAGGCGTAAAACATCTCGTTCCAGTAAGCGTCCTTGTCCTCGCGCCCCAGCGTCTTCCACGCGATCAGATGGTGCAGGCAGTGCTCGTGCAGGACCAGCAATCCCGGCGTTCGGGTCGCCCGCTCGTATATGTATTCGTGATGCGGGTTGTTGCCTTGATGATAGACGCAGAGGTCGAAGGGCTGTTGACGATGAATCTCATCGAAGTAGGTGGCGTTGTGGATAGCGAAATCCGCGCGGTCGCGATTCTCGCGCAACTCATCGGCCTGTTCGACGAAAACGGAAATCTCCGCGCCTTTGGCCAGATAGGGCAAAAGCTCCGAGTTATAATCGGCGATGCCTGATTTGCTTGGAGGAAGCGGAGTGAAGTAAGCGAGACGCATACGATTGCGGATTGCGGATTGCGGATTGCGGGAGGATCAGTACCGCGAGCGGTACTGATCCTCATTCGGCGGTTTGCGCTCTCAATTCCACACTCGGCTTGCGGAGCCTGTAGAGAAAGACCGCGAGCGCGCCGACGAACATCACGACCGCGATGAATTGCGAGGTCGAGAGGTCGAAGATTTCACCGCGCGGATCGTCGCGCCAGTATTCGATGATGAAGCGCGCCACCGAATAGAGCATCGCGTAAGCCAGAATCACCTGCCCATCAAAACGGCGGCGGCGATGCATAAACAACAACACAACGAAGATCAACAGAGTCGCTCCGGCTTCGTAAAGCTGCGTCGGATGCAGATGGATCGGCGCCAGCAATCCACCGAGATTGGCCAGGCGTTCAGCCCAGACGTTTTGCTGAATCGGATCGTTGAGGTGACTTACTATCGTAGGCACGCCTGTAATCTCGTGGCCTTTGTCGGTGAAATGAACGCCGTACCAGGCCGAGGTCGGTTTGCCCCAGCAGCACCCGGCGCTGAAACAACCCAGACGGCCAATCGCCTGGCCGATGACGATGCCAGGAGCGAAAGCGTCAGCCGTGCGCCACCACGGAAGTTTATAAATGCGCATCACGACGACCGAGGCTATGACCGCCGCGATCAATCCGCCGTAATAGACTCCGCCCGACCTAAAGAAATCGAGCGTGAAGATCTGGCGCGGGTTGTCGCGGTAATAGCTATCCCACTCGGTGATGACCATCAGCGCTTTCGACCCGATCAGCGACGCAGCCAACACCCACAACCCCAGGTCGTAAACCTTCTGCTTGTCCAAACCGTCGCGCGCCGCCAGCCGCGCCATCACGAGCAATCCGGCCACGAACGCCAGCGCGAGCAGAAAACCGTAGGTGTTAAAACTGAAATTGGTATACGGAATTTTGAATAGTTCTGGAAACATAACGGGACAACAAGTTAATTCTCGGACGATCTGATTCCGGTCTCTTCCGGCGCGGACGTTGGCGGCGCGGAGGAAGCGATCCTCGCGGCTTTTTCCTCGCGCAACATTTCCAGCGCCAGCAGAACCGCGCCGACGCAGATCGCCGAATCGGCGATGTTGAACGTCGGCCAACTGTAAAGGTCTCGCCAGTGCAGTTCGATGAAATCCACGACCTCGCCCAGCCGGATGCGGTCAATCATATTGCCGACGATGCCAGCCAGCAGCAACGACAGCGAAACATTCAGCCAGGGTTTACCATCCGGCGCGCGCCTGAAATAACTGAACACAAACAGCGCGGCGACGAGCGAAATTCCCGCCAGTATCCATCGGATGTCGAACTGGCTGTCGGCGAAAAGGCTGAACGCCACGCCGCGATTGGTCGCGTAACTGAGCCGGAAAAATCCGGGAACCACTTCAATAAAGACAACCGGTTTGAGCGACGCCGTCGCCCACAATTTGGTCAACTGATCGGCGACGAGCGCAATGACGGTAATAAGCAGATATGAAAATTTGGTTCGCATCATTTGCAATCAGTTCAATCTCGAACCTCTTCGATTACGAATTCGCCCCCGCGAGAAATCGCCGGATGTCTATTGCCATAATTCGCGCAAACGCAATTGGTCTCATCTTCTTCTGGCGTAGGTTCTCCTCTCCGCTTCGGCTTTCGACTGCGGAGAGTTTACTCCCATCGGATTATCGAGCCAACATCTCATTCAGATTCGCCACGCAGCGTTGGCATGCGCCCAGATAGCGCGTGTCCGCGCCGACATCCGTCGTGTAATGCCAGCAGCGTTCGCATTTCTCGCCTTCAGCCGCGTCAACCTTCACGCCCAACTCCGCGCCTTCGCGCAACTCGACTTTTGAAACGATGAAGATGAACCGCAGGTCTTCGCCGAAAGATTCCAGAAACGATTTCGTCGCGGCGTCGGCGGTAATCGTGATCCTCGCTTCCAGCCCCGCGCCGATCAGCTTGGCGTTGCGCGCCTCTTCGAGCGCCTTCATCACCGCGCCGCGAACATCGAACAATCGCTCGTAGCGTTTGAGCAGGTCGTCGTTGCGCCACGCCTCTTCGTAGGCCGGAAACTCGGCCAGATGCACCGACTGCGCTTCATTCGCCGCGCCCGGAATGTTCTCCCAGATTTCGTCGGCGGTGAAGACCAGCACCGGCGCCAGCAGCCGCGACAACCGGTGAACGATTTCGTACAACGCCGTCTGCGCCGAACGCCGCGCAAGCGAGCGGGGCGCGTAGGTGTAAAGCCGGTCTTTCAGGATGTCGAAGTACAACGCCGACATCTCGATAGTGGCGAAGTTGTAGAGCGATTGATAAACGTCCGTGAACTCGTAACGCTCGTAAGCCGCGAGCACACGTTTCGTCACTTCATTCAACTTGGCCAGCGCCCAGCGGTCAATCTCCGCCATCTGATCGAAGGCCACGCGGTCGCGCTTCGGGTCGAAATCGGCGAGATTGCCCAGACAATAACGCGCCGTGTTGCGCAGCTTGCGGTAAGCGTCCGAGATGCGCTTGAGGATTTCGTCCGAGATGCGCACGTCATCGTGATAATCGAGCGCCGAACACCAGACGCGCAGAATCTCCGCGCCGCTCTGCTTGATCACCGTATGCGGATCAACGCCGGTACCTTTCGACTTCGACATCTTCTCGCCGCTCACGTCAACGGCCCAGCCGTTGGTGATCACCGCGCGATAAGGCGGCGCGCCTTTGGCTTCGAGACCGACAACCAGCGACGAATTGAACCAGCCCCGGAATTGATCGCCACCTTCCAGATAGACATCCGCCGGGTAAGGCAGTCCGCGCGGTTCGAGCACGGCGAGCGAACTCGATCCCGAATCAATCCATACGTCCAGGATGTCCATCTCCTTGCTCAGCCTGGCCGACCCGCAACTGCATTTCGTTCCGGGCGGAACCAGTTCGCCAGCGTCGCGCTCGTACCAGGCGTCGGCGGATTCTTTCTCGAAAATATCCGCGACGTAATTGATCAGCTTCGGATCAACCAGCGATTCGCCGCAATCTTCGCAATAGAACACCGTGATCGGCACGCCCCACGCGCGCTGGCGCGAGATGCACCAGTCGGGGCGGCCACGGAACATATTCTTCATCCGCTCATTGCCCCACTCCGGCACCCACTGAACCTGATCGCAGGCGGCGATGGCGCGGTCGTTCAGCCCCGTAGCCGTCATCGAGATGAACCATTGAGGCGTGGCGCGAAAGATCACCGGATTATGGCAGCGCCAGCAATGCGGGTACTGGTGTTCGTGTTTCTCGTTGTGCAGCAATACTCCAGTCTCGCGCATGAACTCGACGATCTTCGGGTTGGCTTTGAAGACCTGCTCGCCTGCGAAACGCTCCACGTCTTTCATGAAGATTCCGCGATTGTCCACCGGATTGTAGATGTCGAGGCCGTACTGTTTGCCGATCACGTAATCTTCGTAACCGTGCCCCGGAGCCGTATGCACCACACCCGTGCCGGCGTCGAGCGTGACGTGATCGCTGAGCATCAACAGGCTGTCGCGATTGATGAACGGATGGCGAACTTTCAGACGGTCGAACTTTTCGCCGCTGATCGTCGCAACCACCTCAGGCTCTTCTCCCCAGCCGAGTTTCTCCGCAACCTGCTTCAACAATCCGCTGGCGACGATGAAAACATCCTGGCCAATCTCGACCGCGCTGTATTCAAACTCCGTGTTGACCGCGATGCCCAGATTGGCGGGCAGCGTCCACGGCGTGGTCGTCCAAATGACCATGCTGACGTTGCGACCCGCGAGCGCCGGGGCGATCTTCGCCGCGTCCGGGAACGGAAACTTCACGTAAACCGACGGGCTGGCGTGATCCTTGTATTCGACCTCAGCTTCGGCGAGCGCCGTCTGGCAATTGATGCACCAGTGAACGGGACGCAGTCCTTTGTAGATCGAACCTTCCTCGACGAATTTGCCGAAGACGCGGACGATGGTCGCCTGGTACTTCGGGTCCATCGTCATATACGGATTTTCCCACTCGCCGAAGATGCCCAGGCGGATGAAGTCTTCGCGCTGCAAAGCCAGGAATTTCTCGGCGTGTTTGCGCGCGGCCCGGCGAATGTCGAGCTTGCTCATCTGCCCCTTCTTTGCGCCCAATTCCTTGTCAACCTGAATCTCGATTGGCAAACCGTGACAATCCCATCCCGGAATGTAAGGCGTCCAATGTCCCATCATCGAACGCGACTTGATGCAGAAATCCTTGAGAACCTTGTTGAGCACGTGGCCCAGATGGATGCGCCCGTTGGCGTAAGGCGGGCCGTCGTGCAGCACGTACAAAGAGCGCCCCGCGCGGACTTCGCGCAAACGCTCGTAAACATTGATCTCTTCCCATTTCTTCAAACGCGCGGGTTCGTTCTGCGCCAGATTGCCTTTGAGCGGGAAGGGAGTGTCGGGAAGGTTGACTGTGGTTTTAAGATCGAGTTTCGCTTCTGTTTCCATAATTCACTTTCATTCAGCCTCAATGGTGTGTGGTGTGGTCTCCGGGGCTGCAAAAATAAAGCCCGATGATACAGTAAAGATGGGCGATAAAAAAGCACTCGCGCCCCGGCTGTTATTTGCCGGAGCGCGAGTGCTTTTATTTGACGGTAAGTTTTTCCGCCCGCTCCGAATGGAGCGTCAAATGAATAATTCCTCGTCCTGATAAGCGCGGTTGACCGGCAGGCGATTGCCGGAGAACAAAACGTCGAAGGCGCGCCGCAGACCGAACATCAGGTACGAAAATTCGCGCGCGGGTTCAAGGACGCTGTGTTGCACCATCGCTGTGGTGCGCGCGAACTGATCGGTTGCGACCGCCAGCGTGTTCTGCACTTTGTCCACTTTTTCGCGCGCGCGCTCGACTTCGCGGCGGGCGATGGCCGTCGTGTCTCCGAGCAGGTGTTTGACCTCGGCGACTTCGTCTTTGGCCATTTCAGCGATGGCCGAAATGTGCTGCGCTCCCTGCGAAAAGTAAGCGCCGGCCTCTTTCAGTTCGGACATCACGCCCTGCGCCATCTTCAAAACCGGTTCGGTGTTGTTGAGCAGGTATTCGGCGCGAGTCTGGAGTTGACTGGTGCGTTCGGCGATGGCGACCAGCCGCTTGGCCAGAAAATAAATTCCGATGAAGACCGCCGCCTGGACAATCAGCAACACTGCGACGCCGATGGCAATGAAGTAAGTCAAAGTGCTTTCCACTGCTCGCTCTCCTCAGCGAGGAGTAGGGAGTGGGAAGTGGGAAGTGGGCGCTTAGCGCTCTCCACTCCCTGCTCCCCACTCCCTACTCCCTGCTTAAAATCAACTTTCCTCAACCGCCGCGCTGATCTTGCCCTGATCGGACTGCTTGGCTTCGCGGTAACCTTGTTTGCCCGCTTCGATGGCTGCGGCGAATTGAGCTTTTTGACGATTGATCAAATCTTTCCCCCGGTCGGTCAAATCACTGACCGCCTCTTTGCTGCGATGCGTCAGTTCGGACGCGCGTTCGATACCGGTCTGGTAATACTCCGCAGCGCGCTCGACGCCGGTTTGATAATAATCACTCGCGCGCTCACCGATGTCGCGTCCGGTGTCGCGGGCGTAATCGAGTCCTTTTTTAGTCGCGTCGGCGATATCCGAACGAAGCTCACTGCCCGATTTCGGAGCGAAGAGTAATGCAGTGATCGCGCCGATCCCGGCGCCGATCAAAAAGTAAACCAGTTTATCCCCACCGCCGCCTTGATTGTCTGCCATAACTTTGCCCTCCTTGAAAAATCATCCACTAAACCGGATCGGCGCCGATCGAGGCGCCTGCCCGAATTTCAGGGCGTGACCGCCAACGGCACAAACGCCCTTGAAGAAAGTTCAGCGCAAGCTGTCGCTTGCGCGTCAAATTACTGATGAATACTGGCGATTAGCGCTGCCCATAAACCGCCGCGCAATATAGCATCGAACTTAGGCAACATCAAGGAATCGCCTGATTGACACCCTTGCGAGCGCGACGCTACAATGCGTTTCGAATCCAACACCTAATTTGGGCATCAAGGAGAATTCCATGAACAACCTGCTTTTACTTTGGGCGCCGGGCGGCTGGGAATTGATCATTATCCTCGTTATTGTCCTCATACTCTTTGGCGCAAACCGTCTGCCCCAACTCGCCAAAGGCATGGGCGAAAGCATCCGCAATTTCAAAGTAGGGATGGCTGAAGCCGACGCCGAGGATGAGAAGTCAGGCGGTAAGGACAAGGCCAAGCCCGCTTAACGTCCGCTCACGCAACGCTACCGGCTACGGACGTTTCACCAATAACCGGGTGAGTAGGAATTGATCTCGCCTTTGTAGAAATAATTTCCGCTCACTCACACAACTACAAAGCGGCGATTTTTGTTTATCGCCCCCTGCGCGTAAACCTTGCCGCCGAAGCAATGGCACGCAAACGGAACAACGTTTATCGGCGTCCGCGCCAGGCGCCTGGTTCAGAGCGATCCTATTACGCTTACCAGGTTGACCTCCCCGCCCCGGCGACTTCGCGCGGGGAGTTGGTGCGGATGGTGCGTGGCGGCGAAGACACCTACCTTGAACTGAAAGTCCGCTTCAGCAACATCGAAAAGCTGACCGCCGAAATCATTGCGTTAGCCAACACCGGCGGTGGCGCGATGGTCTTCGGAGTCAACGATCAACTGCGCATCGAAGGCGTTGATGATCCCGAAGCGGTTGAAACCGATCTTCGCGATATCTGCGCTAATCACATCCAGCCGCCCGTCTTCCCTTACATCAACAAAGTCGCCTTCGACAACGGGCGCCGCATCGTCCTGCTGGAAGTAGATACGGACAACCGCCCGCACCGCACGCTCGACGACCGCTTCTACCTGCGCGAAGGCGCGACCAAGCGCGAAACGACGCGCGAGGAGCTTTCACTGATCATGGGTGAAATGCGCCTGACGCGTTTCGAGCAAACGCCGGTCTTCCACGCCGACCTCGAAAGCGATGTTGATGAATCGCTCTTCTGGAGCTACGTGCGCGGCGTCAATCCCGGCTACTGGGGTGAATCAACCAAAGGCTTCCCGACCGATTCCGTGCTCCGCGACATGGGTTTGGCCGTGAAGATCGAAGACGATCTCTTGCTGACCGTAGGCGGGCTGTTGCTTTTCGGCTTGAATGGCCGCGTAGCCGAACTGATGCCCCGCGCCGATCTGCAACTGACTCGGCACAGCGGTAACGACCACAACTCGCCGGTCATCGAACGATCACAATTCCAGGGCAATCTGTTCCGCCTCTTCGACGGCGCGATCAATTTCATCAACCGCTACGTTGACCTCTGGGACGCTCGCCCGTCGCGCAAAACCCGCGAGAGCCACAGCGCCGACGCCGACGCCGACTCTTTCCTGCAAACCCGCGCCAGTTACCATCGCGGCGCGATCATCGAAGCCCTGACCAACTCGCTCGCCCACCGCGACTGGAGCGCGCGCGACCGCCAGGCCCGCATCAACATCTACGACGACAGCATCGAATTCATCAACCCGTCGCAATCGCCCGAACTGCCGATCATCTCGCTGCGTTACGGCGTCACCGCCCCGCACAACCCGCGCCTGAAAGCCATCCTCACCAACCAGCATTACGGCTTGCAGACGTCGCGCGGAGGCGTGCCGATGATCTGCGCCGAGGCGATCAACTTCGCCCGCCGCGCGCCTGAAGGCCCCTCGATCACCAACGGCGAATTCAGATTGAAGATTCATGGCTTGCGCTGATTGATTTGATTTCGGCGCTTTCCGCTTGATCACCGTCAACCCCAAGCTTAGGATTGCGGCGCGTTTTTGCCACATAACTTCAGCAGAGAGGCCGGTCGCTCCAACGAGCCGTGCGGCGGCAATCGCTTGTCCGATCATAATTGACGGGTTTACTATCGGCGCATGAATTACAAAGACATCATCACGATTGAACCGGGGAAACGCGGCGGCAAGCCCTGCGTCAGAGGGATGCGGATCACTGTTTATGATGTGCTTGAATACCTCGCCTCTGGCATGACGCCGCAGGAGATTCTTGATGACTTCCCGTATCTGACGGAAGAAGACATCCGCGCCTGTTTGAGTTATGCGGCGGATCGGGAAAAAAGCTTGATGGTCGTGCCGGTGTGAAACTGCTCTTCGATCACAACCTGTCGCCTCGTCTGATCAACCGCCTCAGCGATCTCTTCCCTGATTCGAGCCACGTCTACCTGCTGGGACTCGACCGGGTTGATGACACAGTCATTCGCGAATACGCCAAGCAGCACGATTTCCTGATCGTGACCAAAGACGCCGACTTCAGCGACTTGTCCCTGCTGCTCGGCTTTCCACCGAAAGTGATATGGATTCGGCGTGGGAACTGCAAGACCTCGGACATTGAGAGCATACTGCGGAATCACCACGATGAAATCGAAGCCCTCTCGACGGATCAAATCATTGGCATATTGACTTTGTTTTGACCGGCGCGAAATGAAGAGGGCCGGATGAATCCGATTGGGAGCAACGGCTTCATCTACCGCAAGCGGGCCAAGGAGAGTCATTGTGAAGCGCGCATATACAACAGCCGCTACGGCGCTCAGCTTAGTTATCGCGCTAACCAACATAGCGCAAGCTGCTACGGCTTCAATTCCGCAGCCTCAAAGTGAAGAGCGCATCAACATCAACACCGCATCAACTGAAGAACTTGAGCGATTGCCCGGCATCGGCCCTGCGCTCGCTTCACGCATCATCGAACACCGCAGCAAGCACGGACGCTTCAGACGCCCGCAGGACATCATCATCGTTCGCGGGATGAGCGCGAAGCTTTATCGGCGGATCGCGCATCTGATCCGGACTTGACGAATGTTTCGACGCGCAGGTCGGAGCCATCGGTCGAGATCGTAATCGCGCCGCATTCGCTCGTTCGCCGGATGCGCGCGTTGGTCGTTTGCAAACGCGCGAGAGCTTCGGCGTGGGGGTGGCCGAACGGGCTTGGATAGGCGACCGAGATTACCGCGTGTTGCGGTTTCACTTTCTCCAAAAATTCAGCCGCCGAAGAAGTCTTCGACCCGTGATGCGCGACTTTCAGAACATCGGCGCGCAGGTCGGCGCCACTGGCGACCAGCATCTCTTCGGCTTCGCGTTCGATGTCGCCCGTCAGCAGGAAGCTGCGAGCGCCGAAGCTGATTCGCAGGACAAGCGATTGATCGTTTTCGGAGAGCAGCGCGGCTTCGGTTTGAACCGGGGGCGACAGGACTTCGATCCGCGCGCCGTCAATCGCGAACTCATCGCCGCGCTTCAGGCTCCGCGTTGGCAAACCGGATGAGCGCAAAGTCTGATCGAAGAGGTCGGCCCTCGGCGAGGCTGGGCGCAGAGCCTGACCAATTTCAAAATCCCGAACGATTTCCGCGAAAGCTCCGACGTGATCCGGGTGACCGTGGCTCGCCGCTATCCAATCGAGGCGCTTGATTCCGCGTCGCCACAGATACGGCATCACCGCGGCTTCGGCGACGCCGATGCGGTCTTCGACAAACGCGTCTTCGTTTTCTTCGCGCCCTTCGCGCGAATCGAAATCTATTCGCCCGCCGCTGTCGAGCAGCATCAACGAGCCTTGCGGAAAGCTGATCAGCATCGAGTCGCCCTGACCGACATCCAGAAAAGTCACGCTCAATCGTCCGCGCTCAAATTCGTGTTTGAACGGATGGATGACCAACAACCAGCCGAGCGCGATGAGCGTGAGCGTTGACGCCGCAGCCGCGAAGCGTCCGGCAATCTTTCGGCGCGCGTCTCCGCCTTGATCGCCTTTGCGGAACGGATTCCATTCGTTCGTGGCAATGATCAGAATCAGCGCGGCAAGGAAGTATGCGGCGAAGACCGATTGCCAATGCTCGCCGAAATCGGGCACGCGGAAACTCGCCTTGCGCCAGCCGAGCAGCGGCTTCCCTGCTTCCACAGTCAGCCACCCAACCCAATTCACAACCGGCGAGAGCTTCAAAGCCCACGCGCCGATGATCGAATGGATCAGCAGAAACGCCGCGCCCGCGATCATCAACACGAAGACCAGCGCGGCTTCGACGACGTTCGCAACCGGCGAAACAATCGAGAAACGGTGAAAGTGATGGATCATCAGCGGCAACAAGCCCGCTTGAACCGCCATCGTCGTGAACAGCGTTGTCGCAATCCAGCGGATCGCCCACTGAAATCGAAACCTGTTCAACCACATCCCCGCGCGCGATTTTTCCAACCGGTATCGAATCGGCGCGCGCTTCATCTCCTTGCGGAATTCGCGTTCATTCCAGAACAGCGTCTCGGCCAGCCATCTCACCGGCTGCGGAACGCGCGGCGGATAGGGCGTTGACATCGAAGGCTGCCACTCACCGATTTGTTTCAACCGCAGATAAAGCGGCGAGGCGAAGGCCACGATCATCAACACAGTCAGGAAAGAAAGCTGAAACGCCGGATTGAAAATGTCGCGCGGTTGCCAGGCGAGCAACACAATCGCTGACATTGCCAGTGTGTTCGCGCCAACCGACGAGCGGAAAATCAATTGCCCGACGAGCGCGACGCTGAGCATCACCACCGCGCGCGTGATCGAAGGCTGCGCGCCGACCATCAACGCGTAAGCCCACATCAGCGCCATCACCAGCGAATGTTGAACCAGACGCGAATTGCTCAGCCTCTTCGCCAGCCAGAGCGCGGCCATCGCGATCAACGCCACGTGCAGGCCTGAAATGACCAGCAGATGGAACGTGCCGCCTGCGCGAAAAACTTCAGCCGTATCGCGCGACAGGAAATGGCGATTGCCGAACAGCGCGGCGACCAGGATTCCCGACGCCGGCTGAGTGAAGCTGTGAAGTGTGATGGCGATGGCGCTCGCCCGGATTCGGTAAAGCCGATTCAGAATCGCGTTGCGGCTGCCTGCTCCCAGATTTTCGATGAGCAGCGGGCTTTTGACCCAGCCTGTAGCGTCGAACCCGCGATGTTCCAGCATCTCGTCGAAATCGGGCGCGCCAGGATTGCGATAACCCCGCCGGTCGCTCAGATTGCCGAAGACGCGCACGCGCGAGCCGTAATCGAGCGCAAGCTGATCGTATTCACCGCGCGATTGATCATCCCTGAGTGGCGCTGCGATCTGCACGACGCCGGACGCGGTTTGTTCTTTCCCCATCGTCGCAACCTTCTCGACCGCTACGCTCAGGTAGATTCTGTCAGGCGCGAGTTCCGGCGCGTCGTTGAGCGTTCCCCAGATCTCGACCGGCTCTTCAATCTTCAATTCGCCGCGCTCGAACAATCTGCGCACGCGGTCTTCGGCGATTCCGGCTTCGTTGATCGCCCACAACGCGCAGCCGCAGGCGAAACCCAGGATCACCAGCAGACTCGTCACAATCCATTTCGCCGCCGGCCCTCCCCGCTTCGCCAACAAACAAGCTGAAGCCGCCAGCCACAAAACGGCGGACAGAATCAACCAGACGTGAATTGGAAAATGGAATCGAGCCGCGAAGAGCAGCCCCGCGATGAAAAACGCGGCGATGAAAACCAGCGGCTGCTCGAACAGGCTGAGCCGCGTGAAGCTGAGGCGGCGTGGCATAGCTGATTGCGGATTGCGGATTGCGGATTTGAAGTTTGGGAAATTCGAGTGAAGCCGAAGCTTCAATCTCTGAAATCCGCAATCCTCAATCCGCAATCCGCAATCGAACGACTGTTTCGACGTGAAATGTCTGCGGGAACATATCGAGCGCGGTGATCGAATCAATCCGGTAGCCGTAATCTAGAAGCAGGCGCAGATCGCGCGCCAGCGTCGCCGGATCGCACGAGACATAAGTCAACGCGGGTGGGGCCATCGCCGCCAACCTCTCGACCACTTTGACTCCGGCGCCTGCGCGCGGCGGATCGAGCAGCGCGAAATCGGGCCGGGGAATTTCAGCCGACTTGTATTTCAGCCACGCCTCGACCGAGATCGGTTCGTATCGGACGTTGTTCGCTCCGTTGAGCCGCGCGTTTTCGACGCCGTGATTGGCGGCGGTCTTGTTCCCTTCGACCGCGCAAACCTGCTCGAACGTTTTCGCCAACTGCAATGAAAACAGACCGACTCCGGCGTAAAGATCAATCGCCAGTTTGCCTGCGGCGTTCCCGACCGCTTCCTTGACCAGTTCTTCGACCAGCAACCTGTTGCCCTGGAAAAACGAACGCACGCCGAAGCCGTAATTGACTCCGGCGATGCGCTGATGCGCCGTGCCCATCGAATCGAATTCGGCGGCGCGCCCCTGTTCGCCATTGGCCGGTGTGACGATCAGTTCGTCGTCGCCGACAGTCAGGTGGACACGCGTCGCGTCGTTCGGAACCAGCGAGCTTTCGGTGTGAAGCCGCTGCAATTCGCGGTTGGCGGCGGGCAGCAGGATCAGGCAGTTTTCGATTTCGCAAACTTCCTGTGTGCCGGAGCGGAAATAACCGATGCGCGCCCGCCCGTCTTCATCGCGCGAAACTTTGATCTCGGCGCGTGAACGGTAGCCGAACTCTTCGGCTGAACGCACGCCGATCCCTTCATCCCATTCGATGTGGCCGATGCGGCGCAGCGATTCGCGGACGAAAGAAACTTTCGCTTCGAGCTGGGCGCGGTAATCGAGGTGCTGCAACTGGCAGCCGCCACAAACGCCGAAATAAGGACAAGGCGGCGTGCGGCGCAACGGCGATGGGTCGAGAATCTCATCGATCACGCCGCGCGCGTAATTTCGTTCGCATTCGACGATCCGCACGCGAACGAAATCGCCTGCGGCTGTGAAAGGCACGAAGACGGCCTGCGAGCCGATGTGCGCCAACCCGTCGCCGCCGTAGACCAGCTTCTCGATTGCGACTTCATGGATTTCGCCGACCGTGACTGAACGATTGGCGCTTGCATCCGGGGCAATGAGTTCTGCGGGTG
>WBZR01001891.1_pt1 | contig 23851 bp, 25 predicted proteins | sample 5204231 | NCBI WGS metagenome assembly WBZR01 (sample SAMN12412403, study PRJNA552823) | activated sludge metagenome | isolation source: activated sludge from anammox sidestream of wastewater treatment plant... | place: USA: Virginia | collected 2017-08
CCGCTTAAAACAATCTTTTTTAGCTATCAGCTTCCTTAAAAGGTATCCCAAAAAACAAAACTCTAACAAATCACTTGAGAAACTAAAAATCAAGAAGCCGCATCAAATTTGCTTTTGATACGGCCCCAAAATTATTTCCTGCTGGAACAAAGATTATTCTCTGTTTCTAAACAATTATTTTCCCAGAGTCATAAGGAATGCTACTACGATAGTGGCAACAATAAGTGTGATAGTGATAGCTCCCTGTACGTCGGGGTTTTGAAGCAAAGTGTAGACTTTTTTCATACACAGATGTTTTAAAGTTTCAAAAATGTGTTTACAGTTTCCAGGTAGGTACCGGATTGCAATGAAACAATAAAGGGTCTGTGATTTAAATAAGGTTGGATTGTTCGTATACAAAGATAAAAAAACTTCCATACGATATATCAAATTTTGTTAAAAAGAATTTAGAAGCCGTGCTTTTACGGAAATAGTGTATTCTCTAAATATAATTTATTCATTCCCAATTTGTTAAATAATCTTTATTACATATCCAACTTTTTACAAGCCTGAGGTTAAATTTTTATGGCGCTTGTATAGTTAGCCCGGAACTTATCTTTGATTTATAACTATGGATTTTTTAATCAGATTATTTGTGTTGAAATTCTTTATAACTGCAATTATAATTTTTCCATCAGCCTGTTTTTGCGGCAAAGCACAAAAAAATTTCTCATCTATAGATTCTTTTCGGGTTCATGGCGATATTAAGGTCACCATTGACAGACCCCGAAACTTTTCTTCTCAAAAAGAAACCATCGTCACTTTTTTTGCTTTACCCAATGGCAGTACTACGGAGCAAACAATGGGCAGGAGAATGAAAGAGGGCGATGACTGGCATTTCGATATTCAGCATATCAGGGCACAGACAAGCTTTATCAGGAAACAATTGAAGAAAAAAAATTTTATTGTCATATACCTGGAGAACAATTACAAAAGCTGGCCTTCATGGAAACAGAAGCATCCAGAATTCCGGGATTTGATACCTCATTTGGTCGACTCTTTATCGGGTTTGACAGCAACAAAGAATGTAAGTATTTACCTGAACGGTCACAGTGGCGGAGGCAGTTTTATTTTCGGCTACCTGGCAGGTGTAAAAGACATTCCATCTTCTGTCAAGCGTATCAGTTTTCTTGACAGCGATTATGGTTATGAGAACAGCTATTGTCCTGAGATCATAAGCTGGTTACGGCAAGTGAAAGGTTCTGCATTAAACGTGTTTGCCTATAATGACAGTGTAGCATTGTACAATGGCAAACCGGTTGTATCCGACACGGGTGGTACCTGGTACAGAAGTCATTTGTTCCTGCAGGATTTACAAAAAGAATTTTCCTTTTCTGAATTTTCAGGCGATAGCATGATTGTTTATAAAACTAAAGACCGGCGTATTCAATTTTATTTTAAAACCAACCCGGAACAAAAAATTTTCCATACCCAACAAGTAGAGCTTAATGGATTTATTCATTCAGTTCTTTGCGGCACAAAATATGAGTCGAAAAAGTACAGGTACTATGCTTCCAGGGCTTACGAAGGCCTGATTGAACAGTAGTTCCTGAATTTCTCAAAAACGGGTACTTATCGATAGGTTGATCCGGTAGATTATCAGCAGGCAGGATTGCTAATTTTCAGAGGTACAGACAGGAATAGTTATTGACAAGTATAAAAAAAAGATAATTGGGCTGAACCCGTAATCCGGGAGATTATTCTGATTTAAATAAGGAAAATAGGAAAGATATTGTTTCTGTTTACAAATACATAACATACCCCGGGCCGGAGACTTCGCTAAATAGGACTACCTTTAGCCGTAAAATTTTTTAATATGACCAGTAAATTATTTTTAGCGGCAGCCGGACTTTTTATACTCTCAGCCTGTAATAGTTCAGGTAAAGGATCGGAGAAATCCGGGGATACAGCAAGCAAAGTAGCTCCTGACTCAACACATAATATGAATATGCAAAATACCAGCGTTCCGGAAGAACCATCAGTTCCCCAGGGTGCAAAAGTGTATTTTAAAAATCTTAAAACAGGGGCAACTGTCAGTAGTCCTTTCAAAGTTCAGATGGGGGTGGATAAGATGAAAGTGGAAGCGATCGGCCCAGTAGTTGCGGGCAGCGGTCATTTCCATATTTTTATAGATGCTGAAGATTCATTGGCATTTGGAACTGTTGTTCCGACTGATTCGACCCATCTTCATTACGGAAAAGGACAAAGCGAAGCTGAATTGTCTCTGGCTCCGGGAAAGCATAAGCTTACATTGCAGTTTGCTGATGGAATTCACAGGTCTTATGGTGCACAGCTGGCCACAACGGTGAATGTAACCGTGAAGAAATAAATCAATTCAATATTTTAAAATATATCGGTTCCTGCCAGGTAGTGAAGGGCAGGATAATGTTGCTGTTTTATAATATGTAAAGAAAAGATGATGAGAAAATTTTTTCACCCGGAAGGGCATGGGTGAAAAGTTTTTTGTGAAATATATTTTTCATAATAATTCATTAAAAGGAGTTCATGGCATACAACTATGGCACAATAGTAGAGTCTCTTATTGTGTGTACATTTTTCAGGCCCGTTTTTTTAAACCGTAAAAAAATAACCATGAAACGAATTTTAAGCATTTCAATAATTGCAGCAGCATTGCTGCTGACGATTCCTTTTCGAAATACAGCTTCCGCACAGATCTCTGCAAATATCACATTCCAGACTTTTTATGATGATCTCAGCCCTTATGGTAACTGGATAGATTATCCTCAATATGGATATGTGTGGAACCCGAATGTAGGTGCAGGCTTCCGCCCTTACAGCACCATGGGTCATTGGGAATGGTCTGATCAATATGATTGGATCTGGGTTTCTGATTTTGACTGGGGTTGGGCTCCTTTTCACTATGGCCGTTGGTTCTATGATCCACTTTATGGATGGCTATGGGTACCCGGGTATGAATGGTCTCCTGCATGGGTGGCCTGGAGAAGCGGTGGCGATTTTTATGGATGGGCGCCATTGAACCCGGGATTTAATATTAGTATTTCCATAGGCAGTTATGCACCGCCCATGGATTATTGGTGCTTTGCACCGCGGCGTTATATTACTGCACCACGAATCTATGATTATTGTGTCAGCCCGAGAATGAATACGACAATTGTAAATAATACAACAATCATTAATAATACAACGATCATTAATAATTATGGCGGCAGGGGAAGGAATGTTTATGTAAGCGGGCCACGCCGGAACGAAGTTGAGCGCTTCACTAATCAGCGGATCAGGCCTGTTTCATTCCATGAATCTGAACGACCGGGAAGGACAGTGTTTGCCAATAATTCTATTTCGATGTATCGCCCGAATGTAGAAAAAAATGATAATAACCGGTTTGCCCCAGGAAGCTTTGAACGGTTTAACAACAGTCCTCAGAATGATAGCAGGGTAAGAAGGGATAATAATACAGCCAGCCGGGGAAATAACCTTCCTCAGAGAAATGATAGGGGATTCAATAACCGGAATGGACAAAATGATAATAATGGTATAGGGGGGAATAGCACAATCAACCGGGGAAATAATCTTCCTCAGAGAAACGGTTGGGAACTCGATAACCATACAAGACAAAACAGCAATAACAGCAACAACATAGATAGGCAGGAAAGAAACAGCAATCCATTTGACGGAAGGACTAATAATCTTCCTCAAAGAAATAATCAGGATCAGGGTAATCCTTTTATTAGAAGGCAGCAACAGTTGCCGAATAATAATCCAAATCCCGATCGGAAAAATTCTGACAGGCAAAACAATGTATGGATGAATAATAACCGGAATTCAAACCCGTTTGAAAGAAGACAGCCTGCTATTCAGGATAATAGCAGGAATCCCGGAATCAGAAATTTTGAAAGCCGTAGCTATAACCAGCCCCGTCAAACAGAACAACCCCGCCAGTTTGAACGCAGAGATGGCGGGAACCCCGGGCAGATGAATATTCCCGGGCGCTGGGGTGGAAACAGGAAAAGAGGATAGTAATCTTCAATGTCTTTAGTTTATATATGGAAAAGGCTCGTCCAAAGCGGGCCTTTTTATTATAAAATGATATTACAATCCCCCTAAATTTCTTTGATCAGCAATGATGGTAAATAAAAATTCATTGTTCCGGTTTGAGATACTGTATGGGAGCCTTACCAGGTTATGGAAAAAATGTAACTTACTGATGAGTTTGTGTTATGAGAACCGGAGCACTGATCTTGATTCTTGTTTCTCTCAGCGCCGGATTTCCGGAGGCTCAGAAGGTTTTATATTCACCTTACATAAAGGGCGGGCTGTCATCTCTTTTTGATGTAGCCGGTAAAGCAGGAGATTATTATTGGATGCAGGCAGGTAAACTGCAATTCAGTAATCAGGAATCAAAAAAATCTTCGAAGGATTACAAAGGACTCCGTTTTGAAATATTTGATTCCCGGATGAACCCGGTGCGTATTATACCATATTCTCTTCCCGTTGACCTTATCAAACAATATCTCGTTGCCGGTGATGAATATTTTGATCAGGTGGACTTTCAGGCAGCAGATCAAAAAATAATAGTTTCTCTGCTTCGCTACACTGCTGATGGAAGCAGTTGTGGTACATCCAGAACTATTGCAGAGTTTTCATCAAAATTAAAATGCGAGGATTTTATACTGGTTCGGTCGCAGAATAAAAAGAAAGTGCTGCTTCTGGGCTTTGAAACCGTTCCCGATTCACCGGCCAGGTTATATTCATTTTTATATGATGAAAATTGGAATTTGATCAAAAGGACAGAGTATTCAAACTTCATGATCAATAAACCATTGGTGCAATACGATATGGTTGATTACGCATTGGAAGGTTATAGCAGTAGTCCCATCAAGCTGCTTAATAACGGGAACTGGCTTATGATGGTGCCTTCGGTCAAAAATCATCATTATGTTTTGGTTTATTTTGATAAAGACAACACAGATACAGGGTGCCTGGAAATTAAGCTCGCATCTTCAGTTTCTGTGGAAGACGCAGGCCTTTATTATGATAATGAACTGAAGGAAGGATTTGCGGGAATACTCCTTACTACCCGGCGAACGGGTATTAAGAACGTAAGGATAGCACACTTTGCAATGGATCCTTTTCATCTTGACCTCGATACTTCATATTCTTTTAATTCACTAGCTAAAGACAAAAACCGGTACAAAAATATTTATGAAGAATATTTTCTGGTGGCGCCCGGCAAAGGATTTTTGTTTTTAAAAGAATACGGAAAACTGCTTCCGGAAAATGGTTATAATAATGAAAGACATACAGAAGACCGGCAGGAAGGAGGTGATTCAACTGTTTTTCTTCCTGAAAGAAATATTTACTGGAACAGGGGAGATTACACCCGGTATGATAACCTTGCAGGCATCCGGAAAGATTTTGACAGGGGAGATTTGACTCTTTTTTATTTTCCTGCAAAACGTAATGACAGTTGCTGGAGTGGCATCATCAATAAAAAGCAGGTTACGGAATTGGGCCGGTCGTATCTTTCGTATGTGTTTTTTCCCTACCGGGAAAAGTTGTTTCTTTTATACAACGATCTTCTCAGGGATGAATTACCATACAGCAATACAACTGTTTTGGATGAAAAAGGAAACCTGCTAAATGAAGGGATAGAATACTGGCTGATAAAAAATAAACTTGTATTTCAGAGAGCCCGCCAGATTTCTGAGAATGAACTGGCCGTTCCTTATATAAGAGACAGGAGAAATGGATTTGCAATTATCCGGTTATAGATGGTATTTTCTTTCTTATGAAGTTTGGCTTCAATACATTTACGCCTCCTCAGGATTATTCAGGCTGTAACAGTTATCATTTCAACTCATCCATAAAAAAATCTGAAACAAAGGTTAAAAGGTTGATGATGCATTTTGGAAATAGGCAGGACAAAAAGCGTGCAATGGGTAAAAATTTCTATATACTGATGTAAATGAGGGAACTGGCAGTACTTCTCCTGAACTTATTTTTAGTGTTGATATGGGTTAAACAATTTAATGCCCGGGTTTCCCGCCCGTATCAGTCTTCTCAGTTTTATTTTCGACAACAAAGAATTCCGGCTTTTCACCATATTGTTGGATCAGTTCATTATATTTTACTTTCATTGCTCTTTTGAAACTGCCAAGGTAGCCCGGCTTAGAAATCCTGCTAAGTTCCAGCGGTATGGATTCGATCAGGTCATTGCCAAGAAACATCATCAGGTTCATAAATAGTTACTTTGTATTCTAAAATCAAAATAACCTGGTTTTTAGATTTTAGTCAATATCACTAATACTCAATTTTATCAGTAAGAATACGAGTAGCAGATATTCAGGAATTTTTCGTTATGGTTTGATAAATGTCAATAATCCAGTTGCAGGCCCAGCCGGTCTTTCAGTTCTTTTACCATCGGATATTGTTCTGTAATTTTCTGAAACTGCTCCCTTGCGGTAAGGTTCACTTCATGTTTCAGGTGTTCCTCAGGGTTTTCCTCTACGACTACGCTATACTGGAGGCTGTTATTATGCAATTGCTGGCGGAGAAATAAGAAGAGTTTGCTCCGTTCATGTTCAATGAATTTTTGTTCCAGGCTGTTACTACTGACCACTTCAAAAGAATTAGCATCTTTTATGCGTAAAAAAGAGCGTTCAAAGCTGGGTACCGCAGGGTTTTTGGTTTCCTTCAGTTTATGAATATATCCGTTCCATGCTTTCTGCAAAGTTTCCGGCTGTAATGAGTGATTGCTGCCTCCATTTGATTCTGTACCATTATTCCTGTATTGTTTGCGGATCTTGTCAAGGGTAGCCAGCCTGGAGCCGGATGGTGAATCAGCGGTTACGGTTTGTTGTGCATAGTTGATTGCTTCCTCTGTTACTAATGAATTTTCATTTTTATTCACTCTTCCTGTTTCGATGACAAGTGTTGCATTTGAAGGCTTGTGTTGAACATTTGAGGTTTCATTTTTCACCTCTTTATTGAAAGACCTGATCGCTGTAATGCGAAAAGCCAACGGTGCATCAACTACTTTTTTTTTAACAATAGTGCTGTCTTCTGAAGTTAGTTCAATAGCTTGCTGCAGGTAGCATAGTTTGATAAGCGCCAGTTCTACATGTAGTCTTTTATTACGGGCAGCTTTATAACTGATCTCAGCTTCATTCAGGATATTTAAAGCGCTGATCAGAACTGCCGGTGAGACCTTTTTTGCCGTTTCAATAAATTTTTCTTTAAAACTTTCAACTACTTCCAGCAAACTGACGACTTTCTCATCTTTACTTACCAGCAGGTTGCGGATAAATTCTGAAAATCCGTTTAATACCAGGTCACCTTCAAATCCCTTATGATTGATTTCGTCATACAACAACAATGCCCCCGATAAGTTCTGCTGCAATATGCAGCCTATTAACTTAAAATAGTAATCGTCATCCAGTATATTGAGGTGTTCCAGGGTATTGCTGTAATTCAAATGACCGTTGGTAAAACTGACTATCTTATCAAGTATGCTCAGAGCATCCCTCATACAGCCTTCACTTTTCTGAGCGATTACCTGCAAAGAAGCTTTGTCTGCTTTGATTTCCTCTTTATTACAGATATCCTGCAGATGATCTACTGTATCATTGATATTGATCCGCTTGAAATCAAAAATCTGGCAACGGCTGAGAATAGTGGGGAGGATCTTATGTTTTTCTGTTGTGGCTAAAATAAAAATTGCATAAGGCGGTGGTTCCTCAAGCGTTTTCAAGAAGGCATTGAAGGCGGAGGGACTAAGCATGTGCACTTCATCTATCACATATACTTTGTAGCGGCCACTCTGGGGAACAAACCGGACCTGGTTCACCAATTCACGGATGTCATCTACAGAATTATTGGAAGCAGCATCAAGTTCAAAATAGTTCAGCGAAGTGCCCTCATTGAATGCTTTGCAGGAGTTGCATTTATTGCAGGCTTCACCGTCTTTGGTCGGATGTTCACAATTGATCGTTTTGGCAAGAATCCGGGCACAGCTTGTTTTCCCTACACCTCTTGGCCCGCAGAATAAAAATGCATGTGCCAGCTGTTTATTGCGGATAGCATTTTTTAAAGTAGTAGTAATATGAGCCTGCCCTACTACGGTATCAAAGGTTTGCGGCCTGTACTTCCTCGCTGAAACAATGAATTTTTCCATGATACTGCAATTTAAGAAACCATCTCAACCCGCAGGAAAAAGAGAACTATTGTGTATAAATTTTTAGTCCAGGACGGGATGGGGTTTGAATTCTTTGGTTCTGTCAAATAAATAACGATAAGTGGTCAGGATCCGGCTCCGGTATGTTCCAAGAGATTCCGCTATGTTGATCATTTTAGGATTGAACTCACCTACCCATTGCATTTCATAATCTTCATATATGGGTATTCCATTCTTGTATTCACCGTTTTCAATATGTAAGCCCTGCACCACCTTAGCACCTTCTACAATCAAATAACTGTCAACACCTTTGCCCTGGAACTCAGGCACTACTCCGAAGATCAGGCCAGTAAATTTTTTGTTTTTTATTGTTGATTTGATCCAGAGAAATTTAAGTTTATGCCAGAAATCAAACTTTCCGTTCAGGTATTTAAACCATTGATTCAGGTCGGTCAGGTTGATCCATACTCCCACCGGCTCACCTTTATAATATACAAACCAATTGATGCGCTCATCCAGTACCGGTTTCATCGCCTTAAACAATTTGAAAGCTACTTTTTCTTCTATCTGCTTCATGCCTCCGTGGCCGGCCCATGCCCTGTTGTAAACTATGGTAAAATCTTTTACAAACTTTTCTAACTGATTTTTCTTTAAATGGGTGGAGCTGAAATTTGGATCCCTGGCACACATTGCATGCCGCTCAAAAAATTTTTCCTGCAGTCTGCCATTTACTTTTAAAGCGAAGCAGATCTGGTTATAAAATTTCTTAAATCCATAGTTCTCAAACAACTTTTGATAATAGGGTGGGTTGAAATTCATCCCATACATTGGAGGGATTTCATTTCCCTTTACTACAAGTCCCCACCATCGGTCCCTTTCACCAAAGTTGACTGGTCCATCCATTGCCTGCATTCCCTGCTGCATCAGCCAGTGTTTTGCTACGTCAAAAAGTATGTCGGCAGCGTTCTGATCATTAATGCAATCAAAAAAACCGATACATCCTACGGGGATATCATCACCTTTATTTTTATACCTGCTATTGGTAAAAGCAGCAATGCGGCCGATCAGCTTTCCTTCAGAGCCTGCCGTAGATTCATCTTTTAATACCCAGCGGGTGGCCTTACCAAAACGAAAAGATTTATTTTTTTCAGGATCAAAAACGGTATTAATATCCTTGTCCAGCGGACGGATGTAGGCAGGGTTGTTCCGGTTTATTTCCACGTTTACCAATAAAAATTCATTAGCAAGTTTTTTATTGTTAACCTCGGTAAGTTGCATCCGGCAAATGTAATGAAGAAGTATCTGGAATGAGAATACAGGGTGTTCTTACGTTCCTTTTATAGCAATGGAAAGGGTGCAATTAAAGAAAATACCCCGGGATAAATAAACCTCTTTTCCACATTGAAAGAACAGGCTATTTTCTAATTGGAAGATTACCGTTTGGCCCTTACCTTTGCGCCCTGAAATAAACCCCCTCTTCAATGGCTAAAAAAGGCAAGATCAAACAGGTTATCGGCGCCGTAGTGGACGTTCAGTTTGACGGCACGCTTCCTGAAATTTACAATGCATTAGAATTAAAAAGAGAAAACGGTGATATACTGGTGCTGGAAGTAGAACAACACCTTGGCGAAGACAGTGTCCGTTGTATTGCTATGGACGGAACCGAAGGCCTGGTGCGTGGCACCGAAGTGGTTGACACCGGCAAAGCGATAGCAATGCCAATAGGTGAGAATATTAAGGGTCGCCTGTTCAATGTGACGGGCGATGCAATTGACGGTTTGCCCGCCGTTTCTAAAGATAATGGCCGGCCCATACACAGCAAACCGCCAATGTTCGAAAACCTGAGTACTTCTTCTGAAGTTCTGTTCACCGGTATCAAAGTGATCGATTTGATTGAGCCTTATGCAAAAGGCGGAAAGATCGGCCTGTTTGGTGGCGCCGGTGTTGGAAAGACAGTATTGATCCAGGAATTGATCAATAATATTGCAAAAGCGTATTCCGGGTTATCAGTATTTGCCGGTGTGGGAGAAAGAACACGTGAAGGGAATGACCTGATGCGTGAAATGATTGAAGCCGGTATCATGAAATATGGCGACGAATTCAAACACAGCATGGAAAAAGGCGGATGGGATCTGAGCAAAGTGAATATGGAAGAATTGGCAGACTCAAAAGCAACTTTTGTGTTTGGACAAATGAATGAACCACCGGGAGCAAGAGCAAGGGTAGCATTAAGCGGTTTGACGGTTGCTGAATATTATCGTGATGGCGACGGGCAAGGCAAGGGCCGTGATATCCTTTTCTTCGTTGACAATATCTTTCGTTTTACCCAGGCAGGCTCTGAAGTATCTGCTTTATTAGGACGTATGCCATCAGCTGTAGGATATCAGCCAACACTGGCCACAGAGATGGGATTGATGCAGGAAAGAATTACTTCTACCAAGAATGGTTCGATCACATCCGTTCAGGCAGTGTATGTACCTGCGGATGACCTGACCGACCCGGCTCCGGCAACAACTTTTGCCCACCTTGATGCCACAACGGTATTGTCCAGGAAGATCGCTGACCTTGGAATTTATCCCGCTGTGGACCCGCTGGATTCCACATCAAGGATTCTGATGCCGAAAGTAGTGGGTGATACACATTATAATTGTGCCAACAGGGTGAAACTGATCTTACAACGGTATAAAGAATTACAGGATATCATTGCGATCCTTGGATTGGATGAACTGAGCGATGAAGATAAACTGACAGTGGCAAGAGCAAGAAAAGTACAGCGCTTCCTGTCGCAGCCTTTCCATGTGGCAGAAGCATTCACCGGCCTGAAAGGGGTGCTGGTCCCGATCGAAGAGACGATCCGCGGATTCAATATGATCATGGATGGCGAAGTGGATGATTATCCTGAAGCAGCATTCAACCTGGTGGGAACTATTGATGATGCGATAGAGAAAGGTAAGAAATTGCTGGCAGCAGCGCAGGGGTAAGGGAGAGAAAAAGAGATTTTAGTATTGAGTATATAGATTTGTTGCTGTATTGTGCAGCAGGTTTTGAAAGGATAAAGTAAGTTCTTTAGTTAATCTAAATACCATCAATCTTAATACTGAATACTTAAGGTCTCAATACTGAATACTTAAGGTCTAAATATCTCTCAATGGGCATGCATAATTACAGGGAGTTAAAGATCTGGCAGCGTTCCATGGATTATGTGGTTAAGATTTATGAAGTAAGCGCAAATTTTCCAAAGGAAGAAAAATATGGACTTACTGCTCAACTTCGGAGTTGTGCGGTCTCTGTACCAAGTAATATTTCTGAAGGAGCAGGGAGAGGTACCAATAAACAGTTTAAAAGATTTCTTGAAATCTCAATGGGTTCGATAAATGAAGCACAAACTCAGATTGAGCTTGCTTTTAGAGTTAACTATCTGACAAAAGAGATTTATGAATCTTTGATTGATGAGGCCTTGCAGATTTATAAAATGATCCTTGCTTTTTATAATACTTTGAAAGGCGAAGAATGATATGAGTGCTTAATATTTTATACTCAATACTATGAACTTAGAAATTTTAACCCCGGAAAAAAAATTATACAGCGGCGAAGTGTACGGCGTTCAGATGCCGGGCATCAGCGGCAGTTTTGAAGTACTGGAGAAACATGCGCCATTGGTAAGTGCATTGAAAGCCGGCAACCTGAAAATTTTAAAAGACAAACAAAATAATACCGCTCAGTTTGAGGTTCAGGGAGGTTTTGTTGAGGTGCTGCGCAATAAGGTTACCGTACTTGTAGAAGGCGCAAAGCAGCTCGGCGAATAATCAAGAACTCAGGTGTAAATCTTTTAACACTCTTAACTTATTGATCCCGGTCGCAAAGCCGGGAATTTTAATTGGAAGGCTGTGTAGTTCTTTTCTTCAGATGAATTTTATTTCAATTCTTGATGATCATTCTTCTTTTTTTTATAGTACATCTTTCTTAAGAGATAGTCAGTGATTAATCCACAGATTATAAATAGTATGAGATAGCCAGAATTTCTCATTTCAGGAATGAATAGAGTAAGGAGAAAAAAACCAATAACAGTGTTTATCAAACCCACGATGTAGAATAGTGGAGCAGATTCCCAAATTTTATTTCTTAACCTGGATAAAAATTTCATAAGAATTTTATTGTAATTTCTCTGTATTAAAACCAATCACTTAACCATATGATCACAGACCCTACGTAAGGAATACATTTTGCAGCTTCCCATAATGCCCTCCCTGAATAAAAACTGCACTAACCAAAATTGTTCCCGCAAATACACCTGTAGCCCCTGCAGCTAAACCTATTCTACCACCGGCAATTGCGCCTTTAATATCAGCTCCTCCATAACCTTTTTGTTAAACGTTTATCAACCGACCGGCCGGGTCTTTTTATTTCAATTGTTGATGATCATTCTTCTTTTTTTTAATTAAAATTTTTTTTCGAATATATAAGTCAACGACTATCCCGGTGATTATTAATAATATTAAATCTGATGAGTGAGCGTATTCCGGAATAAATAGTCTTAAGAGTAAAAAAAATATAACGCTGTATATAACACTAAATAAAATAGTAAACCTTTTGGATTTTCTTATCTTATTCCGTAAAGCGGAAAAAAACTTCATTTAAGGTATTTTTAAATAATTGACTCTAAATTAAAACCAATCGGATAACCATCTTACTACATTCCCTGCATAAGGAATACATTTTGCAGCTTTCCATAATACCCGCCCTGAAAAAAAACTGCACTAACCAAAATTGTTCCCGCAAATACACCTGTAGCCCCTGCAGCTAAACCTATTCTACCACCGGCAATTGCGCCTTTAATATCAGCTCCTTCATAACCTTTTTGTTAAACGTTTATCAACCGACTGGCCGGGTCTTTTTATTTCAATTGTTGATGATCCTTCTCCTTTTTTTCAGTTAAAAATTTTCTAATATATAAGTGGGCGACAAGCCCGGTAAGAATACTTATTATCAGGTCGGGAATATCCCTAAGATCAGGGATAAATAGTGCGCCGAGAAAAAATGTAATAACACTTACAATAATACTATAAATTATCGCAAATCTCTTGGATTTTATTATCCTATTATTTATGTATGAAAAAAAATTCATTTAAGGTCATTTTTCAATATCTCGACATAGATTAAAACCAATCAGATAACCATCTTACTACATTCCCTACGTATGGTATAAATTTTGCGGCTTCCCATAATACTGCTCCTGATGAATAAGCCATGTCATAAGTGCAGCTCCAATGATTACTCCTTTTTATTTTTTTTAATGTACCATTTTCTTATATAATAGTCACCAATTATACCGGAAATAATGACAATGATTAAAACGGAAAAGTCTGTCCATTCAGGAAGAAATTGCCTAAGAAGGAAAAAAACAATAACACTGTTTATCAAACCAAAGATGTAGAATAGTGGAGCAGATTCCCAAATTTTATTTCTTAACCTGGATAAAAATTTCATAAGAATTTTATTATAATTTCTCTGTATTAAAACCAATCACTTAACCATCTGATCACAGATCCTGCATAAGGAATACATTTTGCAGCTTTCCATAATACCCGCCCTGAAAAAAAACTGCACTAACCAAAATTGTTCCCGCAAATACACCCGGAGCCCCTGCAGCTAAACCTATTCTACCACCGGCAATTGCGCCTTTAATATCAGATCCTCCATAACCTTTTTGTTAAACGTTTATCAACCGACTGGCCGGGTCTTTTTATTTCAATTGTTGATGATCATTCTTTTTTTTATTTAAAAATTTCTTTCGGATATAAAAGTCACCGACAAACCCGGTAATTATTAATAATATTAAATCCGAAAAGTGAGCATATTCCGGAAAAAATAGTCTAAAGAGTAAAAAAAATATAACGCTGTATATGATACCAAATATAATAGTAAATTTTTTGGATTCCCTTATCTTCTTCCGTAAGTGCGAAAAAAAGTTCATATCAAATAAATTAATAAAATCATGAAATAAACTAAAACCAATCATCTAACCATCTAATTATTCCTCCTACATAAGGTATGCATTTAGCGGCTTCCCATAATACCCGCCCTGAAGAAAAAACTGCACTACTCAAAATTGCTCCCGCAAATACACCCGGAGCCCCTGCAGCTAAACCTATTCTACCACCGACAAATGCGCCTTTAATATCAGCACCTCCATAACCTTTTTGTTAAACGTTTATCAACCGACTGGCCGGGTCTTTTTATTTCAATTGTTGATGATCCTTCTCCTTTTTTTTAATTAAAAATTTTTTTCGAATATAAAAGACTACAACAAGATTGGTGATTATTAATAATATTAAATCTGAAGAGTGAGCATATACCGGAATAAATAGTCTTAAGAGTAAAAAAAATATAACGCTGTATATAACAATAAATATAATAGTAAATTTTTTGGATTCTCTTATCTTATTCCGTATGTGCGAAAAAAAGTTCATACATGGCTATTTTAAATATCTCAACATAGATTAAAACCAATCGGATAACCATCTTACTACATTCCCTACATAGGGTATACATTTTGCGGCTTCCCACAAAACCTGTCCTGCCGAAGCAGTAGCGCTGCCAAGAATTCCTCCGGCAAATGCACCTACAACTCCTCCAAAAGATCCTAATGTAGCCCCATTAATTGCTCCAATAACATCTTTCCCTCCAATCTTTTTTACATTAATACCACATGGAGCTTGTTTATTTGCATAACCGCTACCACTTAAATGTAATACAGCATACCATTTTGTAAGATTGTAAGTCCAATACTGATAAGAATGTTTAGCAACACTTATGCAACCTGCTACTGCTAAAGCTTCTGTAAAATCAGGTAAATTGAGGGCCTGCTGCTTCAGGTTTTCCAGCGTGTTAATTATCTGGAAATAATTTTCATCAGTATATCCATCTGCAATCCCTTTTAATTGATTAAGAATAGTTGTTGCACTTGAAGAATAACCGGTGATTACAAAGCTTGTATCTAATATATCAAAGTTTCCGGGTAATGGATTATTAGCTTCAGTTATGCCCAGCCCTTTAAAAAAAGTTGTCGTTTTTTGTTTTAGGAAAGCCTGTAATGTTCCGTTAGTAAGGACTGATGTATCAGCCATAATGCCATTATAAATGAAATCCTGATATTCGTTGTGTTTCACGCCTATATATTCGATCACCTGGCTTAATGTATAACCACCTAAATTAAATTGGTTAAATTCTGCACCACAAATTCTGGATCCACCGCTTGGTTCATTGGGAATACAATCATTTGTTTCAGGATCATAAATATAACCGGATGGGCAATTGGGTACACACTGCATTAAGTTATAGTCCCAGTGATAGCCGTTACTACACTGAGGAACATTAGGATGAACTTTATTGACAGATTCTTCCTGCATTGCGACATCAGATTTCTTTTCTTCCTTTTTACAGGAATTAAAACTGAGCAAAACAGAAAAGATTACTAAGAGGCAAGCAAGTGATTTGGAAAAAAATGTCGGGGGGGGTAATTTTTCTCATGTTGATTTGGTTTAACTTAATTTAAAAGTAACCAAATTTTTGAGATTAACAAATGACCCGGCTTGAAAGAATAAAAAATAAGTGAAAACAAGCGATTTTTTCCCCAACGTATTTATCTGCTTATAAGAAGACTGTTTTTATTTTGCCTGTTGTGAAGCTCTTTTCTTCAACTCCTGTTCTGCATAACCGAATACTTTTTTCATCATATCCGTTTTACGGAACTCATACTTAGTGCGGATATTTTCTTCTTCATTGCCTACTATTACAAACATGCCATCAATAACTCTTGCAGAAATAAAATCAGTCAAATTACTTTCAAGCGGCTTGCTTATGAAAGGGATCTTATTGTAAATGTTTACAATATTTGTCCATTCGGTAGCAGCACCTTCAGTTTTTACCGTACTGTCAACGATAGGGCGAAAAGCAACCATTAATTCAGGAGACATACTTATTTTAAAATAATCAGTGGCAGCATGCGGGTTGTCTGAAATCAAAATTTTTGCTGCATCTTTAATGCTCATGCTTTTAACGGAGTTGATAAAAATCGGTTTTGCGGCACTGACAGCTGAGGACATTGCATGAGTATATTTTGCAGTGACATTATCTATCATTTTATCCAGGCCAAGATCATGCAATGTTTTTTCAATTTTTTCGGCATCACCGGGAAAGACAAAACGAACCAAAGGATTTCCATTAGGATCGGCAAATGCATCGAAACCGCTGAACAGTCCCTGTGTCAGTGCGTCTTTCAATCCGGCTATCATTTCGAATTCCGAAGGCGCTAAGCTGGAAGCAATTTTTTGCAGGGTATCGCATGAATAAAGCAGTACTGATACTGAAAGGAGAGAACTTATTACAATTCGTTTCATTTGAGTGTGGTTTTCGGGCAGTAATTCAATTTAATTGGGGATCTATCGGAAAATTGATCATCATCTCGTAGTCGCCACCCATTTGTTTCAGGGAATCTTTCCATATCTGTTTGTAGTCAGGATGGAAAACGATTTTTTTCGTTGCTTTTGAGGTAAGCCAGGTCTTTTCCTCCATCTCATTTTGTAGTTGCCCGTCGCCCCAGCCTGAATAACCGATATAAAAACGGATCTTTCTGAAATCTAACTGGTCGTTTTTGATCAGTTGAATAACCGTTTCAAAATTCCCGCCCCAATAGATTCCTTTGGTCACTTCAACAGAATCCGGGATCTCTTCAGGGTATTGGTGCAGAAAATGGATAGTGTCCAATTGTACAGGGCCACCATAATATACCGGGGCCTTGTACCCTTCCAGCTCAGGCATCATTTCATCCAGGGTATTTTCATATTTCCGGTTCAGTACAAACCCGAAACTGCCTTCATCTTTGTGATCGCATAAAAAGACCACGGTCCTCAAAAAGTTGGGATCTTTCAAAAAAGGATCTGCAATGAGTAATATGCCCGATGAAAGCCCGATCATAATTCAATTTAGTATGAAAAATTGTTTTACAAAATAATATTTTTAATGATAAGGCTCTGACGTACCTGAATATTTATTTAGGGTGTATTTTATTATACCTTGTTCTAAAAGGCAAGTTAAAAAATGAAGGCTTTTCAGATGTTATTGGCAGGAGCGGAAAGCACATATTATTTTTGCCGGGAATGTTCCGACTCTCAAAATCATTTATCTTGAGTTCCGTCACATAAGTAAGTTGAAAAAAATATTTACCATCATCACCGTTCTGATCAGCCTTTCACTGGCAGGCATCATCTGGATCCAGATCTCCTGGATAAAGAACATGGTCTTGCTCCGGGAAGAGCAGATTAAACACAGCGTGGAAGAAGCAACAAACAGGGTAGGCGAAGATCTGGCGATCCGGAAAGGGAATTATTCATCTCTTGGCAATATAAACCGCCTGAATGCTCCGATAGATGTGCTCACCATGGATATGTTTAAACTGCCCACTATCGGGCAACGCTTTACGGTAGATGAAATCAGGGAAAAGATTCAAAAAGCTTTTGATGCCAATAATCTTAAAGATGTGAAGTTCGAATTTGGCATTTCCACCCTGAATTACAGAGGAGGTATTGATTATTTTGAAAAGCGATCAGATAATTTTGATGCATTCTATACCGATACCGTTCACAATTTCTCTTACATAGCACCCTTGCTGGCGCCGACTGGAACTCCCGGTGAAAATTTATCTCCTGATGAAATTCTGATCGTGGTTATACCCGCAGTGAAAGGGATTGTGATGCAATCATTGCGTTGGAACATTTTGATGGCTGCTTTGTTCAGCCTGATCATTATCGCTGCATTTTATCTTACGGTTCGTACCATGTTACGCCAGAAAAAACTCGGCGATATCAAAAATGATTTCATCAATAACATGACGCATGAATTTAAAACACCCATTGCTACCATCTCGCTTGCTGTGGATGCCATGCGCAATGAAAGAGTACTGCAAGACCGTGAGAAGATCAGTTATTTTAATTCGATCATCAAGGAAGAAAATCAAAGAATGAACCGTCAGGTGGAAACGATCTTAAAAGCCTCTCAACTGGAAAGGCAGGAAGTGGATCTGAACCTTAAGCCGGTGCATGCACATGAGGTCATTAAAGACGTAGCCGGAAATTTCACCTTGCAACTGGAAGAGAAGAATGGAAGGGCCGAACTATTGCTGAATGCAGAGAATGACCTGATAGATGCTGATGAGATTCATTTCCCCAACCTGATCAACAATCTCATTGATAACGGCATCAAGTATTGTAAGGAAAATGTTCCATTGTTGGTAAAAGTAATGACCCGGTCCAATTCCCGTTCTCTTGAGATTATCATTGAAGACAATGGAATAGGAATGAACCGTGAAACATTAAAAAAAATCTTTGAAAGATTTTACCGTGCTCATACCGGTAATATTCATAATGTAAAAGGATTCGGACTGGGGTTGAGTTATGTAAAAACAATGGTGGAGGCACATGGTGGAAAGATAAGTGCAGACAGCATATTGGGTAAAGGCAGCACTTTTACCATTGAGATCCCATTGAAAAAGGTAGCACCTGTTACTTCTTCAAAGAACACCCCATAGCAGGCAACCGTCTCCGTAACTCAAAAACCGGAAGTCATTTTCCAGTGCATACTGATATACATTTTTCCAGCCGTCGCCGATCAAAGCTGCTACTAACAATAATAAAGTGGATTGCGGTTGATGAAAATTAGTGATCAATGCATCTGCAATCTTCATCTGATATCCCGGGGCAATGATCAACCGGGTTTTGGTAATAAGCCTTTCTATTTTACGTAAAGACATCCATTTTATCAGCGATAGCAAAGATTCTTCTGCACTTATATTATTACCCCCGCCATCATAGGGTTCCCATTGTGTTAAATGTAAATCTTCAGGCGGGATAGAGGGATCAGTTTTAACTTTAACTCCTAATCTGTATAAACTCTCAATAGTTCTGAGTGAAGTTGTGCCGACTGCTATAACCTTGTTATGAAGATTTTTCAGAAGTCTTTTCATAAATGCAATGTTCACATCAATGTATTCAGAATGCATATCATGGCCGGCCATGGTATCGCTCTTCACCGGCTTAAAAGTGCCGGCGCCCACATGAAGTGTTACAAAATCCTTTTGAATATTCTTTTTCTCCAGTTGTTCAAAAATGTAGGGGGTGAAATGCAATCCTGCTGTCGGCGCTGCCACTGAACCATCCGTATGAGCATAGATCGTTTGATACCTGTCTGCATCGGAAGGCTCAGCTTCTCTTTTTATATAAGGAGGCAAGGGGATCGCTCCTGCATGATGAAGCACTTCTGCAAAACTTAAATGTGCAGGAAACCAGGACATCTCAATGACGAAATGGCCGGAATGTTTGGATACGTAGTGTGCATTCAGAATTACCGGGCCGATCTTTTTTTGCAGTACTTGCCCGGGCTTCCATTTGGAAGCGCCTCCGATAAGGCATTGCCAATAGACCTTTTCATGCTGAGCAAGTGCAGTAGAAATATCAGGATACCGGTCATCCGGTGACAGGCAGAATATTTCAATTACACCGCCTGTTGCTTTTTGAAACAACAGTCTTGCTTCGATCACTTTTGTATCATTAAAGATCAGTAATGAATTTTCAGGGATATGTCCTGCAATGTTATGATAGGTATCTTCCTTGATTTTCCCGTTTACATAGATCAGCAGTTTAGAAGCGTCTCTCTCTGTAAGAGGATATTTGGCTATACGTTCGGATGGAAGTTGATAAGTGAAGTCTTGTATCGAAAGTTCTTTAGGATTCATTTTTTGACGACCAACTGTCGTATTTATTGAACGGCGAAGCTATTTATATTCTCTCTAAAAATTGCCCGGGCCTTGTTGGATATCTTCAATAAATCAGAAACCTCTATTATTCATAAAAAACGGATCTGTTATAAAGCAATTTTTCTTTCAGCTATCAATAATGAATAATGAAGAGTTGTTCTTAATGATCATAGGCAACTGAGCTTAAAGGCAATTCGTTTTCAGATAAGTGTTGGCCTTATCAACAGTTTGTCCACTGCAATTCACACCTAATCCACTGCGCATCCGGGCCCTTTTTTTTGACTCCTCCTGAAACCCTTTACAGTATTGATTTAAGACAAGAAAATATATGTGGAAAAAATAAAAATTATAAAATTTGTTGGTGAAGTGGTAAAATGTGTTATTTTGTGGCAATTATTTAAAGATTGACCCAAATCTCTGATAATGACAGGTTTTCTGGGCGAATACGAATCAACGTTAGACGCCAAGGGGCGGTTTCTCCTGCCGGCAGGCTTTAAAAAGCAATTGCCGGAAGTGGAGGCTGCTCATTTTGTTATCAACAGGGGATTTGAAAAATGCCTTAGCCTTTATCCTTTAAAAAACTGGGAACCGCTCTTCGACAAGATCACAAAGCTGAACGACTTTGATCCAAAGGTCAGGCAGTTTCTCCGTTATTTTTTGAACGGAGCAACGCAGGTGGAACCGGACAGTGCAGGTCGTTTGCTGATACCACCAAATCTGAAGGAGTATGCAGAGTTGAAGAAAGATATCGTATTGGTGGCGGCGGTCAATAAAATAGAAATCTGGGATAGTAATAAGTACAAACAGCTCTTTGACTCTTTCTCTGCGGAGGCATTCAGTGATCTGGCTAAAGATGTAATGGCAAAGGACAAGGAATGATTTTTTAATCGTAACCCTTCATCATTGGCACAGTCATACCATACACCGGTTCTTTTGAAAGAAACAGTAGATGGTCTGAAGATAGACCCCGGCGGCATATATGTAGATTGCACTTTTGGCGGTGGCGGCCATTCTAAAGCGATCTTGAAACAACTTGGTCCCCGGGGAAGGCTGTTGGCTTTTGATCAGGATTCAGATGCACAAAAAAATCTTCCCTCAGATTCCAGAATAACTTTTATCCGGCAGAATTTTCGTCATCTGCATCGTTTTCTCCGTTTGCATCAGGTGCAAGAGGTGAACGGTATTCTTGCAGATCTGGGAGTGAGCAGTCATCAGTTTGATGAAGAACAGCGGGGATTTTCCACTCGCTTCAATGCAGCGCTGGATATGAGAATGGATCAGCATCAGGACATCACTGCAGCTGATATTGTAAACACCTATGATGAACAAAGGCTTCATAAGTTGTTTGAACAGTATGGAGAGGTAACCAATGCAAAAACGCTTGCACGGATCATCGTTACGGTTCGCAGGTCAACACCCTTACAGACCACCGGCGATCTGCAGAATGCAATTCGCAATATTGTAAAAGGTAATCCGGATAAATACTTCGCAAAAGTGTTTCAGGCATTACGGATAGAAGTGAATGATGAATTGGGCGCATTAAAGGAGATGCTTCTCCAGATTCCTGCTTTATTGAAGCCGGGAGGAAGGATTGCAGTGATCACTTTTCATTCTCTGGAAGACAGGCTGGTGAAGAATTTTTTCAGGTCCGGGTCATTTGATGAACCGGTGAGTAATCCTTTTTTCAATATAGAGAAAACAAATGAACTGAGAGTGGTAACAAAAAAACCGATCCTGCCTGCAGAAGATGAAGTGAAAAGGAATCCGAGGGCACGCAGCGCCAAGCTGAGGATCGCAGAAAAGAGAATGAAAGAGGGGGAAGGGTTTCAATAATAATGAACAGTACACGTGAGGGTATAAATTCTGAGAAATCTAAATCCTTTGAAACTAACACCGGATATAAGTGCCGCATCTACGGATTGTGGCACTTGATCCGGAAAAAGAAAATGAAAGTCAATGAATATGGAAAATCAGGAAAGCAGTGAACAAATGAAAGTGCGGGATGGAATTCATTCAGGATGGAAGAAGATCCTGAATTATCATTCGATAGTGAAACAGGTTCCTTTTTTTTTATTTCTCACTTTATTGGCAGTGATCTATATACACAACGGTCACTATGCAGATAATATGATCCGGGCGATTAACAAAACAGGAAAAGAGGTGAAGGAATTGAAGTATGAATATAAAACGGTAAAGAGTGAGGTGATGTTCAGGAGCCAGGAAAGTGAGTTGGCAAAAGCAGTGGAACCGTTGGGTTTGAAAGAATTGGTCGTATCCCCGGTAATATTATCTGATTCAGTAAAGAAGAATTGATACATAAAAACAGGCGAACATAGATAAGGAACGGCGAATAATTTTTAAAGGGCGGCATCAGATACTATTTCTGTAAGATCAGGAGACATTAAACAACTAAAAAGAGCAGTCATTGGAAGTCAGGCGTGACATATTATGGCGGGTCTATTTGAGTTTTTTAGGTATTATAGCATTAAGCTGTTTTGTTCTGGGACGTGCTTTCTATATTCAGCGTGTCCAGGGAAATTACTGGCGCAGCATGGGTGACAGCATGCACCAGCGCTTCATTCCTGTGGATGCTGAGAGAGGAACGATATACAGCGAAGACGGTCAGATGCTCAGTACTTCACTTCCTCAGTTCAATATTTACATTGACTTTATGGCTGATGGCCTCAGAGAGAAGAACGGAAAAGTCTTCAAAGAAAATATTGATGCTTTTTCAAAATCACTCGCCGGTTTCTTTGCTGATAAGTCAGCAGCACAATATAAAAAGGAATTGCAGGCGGCTTATAATAGCAGGCAACGCTACTATCCTCTTAAGAAGAAATTGAGTTTTGCACAGTACAAGGTATTCAGAGATTTCCCTTTGGTGAAGTTGGGAAGAAATAAAAGTGGTGTCATTGCAGAGGTTAAGCCCTTCCGCAAAAATCCTTTCATGATGATGGCAAAAAGGACGATAGGCCTTTATCGGGAAAATGCGCAAAATATCGGATTGGAAAGGACCTATGATTCGCTGCTGAAAGGGCAGAAAGGAAAACGATTGGTACGCTTCATTACAGGAGGAGTGGCTGTTCCGGTGGATGGATATGAAATAGAACCGGAAAACGGGAAAGACATTATCACAACTCTGGACGTGAACATTCAGGATATAGCGGAAAATTCACTGATGAATATGATGGATAAAAGTGAAGCCCGCTATGGCACCTGCATTGTAATGGAAACCAGGACGGGTAAGATCAAAGCCATGGCAAATCTTGGCCGCAGGCCGGACGGTACTTATGATGAAGATTATAATTATGCGATGCTAACTACTGAACCGGGCTCCACCTTTAAACTGGCAACTTTATTAAGCGTGTTGAGTGAAGGAAAGATCACCACGGAAGATAAAGTAGAAATCGGCAGCGCCGGTAAAGCATTTGTGGGAGTGCGTGAAGTAAATGATGCGGAAAGAGCCCCTAAACCGGTACTTACTGTAAAAGAATGTTTTGCTCACAGCTCAAATATCGGGATGAGCAAGATCGGGTACCGGTCTTTTGCAAGCCAGCCCTGGAAATTCAAAGAATATTTACACCGTTTTCATCTGGATACTGTAACAGGTATTGATCTTGTTGGTGAAGACAGGCCACACATGGCCAATTTGGTAAAAGGAGCCAATCTGAAAGATTTGGTCACTATGTGTTTTGGATATGCGGTTGAAGTGAGCCCGTTACAAACGCTGATGCTTTATAATGCTGTTGCCAACGATGGAAAGATGATGAAGCCCTATCTCGTGAGCCGTGTGCAGAGCAATGGGGTGGTGCTGAAAGAAAATAATCCGGTTGTGATCAGTGATGATT